>Ga0194131_10006255_pt1 | contig 16673 bp, 20 predicted proteins | sample TA2KigO120mmetaG_FD_148631 | JGI IMG/M metagenome (GOLD analysis project Ga0194131, IMG submission 148631) | Freshwater microbial communities from Lake Tanganyika, Tanzania - TA2015053 Kigoma Offshore 120m | ecosystem: Environmental > Aquatic > Freshwater > Lake | place: Tanzania: Lake... | reverse complement strand
CTGCCCGGACGCTCAGGGAAGGCCGGCTTTCTGCTTCGCGACCTGCGCGATCCGCTTCTCCAGCTCGCCCGTCGTCGTGCACACGGTCTGGTTGGCCGAGCCGAACACCGGGTGGCTCGCAACCCCGCTGAGTCGCGTGGAGATCCGCGACCGCCCTCCCTCCGCCACGGTCGCCGCGCTCGCGATGCTGAGCACCAGGTCGTACGTCTCGGCGTTGGGCACGTTGTCCTTGTTGCCGCAGTCCAAATACTTGACCATGGACACGCCGCCGAGCCGCCGGCGGAGCTTGAGCGTCGGATTGACCACCGACCGGGACCGCGGGTCCATCTGCGCGATCGGGATCCCGATTTCCGCGTACGCCTTGGTCATCAGCGTGTACGCCGAATCCACGCCGACCCCGATGTCCTCGCCGACCGCGGCGGTCGTGGCCGTCGTGTTGAACCGGATGGACTGCTGGGTCCCGAGCGTGATCTGCTGGCTCATCGGCATTTCGGCGACGTCCGTCGTCGTCTTCTGCGTGGCCGAAGCACACGCCATGGACGCTAGGCCGGCCAACACGGCGGCGGAAATTGAAGTTCGCATCGAATCGGCTCAGCGAGTTTGGGGTTCCCGGAATCCTGCCGACGACGGCCCGGATGCCGCAAGCGCATCGGACCGAACGACTACGCCGGCCGTTCTGGAACCGCTGCCGCCGGGTGACGGGCTAGGCGCCGCGAAGCGCCGCGCGAACCAGCGCGAGGGCAGCCGCGGGATCCTCGGCAGCCGTCACCGCGCGCCCGAGCACCACCCAGGTCGCACCGGCGTCCCGCATCTCCGACGGCGTGGCAACCCGCGCCTGGTCGTGCGATTCCGCCCCGACGAGGCGGATCCCGGGCACCAGCGTCCCGAATCCGGGGCCGCAGGCCGATCGGATCTCGCGCACCTCCTGGCCGCTGCACACGACGCCGCGCAAGCCGCTGGCCTTCGCCGCCGCGGCAAAGTGCATCGCGCGGGCCGCGATCGAGACCCCCGGGATGCCAAGCGATTCGGCATACGCCGTTTCACTGAACGACGTGAGCACAGTCACGCCAATCACGCCCGTCCGGACCGCGCCCGCGGCACCGATCGCGCCGGACGCGCCGGACGCGCCGGACGCGCCGGCGACCGCCGCACGCATCATGTCGGCGCCACCGCTCGCGTGTACCGTGAGCAACTCGACACCCAGCGCCGCCGCCGAGGCGGCGGCGCGCTCGACGGTGTTCGGGATGTCATGCAGCTTGAGGTCGAGGAACACCCGCCGGCCGTCAGCGCGCAGCCACTCGACGGCGCCCGGGCCTTCGCGCACAAACAGCTGCAGGCCGACCTTCACGAAGTCCGCGCCCGGCCCGAGTCGCCCGACCAGCTCCTTCGCCGCAGCGAGGGTCGGGACATCGAGGGCCACGATCGGAACGGGGCCGTTCGCGGTTGTCATGGGTTCGGCCAGGTCAGGGTCCCAACCAGGTCGGAAATCCGGCGGACGCCGTTCGAGGCGCACCAATCGGTCAGTTCGGCGACCACACGCTCGGGAACTCGCGGGTTGGCCAGCGCCGCCGTCCCGATCGCCACGAGCGAGGCTCCGGCGACGATGTACTGAAGCGCGTGTTCCGCCGTCGCCACGCCGCCGACCCCGATAATCGGCAGTCGCACCGCGCGGCTCACTTTCCACGTCGCGAGCACGCCCACCGGCCGCAGCCCTGGCCCGCTGACCCCGCCGGAGCCGAAGCCGAGCACCGGGGCACGACGCGCAACGTCGATGACGAGCCCGGGCATCGTGTTCACCACCGAAATCCCGTCAGCGCCGGCGTCCGCTGCGCATCGCGCGGCGTCTCCAACATTCGGTAGTGTCGGGGACAGCTTGACGAAGAGCGGGCGCCTCGTGCGGGCGCGCGCGCCGCTGATCACCTTCGCAAGGGCCGCCGGGTCCGCACCAAATTCAAGCCCGCCTGCGCGGGTGTTGGGGCAGCTGACGTTCAGCTCGAATCCGTCGAGCCCGCCGGCGGTATCGAGGGCGCCGACCACCTCAGCGTAGTCTTCTATGACCCGGCCGACGACGTTTACCAAAACGCGTGGGCCCGCAACGGTGGCGGCCAGCCAAGGCAGGTCGTTCGCGCGCACGGACTCGACGCCGGGGTTCGCCAGCCCGACCGCATTGATCATTCCGTCACCGAAGTCGGCCACGCGTGGGGCGGGCGCTCCGGCTCGCGGTTCGACGCTAACGGCCTTGGTGATCAGGCCACCGAGTGCGTTGAGCGATACCACGGATGCGAGCTCGCGGCCGTACGCGGCCGTACCTGCGGCAAGCAGGATCGGATTCTGGAACTCGAGGCCCGCGGCTGACGTCTGCAGCGCCGCGGGAGCTGTCATCGCGAACCGCCCGAGACGCTTCCGGACACGCGGCGTTCGTAGCGGGCCAGGTAATCGACGGTGGCCACCGCGATAGACGCGGCGATCTGGTCCTGGCCCGCCGCGCTCGCCATGTACGTGGCCTCATCCACGTTCGACCCGAAGCCGATCTCGACGAGCACCGCCGGCCGGAATGAGGTCACCAGCACGCGAAAGCCTGCCTGCTTGACGCCACGACTGGGGCCGGGGTGGGTTCGCCGCATCCCGGCCTGGATCGTCGCGGCCAGGTCGCTCGATTCCCGCAGGTGTTCGTTCTGGGCCATGTCGTTCAGCATGAAGCTGAGCGCGTCGTCCTCGGCGGCGGTCGGAAGGTCCGCCTCGAACCGGACGGCGTCGTTTTCCATCGCGGCCACGCGGCGTTCGTCTTCCGTCTTCGCCTCGGCGAGGAAGTACGTCTCGAACCCGCGGGCGCTTCCCTTGTTCTTCCAAGCGCTCCCTGGGGCGTTGACATGGATCGAGATGAATACGTCAGCGTTTGCCCGGTTCGCGATCCGGCCGCGGTCGGCCAGCGCGATCAGCGTGTCGCGATCGCGGGTCATCAGCGTTTTCACGCCCTGGCCCTCCAGACGCGCCGCCAATCGCCGCGCGACCTGCAACGTGATGTGCTTCTCGTAGATCCGCCGGCGGTCGGTGGTAAGGCCGGACGTGCCGGGATCGGTCCCCCCATGACCCGCATCGATGACGACGAGGCGTTGGCGCGGCGCGGCCGCAGCCGCACGTGTAGCGACTCCCGGCTTGGCTGTCGCCTGTGCGGAGCCCACGGCGGATACGCTGACGAGCAGGAGTGCAACCGCGGCGCTGACGGCGCCCGGGCGCACACGCACGACCGCACAGGCCGCTGCGCGGACAGCTATGCGAGCGCCACCCCCTGCACGACGCCGAAACGCGCTCATCGCGACCTCAGCGCCCGCGCGATGTCGCGCGCATTGTCGCGCGCGCGGATCGTCTCGCGCTTGTCGTGCAGCTTCTTCCCCTTACCGAGTCCGAGACGGATCTTCGCGTGCGCGCCCCGGAAATACAGTTCGAGAGGGACAAGGGTCGCGCCCTGGCGCTCCACCGCCCCGATCAACCGCCGGATCTCGCGCGTGTGCAACAGGAGCTTGCGCGTCCGCGCCGGGTCGTGATTGAACTGGTTGCCTTGCTCATAGGGAGGCACGTGCATGTTCAGCAACCAGATCTCGCCGTCCTTCACCAGGCCGAAGGCGTCGGTGATCGTGGCGCGGCCCGCTCGCAATGACTTCACCTCGGTGCCCAGGAGCATGATGCCCGCTTCCCATTGTTCGGTGATGTCATACTCGAATCGCGCGCGCTTGTTTCGCGCGATCACCTGGACGGGCGAATCGGCGGGCCGGGATGCGGAGGTTCTGGTCATGCGGAGGCGAAACGTCGGCACGACGCGCGTGGGCGCACCGACAGCGGTACGGACGGCGCGTGCGAACGAACTGGTCGAAGTTACGGATGACAGCATGGCTCGACAACAGACGACCCGGCGCGCCCTTGGGTATCGCGCGCGCAGGGATTACCTTCCGCGTCCCGCCGAAGTGGTGGAACTGGTAGACGCGCTGGCTTCAGGAGCCAGTGGGTGCAAGCCCGTGGGGGTTCGAGTCCCCCCTTCGGCACTGGCGGACATTGTGAGGTTGCGCGCGTCCTGCGCGCGGAGTGCCTGGGGTGCTGCTCAGCGCCCCGGCATGGCGGACGGCGGCAGATCTTCGGGCAGCGTTGCCTGCCCGAACGCGTCGCGCAGGTGACGGTTTGCGTCGTCCACGTAGCCGGCAAGGATGGTCGTGGCGCGCGCGAGGGGGGTGCCCGCGCTCCGCACGCCGTCCGAGGCAAACGACAGCAGGACCCGCCCGAGCATCTCGGAGGCCGGGATTGCCGATCCCCGGGCGTCGATGGCGCCGCGATACGCGGTGAGCCGTTCGTCCAGCTGCTGCTCGGCCAGCGGCCGCATCTCGGGTGCGACCGAGTCGTCGCTGACCAGCGCGGCGCGGATCGCGCGCGCCGCATCGGACCCAACCTGGTCGCTCAGGCTGCCCCGCTCCGCGACCAGGATCGCGAGGGCCAGGCGGGCGTAGCGCAGCTCCCAGCGGGCATGATCGGTGTCACCGGCTGCCGCCGCGCCGCTCAACCACAGGACGTCATCCTCAGCCGGATCCTCCAATGCCGCCCGCGCGAAGGCCTCCGCGTGCCGTGCTGCATCGCGCGCACTTCGCCACTCGGGGGTCAGTGGGATGCGGAGCGACATGGGACCGTCAGGACCCCTGTGCGGTCAGCACGGGCAGTCCAACACGCTGACGCACCGTCGGTTCGGTTTGGAGCAGGTCGGCCAGCGACACCGACTGCAGCACCTCGTCAATCCGGCGCTGCAGCATCATCCACACGGGGCGGATGCTGCAATCGTGCGAGGTCGAACAGCGCACTTCATCAACCGGGTGGCTCTCGCAGTGCAGGTCGAACGTCACGAGTTCCGCCGCCGCAATGATCTCGCGCACGGTGATCTCGGCGGCCGGGCGCGCGAGCGAATACCCGCCGCGCGCGCCACGCGTACTGGTCACCAGGCCGGCGCGGCGCAGCCGGAGGAGGATCTGCTCGACGTAGTCCGGCGGGAGCTGTTCGCGGGCCGCGAGGTCGCGCCCGTTCACCGCAGGCTCAGCGGCTCGCTTCGCCAGATGGAGCGCACATATCACGCCGTACTCGGCCCACGTGGTGATCCGCATATCGAATAGTCACCCTGCACGGACGGCCAGACAACCCCGCCGGCCGGAGCCGGGGTGGCTCACGGCGATACGGGCGTGGGCCGATCGAACGTGGACACGACGTTGAGATACGACAACGGGACTTCGACCTGTGCCAGGATCGTCCGCACTCGCTGGGCCGTGAAGTCCCTGGTGGTCGCTGCCGACCACGCCGATGCGACCGATGCGGAGATCAGGCCGCTGCCATCGTCCACAAACGAACAGGCGACCTGGCGGTTGAACGTTGTGGCCGTCGTGCCCGCGACGTACCGCAGCGTAATGAACATGGCCGAGTTGGCGTCGCTCGACGGGGTCCACGTCGCGTTGATCGGCTGCCCGGACGCCGGGGGCTGGATATCGGCAATGGTGAACGCCTCGGCGGTCTTTCCGCGGAACGTGGAGGCCGGGAATCCGTTTCGGTCCCCCGGAATCGTGATGACCATCGAGTCACCGGGCGTGTACGGGATGCCCGCGGTCAGGCTCGACCGATAGGTGGGATCGAGCCCACCGGCGATACGCACGAGCGTGTCCGTGCGATTGCCGATCGTGAGGAGCACCGCCGACCCGGCACTCAGCGCGGCCGCCGTGATGCTGCCGGTCGTGGCGCTCGCCGAGTACGCCGCGTCGAAGCAGGTATCACGCACGCCTGCGGCCGAGACGAAGTTCGCGCTGGACACACGGTAGAAAGCGATCTGCGGCGCTGTCGTGAAGCCGGTGCCCTTCGCGCGCGCTGCGATCCCGCCGACCCCGATCGGGCTCCCGCCGCCGCTGCTGGTGACCGTGTCGCAGGCCGAAACGAGGGTGACAGCAGCAACTGCGGTGAGCAGGACTCGATGATTGCGGATCATGGTGTCAGCGGAAGGAAGGATTCGACCGGTGCCGAACTGCGTTCGGCCGGAGGCGCTGGGCGCCGGCGAGAGAATTACCCCGAAAGATGGGCAAACGTTACGCCTCGATTGGCGATCCGCGTCGGACGGCGGGCGGAAGGAACGGATTGCTCGCCCGTTCGGCGCCGATCGTGGTCGGCGGGCCGTGCCCGGGAAGCACGACGCAGCGATCCTCGAGGGTCATCAGGCGAGTCAGGGTGCGATTGAAGGCCTCCTTGTCGCATCCCGGGAAGTCGGTCCTTCCCACCGATCCGGCGAACAGGCAGTCGCCGCCGATCATCAGGGCCTCGGCGATGAACACCACGTGCCCCGGGGCGTGCCCGGGAACATGCCACACCGTGAACTCATGGGATCCCACGGCAATGCGCTGTCCCTCTGCCAACGGCAGATCGGGCGGGTCGGGCTGTTCGAAAGGGATTCCGTACGCGGCCGCGGCCATCGCACCGCGCTCAAACACGGGGGCGTCCGCCGGGTGCATGTGGACCGGAATCCCCGGCCAGTTCCGGCGGATTGCCTGGACTGCCCCGATATGGTCGAGATGTGCGTGAGTCAGCCAGATCGCGCTTGGTGCGACGCGGTGCCGGGCCGCCATCGCGACGATGGCGTCGGGTTCGTCGCCCGGGTCCACCAACACGCCGACGCCAGCTTCCCGATCAACGAGCAGGTACGCGTTTTCGGCGAAGGGCCCGACGGTGACGTGATCGATCAGCAGCCGCTGCATGCGGGTCGCAGGCTCAGCGGGGCGCGGACAGCAGCGTGGGCTGCGGCGATGGCGCCGGGTTCCCGTTCTTCCGGGCAGTCAGGTACTTCTCCACGGCAATCGCGGCGGTCGTTGCATCGCCGACGGCCGTCGTGACCTGGCGCGTCAGCTGCGCCCGGACATCGCCGGCGGCGAAGAGGCCGCGGATCGAGGTTTCCATGTTGGCGTCGGTGATCAGGTACCCGCCTGCATCGTGCTCAACGTGCCCCTCGATCACCCCGGTGTTCGGCTTGAACCCGATGAAGATGAAGATGCCCGTGGCCACCAGCTCGCGCGACGCGTTTGAGCGCACGTCGCGAATGCGCGCGTGCGTCATGAGACCGTCCGCACCGGCGATCTCGTCCACCACGTGGTGCCAGATCACCTCGATCTTCGGGTTCTTGGCGACGCGCTGCTGGACGATCTTCGACGCGCGAAACTCCCCGCGCCGGTGCACGAGATAGACCTTGGCCGCGTAACGGGTGAGGAAGTCCGCTTCTTCGCACGCCGCGTCGCCGCCGCCGACCACCATGATGGTGTGGTCACGGAAGAACGCACCGTCGCAAATCGCGCAGTACGACACCCCTTTCCCGGCGTACTCGATCTCGCCGGGGACGTTCAGCTTGATCGGGGTTCCGCCGGCCGTAATGATCACGGCCGGTGAGGCGAAGACGTCGCCGTTTTCCATCGATGTCTCGAACGTGCCGTCCGCCACGCGCCTGACCTTCTCCACGCGATGGTAGGTCCGGACCTCGGCGCCAAACTTCGCCGCGTGCGCGTTGAACTTCTCCGCGAGGTCGTACCCGAGCACGTGCTCGAAACCGATGTAGTCCTCAATGACCTCGGTGTTGAGCAACTCGCCGCCGGGGAGCCCCTGCTCAAGCACCGTGCCCTTCAGCATCGAACGGCCGGCATACATGCCGGCGCAGAGTCCAGCGGGCCCTGCGCCAACGATTACAACGTCATATTTGAGTCGTGCCACGCGTGCCGTCTCGGCCAAGGTTCCGGCGCGACCCCAGTGGCGCGCCGTAGGTAGAAATCTCGCCAGTCGCGACGGGCGGCGAAACGCCCGGCGCGGTCACGGCCCGCGTTCAGGCCAGTGGCGGGCCTGCGCGACCGGCGGCTCGATTGGCCACCGCCTGGTCGTGAAGCGCGAGCCAGTCCGCGGTCACGCGCATCGAGCCCAGTGCGCGCGGACCCGCGGCCGCGCCGTGCCAGTCCGACCCGCCGCTCGGCACCAGGCCAAGGTCGCGTGCGAGGCCGCGCAGGCGCTTGATCTCGGCGGCACTGTGGCTCGGGTGGCGCACTTCAAGGCCGTCGAGGCCTGCCGCCGCGAACGCGCCGACACGCTCGCGCGTCCCGGCCTCGCCCGGATGCGCATACACGGCCAATCCGCCGGCCGCATGCACCATCGCAATCGCATCGTCCACGGGGAGTCGCGGCTTTTCCACATAAGCCGGCTTGCCGGCACCCAACCAGCGGTCGAAGGCCTCCTGCATGGTCTTCACGATGCCCCGGGCGACGAGCACCCGGGCAATGTGGGGGCGCCCGATCGCCGCGCCCGCCGCAGCTTCGCGGACATCGTCGGCCGTGATCGCAATGCCTTCGCTGTTCAGGCGCGCCACCATCTGCGTGGCCCGCATCTCGCGGTCTTCGCGTGCGCGCGCGAGTGAACCCGCGATCACATGCGGCGCGCTGAGGTGCAGTCCGAGCAAGTGCACTTCCCGGCCATCGGCATCGTGAGCGGAGAGTTCCACGCCCGGCACGATGCGCAGTCCCGTCCCTGCGGCGGCCTCAGTCACGGGACCGACGCCGTCAACGGTGTCGTGGTCGGTGACCGCTACGGCCGAGAGTCCCGCCGCCAACGCGGCCGCGACAAACTGCTCAGGCGTCGCCGTGCCATCCGACGCCGTGGTGTGCGCATGGAGATCCACGTCGGCGCGGGGCGCCGACTCAGCGGATGTCATCATGGGACGGCGCGAGGCCGCCGACGCCGATCAGAGCTGATAGCCGCCCTCGGGCGCCGTGTCGGTCGGCTGGGTGCGGGCGAAGAGTTCGCGCAGTGCGGCGTCGTCACAGGCCGCGATGGCCGCGTCGGTGCCGCGGCGATCCGGGCAAAACCGGGTCACCCGCATCTCGTAGCTGGTGCCGCTGCGCCGCACGAACGCGATACCGCACTCGTCCGCGTCGTACTGCGTGACGAATCCGGTCGGCCGAACCTCCCAGGAATCTCCATCAATGACAAGTTTCCGCGTCGGCATGGTCAGTCCAGTGAGACTTCGAGAAAAAGGGGCGATCCGGATTTCGAGTGCGGGCGCCCGGGCATGGCGGCGTCCGACTGCGCGGCCGCCAGGCGTTCAGCCGACGCGGCCTCGGTGAACTCGAGAAACTCGCCGCGCGCGTTGGCCGCCTCGAACAACCAGTGGTTGCAGCCGGATGAGCGAAGGAGCCGTCCGCGCTCGCGTGCCGCGCCGAGCACCGCCGCGCGCTCCGGCTCCGCGACTTCGAATCGGTGGTATGTCAGCGCCCGCGGCATCGGATCCTAGAAGCCCCGGTCCGGGACCTGCTCAAGCGTGCGCTTGAGGTCGGCCATGAACCGATCCGCGTCGGCGCCATCCACGAGCCGATGATCGAACGACAGCGAGAAGTAAGCGCAGGTGCGCACCGCGATCACATCCTCGTCGTCCGCGCCGCGCACCACCTTCGCCCGCTTCTCGATGGCGCCAAGTCCGAGGATCGCCGTGGTCCCCACCGGGATGATGGGCGTGCCCATGATGGATCCGAACGTGCCGAAGTTCGTGATCGTGAAGGTCGCATCGGCGGTGTCCGCCGGCCCGAGCTTCCTCGCGCGGGCCCGCCCGGCGAGGTCGTTGGCCGCCTTGGCCAACCCAAACAGCGACAAGTCTTCAGCGTGCTTGATGACCGGGACGATGAGTCCCGTCGGTTCCATCGCGACCGCAAGCCCGATGTTGTAGCGCTTGCGGTAGATGACGTCGGTTCCGGTCGTCGCCGCGTTGAGCGACGGATGCCGCTTCAGCGTGGAGACAACGGCGTGAATGATGAAGGGCATGTACGTCAGCTTCTGCCCGTTCGCCGCCTCGAACTCCGCGCGAAGGCTCGCGCGCACGCGGGACACGCGGGTGAGATCGAGTTCCCAGACCGTCGTGACATGGGCCGCAACGCGCTTGGCCACCGCCATGTGGTCGAAGGTGAGCTTGCGGAGCTTGCTCATCGGCTCGACGACATCGCCCGGCCAGGCCTGCGCCGCAGCGACATGCGGTTCGCCCGCAGGGACGGCAACGACGCCGACGTGCGAGGCCCCATGTCCGCGCTGTGCGCCTGCCGGGGTCGCCGGGGCGGACGCAGTTGCACCGCCCGACTCAATGAAGCCAACGAGGTCGCGCTTGGTCACGCGCCCCGCGATTCCCGTTCCGGTGAGTTGGGAGATCTCAACGCCATGCTCAGCCGCCATACGCCGGACCAACGGCGAACTCTTCGTGCGGAGGCGGCCCTCGAGCGACGATTCCGCCACCGCCGGTGCCGCAGGCGCGCCGGAGCGGACCGCGGGTGCCGCGGCGACCGGCGGTGCCGCCGCAGGTGGAGCCGCAGGGGGAGCCGCAGGGGGAGCCGCAGGGGGAGCCGCAGACGCGGAGGCCGCCGCTGGCGCCGGTGCGACGGGTACGGGTGCAGCAGGCGCTGGAGCGGCTGGTGCCGGCGCCGCTGCCGCGGGCGCGATGACGGCGGAGACGTCCGATTCGAGGCGCGCGACGATCGCCTGAACGGCAACCGTTGTTCCCTCGCCGACAATGATCTCGGCAAGTACGCCGTCCGACGGCGACGGAATTTCGGCGTCCACCTTATCGGTTGAAATCTCGAAGATGGGCTCGTCGCGCCGCACGCGGTCGCCGACCTTCTTCAGCCAGCGCGACACGGTGCCTTCCGCGATCGATTCGCCCATTTGGGGCATCAGGACGTCTATGCGTGCCACAGATCCGTATCCGTCCGAAATCAGGGTTTCCGCGGGCGCGACATGGCCCGCACGACCAGCCAAGGGAGCGACACGGCGCCGAATGCGGCCGCGGCGCCCCAGTAAATGTACCAATCACACGTCGGAATTCCGGGGCATGACGGCGCCCGCGTCAGGAACGCGACGCCCTTCGCCACGAGTACGCCGATCATCCCGCCACTCACCATCCCGAGGAACGCCATGACGCACCCGATCGCGACCCGCCGTGACGTGGGGGCGATTTCGCCCGCCGCGGCGGCCGCGGCATCAGCCTGATCGGGCGCGGGCGACACGCCATCCTCCTGCTCCCGCACCGGAAGCCCGGTCAGTACGCAGCCGCGGACGCGTGGCGCGCGTCCGCGAGGCGGTGAATCCGGACGAAGAACTTCTTCACGTTGCGGTCCACGCGGCTTTCACCCTGCGCCGTCGTGTGGACTTCGACGAACGTGTAGTGACCGCCTTCCATGCGGACGGTCAGCGAGACGGTGGCGGGCTGTTCCGGCGAACCGACGACGCCGTTCCACGTGCGTGCGCGCGCCGACCGCGCCGTCTCCGCCAGCCCGAGCCCGCGGAAGAAGTCGTCGGCATGCTCGAGCACGGTGTCCGCGCCGACCGAAGTGCGATGGAAGTGCTTCATGATTTGGTGACGGCCGAGTCGGCCCCGAGTGGAGTGGCGGGTCGGATCAACTGACGCCAGTCGAGCGTCTGCTGCAGCGCCTGCGTGGAGTCGCGACGGAACTGGATGCCCATGGCCCACTCACCCGCGGTGATGAACTTCATCCGCGCGTGATACGTGCCCACTTCGGGGCCGTACGTGAAGCCGTTCCACGTCGAATGGCGATCGGAATTCGTGGCGAAGATCCGACCCTCCCCGTTCAGGACCGGCTGCTTCGTCCGCTTGTCGAGCACATAAACCGTGTACATCGTCGCTTCCTGCGCGCGCGGCGGCAGCGGGTCGGACGTGACACGTAACTCAAAATCGTCCGTCCAGAGCCGTTGGTCGGTCAGCCGCCGGGGCACCGAAGAACTCGGGCCGCATGCCACGGCGGTCAGCGCCGCCAGCACAGTGATCGCGATGCCCTGCCGAACCCGCCGTTCACGACTCCATTGCGTGGTCATGTGGCATAGTACTCCAGGCCGAGGTGCGTGATCTGTTCTTCGCCCATCAGGTGACGAAGCGTGTTCTTCAGCTTCGTCTGCTGGATGAAAAGATCATGCTCGGGCTGGAGGCCGGCAGCCGCCATCGGCGACTTGTAATAAAAGCTTAACCATTCCTGAATCCCCTTCATGCCGGCGCGATGCGCGAAGTCGCTGAAGAGGGCGAGGTCGAGCACGATCGGGGCCGCAAGGATCGAGTCACGACACAGGAAGTTCACCTTGATCTGCATCGGGTAGTTCATCCACCCGACGATATCGATGTTGTCCCACCCTTCCTTGTTGTCGCCGCGCGGCGGGTAGTAGTTGATCCGCACCACGTGCGAGAAATCCTTGTACAGCTCGGGATACTTGTCCGGCTGCAGGATCGTGTGGAGCACGGACAACTTCGATTCTTCCTTCGTCTTGAACGAAGCAGGGTCGTCGAGCACTTCGCCGTCGCGGTTCCCGAGGATGTTGGTCGAGTACCAGCCGGCGAGCCCGAGCATGCGCGCCTTGAGTCCCGGCGCGATGACCGTCTTCATCCAGGTCTGGCCGGTCTTGAAGTCCTTCCCGGATATCGGGACGCCGCGATCGTTGGCGAGTTGCAGCAGCGCCGGGATGTCCACCGTCAGGTTGGGCGCCCCGTTCGCGAACGGCACGTCCTCCATCAGCGCGGCCCATGCGTAGAGCATGGACGGGGCGATGGACTCGTCATTCGCCAGCATCGCCTTCTCGAACGCCTCGAGCGTGGCGTGGGTCGGCCCGTGCTTGATGAACACTTCGGTGGACGCACACCACACGACCGCGAGCCGTGAGCAGCCATGCTTGGCCTTGAAGTCACGCATGTCCTGGCGCAGCTGTTCCGCGAGGTCGCGCTTGGTCGCGCCCTTCTTGACGTTCGAACCGTTGATCCGGGTGACGTACTTGTTGTCGAATACCGCCGGCATCGGCTTGATCCCGGCAAGGAAGTCGGCGATCGGATCGAGGTCACGGGCCTCGAGTACCCCGGCCTTCCGCGCCGCGGTCAGCGCGTCGTCGGGAATCGGGTCCCACGCGCCGAATGCAAGGTCGTCGAGCGAGGCAAGCGGGACGAAGTCCTTGATCAGCGGCGAGCGGTTCTCGGTGCGCTTGCCGAGGCGGACGGTCGCCATCTGGGTGAGCGAGCCGATCGGCTTGCTGAGGCCGCGGCGGATGCTCTCCGAACCCGCGATGAAGGTCGTGGCGACTGCGCCAAGGCCGGGGGTGAGGATGCCGAGCTTTCCGGTGGCCGGCTTGATCGAAGCGGGGGTTTTCGAAGTTGGAGTCATGATTTGGTTTGCGAACTCACCCGGCGCACATAGAGCATGCGCTGCCCGACGGTGATCCATGAAGTGACGGCCAGCAAGATAACGATGCCCTTCAGTACAAGCCCATCGTATGCCAGCCCGAAAAGGGCCTGTGGCGCGCAAAGCAGGACCATCCGCTCGGCCCGCTGCATCATCCCGACCTTTGCGTCGAGGCCCAAGCCCTCGGCTCGGGCCCGGGTGTACGACACCACGTGGGCTCCCACGACGCCGAACAGGCAGACCACCACCATGGGCAGGCTGTAGCGCGCCGTGTCTGACGCCCAGAAGATCGTCAGCCCGCCGAGGACTGCGCCGTCTGCGATCCGGTCGAGCGTCGAGTCGTAGAAGGCGCCGAAAGTGGACTCGGTCCCGGTGCGTCGGGCGACCTGCCCGTCAATGAGGTCGAATGTCGCCGCCAGCGCGAGGATCCAGCCGCCCAGGCTGATGTGACCCGTAGCGAAGACCGCGCCGGATGCGACCGTCAACGCGGTCCCGAAGGTCGTGATCGTGTTCGGGTGCACGCCGCGCCGCGCGAGCGCGTCGGCCAACGGATCAATGACCTTGAGGTACCCGCGCTTGACCTGCTCCCAGAATGCCAACATCGAGTGGGTGTATGGAGGCAGGGTCGTCGCGGCTAAGTGCATACCACGCCGCGAGGTACGCTGCGCGATGGAACGAAAGTTAGTCGTCCGGACACCCCCACGCCACGCGCGGCGTTCAGCGATACAACAGCACGTCGCGAACTGACTGCCGGAAACGGAGTGCTGCGACCAGCGCACGATCGGCGAGCGAATCCGCATCGGCACCTGGCGGCAGCCACACTCCGAGCGGCCCAGCGCCGGCGGGCTTGGTGTCGGCCGACGGCCCGCTCAGCGCATCCGGGTGGAGCTTTCGGATCTCGTCGAACAGGGCAAGAGCAACCCGAAGCGGGCGAGCAGTTCGCGGATCGGTCACGACCACCCGGACCTCGCGGGGCCGGTCGCCGCGCCCCGCCTGAAAGCGGACACCCGGGATCAGCCGCTCCTCGCATGCGCTCGCGACCTGCCGTGCGTCGAGCCAATCGGCCCGAATGACGAGCGCGCGCGGATCGTCGGGGACGGAGAGATCCAGGCCGCCGTGCAGGAGGGCGCTGAACCCGGTGAGCAATGCGGCCTGCTCGGCGCTGAGCCCGGCAGGCAAGAGGTCATCGGCCTGGCGTCCCGAGAGCATGTCGCTGCGGCGCCACCCGCGCACGGGGAGCACGGAAAGGCTGGCGCCGCTCGCTTCGCGGACATTCAGCCAGTCGGCCAGTTCGCCGGTGGTCATGCCGTGGCGCGACGGCAGCCCGTGCAGGACGTCAACCGCACCACCCGGGTCGTCCCAGGCCGGCCCGTCCACGCGGTCGCCTCCGAGCGGGTTTGGTCGGTCGAGGACGAGGACTGCTATTCCCCGTCGGCCGGCCAGCCGCAGCACTGCGGAAATCGCTTCAAGCTCCTGCGCTCCGCGGAACAACGGCACCGGCAGGTCCACCACGATCAGGTTCGCCGACCCAAGTACCTGCTCGATCGCTCCCTCGAACCGGCGCACGTGTGCGGTGTCGCGCGCAAACAGAGCTCGGTCAAGCTGCTGCGACGCCGCCGGTACACGCCACTCGGCCTCGACCACCGTCCGGGCCGCGCGAAACTCGGCGGCCGTCCGGAACGTGCGCACCGTGGCGTCGCCAAGCGACCCGGCCGGGGTCACGAGCACTACCCGGCGGCGCGCGACACGCGAGATTTGTTCGGTGCGGAGGACGGCGAGACCGGCACGGACGGGTTCCCGCGGCTCGCCGCCCTGCGCCCACGCCACGCCAGTGACACTGACCAGGACCACGAACCGATGAAGCAGATTCATTCGCGGCATCCGCTCATCCTCGCATTCGGCGTCGCTCTCTCAGCCGGTCTCGCGTGCAGCGGTACCCGCGGACGCGCGAACGCGCCTGCGCCGAGCGGGGCTCTCCCAACGGCGGCCGGCGCACCCCTCTCCCGGGCGGCGAACGCCTGGGTTGATCGCACGCTCGCCGGGCTCACGCTTCGGGACCAGGTTGCGCAGATGGTCATGGTCTGGGTGCTCGGCGACTACGCGAGCACGACGGACGCGGACTTCGCCAACGCGCGGCGGCTGGTCGCCGAGGAGCGCATCGGCGGGATCGTGATGTCACTGGGGTCACCAATAGAAGTTGCCGCGAAGGTCAACGAGTTGCAGCGATCCGCCCGCATTCCGCTCCTGATCTCGAGCGACCTCGAACCGGGCCTCGGCCGCCTCGAAGGCGGGACTTTCGCCCCGACGCAATACACCGGTGGGAGCGCCACGATCCTCCCGAATGCCATGGCGATCGGCGCCACGGGTGACGCGACGCTCGCCGAGGCCGCGGGCCGCGTGACGGGGGCCGAGGCGCGCGCGGTCGGGATTCACCTCGTGTTCGCGCCCGTGGTGGACGTCAACAACAACCCGGCGAACCCGGTGATCAACACGCGGAGCTTCGGCGAGGATGCCGCCGAGGTGTCGCGGCTGTCCGTCGCCTTTGTGCGCGGCATGCAGTCGGCGGGCATCGCGGCGACGGCGAAGCACTTCCCCGGCCATGGGGACACCGAGACCGATTCGCACCTGGCGCTGCCCGTCGTACGCAGCGACCGCGCGCGGCTCGATGCCGTTGAGCTGGCACCATTTCGCGCAACGATCAACGCCGGCATCGCCGGCGTCATGAGCGCGCACGTGGCGCTCCCGGCGATCGCGCGGGACTCGATCCCGGCAACGCTCGCGCCCGCGATCATGACGGGACTCCTGCGCGACACGCTCGGATTTCGCGGACTGACGCTGACCGATGCACTGACGATGCAGGGGATCGGCCAAGGCTACGATGTCGAACAGAGCGCGGTCCTGTCGGTGAAGGCGGGATCCGACATCATGTTGATGCCAAGCGACGTTCCACGCGCGATCGGAGCCGTCGTGCGCGCCGTCGAGCAGGGTGTCATCCCGCGGGCGGCCATTTCGGCCGCAGTCCGACGGCAACTGGTCCTCAAGGTGCAGACCGGAGCGGTCGCGCGTCCGGTCGTGCCACTCGACTCGCTGCGAATGATTGTCGGATCGGCGGAGCATCGCGGCATCGCCGCCGAAATCGGCAAGCGCGCGGTCACCCTGCTCCGTGATCGCGATGCGTTGATCCCGCTGCGTCCCGGACAGCTTACGCTCGCGATCACTTACGGCGTCGAATCCGACCTCCTCGCCGGACGCGAGTTCACGACGGCATTGCGCGCCGGTATCGGAGCGATTCGCACCGCGCGAGTCTCACCATCGACACAGCGGTCGCAGCTCGACTCATTGCTTCGCCCGAACGAACGACTGGTCGTGTACACGATGGTGCGCACGTATGAGGGCGAGGGACGATCGGCACTGGCGCCCGCG
>Ga0194131_10006249_pt1 | contig 16684 bp, 16 predicted proteins | sample TA2KigO120mmetaG_FD_148631 | JGI IMG/M metagenome (GOLD analysis project Ga0194131, IMG submission 148631) | Freshwater microbial communities from Lake Tanganyika, Tanzania - TA2015053 Kigoma Offshore 120m | ecosystem: Environmental > Aquatic > Freshwater > Lake | place: Tanzania: Lake... | reverse complement strand
ACTAAAAAGCGGGCAGCATCTTTGACTGAAAAGGCCGGAATTTGATGAGTGATATCCACAATAGTAAGGCCTGACTGAATTTTTAACATAGCCCCCTTGCAGATTCCAATTCCATCATCGTAACTACCAAAATCACTCATAAGCACAATCGGAGCCGGACCGCCAATCCGGGAATCTCCCCCACTCGACTGCTGACTCGACAGATGAGAGCAGGCTCCAAGAACCAAGCTAAAAAAAACAAACAAAGAGTATCTACACATAGGATATAGAAGATACCGTTTTCTAATATCCAAGACAAAGTTTTTGTCATACCTTGCCCGGCTGATTAGGCATCTTAAAAATAGGCAATCCGGATCGAAAAAGAAACGCGGTCAAAGGTCTAATGGCGAGCGACAATGAACCCCCTGCCCTAAAATACCAACTCGCCCTTGGGAGTTGACGGCCGGTAGGTTCATTTTTGATCAATTCTAGCCCCAAAACAGGTTAGAATAGTACCCATGGAACCCCTAAAACTGAAAAATGCCCGGATTTGGGGGCTCACAGGAGGAATCGGATCTGGAAAATCTCTGGCAGCTCGCTATTTTCAAGAAGAAGGGATTTCAGTTATTAATTTAGACTCTCTTGGAAAAGAGATTATTGACCACGACAGTGAAGTTCATCAAGAACTGAAGCGACTATTTGGCAACGCTATCTTCAATAAACAAACTCCCAATCGAGCAAAAATTCGAGAGATCGTATTTAACGAACCCAAGAAACGTGAAGTTCTAGAGCAACTTCTTCACCCTCGAATATGGTCGAAATTTGAAGTTAAAGCTAAAACAGCTGAGCAAGAAGGAGCTACGCTCATCCTGTGCGAAGCAGCTTTATTAATCGAACATCATCACGCCAATCTTTTTCCCAGACTGATTGTCGTATTGGCCAACACTGAGCTCCGAAAACAACGAGTACACCAAAGAGACAAGATGGAATTCTCTTTAATTGAATCTGTTTTAAAAAGCCAAACGACCGATGAAGAAAGAAAACGTCTTGCAACCGATATCTTAATTAATGAAGGAACGGCAGAAACACTAAAAGCGGAAGTGCACGAGCTCGTAATGCAATGGAAACATCAAAGACGTTTCTAAGTTTTTTTGGATTGTAGAGTCGCAGCTATAATCAAATTTTTCATGAGCATAGCAATGGTCATAGGGCCTACTCCACCAGGAACTGGAGAAATAGCAAAGGCCTTCTCTTTTACTCCCTCAAAGTCCACATCGCCTAAGATTTTACCGTCCACTCGATTTATCCCAACATCCACTACCGTCACTCCGGCTGAAACCATTTCAGCTTTCACAAATTGAGGCTTTCCAATGGCCGCAATTAAAATTTGGGCTCGCTTCAACTCTTCCATTAAATTTTCTGTTTTAGAATGGCACACCGTCACCGTAGCATGATGATTCAACATCAACTGAGCCATCGGCCGTCCCACTATCTCACTTCTCCCCATCACAACCACTCTTTTACCCTGAATAGAAACTTTATAAAAATTTAAAATTTCAACAATTCCGGCAGGAGTACAAGGGACAAATCTAGGTTTTCCTTGAAGCAACAACCCCGAATTTTCAGGATGCAAACCATCCACATCCTTTAAGGGATCAATACTTTGCAAAACTTTGGTCTTATTTAAATGTTTCGGTAACGGAAGTTGAATCAAAATACCATTCACATCTTTGTCTCGATTAAAATTAAAGATCTTTTCAATCAACTCATCTTGAGAAATCGCCTCTGAAAGAACGATGGTCTCCCCTCTTAATCCCAATTCTAGACATCGTTTCTCTTTGCTTCGAACATAAGATTGAGACGCTGGGTCTTCACCCACCCGAATAAATACAATCTTAGGAACAAAAGAGAGTAGTGAAACTTCTAGGAGTATTTTTTGATAAATCGACTGTGCGACCGCTTTACCATCAAGAATGACAGAAGGGTTCATTTTTTTGCCCCCAAATGACTTAAAAGGATCGCAAGTGCTAGACTAACTGTCAATGCTAACCCTCATATTTATTTAAATATAAAGCCCAAAAATGGCACTTTCATACCAAGAACTAAGCTATTGTTTTCATTATTTTTACTTCACAGAAACCCGAAAGGTAACGCTAAGCATAAATTCTCGGGACTTTCCTTAGAATTTTTGTTAAAACTTGGACCTTATGGTGGGGGGTTTGAGAGTTCAAAAAATACAGAGATTTTGTGGTTTGCTTTTATCCCTTTTTTCTCTGAGTTTTGCGATAAAACAAAGTCAAGCATCGTCTCTGTCTGCTAATCTCAATACCGCTATTGGTGCCAACCTTGATCAAACGAATCGTCAGACTTCTTTAACTTTAACCCCGAATTTAACCTACGCCATCGATGAAATGAATCGAATCATTTTCGGTACTATCATCGACCGACCGTTCGATGCGTACAAACAATTTGAAATTCCTACTTTTTCTTTAAGGGGTAGCCGTTCCCTTAATCCGCAAGGAGCTTTGGATCCTCAAGCGACTTTAGCATTTACGGCGCTATCGCTTGATAAATTAGGGACGGAAGGCCTTTCTCTGAGAACGTGTCCTGGCCTGGGGCTAACCCTAAGTCCGCTATCGATTATCTCTCTTTCAGTAAGGTTGGGCCCCTATTTCATTCTTTCCCAATACAATCAATTTGCTAACGGAGAGCCCAAACCTAAATACGGAATCAATGAAATCATCGCAGCTTCCCTGGTTTTTAATTCTTGGAAATTAGAAATGGAATTGATCATCGACCAAGCCTACACAAATTTTTGGAGAAATAATTACAGCTCATCGCAATCGATCGATTACCAATTTGCTAAATCAATGAGTTTAGGAGTGTCTCACTCACTGCTTTCAAGTGTCGTTAATGATTCCACCGGTTTCTATCGAACAGTACAAGTTTTTGACACCAGACGTTCAAGAATCTCTATGTTCTTAAATGTCGGGCTTTAATGGGGGGCTAATGTTAAAAAATACAGTTATCACTGCTAAATTTCTCATTTTTTGTACTCTACTTTTAGCTGGTTGCGCTAAAGAACGGCCAGTCAAATATGTTCTAACCAATGGCCGCAGACTCCCCAAAACCGCATTCAAACAGACTTTCCTGTTTCAAAAAACAATTACCCAAATTAAATACGCTGGCAACACGACAGAAAATATTCCTCCAGGCATTTACGAGGTCTCAAATAAACTCATCCAGTTTGAGTTGAGAGAGAAATCTTTGGATATCTTAGCCATCGATCCTCTTTTCAAAGAAGAAAAGGCAGCTCTTCGTAATAGCTTATTAGCTAGTTTTGAAATTCGCCACGTTGACGTCTTAAGAAAACAAAATTCGGAGGGGCAAGACACTTCTGAAGAGGAGGAAACCGACACGCGAAGGCCTTGGAAAGAGCGCTCCCTCATCGTCATTGAACCCACTAAGGATTCCCAAGACTCTTATGCTCGGGAGAGTTCTTACTCTATAACTCCAGAACATATCGATATCGACCCCAACACCGGGGCTATCAATATTGACGTCACTCACCAATTGAAAGACGAAACTCAGCTTTCTTTAAGGTACAGTTTCTTACCCTTTCAAGTATCTCCCTCTTACAAAGCAAAACATTATGCGGAAGAAGTGGCTCTACGATTTGGATTTTTCAACACTACAAGTCTTTCATTCGACAAATACGGTAGAGTTTTAGGGAGTGCAGCCAGAAACAACACTGTGATTAATCGTTGGGACACTTCAAAACCTGTTATTTACTATTTTTCAAAAGATTTCCCCAACCACCTAAAACCGGCTGCCGCTGAGGTTTTCAATCAATGGAATACTGTTTTTAAGGTAACGACCGGAAAAACAGTTCTCGAATTAAGAGAAAATTCAGGGCAAGAAATCGGGGATTTGCGATTCAACATGATCCATTACGATTCCAGTATTGATGCTTCTCATGGAGTTATAGGCTACGGGCCAACCTACACTAATCCTAGAACGGGTGAAATTATCAAGGGCGATGTGCTTCTCTATGGTGGGATCTTAAAAGCCTTGATTGCACGAGAAAGATCCTGGGCAAAGTTGCTGGATACGGGGTCGAAATCCTCTCGTACGCAAAATTTATCGATCTCATCTTCACCTTTGAAACGATCGTGGATTCCAGCAACTCAATTCATTTTCCAGCCTCAAGCTACTCAAAAGCTTCTTAAGCCTGTCAACTCAGAATTAGTTCAATTAATGACCGGAAATCATAATTCACTCAAAACTCTCTCGACAGCTAGAGGCAACTTAACCAAAGAGGGGAAAGCTAACATCACCCGTTTATCAGATTCTGTCCTAACTGCCATTGATCACGGAGTCAATGAATCGGAACTTACCGATGAGGAACTTGAAATTAAAATACTCAAACCTCTTTTGACTCACGAACTCGGTCACAACTTGGGCTTGAGGCATAATTTTTTGGCCTCGGCCGACAAGGCCCACTATGCTCCTCAATCAAAAAGTTCCTCAGTGATGGATTATGGCTTTCTGACTTCTGATGAGCCACAAACCCCTGGTCCATATGATGTAGCTGCTATTCAAGTATCTTACGGCGATTCTGTAGAAAAATCTCAGATGCTTCTAAACGAAAACTTTCTCTTCTGTACGGATGAAAACGTGATGAGTTCAAATTACGGAATGTGTCATCAGTTTGATTCCGGAAGCACTCTTTCGGAAATCATTCAATCGCACTTCAATAGATACATGGCCTCTTGGGCCTTGAATAATCTTAAAAATGATCGAGTTTATTTTAACAGTCCAAGAGCCCTATCAAAACACATTGCAAAAGTTCAATCCAATCTCATTCCTTTTAGAATGATCTACGACAATGCTGATGCCATTCTAAGAGCTGCCGAGGAGAAATCACTTTTAAAATTGTGGTCGATTCTTCACCAACAAATCGAAGCCGATAACAATTCCGATGTAAAAACGATAATTACGATAAAAATTCCAAAAGGGGTCAACCTCAGTGAGGCGGCCGGGGGACTTTCTATTCAGCATGATTTTCTTGAGAGAAAGATCGATCCCAACAAGATTCCCGCTCTAGTTTCTGAAGCTAAACGAGCCAAGGTTTTAGCCTATCAGGCCCTCATGACCGTCATTCTTAACTCATCAAGACCGGATTATGACTCAGAAAACTCTCTCACTTCCGAATTAGATATCAGAGGCGTGATCTACGATAAGATCATAGCTTTGCAATTAGCAGGATTTCAGACACCGGATCCGTTAGGTGGGAACAGTTCAGTCTCTTTATTTTCGTCATCGGAAGGGGGCGAATTCAAAAAGTTCTTAGTGACTCTACTTTCTGATACAGCGATTTCCGATTCGGATCCGACTCTCTTTCAGTTGGCACCTTCAGATACCAACTTAAAAGAAATCGCACTTCATATCATCTCTAATGAACTCTCCGTGAGCGGTAGTGATGTCAGCTCCAGGAAACTTCTTCAAGTCAATCAGATGGTGCTTGAACCGACTTCCTCTCTTCTAACAGTCGATTTCACTCATCGCAAAAAGATCCAAGACCTCTTTAAGCAGCTTTTTAAAATTGGAATCAATGAAACCGAACGGGAAGTAATAAACTCTAAACTTAATCTAGCCCAAGCTGAAAGAAATAAATCTACATCCATAGCTGTCACACCCGCTTTTAAAGAAGGGAACCTGTATTATGTGGCACCGGTTCATTTGCCAGAGTTGGGTTTGGATTCAGCTGCCGGCCACTTAATTAGAGATAATCTCAACACGCTTGAGGATATGATTGAGGCTCTCAAAACACTTGTGGATGAAAACAAACAGGTTATCGAAGCGGAATCCAAAAAACCGGAAGGACAAAGAGATTCCAATAAATTAATAGAAGCTATTGGAGCTATAGAATCCTATCTTCAAGCCCAGAGAAGCCTTCATCAGATTACTGATAGTGAGAGACTATTTTTAGAAAAGTTCTACAAAATCTCTAATTACCGGTAAGAATTAATAATTCTTTCCATCGTCAAACGGCCAATAAATTCCTCACCGTGAACGAACTTTATGGCCGTTTGAACCTCTTAAAAAGCCCTACCTGCTCCCTTTAAGTGGACTTTTTAAGAGGCTGGTCCGATATTTTTTTCTTAAATTGCAAAGACCTATAGAGGACCAAGGTTATCAAATTTGATAAGTTTTCTTGGAGTTTCATTTGATAATTCTTCCCATCGTCAAACGGCCAATAAATTCCTCACCGTGAACGAACTTCATGGCCGTTTGAACATCTTAAAAAGCCCACTTAAAGGGAGCAGATATTAAGAGTTAAAGAGTCGCTACTAGGCCAACGAGAAAAGTGAGACTAGGCATTCAAAGTGAGGGGTTAAAAGAAGCAAAACCTCGATTTCACTTAGATAAGAGATTTCTCTAAAGTAGCACCTAATTTCTGAAACTGAGGAAAAGTTAATTCACGGGCTCGGCACTCTTTTATTTTAGCGCTCAAATCTTTCACATCCATGCAGAGAACCGCCATACCCAGCTCTGCCCATTTAACCGCTAACTCCACTTGACCGTCATTAGCCTCACCGTATCGAATCTGTTTTGGGATAACAATAGCCCGTTTTTTTAGTCGATAAAGTCTTGAGAGCATTCCCGTTCCACCATGCGAAATCACCAACTCGGCCTCTACCATTTTTTGATCGAGTTCATGGGGAGTCATTACATTAACGTTAGGAAAGTTAGGGTGATAAAAACCGGATCCGATTTGCCCAAAGAAAGAAAATTCTTCCGGATTAGAAAGATAAAGACGGTTACATTCTTTGATTAAAGGATCAAAATGGCCTGTCGAAACGGTGACAAAAATCATAAAACCCATCCGACATACTTGGCTTTCGAACCCAATTGAAGAAGGAGTTCATCCCATTGGACATAGATCTCATGACAAATGGGATACAATAACTTTGCAGTGACGCTAACATTTTTAACCTGATTCATACACTCAACATGATAAATCTTGGCTCCCAGAAGTTTGGCCCAAAAACAAAACACAACTACATTGCTCGCCCCCAGAGAAACAACTTTGTAAGGTCTTAATCGAATAGCCAACCAAAAGGCTTTTAAGAAATGAGAAACCACAGAAATCGGATTAAGAACTCTAACCTTGCCGAACCATTTAAAAAGATGCGGAACTCGATAAATCGGAGTTTCTCCTTGGGATAAAGCGTCAATATCGGGCCCCAGTGTCGTAATAAAGACATCGGGACTTATTTTCATCTGCTCAAGAAGCATCAGAGCGTTATGCAAATGTCCGCCCCGGTCTGTGATCATCACGAATTGAGTTCGTTTCATAGAAATTTAAACAGCCCGTTCGAAATTTAAATAGCGATTCTGTCTGAATCCGGTTTTTTTAAAGAAAAGCTGAGCTCCCGGATTATTATGCTCGGTATTTGCCCAAAGTGCTTTGGCTTTTTCTTTTTGGGCGACTTTGACAATTTCGTCCAAGATTGTTTTTCCCACTCCTCGCCTTCTAAATCGCTCCTCCACGTAGAGCTCATCGATATAGATAGTGAGCCCCCCTTTTTCTACACTGTGATACCGAGTCAAAATCACATAGCCGATCTTATCCTGCCCTTCTTTAATAAAGTAGGGGGTCGCTAAAGCTTCATTTCTAAAAAGACTCTTGAGACCTTCTTCAATATTAACAATCGCCTCAAAGTCTCCTTCAAAACGGTACAAAGCTTCAATATAGTCTTTAAGAAGCTCCGACTCTTGAGGATTTACTTTGACCAACTCTATCGATTTTTGAAAAGGTTTGGACATAGGCAAATTATAATCGAACTCAATTCAGACTCAAACAAATAAAGGCGAGACTCAAGAGCCACCCAATTCTTCATAATTTATACTAAAATTTATAAAGAGAGTTCTTAAAAAAGATGTTTCAAGCACTCTTCCATGTGGGACACAAGAATAATTTTGAGCCCTTTTTTCACTTCAAGCTCGACTTCTTTTAAGTCTCTTATATTCCGTTTTGGAAGCAGAACCATCTTAATGTTTGTTCGTTTAGCCGCAAGAAGTTTCTCTTTAATTCCCCCAACCGGTAAAACTTTACCCGTAAGAGTTAGTTCACCCGTCATAGCAATGCCGGCCTTGATAGGTTTTTGTGTGACTAACGAATAAAGACTCGCAGCCATGGTAACTCCAGCCGAAGGACCATCTTTTGGGGTAGCGCCTGCCGGGACGTGTAAATGCAGGGAATAACGATCAAAATATTTTTTGGGCAATTCAAGTTCAGCCGATTTTCCCCTAACAAAAGTATAAGCAATGTTAGCCGATTCCTGCATGACTTCGCCTAAACTACCGGTCAATACAAAGCCGCCTCGCCCTTCCGATTGCGCGCTTTCCACTGAAAGAACATCTCCACCATACTGAGTCCATGCTAGTCCGATCGCTGTGCCAACCCACTTATCTCTAGCAACATCCTCCGGTGGGTAAGGTGGCAACCCCAAAAGTTTTTCTAACGATTTCTCATCGCCGATCAAAATGGGTTTCGAGTTTCCGCTCGCTAACCGGTAAGCTGCTTTTCGACAGACTCGAGAAATCTGTCGTTCTAAAACTCTAACACCCGACTCTCTGGCATATTGCTGCACTAAAAGTCTCAGCCCCTTCTCATGCAATTTAACATTCTTGGCTTTGACTCCATTTTTCTTCAGCTGTTTGGGTATTAAATACTTTCTTGCAATCTTAAGTTTCTCATTATCGGTGTACCCAGACAACGAAATCACCTCCATCCTATCCAACAGAGGGGGTGGGATCGTATCTAAGGAATTGGCCGTCGTAATGAAAAAGGTATCGGAGCAATCAAAGGGAAGATCTAAATAGTGATCCAAAAACTCAGCATTCTGCTCAGGATCTAAGAGTTCTAATAAAGCCGATGCGGGATCACCGCCCGTATATGAAGTGCCAATTTTATCTATCTCATCTATGAGAAACACTGGGTTCTGGGTTCCAACCCGCTTAAGCCCTTGAATTAATTTTCCAGGCATAGCTCCGACATACGTTCGGCGATGGCCTTTTATTTCAGCTTCGTCCCTCATTCCACCCACAGAGAATCTGATGAACTTTCTATTTAAAGCCTTGGCAATTGATTTTCCCAGGCTGGTTTTTCCTGTTCCGGGAGGTCCGACAAAACAAATAATCGTCCCTTCTGAAGTCTGTTTCAATTTGCGAACAGCCAAAAACTCTAGAATTCTTTCTTTAACTTCTTTAAGCCCGTAATGTTCCTTTTCTAAAACCTCTCGAGCTTTTTTTATGTCATAAGATTCCTTAGACCTCACTCCCCAAGGTAGTGAAGTCACCCAATCTAGATAGTTGATAGAAACTGAATACTCCGAAGATTGTTCGGCTAGAGTCGAAAGCTTTTCAATCTCCTCTTCAATTTTGGTTTTAGCTTCAATTGGCAGAACTTTTAGGATCAGTCTGTCTTTGAACTTTTCAATAACTTTGTTTCTATCCCCCACGTTTCTCCCCAACTCTTTCTGAATGAGTTTGAGTTGCTCGTTGAGATAAAATTCTCGTTGGGCTGCAGACACTTTTTGATTAATTTCGTCCGAAATTCGCCTCTGTACCGACTGAACATCTTCCTCTTTCTTCAATAGGAGCAAAAGAGAATGAAGACGATCCTTGACTTCAGACTGTGAAAGAAAATCCTGGTAATCTTTTACATCTCTTATCAACACAGAAGCCATGAAATCGGCCAACTTTCCTGGGCCGTCGATATTCACCAAAGCGACTTTTACTTCTTCGGATATCAAAGGATTATCCTTCGAAATTTGCTTAAATCGGGATAGACAACTACGGATCAAAGCCTCTAATTCAGTACCTTTTTCCAACTCTTCATAGAGATACTTCACCGAGGCCACATAGAAAGGTTCATTACTGATGAGCTCTTTGATTTCAAAGCGCTGAAGCCCGGAAAGCAACACACTCACTTGATTATCAGGTAAATTAATTTTCTTTAAAATTCTTGCAGCTACCCCGTAATGATAAAAGGGAATTTCCTTAATCGTTCTCTTCTTTTCGACGTGAGACTGAGGGTGAATGACTCCTTCGACTGGAAGTCCGCTAATGGATGTGGTCGGACCAGCTGCAACGGTTGCCGCTTCCGGATCCCGATTCAATATAACTCCTAAAATGCCCCCCTGCTCCATCACTTTTTCCAAGGTTTTGGTCAGTTTTCCTTCGGGCAAAATTAACGGAACCATCATCCCGGGAAACAGAGTCGTTTGAGCTACTGGGAGTAAAAAAAGACTTGGGGGTAAAAGTTCATCAACTGAAACAAGTGGGGAGATCGAAGCCGGAGCCTCAACTAATCTAGCGTCCTCCTCGGCTGGCTTTTCTTCCATCTCTTTAGCTTTTTTATCGTCTAGCATATGAGACATATACTAGGTTCGGTTCGGGGAGAGTCAACCTATTGGTCCTAAAAAAACATTCAAGAACTCAATTAAAAAAAAACTGCAACCCCAAAGGGTTGCAGACCCAATAAATCTTAGAATTTACAATGAGTTACCTAGAGGACGAAGCGCTCGCACTCGAAGCTGGGCGTCCGGCTAAGCAAGCATTCAGGTATTCAAATATTTTGGCCGACCTATCCACGACAACCGGCTTTTGAGGGACCGAGCTTGTTGCGGCTGTTCCAGTCTGAGTCTCTGTCGAACCGGCGTGAGAATTTGAAGCCTGAGTATCCTCAGCCAAAGAAACCTGACTTAACACAACAAAAGTAACAACAAAAATGAACTTCTTCATGAGCCAACTCCTCTTGAGTAAATACGGTACGAACGGTTGCTCACCCGAACGTATCAAACAAGACAAATGCAAGCGGTATACCACCCCTCTTCTCGCTCACTACCCTTTTTTTCTCTGTCGCCTGGAGCGACACCCCTAAGGCCCTAAATTCAATTCTCCGTGTAACCTATTGAATTCTTAGGCTCATTGCTGTCTAACTTCCTGACACCTCTATTTTTTTAAAAAAGCCAAATTACGCCTCATTCCACAAGGAACTCATCTAACAAACCCTATCCAATCCTGCGTTCCTTGACCGCTGTTCTTTCCAAAGATATCCTTTTGCCTCTTGTTTTTTTAACTTATGAAAGCGAGGTACTTATGGATACTTTAGTTCAAAAACCAGCACCGGAGTTTAAAACTGAAGCGCTGGTGGGAGAAGATTTCAAACAGATCTCATTAGCCGATTACAAAGGAAAATGGGTTTGCTTATTCTTCTATCCGTTAGATTTCACCTTTGTTTGTCCGACAGAAATCACAGCCTTTGATAACGCCTACAAAGCTTTCAAAGAAGCTAACTGTGAAATTTTAGGGTGCTCGGTCGACAGCAAATTTAGCCATTTAGCTTGGGCTAAAACACCTCGAAAAGAGGGTGGAATTGGCAAGCTTCAGTTCCCTCTTCTAGCAGATCTAAATAAAGACATTGGAAGAAAATATGGAGTTCTCCTTGATGCAGGAATCACTCTGCGGGGGCTCTTTTTGATCAATCCTCAAGGGGTTGTTCAATACCAACTCGTCCATGATTTAGGCATTGGTCGAAATACCGAGGAAGTTCTGCGTGTCTTAAAAGCCCTGCAAGAAGTGGCTAAAACGGGTGAAGTTTGTCCCGCTAACTGGGAACCTGGTAAAAAAACTATGAAACCAGATCCAGTCAAATCAAAAGACTATTTCCAAAACGCTTAAAATATTTAAGCGTATTTAACTCTTAAAAGGCCAAAATTCTCTTGAAGGAGATTTTTGGCCTTATGTTTTATACCTGCTCTCTTTAATCGATTTTTGAAGAGTTTCAAACGGCCATGAATCGTTCACGGCGCGCAAGTTATTGGCCGTTTGACGATGGAATGAATTATCATAGGTAACTACCTTTTTTTCCAATTACCTTTTTCTAAGTTGCGGACGTACTCGAGAAAGTTCTCTCTCGACTCCATGGTCTTATGGAAATGGCGTCCCCCTCGACCTCTATTGTTTCTTCCCTGCTGCATTGAATGGGATTCTCTTTTTAGATTTCCAATATTGTCCTCGTCGTTTTGAAACTCTCGGTGATTATTATCTCTGGAATTTTCACGAGCCGCTGGCTCACGGCGCTGCTCTCGAGGGGCTTCATGTTTATGCCCCTCTCGACGGTTTTCATTTCTGTGATTATCCCGATGGCCCCCTTGATGACCATGCTGATGCTGATGATGGCGTTGGCTTGGATGCCTATGAGCTCCATGAAGACGTCGTTCGATCATCCCTGAAATCAACTCCACAATCAATTCATCTAAACCGATCTTCTCTTGACGAGAAAGAAGATCAAGTCGACGGTACAATCCTTGAGAAATGGGGATAGTCAAAGATTCCGGATAGTGTCGAGATTGAAAGGTTTCAGGAATGCTTTCCCCTTGCCGCTTGAGTAAATTGAGATGACTCTCTAAACGGTTTTCGCAATCGCGAATCACATCAGCTTTTGAAGAACCCACGGCTCTAATTTGACTCAACTCTAACACCGTCGCCACAAACTGATTTTGGGTTTTATCAAAATAACACTGGATCAAATATTCATCCGAAAGGCGAGTTCTTAAAGGCTCCACTTTCTTTTCCTCAAGAAGTGGTGACGATTCGGATGAAACAGACGCCATCAAACTCTCTTCAGGCTCGGCGACCCTATTCTCCAAGGTGTCTTGGCTGGCTGCCACAGCAATACTTTCCTCAGTAGTCTCTACATCTAATTTTTCTACTATTGTCTTTTTCGCAGACTCTCTAGAACTTTTAGTCGATTTTTTCTTTGCACGGGTCGAAGAGGAAGCACGCTTCGCTTCTGCCATAAGAGTTTCTCCTAATTTTAACTTTTTCAATGTTTTGTCTTTTATTCCCAAGCGTTCGATTGAAACATCTGAAAGCACTTGGGTTTACTTATTAAGAACTACAATAAAGTTCGTGAAGTTTTATTAATAAACGAAATTAACCCAATTGAAAAGAGGAACTCATGTTTTTCCTAATCCGGGCTTAAATCGCTTGAAAGGATAGAGGCTGGTTCGAATCATCAAACGGCCAATAACTTGGGCACCGTGAACGAACTTCAGGGCCCGTTTGAATCTCTTAAAAAGCCCACCTAAAGGGAACAGGTATAAAAACAGATAAAAAGACCTTATTTTTCTTAATACTTTAAAGTACTTAAAGATACAAAAACCTAAGTGGATTAAACTAGTCTAATTACTTGACTTCCCCCCCTCAAATTTACATAATAGGAATTGAAGTTACTAGGACTTTTTTAGTCTGATTAGACTAGTAAGGGTTAGTTAGACGCTTTCTAGCAACTTCTCGGTTTGGTTGGGTTTTTTATGCTTAGAGTTAATAAAAAAATTGAGTACGGGATAATCGCTCTTCTTTACTTAGCTCAGCAGGAAGATCAAACGGCCAGTGTTCGTGAAATGGCCAAAACTTGCGGCATCCCAGAAACTCTGCTCTCAAAAATCATGCAAACCATGAAAACCAAGGGATTTGTTCAACCTATGTATGGCAATCAGGGTGGGTATAAACTCAGTCGTTCTCTCACTGACATTAACTTACTTGAAATCACACAAACCCTTCAGGGGCCGATCCAAGTAACTGAGTGTATTGGAACTGACAACAATACCTGTCCCGTAAAGAATTCTTGCTCCATTATTTCACCAATGAACGTGCTTAACCAAAAAATTGTTCACCTTTTTGAGTCCACCTCTTTAGAGGCCTTAGCACAAAGGAAGACCGCTATATGAGACTACCTATTTATTTAGATAATAATTCAACAACACCTCTGGACCCCAGAGTTCTAGAGGCTATGATGCCTTTTCTAACTGAGAAATTTGGAAATGCTGCTAGCCGAAGCCATGCGTTTGGGTGGGAAACCGAAGAGGCCGTAGAAAAATCTAGAGCTTCGATCGCCAAACTCATTGGCGCTAACCTCAAAGAAATTGTTTTCACTAGTGGCGCTACTGAGAGCATCAATATTGCTCTAAAAGGTGCTGCGGAAATGTACTCAGAAAAAGGAAACCACATCATCACTGCAGCTACTGAACACAAAGCGACCTTAGACTCGGCTAAATATTTAGAAAAACATGGTTGCACTGTAACTTATCTTCCCGTCGATAAATTCGGTGCTGTCAGCCCGGAGCAAGTCAAAGCCGCTATTACGGACAAAACGATTTTGATCTCCTTAATGCATGCGAACAACGAAATTGGAACTATTCACCCCATCGAAGAAATTGGAAAGGTCGCAAAAGAAGCAGGTATTCTTTTTCATGTGGACGCGGCTCAAACTGCGGGGAAAATTCCCATCGATGTCGAAAAAATGGGAATCGACATTCTTTCGATTTCTGCTCATAAAATGTATGGCCCCAAAGGGGTCGGAGGACTTTACGTCCGCAGAACCAACCCCAGAGTTCGATTGTCTCCCGTCGTTCACGGGGGAGGACATGAACGAGGGTTTCGTTCAGGGACTCTCAATGTCGCCGGGATTGTCGGTTTTGGAAAAGCGGCTGAACTCTGTTCCCAGGAAATGGCACAAGAAGCTGTTAGAGTTTCTGCCCTAAGGGACAAATTAAAGAATGCTCTATTTAGTCAATTAGATGAGCTCTTTCTTAACGGAGATCCTATCAAGAGGCTCCCAAACAACCTCAATATCAGTTTTGCCTTCGTTGAAGGAGAAGCTCTCATGATGGGCTTAAAAGAAGTCGCGGTGTCCTCAGGCTCCGCTTGTACTTCGGCTTCTCTCGAACCTTCTTATGTTCTAAAAGCCATGGGAGTGGGAGAAGAACTGGCCCATACTTCGATTCGGTTCGGATTAGGCCGATTTACAACGGCTGAGGAGATCGACTTTGTCATTGAGAAGGTCGTAGGAGTGGTAAAAAAACTCAGAGACATGTCACCTCTTTATGAAATGGCAAAAGAAGGCATTGATTTAAAATCTGTCCAATGGACAACGCATTAAGGAGAAAACGTTATGGCATACGGACCTAAAGTAATTGATCACTTCAACAACCCAAGAAATGTGGGGTCCTTTGACAAAGGGGACCAATCGGTAGGCACTGGCGTCGTAGGGGCTCCTGAATGCGGCGATGTGATGAAACTTCAATTAAAGATTAACTCACAAAACATTATTGAAGACGCCAAATTTAAAACCTTTGGCTGTGGAAGTGCGATTGCAAGCTCGAGTCTTGCCACTGAATGGGTTAAAGGAAAATCGGTGGATGAGGCTCTGCAGATCAAAAACACTGACATCGTCAATGAGCTGGCTTTGCCTCCGGTTAAGATTCACTGCTCAGTTTTAGCCGAAGACGCTATTAAAGCAGCAATTGAAGATTATAAAAAGAAGCAAGAATAGCTTTAGGAGTCATTTTCTCAAACTAGGAGAAACTTATGATTACGCTAACTGAATCGGCCGTTAAAACTATAAAGCGGTTGCGCGAAGATGAGAATATGCCCGAAGGTGGACTACGCGTTGCCGTAGTCGGCGGGGGCTGCAGCGGTTTATCTTACAAACTAGAGTTCCAAAAAGAGCCTCAACCCAACGACAAAATATTCGAACAAGATGGGGTTAAAGTTTTTATCGACCCCAAAAGTTTCTTGTACGTCAAGGGGCTCACGCTAGATTATCAAGGGGGCTTAAACGGAACTGGATTTAACTTTAAAAATCCTAATGCTTCCAAAAGTTGCGGTTGTGGTACTTCATTCTCAGTCTAAAAAAATAAACTGCTGGAAATGTGTTCAAGAAACATTAGCTGGGGTCTTCTGTGAGCATTGCCAAGCCATTCTAGATATTCCCGCTGATTCCCCACCATCCCCTTTTGAAATATTAGATCTTAAGGAAACCTTGCTGATTAACGAAGAAGAACTTCGAGCAAAATTCTATGCACTTTCAAAAAAACTACACCCTGACCGTTTCGCGACTAGCCCTCCACCGGCTCCGCAGTATGCTTTAAGGTGGACGACCGCTCTGAACCGCGCCTATAAGACTTTAAAATCCAAAGAAGAGCGAACTCAGTGGTTCATCGAAAAACACTTAGGGACATCCTCTGTTGAAAAAAAATCGGCCATCCCTACTGATCTAGCTGAGACCTATTTTGAAATTCAGGACCTTCTGAGCGAAGGAAATTTAGAACCCCTTTTAGTTTTTAAGACTGAACTGGAGAGCCAATTATCCAAGAGCCAAGCCCAATGGGCAGAGTTGGCTATTCGATTTGATGCCGCCCAAGAAAAACTTCCGGTAGCTCAAGCCTTGAGAGCTCATAAAAACCGGGAAAAATATTTAAGATCCATGCTGAGCGATTTAGAAAGAAGGATGAACTCATGATTGTCGGAATCGACCTAGGAACCACAAATAGTTTAATCGCTACTTTAGAACGGGGACGCCCCAAACTATTTTTAGGAGAAAATGGAAGCGCTCTTATTCCCTCTGTAGTTCAATTTCTTGATGGGGAGCAAGTTCGAGTTGGATCCGAAGCCAAAAACTCTCTCAACACCCATCTTTCCAAAACTCTCTACAGTGCTAAGCGCTTCATGGGACGAGGGCTCTCTGATGTTCAAGAATGGCTAAAAATTCTCCCATTTGATTTCTCGGCAAGTACTCAACAGATGATTCGATTTAAAGTAGGGGAAAAGTCCTACACACCGATGG
>Ga0194131_10006246_pt1 | contig 16690 bp, 26 predicted proteins | sample TA2KigO120mmetaG_FD_148631 | JGI IMG/M metagenome (GOLD analysis project Ga0194131, IMG submission 148631) | Freshwater microbial communities from Lake Tanganyika, Tanzania - TA2015053 Kigoma Offshore 120m | ecosystem: Environmental > Aquatic > Freshwater > Lake | place: Tanzania: Lake... | reverse complement strand
CGTCCGACGGCAAGGGCCATCTCGGTGGCGGGTGTCTGCGACTGGCCGGGGACGGGAGCGGATTCGCCGTGGCCGGGCAGGTCGATCGCGTAGACGGTGAAGTCGCGAGCGAGGTCGTCGACCACGAGGTCCCAGCAGCGGCGCGACGACGCGAGGCCGTGCACGAGGACGAGTGGCTCGCCGTTGCCGGCGACGTCGTACGCGAGCTCGCTCACGTGCCCTCCTCCGCTCGACCACACCCTAGGGCGTGGGCCGTGGGATGCTGGCGCGGTGTCCGGAGGCCACGCTCATTCCCTGGCGCGCTGGGCGTGGCTGTCGGTGGGTGCGGCCGTGGTCACCATCGGAATGAAGGCGGTCGCCTACCTGCTCACCGGATCGGTCGGCCTGCTCTCCGATGCCCTCGAATCCGTGGTCAACCTGGTTGCCGCCGTGCTGGCGCTCATCGCCATCGCGGCAGCGGCCAAGCCGGCTGACGCCAAGCACCACTTCGGTCACGGCAAGGCGGAGTACCTGTCGGCGGGTGCCGAGGGCGTGATGATCATCGTGGCCGCCGGCCTCATCATCTATGCCGCTGTCGACCGCCTGGTCAATCCTGCGCCGCTCGAGGATCTCGGCATCGGCCTGGCCATCACGCTCGCCGCTACCGCCGTCAACGGGGCGGTCGGCTTCGTCCTCCTGCGCCAGGGACGACAGCATCGGTCGATGGCCCTGGTGGCCGACGGCAGGCACCTCATGACCGACGTCTACACCTCCGTGGGCGTCATCGTGGGGGTCGCGCTGGTGTGGTTCACCGGGTGGCTGCCCCTCGACTCGATCGTGGCCATCGCGGTCGGCATCAACATCCTGTGGACCGGCTACTTCCTCGTGCGCAATGCCGGTCGGGGACTGCTCGATCATGCCCTGCCCGCCGACGACAATGACCGCGTCGTCGCGGTGCTGCAGTCCTACGTCGATCGCTATCCGCCCGGCGACCTGGAGTTCCACGGGCTCCAGACCCGGGAGGCGGGCCGTGACCGCTTCGTCTCCGTGCACGTCCTGGTGCCCGGGGCGTGGACGGTCATGCGGGCCCACGACCTCGTCGAGGAGGTCGAGGCGTCAATCCGCGAGGCGCTTCCCCACGCCCAGGTCCACACGCACCTCGAGCCTCGCGAGGACCCCCGGTCGCATGACGACTTCGACCACGGACCGCGCGTGATTCGCGACCAAGGGGCCTGAGACCGCCGTCTGTGGGAGGTGTTCGTCGCGCGCCTATCCTCGGCGGGTGGCGGTCGCTCGGGGCGGCCACGGTGAGGAGTGAGCATGTCCATCCGGCTGGGCGGGCGACATCGGTGACGTGGGCGGCACCGACCTCAACCTCCCGATCATCGCCGATCCCGACCGCAGCGTCTCCGAGCTCTACGACATGATCCACCCGGGCGAGGGAGACACCTCGACCGTGCGCTCGGTCTTCATCATCGATCCCAATGACAAGGTGCAGCTCACCGATCGCGCGCCCGTCTCGACGCCGGTCGACTGGCGCCCCGGCGACCGCGTCATCGTCTCGCCCATGATGTCGACCGAAGACGCGAAGGCGAAGTTCGGCCAGGTGGAAGAGGTCAAGCCCTACCTGCGCTGGACCGCCCAGCCGTAGTGGCGATGCGGTCGCGCCACGACGAACACGATGAGCGCTCCGGCCTGGATCACCGTCACCACGACGGCCGATAGCACCACGGATCGCTCGTACGTCACTCCGATGATGATGCTGCCCGCGAGCCAGGCCAGGCCGTAGACCGCGGTGAAGATGCCGTAGGCGCTGCCGCGACGCGCATCGGGCACGAGGTCGGCGACGGCGGCGCGCATGGTGCTCTCCTGGATGCCCATGACGACTCCCCAGATGAGCATGCCGGCGATGACCACGGCCGTGGACGAGGAGAAGCCCAGCCAGGGGATGGCCGCTGCCAGGATCGGGAGCACGATGAGCCCGCGGATGCCGATGCGGTCGTACAGGCGGCCTGATCCCAGTGCGGCTAGCGCGTCGACGCCCATGGCGACGGCGTACACGACCGGCACGATGGCCACGCTGACGGTGCCCATCTCCACGAGGTGGAAGGACAGCAGCCCGAAGGTGGCGAAACCGGCCATGGTGAGCGCCGTGAAGGCGGCGTAGATCCAAAACGCCCGCGGCAGTGGCTCGCGCGAGAGCTCGTCGGGCGGGCGCGTCTGGTCGACCGGCTCGAACACCGACGTGTCGGGCACGCGACGGCGCAGGTAGACGAGCACGAGGATCGCGGCGATCCCCGGGATGGCCAGGAGCAGGAAGCCCGGGCCGAATGACGCGGTGAGGGCGAGCGATGCCGCGATGAGCAGCGGGCCGAGGAACGCACCGGTCTGGTCCATGGCCTCGTGGATGGCGAACGCCCAGCCGCGGCCGGTGACCGTGCCGGCCTGCGCGAGCATCGCGTCCTTGGCCGGACTGCGCACCGCCTTGCCCAGTCGCTCGAGGAGGATGAGGACGACGGCCATCCACAGTGCGGTCGTGAGTCCAAGCAGCGGCACGGCGAGCGCCGTGAGCCCGTAGCCCACGATCGCCAGCGTCCAGCGACGCGCGCGCGCATCCGCGAGGCGACCGAAGAGGAGCCGGGCCACCAGGGCGACGGCTTCGCCGCCGCCGGTGACGACGCTGACGACGAGCGCCGTCGCGCCGAGCGAGGCGAGGAACGGCCCGTAGACACTGCGGGCGCCCTCGTAGACGATGTCGGCGAGGGCACTGACAACGCCGAACCCGACCACGAAGCGCATCGCGGTCAGCGGCGGACGTCGGCCTCGTGACACGGCCCGACTGTAGGCATGCCCGAATGTCATGGATCCGCCGACCGCGCTCGCGATCCTGCTGGCCGCCGGCGGGCTATGCGTGGCCTATGTGCTGGCCAACGAAGTGGCGAAGGTGGGCTGGCGACGGGTGCGCGGGTGGAACGCGATCTAGGAGCGCATCGCCTTGAGGGTCCAGCGGGCACGCAGGCGGCTGGTGATCTCGCCCTCGGCGTTGGCGATGTCGCAGAGGATGTCGAACTCCGGTCGCGAGCCCGCCTCGAACTGCTCGCGCGCAGCGGCGGCATCGGCATCGAGCCACGCGGTGGCGGTCAGGTCGCCGCGGGCGATCGCGACGTAGTCCATGGTCGCCGTCGTGGGCAGCAGGACCGCGCGGTCCATCATGTCGCCGAAGGCGGCGATGGCCACGGCGCCCGTGGCCGACTCGGCCAGGGCGAACATCGCGGCGGCGTGCGGCCCACCCACGTGATTGCGGTACTCCGGTTGGTCGCGCAGGACCACGACCGTGCGCTCGGTCGAGACTTCGACGTACTCCAGTCCCAGCGTCCCCACCATGGGGACGACCGAATGCATGAGCGGGCCGATCTGGTCTCCAGGAATGCCGGGCATGGTCGGTCAGGCTAGTCCCCGCCCATGTCGGGCTGCCCTGACCCTGGCCGCTGGGCGACCGTGATGCCAGACTCGCCGTGATGAGTGACGTCGTGAACCGCTATCCCTGGCCTGACGGGCGCTACGTGCGCGCCATGATGGTGATGGGCCTCGATGGTGCGACCGTCGGGCCCGACGGCGGCTCGCGATCGCTCTCCGGCCCTGCCGACCTAGCCGCACTGCTCGCCATCCGCAGCCACTGCGATGCCGTCGTCATCGGAGCCGAGACGCTGCGCGTCGAGCGCTACAAGCCGTTCCGCGCCAAGCCCGAATATCAGGAGAGCCGTGCCGAGCAGGGGATCGACATCGCGCCCCGGCTCGTGATCGTCAGCGCGTCCTTGAAGTTGCCCTGGGAGGAGCCGGTGTTTACCGAGTCGGTGCTGCGTCCCATCGTGGCGACCGTCGCCGGGCACGATGCCGACTGGCTGGCGCGGGCCCGTGACCACGCCGACGTACTCGTGGCACCGGGCTCGCGCGTGGATCCCGCGTGGCTCCTCGACGAGCTCTATGCCCTGCGCCTGCGCCGCATCGTGTGCGAGGGCGGGCGCGGCCTCCTCGCCTCGTTTGCCGACGCGGGCGTCATCGACGAGTGGGACGTCACCCTGTCGGGCCTTGCCGGATCGACCCGCTTCGGCGTGGCAGACGCGCACAGCGAGGACGGCTTCCTCTTCACGAGGTTCACGCGCGATGGCTGAGCCGCTGACCGGCGAGCAGATCGCCGCATTGCACGCCGACCTGCCGCTGTGGCGCATCGAGGAGGGCATGCTCGTGCGCGATGTCCAGGCCCCGTCGTTCCCAACTGCAATCGACTACGTCGTGGCCATCGGCAACGCCGCGGAGGAGTTGGATCACCATCCCGACATCGACATCCGGTGGCGGCACCTTCGCCTGGCCCTGGTCACTCACTCGGCCGGCGGTCGCATCACCGATCTCGACGTCGCGCTAGCCCGCCGGATCGACGACATCGTCGGGTAGGTCCAGCCCGTCGATGAGGTCGTGGCGCTTCACGTAGGTCTGCACGAGCGCGAGGATCATCGCCCCGACCGGTACCGCCAGCAGTGCGCCGGCCACCCCGAAGAGGGCAGCGCCGAGCAGCACGGAGACGAACCCGTAGGCCGGATGGACGTCGACGGCCTTAGCGCTGATGCGCGGCTCGATCGTCAGGTTTTCGATCTGCTGGTAGATCAGGGCGTAGATCAAGACGATGAGCCCGAGCCACGGATTGCCGCTGAGCAGGCCGACGATGACGGGCAGGATGATGGAGATGTAGGTGCCGATCGTCGGCACGAACTGCGCGACGATGCCGGTCCACAGGGCCAGCGGCAGCCAGTAGGGCAGGCCGATGACGGCGAAGACGATGGCGCTGAAGAACGAGTTGATGGCGGCCAGCACCGCGCGCGCGGCGACGTAGCGCCCGGTCTTGTCGGCGGTCGTGTCCCACACGCTCATGAACACGGCCTGGCTCTGCGGGGGCAGCATGCGAGCGACGTACTTGCGCACGCGCGGTCCGTCCGCCGACAGGTAGAACGCGATGAGGCCGAAGGTGAAGAGCCCGAAGATGCCGCCGAGCACTGACAGGGCGATGCCGAAGATTCCCCGGGCGGCCTCGCGGGCGATGTTGGTGATGGCCTCCTGATCGAGTCCGACCTGGGCGAGGATCTCCTGCTGAGTGAACGCCGTGCCGAAGGTCTGGTTGAACCAGGCCAGGCCCGATGCCGCGAGGACGGGCAGACTCTCGACGATCTCAATGACCTGGTCGACGAGCAGCTTGCCGAAGGCGGCGAAGAAGGCGACCAGGAAGAGGACGACGCCACCCATGACGATGAGCGTCGCCAGGCCGCGCCGCATGCGCTTGCTGAGTCGGTCCACCGCGGGTGCCATCGCGAGGGCGAAGAACCACGACATGAGCACGGTGAAGATGACGCCGCCGCCGTCTTCGAGCAGGAAGCGGATGAACAGGAAGATGAACACCAGGGCCATGACGATAAATCCGGCCCGCCAGATGAAGCCGGCACTCACCGGCCAGCGGCTGGGTTCGGGTGACCCGGTCGACATGCCAGCACCTTACTCCGTGCGGTGGTGCCTAACGAGCGACAAGGAGGAGCCCGCCTCCGACAACCTCGATGACGAGGTAGAGCGCGGCCACCTTCGACATGGACCGGTCGATGGCGGCAGAGACGAGTCGACCGGCCGCCATGCCGAAGAGCGCGATAGCCACTGTGATGGCGATGCCTTCGCGAAGGTCGATGTTGATGACGGCGTAGACCAGCACGCCAGCGATGGCGAGCCCGAAGCCGCCGTAGACCGCGCGCACCTCGCTGCGCCCGTCGGGAGTCAGGGCGGGGATGCCGAACTGGCGCGTGACGACGGTGGGGGAGACGAGGGCGCCGATGCCCATGAGGGCGAAGGCGAGGGCGAGGGCGACGAGGATGACGGCACTCAACACGCCCCCATCCTCCTCACTGCGTCAGCGACCGCATCGGGGGCCTCGAGGGGCGCGAGGTGCCCGCACTGAGCGATCACCTCGATGCGCGCCTGCGATGCGAGTCTCGCCAACGGCATGGCACTCTCCACGGGATACAGCTTGTCCTGGTCGCCCATGAGGATCACCGTGGGCACCTTGAGCTGGAGCAGCACGTCGCTCAGGCCAAGGAACTGTGTCATCGTCGTGCGCACCGTGGTGGCGGCGGCTCGCTTGTCGTAGGAGGGGAAGGCGCTCACAAAGGCCTCGACCCGCTCCGGGTGCGCTGCCTTCGTCGGCTCCGCGAGCATGGCGCGCGCGACACCCCGGCCCCAGAATCGCGTCGAGCCCATCAGTCGCGTGCCGAGCACCTGCATCCGGTGGCCGCCGAGACTCGGTGACATCGGCACGTTCGCCATGACCACCCCGATGACCCGCTCGGAGTGCCGCACTCCCACGTGCGCGGCGACCTGTCCTCCCCAGGAGCAGCCGACGACGATGGCCCGCTCGATGCCGAGCGCGGTCGCCGACGTCGGGGCTCCGGGTAGCCGGAGGCTCTCCGTGGTCGTGGCCCGAGCGGCCGCAGGCGCCACGAGGGGGGCGAGCGCCACGAGGACGGCGGCCGTCGCCCCTAGGATGCGGCGCATCAGCCCGCCTCGGTAGACTGAACACTGTTCATTTTTCGACCTTGGCAGGAAGAGTGAACGCTGTCAACATTGGGGCGTGATGAGTCGCACGTATCACCACGGGGCCCTCGCTGAGGCGATGGTCGAGCAGGGTCTGGCCAGCGTCCGAGCGCAGGGCGCGGATCAGGTCTCCCTGCGGTCGATCGCCCAGGCCCTCGACGTGTCGCCGAGCGCGGCCTACAACCACTTCGCCGACAAGGACGATCTCCTGCGTGCGGTGGGCGCCTGCGGATTGGCCGCACTCGACGAGCGCATGGCGCGCGTGCTGGCCGCTCATCCTGGCGACACGGCGGAGGCCGCGCGGGCGCGATTCTCCGGACTCGGTCGCGCCTACCTCGCCTTCGCGATCGATGAGACGCATCTCTTCCAGCTCACCTTCGGCCCGATCTGCGCGGTCAAGGAGATGCCGCCGGAGGAGACCGACCCCTTCCGCAAGCTCATGAGCGCTCTGGACGATCTGGATCGTTGGGGGTTGCTCAAGCCCGGCGCACGTGGCGGTCTCGACCTCATCGTGTGGGCGGGCACGCACGGCATGGCGACGCTGCTGGTCGAAGGCGCCGTCTCGCCCGATGCCGTCGATTCCTTCATCGACTCGATGACGCGCCTCGTCATGGTGGACAGCACGGCCTGAGTTGGACGACCAACCCATGAGGATTCGAGGGGGTTAATCACATGAGTGACGCGACACGATGGCTCGTTGCCTTCGAATTCATCGGCCTGCCCACCATCGCGTTCGGCGGGTACTTCCTGCTCACGATCTTGAAGCGCCAGGCGGGGACGGAAGGCATCACTCCCGTCCAGCGGGACTACTTCCGGGCGGGACATGCGCACGCCGGCGTGCTCGTGCTGCTCGCCATCGTCGGACTCCTTGTCCTGGACTACTCACGCTTCCCGGAGTGGGCGGTGTGGGTGCTGCGCATCGGCCTTCTCGTGGCCCCTCTGTTGATCTCGGCAGGGTTCTTCGGAGGCGCGCCGCGCACGGCTGACGGCCCTCCGGGGCCCCTGGTCAAACTCATTCCGATCGGCGCGGTGATCTTCGGCCTGTCCACCCTTGGTGTTGGCCTGAGCTTGCTCATCTCCTTCTGATCGGTGGAGGTCCGGCATGGATGAGTCGAGCAAGCCCGACCGTTTCAGAATCGACGACACCATCCCGCCCGGCGTACGACCGAACTGGCTGACCGGGGCTGGAGCAACCCGCGCCGAGGTTGCCCTCGTCTACGCGTCGGCTGTCGCCGGAGCGGCGCTCGTGTGGTGGTTCTTCCAGCGCGGCGAGCCCTGGGCCGTCTGGCAAGTCGTCCTTGCGCTCGTCATCACGGCGGATCTCTTCGGCGGTGCGGTGGCCAACGCCCTAAGTTCCACGAAGCGTCAGTACCAAGCTCCGCTGCCCGCGGATGCCAAGCCCTGGGTGCACCTGGTGCGCAACCCCGTGTCGTTCACCGCCCTGCACATCTATCCCCTCGTCGTCGTCGCGCTGTATCCCGGAGGCTCGTGGTGGTGGGGGATCGGGTGGTACGCCGCGACGCTCGCCGCAGTGATCCTCGTCGCGCGCATCGTCCCCGGATACCTGCAGCGCCCGACCGCCATGGCCGTCTTCGTGCTCGCCGTGCCCGTCGCGCTGGAGTTCCCGGGACCGCCCGGGTGGAGCTGGCTGCCGCCGATCCTGCTGGCCAAGCTCCTCCTTGCACACGCGGTGCACGAAGAGGCCTATCGCCCCTGAAGCAGGGTGAGCTCGTCAAGCAACTCGTCCCACAGCGGCTCGCTGCCGCGACGGAAGTAGCCCATGTGTCCGATGCTCGACTGCCCGAGTTCCGCCGGCTGTAGGTCACGTACCGTGAGGTCGGCGTTGACGTAGTGGCGGAAGAACGCGTCCCGCGCGGCCGGTGAGCTCCAGCGGTCGTCCACGGCGTTGATCGCCGTGATGGGCACGGTCACGCGGGCGAAAAGTCCCTGCATCTCCGCACCGATCTCCGGATCGTCGAACCAGTAGCCTGGGTAGCGGCACCAGCGCTTCCACTGCCGATAGACGTCGACCGGCAGGTCTTCGCCGAGGCCGAAGCGCTTCCACGCGAGATAACCCCGGGTGCTGACGATCGTGGGGCCGAAGACATTCCACAGGAATGCCACGCGCAGTCGCTCGCTGCGCGGCATCCAGCCCTTCCATCCACTGCCGGTGCCATAGGCGTGCATCGTCATCACGATCGATGGATCGGGGAGCAGCCCGAGCGCGTGACCGCCGTAGGAGTGCGACACCAGGTGCAACAGCAGGTCGCCGGATGCGCTGTGCAGCACGCTCGCCATGTCGAGGCGCGCCCAGTCGCGGTAGTCCATGCGGAATCCGCGCAGGGTGTCAGGAGCGGAGTCACCGACCCCGCGGTAGTCGAACGTGATGACGTCGAAGCCACGCGCGGCCGCATGCGCGGCGAAGCTCCGGTAGAAGCCCTGAGGCACGCCGGTCGCTCCGGCGACGACGATCCGCGCCCGGGCGCCGTCGGTCTCGTAGCGCCGCGTGGCGATGGGGTAGCCATCGAGTGCCTCGACGATCAACGCGATTCCCCCTGACTCGTGGACGACCCCGACGCTAACTAGTACGATCGTCCTAGTCAAGGGGGTGAGCCGTGGCCACGACGCGGGACCGGATGGTGCTGGCAGCTGCCGGCCTCTTCCGCGACCAGGGCTACGACGGCACCGGCTTCCGCGACGTCGTCAAGGCGGCCGGCACGAGCCAGGGCGTCATCTATCACCACTTCCCGGGCGGCAAGTCCGAGCTCGGCGTCGCCGTGTCACTCGCGGTGGGGGAGTGGGTGGCGGCGGGCATCGAGGCCGCGTGCGCCGCGATGGCACCGCATGAGGCCGTCTCCGGAGTCCTCGACATCGTCGAGGGCGACCTCCTGCGCGGACAGCTGCGCCCCGGGTGCCCGATCGTCGCTGTCGCCCTCGCATCGGACGACGACAACGGCGAGCTCCGCGCGGCAAGCGACATCTTCTTCACGCGCGTACGCGCGGCCATTGCTCAGTGCCTCATCCGTGACGGCATCGATGCCTCCGAAGCCGAGGACTACGCTGCGCTGGCGGTCTCAGCAGCCGAGGGTGCCGTGGTTCTCAGTCGTGCACGGCGTGACGCCGAACCCTTCGACGCCACCCGCCGTGCCTTGCTCAATCAGCTTGATCGACTCGACAGAGGGGGAAAGACGTGACACAGCAATCCGATGGCCCGGTGCAGGCAGAGATCCTGGACCTGGGAGACGACCGCATCCTGTCGGCACAGATCGAGATCGACGCCCCGGCCGAGGTGATCTTCGACATCCTCATCCAGCCCCGCCGTCACGCCGAGATCGACGCCTCGCAGAGCATCCAGTACGTGATCGAGGGACCGGAGCGCTTCGGGTCAGGCGACGCATTCAAGGTGCGCATGAAGGTGGGAGTGAGCTACTGGGTGACCAACAAGGTCCTCGACTTCGAGCCCGGTCGCCGCATCACCTGGGCGCACCTGCTCGGGAATCAGTGGACCTACGAGCTCACGCCACTATCACCCACGCGCACGCTCGTGCGCGAGACCAACAACCTGCGCACGGCGGGTTGGAAGGCGTCGCTGTCGCCTGTCGCGCGCAGGCAGGAGGCGGTCCGGCGTTCGATCGCGAAGTCGCTCGTGCGCCTGAAGAAGCTCGCGGAGTCTGAGGTCGCTGCGTGACGTCAGGTGACGCGACGCCGTCGACCGGCTCTCGGCATCGACGAGTCTGGCTGGTGTGGCTCCAGGTCGTACTGAGCCTGCTCCTCGCCTACGCGCTGGTTCTCGTCTTCGCCGGCACATTCGCGCAGTCGCTGTTCGTGGCCCTGGGCTTCGGCCCGCCGGCGTCGATCGAGTCATCTGAGTTGTCCGCCTACCTGCGACTGCCCTTCGCGGTCCTCGGGGCGGTCATGGCGGGATGGGCCGTGTTGATGCTCAAGATCGTGAGAGGACCCCTGACGCTGGGTGCCCAGTGGGCGCTCCCGGCGTTGGCCGTGCCACTAGCCCTGTGGTTCGTGCTCGACACCGCGATGTCGCTCGTCTTCGGCTTCCCGACCCACGCCCTCTTCAACGTCCCCTTCGCCCTGGCGCTCGGCGTACCCCTCTGGCGCCTGTGGGTGATCGACAGGACGTGACGGTTAGCGCTCTCGCACCCGCACTGTCACGGTGAGCACTGACCCTGCTTCGCACCCGAGCTTCTGCCGCACCTGCTTCTTCAGGGGGAGGAGGTAGGTGCCCGACTTCCTGTCGGGGAAGAGCGAGGTATGCCAGACGACGTCCTGCGCCTGGACCTCGACGGGGACGCTGCCGAAGCCGCCGGTCATGCCATGCGTGAGGTCCTCGATCTCATCGGCCGCATCCTCGGGCAGGCTGATGAAGTGCCAGGACGAGTCCCCCTTCCACAGCCACACCTGGGCGGTGAAGGTGAACTCTCGCGCCACGGCAGAGGGCCTGACGTCCTAGGCGCGGTACCAGCGCAGCGGCTTGGACGCCGCATCACGGCACAGGACACCCTTGGCCTCGAGGTCAAGCTGGACGGTCTTCTGCCACCAGCCGACCTTCTGCCCGCCCGGCCAAAGCGCGTCGGGCAGCAAGGGCGTCACCTGCGCGATCATCTCTGCGGCGGTAAGGCCGGGCGCCTTCTTCGGTGTGACCTTGAGGATGGCCTTCTTCATGGCCTCGTACTTCTCGGCGTCCACCGTGGACGTGTGCCCGGGGACGTTGGGGTTCTCGACGATGACCTTGGTCATGTTCCCTCCCGTGTGAATCCCGAGAAGACGTTAGTACGTCGGCACCTCGGCGTCCACGTCCCGCAGATGGTGCACGGGGTCGTGCATGAGGTAGCGGCCCAGCGACTCGACGGTGAAGATCGAGCCGTCGCTGCGGAAGCCGCGACGCTCCCACTGGTCAGCGCCCACCGCGTCGAACCGATCAGCGAGCAATCCCGCCGCCTCCGCGAGTTGAAGGGCGGCAATCTGCGCGTCCTGGCTCGCGTAGTCGTCCTCGATGGCCGTCGCATCCTGGTCCCAGTTCGCGAACCGGGGATCGTCTTCGCTCACCATGAGAGTTACGCGCTCGGCGAAGAGGCGGAAGACGTCGCGCACGTGGCAGCCGTACTCCAGCGGCGACCAGAAATCCGGGCGCGGCCGTACGCCGACATCGGGCCGCGCCAGCACGACCCGCCAGCGTTCGGAGAGGTCGCGCACGGCCGGGCCGGTCTGCGACGCATCAAAGACGGAGGCGTCGAAGCCGCAGTCGTCGCAGCGCTTCTCCAGGACCCAGGTCCAGTTCTTTGTGTCAGGGACGATGTCATCGGCCATGCCTGCCAGGCTAGTCATGACGTCGTCGCGGCAGATGGCCGAGGCGCTAGGGGGGAGTTGCCTTGACCACACGCCAGGCCTTCCCTGACCAACTTCGCGGCCTGGCGCTCCTGGGCATCGTCCTCGTCAACGTGCCGTTCCTGGCCATCAGCGCCGTGGGGTACTCCGAAGCCTCGGTGGCCAACGGCCTCGACCGCGCAGTCGCCTTCCTCGTCACGATGCTGGCGGCCGGCAAGTTCTACATCATCTTCTCGTTCCTCTTCGGCTACAGCTCGCTCTTCATCCTCAAGGACGGCTCCAAGGTCCATCGCCGCGTGTATCGCAGGAGGCTTGTCGCCCTGCTGCTCCTCGGCATCGCGCACGTGGTCTTCTTCTTCGTCGGCGACATCCTCGTCACCTACGCACTCGTCGGCTTCGCGCTGCTGCTCCTGGTGAAGCGGTCGGACCGAGCGCTGTGGCTCACGGCACTCATCGTGTGGATCGTCGCCGCCTGCTGGGTCATCGGCATCGCGGCACTGACGGCGGTAGCAACGGTGCTCTTCCCCGAGGAGGCAGCGGTCGACCTGTCGATGTTCGCTGCGTACGACACCGCGATGGCCGACGGGACCTTCTGGCAGGCGGCCGTGGAGCGGTTGAAGGTCTATCCCACCGTCATCGTCAGCGTCATCTTCGGCCAAGGCCTCTTCGCGTTCGTCGCCTTCTGCATCGGCATGCTCGCAGCGCGTCACCAGTTCCTCGGGCGGCTCGACGACTTCCGCCCCTGGCTGCGTCGCTGCGCGATCTGGGGCCTGGCTATCGGATTGCCCGTCCAGTTCGCCTGCACGTGGTTCATCCTCGGGCCCGGCATGCCGGTGGGGCTGGAGATGGGCGCTGCCGGGCAGGTCGCCTCGGCGGTGCAACTCACGCTCGCACCCATCCTGTCCGCGGGCTACATCGGCGCCCTCGCGCTGCTGGCCCTGCGCTATCCGCGGGCACTTGCGCCCCTCGGTCCGCCCGGGCAGGCGTCTCTCACGATCTACATTGGCGAGTCCGTCCTGCTGTGCATCATCTTCTGCGGCTGGGGCTTCGGACTCTTCGGCACACTTGGAGCAGCGGCGACCACAGCGATCGCGATCGGCTGCTGGGCTGTGCTGGCCATCGCGATGACCCTGTGGCTGCGCCGCTTCTCGCAGGGTCCGCTGGAGTGGCTTGTCGGGAAGTGGACAAAGAGGCCGCTGAGGAGAGCTGCCTGACGCGTAGGGTCAGCGCATGGCGATTGATGGAGTGACCACGTGCCTGTGGTTCGACGATCAGGCTGACGAAGCCGCGCAGTTCTACGTCGCGACGTTCCCTGACTCGCAGGTCCTGTCGACTTCGTACTACGCGACGGATGCTCAGAAGCCCGAGGGCTCGGTACTCACCGTGGAGTTCGAGCTCTTCGGCAAGCCGTTTCTTGCCCTGAACGGAGGGCCTCAATACAAGCATTCGCACGCCATCAGCTTCCAGGTCTTCTGCGACACGCAGGAAGAGGTCGATCGCCTCTGGGACGCCCTCGTCTCGAACGGTGGCGAGGAGAGCATGTGCGGGTGGTGCAGTGATCGCTTCGGCGTGAGCTGGCAGATCATCCCGCGCCGGCTCACCGAGCTCCTGTCGAGCAGTGATGCGGATGTGGCACGTCGTACGACGGAACGCATGATGACGATGAACAAGATCGTGATCGCCGGCCTGCAATAGCCCCTGACCGCATAGTGTTGACGAACCATGGCCGAGCAGCAGGAGTATCGGGTCCTCGAGGCCCATGGCGACATAGAACTGCGGGAGTACGCGCCCTGTGTGGTGGCAGATGTCGTGGTGCCTGGTTCAGCCGAGCAGGCTGCTAACGCGGCATTCCGGCCGCTCTTTCAATACATCTCCGGTGAGAACCGCGGTGCCGAGCCATTGGAGATGACTGCGCCGGTGATCCAGCAGCCCACGAGTGAGCGGCTCGCGATGACGGCTCCGGTCATCCAGGAGGCTGCCGGCGCCGATGAGTGGACGGTTTCCTTTGTGCTCCCGGCGGGGCGCTCCCTATCGGACTACCCGGTGCCGACCGATACGCGCGTATCGCTTCGTGCAGTCCCGGCCGAGACGGCGGCTGCGATTCGCTGGTCGGGACGCTGGACGGAGTCGAATATCGAGCGCCGCACGCTGGAGCTTCGACGTGAAATGGCGACGTTTGGGTGGCGGGAGGCCGGCGAGCCTCGCTGGGCTCGATTCGACCCGCCGTGGAAGCCCCCGTTCGCGCGACGCAACGAGATCGTCATCCCCGTGCGGCGTTCGGATGCCGGCCCTAACGGCTAGGCCCCCGCATCGAACGGCGTCGCGGCGATCTCACGGTCGAGTGAAGCCTCGGGACGGGTATCGCAGCCAGGTCTGTCTACAGTGAGGGGTCATTGGATTACCCAAAGGAGTCCCATGCACGCACGCGCTGCCCTGCTCACCGCGACATTGGCCCTCACCCTCGCCGGCTGTGCCTCTCCGTCCGCCGAACCGCCAGCTACCTCAGCAACCGCGGTTGTCTCGCAGGAGGTCACACCTGCGGCCACCCCGACACCGCCAGCGCAGACGGACGCCCCGGCAGAGCCAGAGTCACCCACGAGCGAAGCAGCGCCGGCGGGACCGGGCTCCTACATCACGCTCGCCGACTACGACGCAGACAAGGCCGCCTACGCCTCGACCGACGTGGTGCTGTTCTTCAACGCGGCATGGTGCTCGACGTGCAAGGTGGCGCGCGACAACATCGAGGCGGATCTCGCCGGCATTCCCTCAGATTTGACGATCGTCGTCGTCGACTTCGACACTGCCACCGACCTGCGGCAGAAGTACGGCGTGACCGTGCAGCACACCTTCGTCCAGGTCGATGCCGACGGCAACGAGCTCGCCAAGTGGTCGGGCAGTGTCACGGCCGATGAGATCGCCCAGAACACGGTCTGATGCTCCTCCTGCTCGGGGCCTTGGTCGCAGGGGTCCTGACGACACTGGCCCCGTGCGTCTTGCCGCTGCTTCCGGTAATCGTGGGTGGCTCGCTGGACGAGTCGAGCAAGCGCTCACGTCGCCGCGCGTACGTCATCACAGGATCCCTCGGTGCCTCCGTCGTCGCATTCACCCTTGTCTTGAAGGCGAGCACCGCCCTCATCGGCATCCCCACGTCGGCGTGGCAGTGGATCAGCGGACTGATTCTCATCGCCCTCGGGCTCTTCTCGGCTTTCCCCTCACTGTGGGACTACGTCTCCATGCGCTTATCGCTGCAGCAGCGCAGCACGACGCGCCTTGCTGCTGCGCGACAGCGCGAGGGCACAACCGGCGCGGTCCTGACGGGTGCGGCACTCGGGCCGGTCTTCACCTCGTGCAGTCCGCTGTACGGCTACGTGATCGTCACCGTGCTTCCCGCCTCACTAGGCCAGGGCATCGCGCTGCTCGTCGCCTACGTCATCGGGCTCTGCGGCACCCTGCTCGCCATTGCCCTGCTTGGGCAGCGGCTTATCGGTGCGGCTCGCTGGGCCGCGGACCCGCACGGATGGTTCCGACGCGGCCTTGGGTGGATCTTCATCCTGGTGGGAATCGCCATCATCGCCGGATGGGATAAGGACCTACAGACCTGGGTGATTGAGAACTCGCCCATCCGTCCCTGGGAACTCGATTCGGAGTTCATTCCTCAGGGTTGACGCGCCTCTACGCCCCCACGTCGGCGGGCGTGCCGCCGGTGATGCGCACCAACTCATCGAACGACGTCGGGAAGACGTAATGCGGGTGGCCGCCGGCCGCCCACACCTCATCGAACTCCGCGAGGTCCAGATCCACGATCGTGCGCAGGGGAGCGGGGTGGCCAATCGGTGCGACACCGCCAATGGCGAAGCTCGTCACCGCGCGTACGTCGTCGGCCGTTGCCTTGCCCACCTCGTCAACACCGAGAATGGCGGCGACTTTGGCGGTGTCGACACGGTGGCCGCCCGAGGCGACCACGAGCACCGCCTGCCCGTCGGCCATGAAGATCAGCGACGACGCGATCTGAGCGGGCACGATCCCGAGCGCATCCGCCGCCTCCTTGGCCGTGCGCGCCGAGTCATCGAGACGGCGTACCTGACCTGAGACCCCTGCGGCGGCGAGCGCCTCGCGCACGCGGATGACGGATTCCTGCTCCTGCTCAAACATGGGGCGTCACAACTCCCAGAAGGAATGGAGGGTGCAGACAGTGGGAAAGACCTTCACGTCGCACCTTCCGCTGGGCCGTCCTGACGGAGACTACTGGCTTTGGGTCCTAGCGCTTGACGGTGGTCGACTTCAACAGTTTCAGGTAGAAGTAGTCTCGAGCAGTGAGCGTCTTGCCTGTCGGTGCGTGGACCCAGTGGGTGACTTCGTCGTATCCGTAACTCTTGACCCCGGCGGGTACCTCAATGCCCTGATTGAGCGCCTGCGGGAATGCCTCTAGCAGTCCATCGAATATGGCGATCAGCATCTGGCACCCAAGGTCACCTGATCCGGTCACCTTCCATGCCGCACTCTGGAGTAGTCGGATGCGTAGCGTCCCATCGAGGTCGGTGCCTCCCACTTGATAAGGGAACGAGCCACCGGTCACGTTGGCGGAGCCCACCTGCGCCCACCCATCATCAGCATCATCATCAGCTTGCCAGCACGGGACGTTGGTGGCGTTGCTAAGAGTGAGCGGACCCCTGTCTTCACTCGTGATCTTTCCGAATTCCGCGTCGAAGGTGACCGGCCCCGTATCCATCGTCAGGTAGTCGCC
>Ga0194131_10006241_pt1 | contig 16693 bp, 15 predicted proteins | sample TA2KigO120mmetaG_FD_148631 | JGI IMG/M metagenome (GOLD analysis project Ga0194131, IMG submission 148631) | Freshwater microbial communities from Lake Tanganyika, Tanzania - TA2015053 Kigoma Offshore 120m | ecosystem: Environmental > Aquatic > Freshwater > Lake | place: Tanzania: Lake... | reverse complement strand
TGGATATGGACTGTTCATGGACGCAGAACAGGTTGATGTTTCTCTGATTCTGCTTGGCGCTCCTGATGGTGCAGGCGCCGACGCAGTTCACACCGGACTTGCACAAGACCTCATTCAACAGATCGCAGAGGCGCGCAAAGACTGCGTAGCATTTGTAACTGCACCATATACAGATATCTTTGACGAACCAAACGCAGCAGAACTAACTTCTGCGTTGATTGAATGGCGCAACGAAACTTTCAATGTTTCCAGTTCATATGCAGTAATCGACAGCGGATGGAAATATCAGTACGATCCATACAACGACAAGTTCCGTTGGGTTCCGCTGAACGGTGACACCGCAGGTCTGTGCGCTCGCACAGATTCTGACCGCGATCCGTGGTATTCGCCAGCAGGATACAACCGTGGTCAGATCAAGCGTGTGGTCAGGTTGGCTTTCAATCCCAACAAGACTCAGCGTGACGAACTGTATCAGGTAGGTATCAATCCTGTGGTATCCTTCCCTGGCCAAGGCACAGTTCTCTTCGGAGACAAAACTGGTCTTGCCAAGCCAAGTGCATTCGACCGTATCAATGTGCGGCGCCTGTTCATTGTGCTAGAGAAGGCAATCGCTACAGCATCGAAGTTCCAACTGTTCGAGTTCAACGACGAGTTCACACGCGCTTCGTTCGTGTCACTCGTTGAACCGTTCCTGCGCGATGTTCAGGGTCGTAGAGGTCTAACAGACTTCAAGGTTGTTTGCGATTCAAGCAATAACACCCCCGAAGTAATTGATAGCAATCGCTTCGTAGCAGACATCTATATCAAGCCTGCTCGTTCGATCAACTTCATCACTCTGAACTTCATTGCTACACGCACAGGTGTAGACTTCTCAGAAGTAGCGGGTGGTTTCTGAACCATTCAAGGTAACTAAAGGAGACTAGTATGGCGATTAAAGTAACAGATTTTGCAGCAAACCTAAGAGGCGGTGGCGCCCGTCCAAACATCTTTGAGGTGTTCTGCGGTAGTACGCCAATGATTGGTGGTACTCAGGCACTAGACAAGATAACTTACCTGTGCAAGTCGGCATCATTGCCTTCTTCAGAGGTAACTCGCATCGCAGTTCCGTATCGTGGTCGCAGCGTCTATGTGGCCGGGGTTCGCCAGTTTGAAGAAACATGGAACACCACAGTCATCAATGACACCGACTTCGTAGTTCGTCGTGCAATGGAATCATGGCAGAATGCCATCCACTCGCACGAAGGTAACATCGGTGAAACCGACATCAGCAAATACAGCACCGATATCACGGTGACACAACTGCACCATGTCGATGGCAAGGGGTTGCGTACTTACAAGTTCAAGCACGCCTGGCCTGCAAGTGTTGCCGCAATCGAACTCGCAGCAGATAGCAATGATGCTATTGAAGAGTTCGAGATTCAATGGGCATACTCGTGGTGGACGGTCGAACAGCCACAGAACCCAAGCGGCCGGGACGGCGAGGCCAGCCAGATCACGACTTCGTAATCGTAGTCTACCCAAGAGTGAGGAGATTTTACTATGGCTTTGAGCGATCTGTTTGGCTTTCCACTTGGAAGACGGCGCAAAGATAACGGTGAATCCGCCGATAGGGGCGACAGCAGACTAAAATCTGTTGTCGCCCCTAATATCGATGATGGAACCGCTTCTTTAGAGATTGCGCCGTCGGGATTCTATGCGTCCACACTAGACCTTGATGGTCAAATCAGGGACGAGAATAGCCAAATCACACAATACAGAAGCATGGTCAACCATGGCGAAATCGAAAGCGCCGTGGATGATATCATCAACGAAGCAATCGTAACCGAGGAAGGTACTCCAACGGTTCGTTTGGTTCTCGATGATGTTGCTATGCCTGACAAGGTGAAAGACGCCATTCGTGGAGAGTTCAGCACGATTCTCAGGATGCTCGACTTCAACAATCGCGGATACGAAATCTTTCGCAAGTGGTATGTGGATGGTCGCATCTACTTCCACATGATCGTTGACCCCGAGCAGCAATCCAAAGGCATCCAAGAGTTGCGGTTCGTTGATCCAATAAACATCCGCAAGGTGCAAGAGATCAAGAAAGAAAAGCAACCAGGCACAAACATCGAACTGATCGGGGATGTGCTTGAGTACTTCTTGTTCACACCTGAAACTAGACCGGGTATGGGAACTGGTCAAGCAATCAAGATTAGTCCTGATTCCATTGCTTTCATCAACTCGGGCCTGTTTGATCCCACCAAGAAACTCATCATCAGTTACTTGCACAAGGCAATCAAACCACTAAACCAGTTGCGTATGATCGAAGATGCCGTAGTGATCTATCGCATCTCTCGCGCACCTGAGCGCCGCATCTTCTACATTGACATCGGTTCTCTGCCCAAGATGAAGGCAGAAGAGTACATGAAGAGTCTGATGAACAAGTATCGCAACAAACTGGTTTACGATGCTACCACGGGCGAACTCAGAGATGAGAAGCGTCACATGAGTATGCTTGAAGACTACTGGTTGCCTCGTCGTGAAGGTGGTAAGGGCACAGAGATTCAAACGCTACCGGGTGGACAGAATCTCAGCGAGATGCAGGATGTAGAGTACTTCAAGAAGAAACTCTATCGCTCGCTGAATGTTCCCATTTCCCGTCTAGAAAGCACCAATGGATTCAACCTTGGCAAGTCTAGCGAAATCACAAGAGATGAACTCAAGTTCTCCAAGTTTGTCAGCAAACTACGCAGCAAGTTCAACGGCCTGTTTTTGCAGATTCTGCGTAGACAGTTGTTGCTCAAGAAAATCATCAGACCCGAAGAGTGGCCTGACATTGAGTTCAAGATTCACTTGGACTATCTGCGAGACTCTCACTTCACCGAGTTGAAGAATGCAGAGATTATGAAGAGCAGACTAGAGTTGCTTAGTAGTGTTGACAACTATTTGGGACGCTACTTCTCTACTGCATGGATTCGCAAGCACATTCTTATGCAACCCGAAGAGTTGGTTACAGAACTGAATACACAAGTGACTGCCGAAAAGAAAGAAGGCATCATTAGTGGTGAACGCGACACCGCTCAAATCAAGACCCGCATTGATGCTCTTGAAACCATTGACAAGTATATTGGTAAGTACTACTCGCTTGGATACATTCGCAGAAACATTCTGCAACAGAACCCATCTGAGATTGCTGCTATGGACAAGGAAATAGAAACAGAAATAGCAGCAGGTATCAGGCCAGAACCTCGTCCTGATCTCATCAAAGCACTTGGTGGTGCAAAAGCATACGGTGCAGGATACGATCAAAGTCCCAATGATGTCACCAAAGATGTGGATACTGGTCTAGATACCATTGGTTCTGACAAAGACCCGTCTATGAGTGTCAATCCTACCGATCCAAATGCTCCACAGGTCACACAATCAACTGCTCCTACCAATGGTGCCGCGGGTGGTGCCGCAGTACAAGATACTGCTCTGAATGGAGCGCAAGTAGAAAGTCTGCTCGTCATTGTCACCAATGCGAAAATGGGACTATTGCCCAAAGAAGCAGCAAAGGCACTCGTTGGTGCAGCATTCCCGTCACTTAGACCTGAACAGATCAACGCCATCTTTGATCCCATCGAAGTGGATAATGCACCACCCCCTGTGGTTCCACAAGCACCAAACATTCCTGGCGCAAAACCTATTGCTCCCAAAGCACCAAAGAAACCAAAGGTGTAATCAATGCCAACTCCCATCTATGACATCCTCACCGAACAGGGTGCCAAGTTAGAGATCGAGTTTCTGTACGAAGACTCCAATGAACTAGGAGTGAATCTTGCAGGATACACCCACGGGCATATGCAAGTGCGTCGATCCACAGAAGAGATCAGCACCGATGTCGTTTTGGAAGTGGTGGACGATGCTGCTACCGTATTGGGGGTCACGGGGTATGCGGGAGAGTTCACCTTGACCTACAACGGAATCGCAGGAAATGTTCTGTTAGAAGTGGATGCGGACACGATGGCAGCGGTTCCATCAGGCAAGTACTTCTACGAGATTCAGTTGATTGCAGCAGCAAATCCATTGAAACTGGTGAGGGGACGATTCATTGTAGAGCCAGGAGCAATACGATGAGATACCGTGTACGAGTAACACGCGCCAGAACTCCAATCGTGATCGTTAGAACCATAAATAGGATTACAATACGGCAACAGACACCCGAAACTATAGTGGTTTGGTTCTGATAGAGGAAACCTATGCCAGCAGACAGCATCATCAAAATCAAGCGCAGCACCGGCACATCTGCGCCAGTAGCAGGCACCGATATTGTCATCGGTGAACTTGCTACCACGATGGATAGTGGTGGTAACGGCGCAAGCAACAAGGTATACCTTGGTATTCAGAACTCATCTGGCGACACAACAGCAGTTGCGGTTGGTGGTAAATACTATACGGACGCTATTGACGCCTTTACTGTGTTCAATACTATTGCGGTCGATGGTCAACCAAACATCGTTGCCGATTCTTCCTCAGATACCCTAACACTCGCTGCGGGTGCAGGGATTGTCATTACTACAGAGGCAAGCACAGATACTCTCACCATCACAGCAACTGATGCTGGTGGTACAGTAACCAGTATCACTCCCGCAGCAGACAACGGCAGCGGAACTGCAATCACAACTACCGGAACCATTACGGTTGCAGGTACTGCCGACGAAGTTGAAACTTCTGTAAGCGGCACAACCATTACTGTTGGATTACCCAATAGCGTCACAATCTCCAACGATTTGACTATCGGTGGTGATCTGACTATTGGTGGTGATATCACCGACGATCTGACTATCGGTGGTGATCTGACTATAGGTGGTGATCTCACAATCAACGGCACTACTACCACAGTAAACTCCACCATCGTCACGGTGGATGATCCTGTGTTCACACTTGGTGGAGATACGGCTCCAAGCACCGATGACAACAAAGATCGCGGCATTGCTTTCCGTTGGTATGATACACTCGGTGGTATTGCTCGTCTTGGATTCATGGGATGGGATGATAGTGCCCAAGCCATCACTTTGTGGGCCCAAGCAACCAATTCAAGCGAAGTGTTTTCTGACAATACTGATACAGGCGGGCTCGGCCTGCTGCAAGGCAACCCCAAAGCCAGCCTGCACATGGGAAGTTCTCTTGTATTGTACGCGGATACGGCCGCCTTGGGTGCCGGCGGCACTACTTGTACTTTTTCTTGGAGTGGTGTCGGGACTAACCCGGAGTCCCAATCCCTCGTATTATCCATTCCTTCTACAAGCGGTTCGGGTACACTCATTACCACAAAAAATCTAACCGCAATCACAGCCACAGGAACCATCACAAGCGGCACATGGCAAGGTGGTGTCGTTACGGGACGGTATGGTGGTACTGGTGTGGACAATACTGGCAAAACCATTTCGCTTGGGGGAAACCTCACAACCTCTGGCGCATTTTCTCTGAATCTAACGCAAACAGGGGCAACCACGGTTACTTTACCAACAACAGGTACTTTGGCAACTCTGGCAGGAACAGAAACCATAACTAACAAGACCATAAACTGTGGAACATTCTAAAGGGGCGATCATGCTAACAGGCAAATCAATCGTAACTCAAATCGTAGACGAAAACATCATTGATTCCAAAAAGAGCATTCATACGCTGCTGGCACAAAAGGCCAAGGTGTACTTGGAAGACAAAAAGCGTTGCATTGCTTCCATCACCTATGGCCCTTGCTCGGAAGCAAACGGACAGGGCGATTGCTCTTGTGAAGAGGAAGAAGATTGCGGCTGCAAAGAAACCGATGTTTACGAGGGTGAAGAGTTGTCGGAAGATGCGTCCGCTGTATTGCAAAACATCTACAATTTGATGGCGGCCGACGGCGGTGAGGCAGTCAAGTTTACGGTGAGCAACGCCGCAAGCATTGCGATGCTTATAGGAACATTTCTCACGATACCAACCGCCTTTGCCTTGAACGCAGACTGGAGCAAATCCAAGATCCTAAAGACGCTTAGATTGATGCCAAAGATCATGCTCCGCAACCTATTTGACAAACTGAACAAGTACATTGTGAAGGTGAAGGATGGTGAGAAATTGAGTGCGTCCGAGAAGGATCAGGTAAAGAGTGCAGTAACTTCTAGTTTGAAGGCTGCACAAGAGCAGGCGGGAGCAACGGATGAATACAACCACTTGATCGAAAGTTTCCTTAAGGCTCTGAATGAAACAAAATATGCCACCAACGATCTGCTTGATGCCATAGAAAAGGCATACAAAAAGGGAGGCCTAGAGGGCATCATCGCTGGCGGAAAAGCATTCGGTCTACTTGAACCAACAACCGTTGAGGAGATTCTTGATGATGCCAAGGATTTCTTTGGGAAGGATCTCAAGTACGCATCACGGGAGATCAAGGGTTTCCTGAAACCGAAGGACTACGCCAAGCACGAGATTCACTTGGAAGAGGCTGATGAAAAGAAACTAACCGACAAGCAAAAGAAACTAGACAAGAATCACAACGATGTTCTTGACAAACAAGACTTTGTGATTCTCCGAAGCAAAAAGAAGAAGAAAGAGGACTGAACATGAAACTCATTACAGAACACACAGACGATATCCAAATCATCACCGAGGAGAAGGAAGGCAAAAAGTCTTACTTCATAGAAGGTGTATTCATGCAGTCAGATATCAAGAATCGCAATGGGCGCGTTTACCCCAACTCAGTACTGGTCAAAGAGGCCATGCGCTACAACAAAGAGTTTGTGGAATCTAATCGCGCCATGGGAGAGTTGGGACATCCTGAAGGCCCACAACTGAACCTTGATCGCGTATCCCACATCATCAAGGAAATGAAGATCGACGGTAAGAACATTTGGGGTAAAGCCAAGGTCATGGATACCCCATATGGCAAAATCGTCAAGAACATGATTGATGAGGGAGTCAAGTTTGGGGTGTCTTCTCGCGGGGTTGGTTCGCTGAAAACAACCAAAGATGGCATCAATGAAGTACAAAGTGACTTCAATCTGGCAGCAATAGACATCGTAGCAGACCCATCTGCACCTAATGCCTTCGTGGAAGGTGTCATGGAAGGTAAAGATTGGGTGCTAGAAAATGGCAATTGGAAGCAGATTGAGCGCGTCCGAGAAACCATCAAGCGTACCCCCAAGGAAGACTTGGACGAGGCAAAACTGCAAGCATTCATTGCCTTCTTGCGGGGCCTGTGAAAATCAGATTAGGCATAAATAGTTGCGGTTTCATTACCTAAAGGAGATATCAAATGAGCAATCCTAAAGACTCTGTGAAGAAGACCCTGCGTGAGAGCGTAGATGCAGTAATTGATGAATCAACCGTCGCGGAAGGCAAACTTCCACCTTGGCTAGACAAGAAGAAAAAGGGCAAGGGCAAAGACGAAGAAGAAGTAGAAGAGGCCAAGAAGGCCGTAAACGAAGAGGACAAAGAGGAATGCTCATGCAACGAAGACGACGATCTTCCGTGGTGTGATGATTGCGAAGAGAAAGATGCAGAGGAAGAAGTAGAAGAGAACAAGAAGCCCGACTTGAAGCCAGAGGCCAAGAAGGCGAAGGAATATCTTGCTCCTCTCTTCGACGGACAGCAACTCTCCGAAGACTTCAAGACCAAGGCTGAAACCATCTTTAGTGCTGTGATCGCCGAGCGCGAATCAGCAATCAAAGAACACTACGAAACAGCACTCACAGAAGCAGTTGCAACAACGCAATCTGATCTGGCTGAAAAGGTAGACGAATACCTTTCGTATGTTGTCGAAGAATGGTACAAGGAAAACAAGATTGCCCTAGAGCGCAGTCTCCGTACAGAAATCGCAGAGAACTTCATGGAAGGTCTTCGCAATCTGTTCACCGACAACTTCATTACCATCCCCGAAGAGAAGGTGGATGTACTTGAAGCAGCAAACACCAAGATCGACGAGTTGACCATACAGGTCAATGAAGAGATCAAGAATGGTATGGAAAAGACACAGCGTATCAGCGAGTTGGAAGCCAAGATTGCTTTCTCCGAGTCGGTGGCTGGTCTAACCCTGTCCGAAGTTGAGAAACTAAAGGAACTCTCAGAGAGCATTGAGTTCGATACGGTCGATGAGTTCAAGACCAAACTCGGTGTGCTGAAGGAAACCTATCTCAAGACTCCGGTACAGGAGACTCGTGACACCCTCGTAGATGATTCAGCCGCATCGCCCGATGCACAATTGTCACCTGCAATGCAGGCTTACACTCGCACACTCTCAAAGTTCCGTAACTAACAATAACCTCATCCGAGGATAACAAGGAGATATCAACAAATGGAAAAGATCGCAAACGCATCCCTTCTCACAGAAAAGTGGGCACCAGTACTGAACCACGCTTCAGCAGGTGAAATCAAGGATCAATACCGTAAAAATGTCACCGCAGTCCTTCTAGAGAACACCGAGCGTGATCTCAGAGAAGTTGCTGTGAACTCGCTTTCAGCCACCGGCGCTTCGGATAGCGACCCATCATTGGGTAACATTGCTTCGTTCTCGCCAGTGATGATTTCGCTTGTTCGCAGAGCATTACCAAACATCATCGCTTACGACATTGCTTCTGTGCAGCCAATGAGTGGTCCAACAGGACTCATCTTTGCCATGCGCTCAAAGTATGTTGCATCAGGCGCGCTTGGCGACGAAGCACTACACGAAGAAGCCGATACCGACTTCTCTGGCGCTACTACTGGCGAAGATGGTCGTGAACACGCTGAAACTGATCCGCTGAACGCCAACTACTCGGTTGGTGGTGGTATGACATCTTCGCAACTCGAAAAGCGCGGAGAGTCAGGAACTCCATTCGCTGAGATGGCATTCACCATTGACAAGGGAACGGTAACTGCACAGGCTCGCGCTCTGAAGGCCGAGTACACCACAGAACTCGCACAAGACCTCAAGGCCGTTCACGGACTTGACGCTGAGAGCGAACTGTCGAACATTCTTTCGACAGAAATTCTCGGTGAAATCAACCGCGAGGTCATCCGTACCGCTTATCTCACAGCCATCACGGGTACAACTGTGAACAACGCTGCGAGCCAAACAGGAAACGGTCGTTGGATGGTGGAACGCTTCAAGTACTTGGTGTACCGCATCGAGCAAGAAGCCAACGAAATTGCCAAAGCAACTCGCCGCGGCAAGGGCAACTTCCTCGTATGCAGCACCAATGTTGCATCCGCTCTGTCGCTCGCCGGTCTGCTCGACTACAACAGTCCATTCAACGGCAACGGCATTGCTGCACCTGATGATACAGGTGATCTGTTTGTGGGTACTCTAAACGGTCGCATCAAGGTGTATGTCGATCCGTTCGCTACCGCAGACTACTGCCTGGTTGGCTACAAGGGTGGTAACCCTTACGATGCCGGTCTGTTCTACTGCCCATATGTACCCCTACAGATGGTGCGTGCAACCGATCCAAGCACATTCCAGCCGAAGATCGCGTTCAAGACTCGCTACGGTATGGCAACTAATCCATACAATGTAGATCCGGCAAACGGAATCATCGACATCAATGTTGGTGGAATAACTGCGCTAACCCGCAACAACAAGTACTTCCGTATCTTTGCGGTAACCAACATCGCTGGCTGATTGGTAGGTAACTGAAACCAAACAGGCGGGGGGGAGAAATCCTCCCCGCTTTGTTTTTGGATACATAGAATGGAGGAAAGATGGCCAACTTCAACAACAGCAAACCCCAAGTAGAGAACTACCTGTATCCTACTGCATTCAAGTTACACCTATCGCGGATTCCAGGCGTGACATACAATTGTCAAACTGCAAACATTCCAGGCGTGTCTGTGGCAGAAGTTCTTGCCAATAATCCTCGCAGCGGTAGAACGCTGAAGGTTCCCTCTCAGAACCTACAATTCGAGGATCTACAGATCAAGTTCTTGGTGGACGAAACCATGCACAACTGGTTGGAAATCTACAACTGGCTACAGGCATTGCGTGTGGTAGACGATTGGGAAACGGTTAAATCGTTTGGGTTTGGGAGGTCGCCAGTGCGAACAGGATCGCAACTGGACGATGGGGACTTGATGGTGTTCAGTAGTGCCAACAATATGGTTCGCACATTCAAGTTCCACAATATGTTCCCGAAGGAAATATCCTCATTAGAGTTCGATAGCGGTGTAGAGAATCCCGATGCAATGACTGCAACAGCCACATTTGCATTTGAGTTCTTTACTGTAGAAACACCTTGACTTGCTTGCCGTTTGAGGTATGCTCTCGTAATGAAACTAGAAGAACTCCGTGCCATGGTCAAGAAAGACTTGACCGTTGACCCAACCGAACTCGACATAGCATCTCTCTTGGTGCCACAGTTGCACTCCAAGTACTTGAATCTGCTGATGGACGAGAAACTTGTCCTTCGCAAACTGAAACTGGACCTATCTGCGCTGAAGCGCGACAAGTGGGAGTACTACTCAGGTAGGATGAGCGAAGAGAGACTGGCAGAACTTGGATGGGAACCATTTCATCTGAAGATTCTGCGCCAAGACTTGGACAAGTACTTGGAGAGCGACACAGATTTGGCTACCATTCTAACCAAACTTGCGTTCTGCGAAGAGAAGGTCGAATTACTTACGGGAGTAATCAAGGCGGTTGGGAATCTGCATTGGAACATCCGTAGCGCGATTGAGTGGAAAAAGTTCACACACGGAGCATGATGCAAACGGTAACGGGATTTGTTGGAGAAGGAGCGGTATATGCTTCGTATATGAAGCAAGCATATCGCTTCGCTCAACATAGTCCTGATCCGTCTACCCAAGTAGGATGCGTGATCGTACATCCAACAATGGGAGTGATTGCGGGAGCATCAAATGCATTACCGGAAGGATTGCAGCACACTCACGAACGGTTGAATGAGTCTGCTCAGAAAACCATATACATGGAACACGCAGAGCGGAATGCTCTGTATCGTTGCTGCCAAAGTGTGCTATCCACCACAGGATGCCATGCGTATGTTACTCTGGCTCCATGCATAGATTGCGCTAGAGGATTGATTCAGGCGGGTATCACTCATGTGGTCGCGCATCGAGAAATGCTTGACCTGTATGCTCCCGATGCATCAATACTGCGTCGTGCAAGCATTGACCGAGGATGGGAAATGATGTGCGAATCGGGAATCAAGTGCGTCTTGTGGTCCGGTGTAGTGTTCCAAGTACAAACAGTTTCCGTGCGTGTGAGGGGTAAGCAATGGACACCCTAAATAATGACATGGAGAGCATCATCATTAGCAAGAAGAACTCTGTGTATTTGAAGGTCGATTGCGGTAGCAAGAGCGTTGCACAAGAACTGACAGACTTCTTTACCTTCAAGGTGCCTGGATTCCAGTTCATGCCTGCGTATCGCAGCAGAATGTGGGACGGAAAGATCAGACTCTACAACCAACACTCGCAAGAACTATACTGCGGACTGCTCGACTATGTGAAGTCATTTGCAACCGAACGCAACTATTGGGTAGGGGTTTCGTTCCCTGAAGCACAAAACACATGGACGCACGAAGATGTACGCAAGTACATGAAAACCCTGAAATTGGTAGCGGCAGGCAAACCTATCGACCCGCATCAACATCAGGTGGATGCGGTGTGCCATGCGCTGAACCGAGAACGATGCCTTCTGCTATCCCCTACTGGATCGGGAAAGAGTCTCATCATCTACACTCTGATTCGTAGACGATTGGAAGAAGACAAGCGAAAGGTACTCATCATCGTACCAACCACCTCGCTTGTAGCACAGATGGAGAATGACTTCATCGACTACGCATCTGGCGACAAGTCTTGGAAGGCAGCGAAGCACATTCACAAGATTTTCGCGGGGCAGAGCAAAACTACGGATAAACAGGTGGTAATCACCACATGGCAGAGCATCTACAAGCAACCCGTGAAGTGGTTTCAGCAGTTCGGATCGGTATTCGGTGATGAATGTCACCTGTACAAAGCGAAGTCGCTGGCAACTATCATGTCTCGCCTGATCGACTGTGAGTTCCGCATAGGCACCACAGGAACCCTCGACGGTACGCAGACGCATCGCCTCATCATCGAGGGACTGTTTGGCTCTGTTCACAAGATCACAAGCACTACGGAACTCATCAAGCAGAAACTACTCAGCGACTTCACCATCGACTGCATCACTTTGAAGTATTCTGACGAGGACTGCAAAGCGGTAAAAGCCATGCGTTATCAAGAGGAAATCGACTTCTTGGTTTCTCACCCCAAGCGCAACAAGTTCATCACAGACCTGGCGTGTAAGACCAAAGGCAACACCCTAGTGCTGTTTCAATATGTGGAGAAGCACGGTAAACCCTTGCATGACATGATCCTCGCACAAGGCAAAACGCTAGGAAAGGAAGTGTTTTTCGTGTTCGGAGGGACGGATGTTGAGCAACGCGAGTATGTGCGTACCATTGCGGAAACCAAAGACAATGCCATAATCGTAGCGTCCTATGGAACCTTCAGCACCGGAGTCTCCATCAGAAGACTACATAACATAGTGTTCGCATCCCCATCCAAGAGTAGGATCAGGGTGCTTCAGAGTATCGGTCGTCAACTCCGCAAGTCGGAGCATAAGGAAAGAGCCAGACTATATGATGTTGCAGATGATCTGCGGTGGAAATCCAAGGTGAACTTCACCTTGAATCACTTCTTGGAACGCATGAAACTCTATGCAACCGAGAGGTTTGACTACAGTACAGTCACAATCAAACTATAGGAGGCGCGATGGAATTCAGCGATCCAACCATAATCAAACTAAAGACCGGAGATGATATCATTGCCACAGTTCGTGGAGTCACCAAGACCCGCATGGTACTGGAAAACCCATTCACCCTTGAGACTCTTGTGCTGATCGACCAAAATGGCATTCCACGCGATGAGCGCATACTGATGAAGAAGTGGATAAACTGGACAAAGGATGGGGTCATTTCTTTGCCTAAAGCACACATCTTGGATTGCATGACGCCAAGCGACAAAGCAATTGCCCACTATCTCATGGTGTTGAGGAATGGTGGCATCTTCAAACTAAACGCAACAGAACAGGCTGAACTAGAAGCAGGATCTTCGCTCATGGAGGAGTTTCTAAATCAGATCAAGAGTGGCGAAGTTACACCGGAGATGATTGAAGATGCTCGTATTGAGCGTATTGAGCGTATGGATGAAGAAGAGGCATCTGAACCTGAACAACTTCCATCTGATGAGAAGAATGATGGTCCTAATACGGAGTACGGTAACCGACTAAATGATTGGTCGCCTGATCCCCGTGATTACCTTTGATACTATGGACCGTGAAACCTTCACTTTATGTAGAAGTGGTGCAGTCAATGCCTCATAGAAAATCTAAGAGTTTTTTCAAGTGAATAGCACTATTGTGAATCCGTGATATACTTGCGACCGAAATGGAGACTTATGAAGAAGCGCAAACCAAAACAAGAGACGGCTGATGATGAAGTTGAGATAGATGCCAAGGACATAGAGAAAGACATCGAAGAAGAAACTAAGTCCGGGCATTACATCGACAACAAAGTGTTCTATGCAGAGATGGTGAAGTGGAAGGATGTTGTTAACGCAGCACGCGCAGCAGAGCGAAAGACACCTCCTGTAACAGACTACATTGGCAAATGCTTTCTAGACATTGCCACCCACTTGTCGTATCGACCAAACTTCATCAACTATCCTTACCGAGAAGAGATGATTGGCGATGGCATCGAAAACTGCCTGATGTATGCCAGTAACTTCGATCCTGGCAAGTCCAAGAACCCGTTCTCATACTTCACACAGATCATCTACTTTGCCTTTCTACGCAGAATTGCCAAAGAGAAGAAGCAAATGTACATCAGGTACAAGATGCTAGAAGCGGCAGACAAAACAGGCAGGGTACGCCGCAATTTACTAGAGTCGGCAGAAGGCCCCATTGACGATCCTATTGCAGAGTTCTTTCGTCTGTCGCAGACTGACATTGCCAAGTTTTCCAAATCAGATGCCCCGCGAAGAACGGGCAAGAAATCTAAGAAGGTAAAGCGCATTAGACTTGACGAAGTGTGACGAGGGGGTATAATTGGTATGAGTAGTTCACGATGAAACTGGCTATCATTAACGATACGCACTTTGGCGCCAGGTCTGATTCTCCGGCGTTTGGTGAGTACTTCTTCAAGTTCTTTGATGATGTGTTCTTTCCTTATTGCGATAAGCATGGGATCGACACCGTATTGCACTTGGGTGATCTGTTGGATCGCCGCAAGTTCGTGAACTTCCAAACGCTGAATCAGGTACGCACTCGATTCATGGAACCGTTATTGCAGCGCGGCATGACCGTGCATTGCATTCTCGGCAACCACGATGTGTACTACAAGAACACCAACCTAGTGAACTCTCCAAAGGAACTATTCGGAGATCGCTACACCAACTTCAACATCTATGAAGAGCCGGTTGAGTTGCAGTTTGACTCCCTGCGTGTTGCGATGGTGCCGTGGATCAACAAGAACAACTACGAAGACTTCCTGCGATTCATCAGGAAGAGCAAGTGTCCTGTGATCTGCGGACACTTTGAACTGGAAGGCTATCAGGTCATGCGCGGTGTGAAGTTTGAGGGTGGTATGCCTGCCAATCTGCTTGCCCGCTACGAGATGGTTCTGTCAGGTCACTTCCATCACAAGCATGGCGGTGGGAATGTGCAGTACTTGGGTACGCAGTATCAGATCACCTTCAACGACTTAGAAGATCGCAAGGGGTTCCATGTGCTTGATACTGAAACCCGTGAACTGGAGTTCGTTGAGAACCCCAACAAGATGTTCCATGCCATTCGTTACGATGATTCGCGGCACGACTACAGTAAACTGCTAGAGAACGCAGACTTCTCGCGGTATGCAAACACCTATGTGAAGGTGTTCGTGGACGCAAAGACTAAGCCATATGTGTTCGATAAGTTCTTGGACGGTATCTACTCTGCTCCCGCTATGGGCGTAACCATTGTCGAACAGAACCCGGACACCAGTACGGGCGAACCCGCAGCAGACATGGCACTAGACACGCTTGGTCTAATCAACAAAGAGATTGATGGTATGGAAGAGGTGCATGATAAGTCCATGCTGAAGCGCATCGTGCGCGATCTGTACATGGAGAGTCTGTCTGTATGATTACCTTCACGAAGGTTCGATTCAAGAACTTTGGATCGTTCGGAAACAACTTCACAGAGATTCAACTGAACAAGGCGAAGATGGTTCTTGTTTCGGGACTGAATGGGCATGGTAAGTCGTTTGCTCTGCTCGATTCCATCACCTTTGGATTGTTCGGAAAGCCATTCAGGAAGATCAATCTTCCTCAGTTGGTGAACAGCATCAATGAGAAAGACTGCTTGGTAGAGGTGGAGTTTACCATTGCTACCGATTCCTATCGCGTGGTTCGTGGTATCAAACCGAATCGCTTTGAGGTGTGGAAGAATGGCAACCTGATGGATCAGCACGCCACCACAAAGGACTATCAGAAGATGCTTGAGGAGCAAGTTCTGAAGATGAACTACAAGTCTTTCACACAGGTTGTGATCCTTGGTAGTTCTTCGTTTGTGCCGTTCATGCAGTTGCCGGCATCTGATCGCCGTGCTGTGATTGAAGATATCCTTGACATCAATGTGTTCTCTACCATGAACACCATTCTCAAGGCAAAGATGTCTACTCTCAAAGAAGAGATTGCAGACAACGAACGCAAGATCGCAATTCTACGCGAATCTATTCGCGCTCAGAAAGACTTGATCGCAGGACTAAAGAGCAAGACTGACGAACAGGTGCAGGGAAATCTGAAAGAGATCGCCCGCTCTGAATTGTTGATTGAAGATAAGCAGGAAGAACTGATTGTCCTGAATGAGCAGATTCAGAAAGTAAAGGTCAAGTTACAAGGAAAGGTTGCTTTGCTAAAGCAGATCACTAAACTAGAAACCTTTCATAAGCAACTAGAGTCCAATCGCAAAAAGGTAGGAGAGGAGTTGTCATTCTTTGACAACAATGAGGTATGCCCCACTTGTCATCAGTCCATCGACAAGGCTAGTCAACCTATTCACGGATTACTGTGCAAGAAGAAAAGCAAGCAGGGTGAACTGAACGAAGCAGTTGGTGCCATTGTTAGCGAGATTGAAACCAAGCGAACTCAGATTGAAGAGTATGAAGAGATATCTACCGAACTAGAAACGCTGAACACGCAGACGATGGAGGCAAACAGCACCATCACGGCGTGCAACTCCTACATCGGTAAACTCAGCAAAGAGAACAAAGCCATTCAGAACAAGGAAACTGAAGACACAGATCATCAGAAGCGATTGGTGGATTTCGAGGGAGACTTGAACAAGAACGAGTCATCCAAGAATAGCCTGGTGGAAGAGATGCACTACTATAGTGTAGCAGCATCGCTACTGAAGGATAGCGGCATCAAGGCAAAGATCATTCGCTACTATCTACCCATCATCAACAAGACCATCAACAAGTATCTGAACACGATGGATTTCTTTGCCAACTTTACACTTGACGAAGAGTTCAATGAAACCATCAAGAGTAGACACCGTGACGCTTTCTCGTATATGAGTTTCAGCGAGGGTGAAAAGATGCGTATTGATTTGGCTTTGCTTCTCGCGTGGCGTGAGATTGCACGAATCAAGAACAGCGCAAACACCAATCTGCTCATCTTGGACGAGGTG
>Ga0194131_10006234_pt1 | contig 16706 bp, 16 predicted proteins | sample TA2KigO120mmetaG_FD_148631 | JGI IMG/M metagenome (GOLD analysis project Ga0194131, IMG submission 148631) | Freshwater microbial communities from Lake Tanganyika, Tanzania - TA2015053 Kigoma Offshore 120m | ecosystem: Environmental > Aquatic > Freshwater > Lake | place: Tanzania: Lake... | reverse complement strand
GCGCGGCACGTGCGCCCCGACGTCGACCTGATGGAGTTCATCTGCCTCGAGGACAACCAGTACGGCGTTGCGGGTGGATTCACGCCGGCGCAGCCGGATCGATGAGGAGAGGGATCCGGGATTCCGGGATGCGAGATTCGAATGGTGGAGGACGGCATGCGCAACGTGCTCGCGGTTTCGGCGGCACTGGTGATCCTGGGTATCGCGGTTGCGGGACAGGGAACCTCGGGCACCGGCGGCCAGCGTGAGCGGACCGCGTCGATTCCCACGGGTAACACGCCGCTGATCGCCGACGCCGACGCGCGTCGGCCCGTGCCGCGGCTGCCGGACGGCCGCGTCGATCTGACCGGGCCGTGGGTGGGTGGCGGATCGAATGCCGACATCGAGCGGGAGGGCGGCCTGAAGCCGGGCGAGCTCCCGCTGCTGCCGTGGGCGCGCATGCTGCGCGACTCGCGCCGCGAGCAGGACGAGCCGTACACCATCTGCCTGCCGATGAGCGTGCCCCGGATCAACCCGTTCCCCTGGAAGTTCGCCATGACCTACACCTCGCGCGGCCTGACGCACATCTACGTGCTGCACGAGCTGGGCGACTCGGGCGCCCACCGCGTCGTCTACATGGATGGACGGAAGCACCCGGCGGATCTGCTGCCGACGTGGTGGGGGCACTCGATCGGCTGGTTCGAGGGCGACACGCTGGTGATCGACACGGTCGGCTACAACGACAAGTTCTGGTTCGACAGCCGGGGGACGCCGCACACCGAGCAGCTCCACACGATCGAGCGGTGGACGCGGATCAACTATGGGACGCTGGTCAACGACTTCACGCTGGACGACCCGGGCGCGTACTCGCGGCCGGTGCAGCTGAAGTTCACGGCGCGGCACGTACGCCCCGACGTCGACCTGATGGAGTTCATCTGCAACGAGGACAATCAATACGGGATTGCGGGCGGATTCACGCCGGCGCAGCCGGATCGATAGGCGGTTGTCTCTCGTCTCTGGTCTCTCGTCGCTGTCCTCACGGCTGCCTCCCGAAGACGAGAGACAAAAGACCAGAGACGAAAGACGAAAGACGAGAGACGAGAGAAAGGGTCCAGAGATGAGAACACAGCTGGGGTTCCTGATGGCCGTGACGCTGCTGGTAGCGCCGGTGGGGGCGCACCACGGCTTCGACACCGAATACGACGCCGCCAAGAAGGTGAAGCTGGAAGGGGTCGTCAAGCAGGTGTCGTGGACCAACCCGCACATGCGCGTGTATATCGACGTGACGGACGCGGGCGGGACGGTGACGACGTGGAACATGGAGATGACGAGCCCAAACTCGGTGCAGCGACAGGGGTGGGGGCGGAACAGCCTGCTACCGGGGGAGAAGGTGATCTTCGAGGGGTACGGCGGCAAGGTGGTGGAGAGTCGGGGGTCGCTGGCGCGGATTGCGAAGGCGGACGCGCCGGAGAAGCCGCTGTTCATCCAGGGCGGCCCGGAATCGGCCGCGCAGGGCTACCCGCAGCCGTAGCCGGTAGCCGGTAGCGGTAGCGGCAGCCGATAACCACACGGACGTACCCGCTGGCCGCAAGGGAGGTTCACGTGCGCACGTTGGCCGTGACGACGGTGCTCCTGGCGCTCGCCGTGTCCCTCTTCGCACAGAGCACCGTGCCGTCGGGTGTTCTGGGGCCCGTCAACGCGCTCGGCCAGGAGGTGACGCGTCCCCAGGCGCCGACCGGTCCGCCGCCGCGCCTGCCGGACGGGACGATCGATCTCGGCGACGGCATCTGGGTCCTCGTTCCCCAGAGCGCGCAGGCGAGCCTGAAGAGCGCGGAGGCCCTGCTGCTCCCGCCGGCAAAGGCGCTGCTGGCCTCGCGCAGGAGCACCGAGGATCCCAGCGCCTGGTGCCTGCCGAACAGCGTGCTGCGGTACGGCCCCTACCCGCTCCGCTTCATCCAGAACTACACCCACAAGCGGCCGACCCACCTGTACATCCTGATCGAGCTGATGAACACGTTCCGGCAGATCTTCCTGGACGGCCGGTCGCACCCGGCCGACCTCGACCCGACCTGGTACGGCCACTCGATCGGACGGTACGAGAAGGACACGCTGGTCATCGACACCATCGGCTACAACGACAAGTCCTGGTTCGACAACCGCGGCATGCCGCACACCGACCGGCTGCACACGATCGAGCGGTGGACCCGCGTCGACGCCGGCCACCTGGCGACCGAGGTGATGGTCGACGATCCCGGCGCGTATGCGCGCCCGTTTACCGTCACGTTCCAGGCGACGCTCGCGCAGGCGGGCGACGAGCTGATGGAATACGTCTGTCAGGAGAACAACCAGTTCGGCGTCGCCAGTGGCGTGAAGTGAGTCCTGACGTGCGCGCGCTCGTCGTCACGGCTCTGGTCGCGGCAGCGGCGGCGCCGCTTCTCGCGCAGAGCCCGGCGCCGAAAGGCGTGCTCGGGCCCATCGACGCGCTCGGCCAGGAGGTCAAGCGGCCGCCGGCGCCGACGGGCCTTGCGCCGCGGCTGCCCGACGGCACGATCGACCTGGGCGACGGGCTCTGGGTGTTCACGCCGCCCTCGTTCGGCCCGGACCTCGGCGTCGGCCTGAAGAGCGGGGAGGAGCTGCCCCTGCTCTCGTCGGCCCGGGCGCTGATCGCCACGCGCACGCCCGCCGACGATCCGGTCAACTGGTGCCTGCCGCTCGGCGTGCTGCGCTACAGCCCGTATCCGTTCCGGTTCATCCAGAACTACACGCACAAGAAGCCGACCCACCTGTACATCCTGACCGAGTGGATGGGCACCTACCGGCAGATCTTCCTGGACGGCCGCACGCACCCGCCGGATCTCGATCCAACCTGGTACGGGCACTCGATTGGGTGGTACGAGAAGGACACGCTCGTCGTCGACACGGTCGGCTTCAACGGAAAGGGCTGGTACGATCGCCGCGGCACGCCGCAGACCGACAAGCTGCACACGATCGAGCGGTGGACCCGCATCGACGCCGGCAGCCTCGTGCAGGAGGTCACCATCGACGACGCAGGTGCGTTCTCGCGCCCGTTCACGGTGACGTTCCGGCTCAGGCTCAGCCAGCCGGGCGACGAGATGATCGAGTACGTCTGCCAGGAGAACAATCAGTACGGGGTCGCCAGCGGAGTGAAATAGCGCCTGGAGTGCCTATGGTGCCTGCAGTGCCTGGAGTGCGTGTCCTGGGCTGTGTCGGAACCGCTGCTGCGTCGCTGCTGCTGGTCGCGCCTCCGATTGCCGCCGCGCAGACGCCGTCGGGCGCGCTCGGCCCGGTCAACGCCCTCGGGCAGGAGGTGACCCGCCCGCCGGCCCCGACCGGGCCGGCGCCGCGCCTGCCGGACGGCACCATCGATCTCGGCGACGGCATCTGGATCAGCAATCCCTTCACGCCGGAGACGGGCCCGCGGCTCGGGGAGGCACTGCTGCTGCCCGCGGCGAAGGCGCTCATGGCGTCGCGCAGGCCGATCGACGATCCGCAGGCGTGGTGTCAGCCGCACGGCATCGTGCGGTACCAGCCGTATCCGTTCCGGTTCATCCAGAACTACACGCACAAGACACCGACGCACCTGTACATCCTGTACGAGACGATGCGGGCGTTCCGGCAGGTGTTCATGGACGGACGTTCGCATCCCCCCGAGCTCGACCCGGCGTGGTGGGGGCATTCGGTCGGCCGGTACGAGGGGGACACGCTCGTCATCGACACCATCGGCTTCAACGAGAAGGGGTGGTACGACAACCGCGGCATGCCCCGGACCGGTCAGTTGCACACGGTGGAACGCTGGACACGGGTCGACGCCGGGCGCATGGCCACCGAGGTGCGCATTGAAGACCCCGGCACGTTCTCGCGCCCCTTCACCGTGCAGTTCGACTCGCTGCTCGCGCAGCCCGGCGACGAGCTGATGGAATACATCTGCCAGGAGAACAATCAGTACGGGATTGCGAGCGGCGCCAAATAGTCACATTGAAGTCACAAGTGTCGTGACTTCTGACTTCTGACTTCTGACTTCTGACTTGTGACTTGTGACTATTTCACAGAGAAGGGCGCCGGCCGGGCGAATTGCGCCGCGTCAATCGCGACGTTCGGCTGGATCTCGGAGAGCGCGATCGTGTTCTGCCCGTCGGTCCACGTGACGACGATCTGGAACGGCATGCGGACGCCGGCCACCTCGCGGTAGTCGCCGTAGTCGATCTGCATCGGCACCGTGCCCACCGCCGTACGATTCCACCGCACGAGGCGCGTCAGGAGCCCGGCCTGATCGAAGTAGAAGTTCACCGGGAGCTGTCCCGCGTTGGCGCCCTGCGCGAGCTGCACGATCTGATCGTCGATGGTCGTGCTGGCCACCTGCCAGTTGGCGAACGCCGCGCGGATGGCGGCCGGAAACGCGACGAGCGCCTCGAGCCGGGCGGCCTCGAGGTTGCCGCCCGTCAACGGGAGCAGCGGCAGCGGCCGCCAGCCCTCGGCGGCCCAGGCGCTCGTGCCGTCGAACGCCTTCACCGCGTCGCCGTCCGGCGTGCGGACCACCTGCGCGCGCTGGTTGGGCGCGCGCGCCGCGATCTCGATCGGAAACTGATTGCCCCCCGTGTTGAACCCCTCGTAGGTGCCGCGCGCGACGAAGCTGGTGAGCGCGGCGAGGCGCGCCGCCCCGCCGAGCGCCTGCAGGTACCGCTCGAACAGCTTGTCGATCGTCGTCCGGTCGTCGGGGAAGATCACCATCGAGTTCGGGTCGTCCATCAGCTCGCCGTACTGGAGCGAGAGGCTCGGGATGAACTCGGGGCGGTTCTTCGCGTGATGGCAGGTGAAGCAGCTCACGCGCGGCTGCCCGCCGAAGTAGTTCTTGTTGATCGTGCTCGTCATGACGATCATCTGCCGCGCCCGCTGGATGAGCGGCGTCGTCTCGGCGAACGCCGCGCGGTCCTCGTAGATCCCGGGCGAGTGGCAGCTCACGCAGTCGTAGCCGAGCGACGCGGAGAACATCCCCATCGTGTCCATGAACTCGTCGACCGGAATGCCCTTGAGGATCTGCACGTTCTTGAACACGGCGTCCGAGATGGGCGGCGCCGGGGCCTGCGCGCGCAGCGAGACGGCGGCGAGGCCGATCGCGGCGGCGGCCAGTGCGGCATGGAAGCGGATCGTCATGGGGCAGAACATACCACGGCCGCTCGAGCGCCCCGCGCGCTCGCCCGCGCCCCGTCGCGCACGCGACGCGCGGGGGCCCCTGATGGCGAGCCCCGCGTTCTGGAAAATGCGTCGGCAATCCGGTACTATGCCGTCGCCCGAGGAGGCCCCGATGCGAAAGATTCCGCTCCTGGTGGTGGCTGGACTCGCGCTCACGCTGCTGGCGTGGGCCCAGGAACCCGCGCCGCGGCAGGAGCCGCCCGTCAGATTGACGACCGGGCTCGCCGGCGAGTTCACGCCGCTGGCGCCGCCGGAGATCGCGTCGCGGCCGGTGCCGCGGCTGCACGACGGCCGGCCCGACATCTCGGGTCCGTGGGTCGGCGGCGGGTCGAACGACGACATCGAGCGCGAGGGCGGCCTGAAGCCCGGCGAGCTGCCGCTCCTGCCGTGGGCGCGGAAGCTCCGCGAGTCGCGCAAGGAGGAGGACGAGCCGTACCTCTACTGCACGCCGATGAGCGTGCCGCGCAGCAATCCCTACCCCTGGCGGTTCGTGCAGTCCTACACCGCCGAGGGACCCACGCACATCTTCGTCGTCCACGAGAACGGCGACGCCGGCTCGGTGCGTCAGATTTTCATGGACGGACGGCCGCACCCGGTGGATCCGGTCCCGACCTGGTGGGGCCATTCCATCGGCGCGTGGGAAGGCGACACGCTCGTGATCGACACCATCGGCTACAACGACAAGTTCTGGTTCGACAGCCATGGCACGCCGCACACCGAGCAGCTCCACACGATCGAACGCTGGACGCGGATCAATTACGGCACGATGACCCACGACTTCACGCTCGACGATCCGGGTGCGTTCTCGCGCCCCGTGCACCTGCGGTTCGCCGCGCGCGCCGTACCGCCGGGCCACGAGATCATGGAGTTCATCTGCGCCGAGAACAACCAGTTCGGCATCGCCGCCGGCATCCCGAACATCTATCTGGAGAAGGGCTACGGGCTCGAGAAGCCCCAGCCGTAGGAGCGTCACATGCGAACGTGGGCGTTGGGCGTTGGGCTCTGGGCGTTGGCCGCGCCGCTCTTGGCGCACCACTCCTTCGAGGTGGAGTACGACCCGCAGAAGCCGGTCGGCGGCACCGGCGTGATCGCCAAGGTGGAGTGGACGAACCCCCACATGCGGATCTACGTGGACGTGACGGATGAGAAAGGGGTCGTCACGAACTGGAACCTCGAGCTGGGGAGCCCGAACAGCGTGCTCCGGCGGGGGTGGACGCGCGCGGATCTGAGGGTCGGCGAGAAGCTCACGTTCAAGGGGTACGGCGGCCGCAAGATCCTGACGCGCGCGGTGGCCCAGGCGATCACGCTCGCCGACGGCCGCGCGTTCACGGGCGCGTCGGGCGCCCCGGACGCCCCGCGGGTGCAGTGAGGGGGCAAGGGGGCGAGGGGGCAAGGGGATAGTGCAGGCGCGGATTCTGGCCGCGGCAGCGGCCCTTTTCATCGGTGTCGTCGGCGGCCGCGTCCCGGCGGCCCAGGCGCCCGAGCTCGCCGAGAGCGTCTTCAAGAACATCCAGGTGCTCAAGGGGATTCCGGCCGACGAGTTCATGGACACGATGGGGATGTTCGCCTCGTCGCTGCTCTACGACTGCACGGGGTGCCACGTCGACGCGATCCTCAGCGACCGCAGCGCCTTCGCGGTCGCGACGCCGCGCATCCAGCGCGCGCGGCAGATGGTCGTGATGGTCAACGCGATCAACAAGACCTACTTCGCCGGCCAGCCGCGCGTGACGTGCTTCACCTGCCACCGCGGCGACGGCGCGCCGGAGGTCATTCCCGATCTCGCCGTGCAGTACGGCGACGTGTCGTACGAGAATTCGAGCGCGATGCGGATCTTTCCCGACGCGCGCGTCTCCGCCGACGCAATCTTCGCCCGCTACCTGGAGGCGCTCGGCGGCGCCGACCGCGTCCGCGCGCTCGCCAGCTTCGTGGCGACCGGCACGTACGCCGGCTTCAACACCGCCGACGCCAAGGTCCCCATCGAGATCTACGCGCGCGCCCCGAACCAGCGGACGCAGATCGTCAAGACGTTCGAGGGCGACGCCACCTTCACCTACGACGGCACCAACGCCTGGGCGGCCGAAGGGTGGCGCCAGCTGCCGCTCATGACCTTCAGCGGCAGCAACCTGGCGGGCGCCCGCGTCGATGCGCTCGTGTCGTTCCCCGCCGGGATTCAGCAGGCCTTCGCCCAGTGGCAGGGGATGCTGGCCACCATCGACGATCGGAACGTGCAGCTGCTGCAGGGCCGCAACCCGGGCGAGCTCCCGGTGAACTTCTATTTCGACGAGGAGAGCGGACTCCTCGTCCGGACCCTTCGCTGGAACCGGACGACGGTGGGCACCGTGCCGACGCAGGTCGACTTCGACCAGTACCGCGACGTGGCGGGCGCCGGGGTCCGCATGCCGTTCCGCATCCTCGTCCGGTGGACCAACGGGCAGAACGCCATCGAGCTGACCGAGGTCCGGCCGAACGCGGCCATCCCGCCGGCCCGCTTTGCCCGGCCGGCGCCGTTTGCGGGCAAGTAGGCGGATGCGGCGGCGGGGCCCCACGGGGTGGGGGCGGGTATAATGCGCCCGAGAGACGAGCTGCAGGAGGAACTGTGATGCGAACGAAGCTTGCGATCCTGTTGGCTGGCTGGAGCCTGCTGTGGCTGGCGCCGGCGGCGGTAGGGCACCATGCGATCGGCGGGGAGTACGACCCGAACAAGCCGGTCACGCTGAAGGGGACCGTCACCAGGATCGAGTGGACCAATCCGCACGCGCGGATCTATTTCGACGTGGCCGGCCCCGACGGCAAGGTCGTCAACTGGAACGTCGAGCTGGCGGCGCGCAGCGCGCTCGCGCGGCAGGGCTGGACGCAGCGCTCGCTGAACGTCGGCGACACCGTCACGGTCGAGGGGATTCTCGCCCGCTCGGGCGTCAGCATGGTCAACGCCCGCTCGGTCGTCCTGCCCGACGGCAAGAAGGTGTTCTCCGGCGAAAATCAGTAGCGCGGGCGTGGGCCCGCGCCCCGGCAAAGGAGCAGTCGCGTGAGGAAGCTCGTTCTCGTCTCCGCGATAGCGGCGCTCGTCGTGCCGCTCGTCGTCCAGCAGGCCTCGACGCAGGGGCAGACCATTGCGGCGCAGCGGCGCGCCGGGCCGCAGCAGGGCCCGATCCCGCGGCTGCCCGACGGCACGGTCGACCTCGGCGACGGCGTGTGGACCGGCGGGGGGCCGATCAACGACATCGAGACGGAGGGCGGCCTCAAGAAGGGCGAGATCGAAGCGCTGCTGCTCCCCTCGGCGAAGGCGATTCTGGCGACGCGCGACGTCACGCAGGAGCCGCACAACCGCTGCCTGCCCATGGGGATTCCGCGCGTCACGCCGTTCCCCTACCGCTTCGTGCAGAACTACACGCACCGGCGGCCGACGCACATGTTCATCCTGCAGGAAGGGAACATCCACAGCTACCGGCAGATCTTCATGGACGGCCGGAAGCATCCGCCAGAGCTCGACCCGACATGGTACGGCCACTCGATCGGCTCGTGGGAGAAGGACACGCTCGTCATCGATACGGTCGGCTACAACGACCAGTCGTGGTTCGATCGGCGCGGCTTCCCGCACACCGAGCAGATGCACACCATCGAGCGCTGGACGCGGCTCGACAAGGGACGCATGGAGCACCGCTTCACGCTCGACGACCCGGGCGCGTACAGCAAGCCGTGGACCGTCCGGTTCATGGCCACCCTCGGCCCGCCGGGCGACGAGCTGATGGAGTACATCTGCACGGAGAACAACCAGTACGGCGTCTTCACGATTCCGGGCTGGGCCGACAAGTTCAACAGACCCAATTGATCAGGGGGGAGGAGGCCCGAGTTCCTTCCTTCTGACGCCTTGCCTATGAGACGCGCCGCGCTGCTCGTCGTCCTCGTGTCGTTCGCTGCGGGGTCGGCGCGCGCGCAGGTGGACCTCGCCGGCCTCTGGCGGCCGCTCGCGCGCAACGAGGACGGGAGCGGCATGGACGGCGACTACGCCGGCCTGCCGCTCAACGCCGCGGGCCGGGCGCGCGCGCAGGCGTGGACCCCCGAGAACTTCGAAGTGCCCGAGTGGGTGTGCCGGCCGCACGCGTGGGACTTCTCGCTCGAGGCCGGCGCGTCGCAGCTCCGCTTCTCCGCCAACGTCGAGGACGCCACACAGCGGCTCGTCGCGCTGCACGGACGCCTGTCGATGCGCGAGCAGGAGACGACGATCTGGATGGACGGGCGTCCGCGTCCGCCCGACTACGCGCGCCACGCCTGGAGCGGCTTCAATACGGGCGAGTGGGACGGCCACGTCCTCGTCCAGACGTCGACGCACCTCAAGGAAGCCTACATCCGCCGCTGGGGGCCGATGCGGAGCGATCAGGCGACGGTGCGGATCCGCTACAAGCGGTACGGCGCCTATCTGCGCGCCACGGTGATCATCTACGACCCGGTGTACATGGAAGAGCCGTACATCCGGACGTCGCTCTGGTGGGTCGACGACCCGAAGCTCGTCCTCCCGCCCTACCCGTGCGAGGAAGCCACCGAGACCGTCGTGGAGCGGGGGACGATCCCGCATTACCTGCCGGGGCAGAGCCTGCTGCCCGGACAGAACGCCGAGATCACCGATGCGTTCGGCACCCCCTACGAAGCGCGCCTGGGCGGCGCCGAGACCATGTACCCGGAGTACATCGCGAAGATGCGGACCTTCCGCCGGCCGCCGACCGTGCTGGGCGAGACCGGAGCGCGGGGACAATGACGCGCACGCGAAAGTCACACGTCACAAGGCAGAAGTCACAACGCCCAGGATGCGGGGCGATTTGGGACTTGAGCCTTGTGACCTGTGCCTTGACGACTGTTGTGGTGGTGTCGTTGTCACCTGTTCAGGCCCAGGTGCCTCAATCCCGCCCCGCGTGGGCCTGGCAGCCGTCGATTCCTTCCGTGCCCGCCGGCGAAGTGGAGATCGTGCCCGTGCGCGGCAAGGTCTACATGCTCGTGGGCGCCGGCGCCAACATCACCGTGCACGCCGGCGACGACGAGGTCCTGCTGGTGGACGCGGGTGTCGAGTCGATGAGCGACACGGTGCTGGCCGCCCTCCGCCGGATCTCGACCAGGCCGCTCCGCTACATCGTCAACACCACCGGGCGCGAGGCGCATACCGGCGGCAACGAGCGGCTCGCCGCCGCCGGCAGCACGATTCCGTTCCGGGTGGCCACCGATCCCCGGGTGTCGGACGGACGGCTCGGCCAGGATCGGGCGAGCGTGGTGTCGTACCTGACCGTCTTCCACCGGATGTCGGCGCCAACCGGCCAGCAGGCGCCGCGGCCGGAGGCGGCCTGGCCCGACAACACCTACTCGACGCCGCAGAAGAAGCTGTTCATCAACGAGGAGCCGGTCATCATCGCGCACTTTCCGTCGACAACCGACGGCACGAGCATCGTCCACTTCCGCACGTCCGACGTGGTCAGCGTGGGCGATCTGGTCGACCTGACGGGCTATCCGATGATCGACGTCAAGGCCGGCGGCAGCCTCGACGCCGTCGTCGAGAGCCTCAATCGGCTGATCGACCTCACCGTGCCGGGACGCCGGTCGGAAGGCGGCACGCTGGTCGTCCCCGGCCACGGCCGGCTGGCCGATCAGCCCGACATCGCCTACTACCGCGAGATGGCGACGATCGTGCGCGACCGCATCAAGGCGATGATCGGCAAGGGGATGACCGTCGAGCAGGTGAAGGCGGCCAGGCCGACGCGCGACTTCGACATGCGCTACGGCCGGACCACGGGGCCATGGACGACCGACATGTTCGTGGAGGCGGCCTACGCCAGCATGAAGCCGGCCGGTAGCCGGTAGGTGGTAGGCGCTAGCCGGTAGGTGGTCGCCGGTCGCAGGGCGGTTCGAGGTTCGGAGGTGCGAGTGCGATGAGCCGGCTCATGGTGGTCATGCTTCTCGGGATGCTCCTGTCGCCGGCCGGCGGTCGGCTGCTGGCGCACCACTCGTTCACGGCCGCGTACGACTCGACCAAACGGGTCGATGTCGAAGGCGTCGTCACCGAGTTTCTCTGGCGGAACCCGCATTCGTTCGTCCGCATCGAGGTGACGTCGCCCGACGGGACGAAGGAAACGTGGAACCTCGAGTGGGGCTCGACCAATCAGCTCCAGTCGGCGAAGTACCCGGTGACGCGGACGACGCTCAAGGCGGGCGATCGCATCATCGCCAACGGCGAGCCGGGACGCGACCCCGCGGTGAAGCGCGTCCGCATCTTCAGCATCAAGCGGCCCATCGACGGGTGGCAGTGGGAGGGTGTGGTCGACTAGATCACGTCACAAGTCAGAAGTCACAAGTCAGAAGTCACAAGTCAGAAGTCACAATGCCCGTACGCACCCTTCTGTCGTCTGCGTTGCTTGCTGGCCTCGTGGGCCTCGCGCACGCGCAGACGGCGACCGGCCGTGCCGCGGCGCTGCAGGACCTGACTGGCACTTGGGTGTCGGTGGTGGCCGAGCACTGGCACCTGCGGATGCTGGTGCCGCCGAAAGGGGAGTTCGCGATGCTGCCGCTCAACGCGGAGGCGCGCACGATCGCGAACATGTGGGATCCGGCGCAGGACCAGGCGGGCGGCGAGCAGTGCCGCTCGTACGGCGCGGCGGCGATCATGCGCGTGCCCGGACGCCTGCACATCCAGTGGGCCGACGACAACACGCTGCAGATGGAGATCGATTCGGGCACGCAGACCCGCCACTTCCGCTTCCGGGGCGCGCCACCCGCCGACGGCCAGCCGCGTCAGTGGCAGGGGCACTCGGCGGCCGAGTGGGAGGCGACCGGCAAGGGCGCGGGCGGTGGCGCCGTCGGCCACCTGAAGGTCACGACGACGCGGATGCGGCCGGGCTATCTGCGGAAGAACGGCGTTCCGTACGGCGAGCGCGCGACGCTGGTGGAGTACTTCGATCGGTTCAGGGAGCCGAACGGCGACGACTGGCTCGTCGTCGACAGCTTCGTGACCGATCCGCAGTACCTCACGCAGCCCTACATCACGAGCAGCGCGTTCAAGAAGATCCCCGACCGGTCGGGATGGGATCCGACCCCGTGCCGTGCCGACCGGGCGCGGTAGGACCGTCCGGCTGACGCCGGACCGCACATACGGGTATATCGGCTCGGGAATCACCCGGTCCGGCTCGGCCGGACGACGCGGAATCAGAAACGGAGGGTCTCCATGGCGCGGCTTCTCCCGCTTCGCGCGGTCCTGGTGCTGGCACTTCTCCTGACGGGCGCCCCTGCGTGGGCGCAGGCGACGGCCGAACTCAACGGGCGCGTCGTCGACGAGAGCGGCGGCGTGCTGCCGGGCGTGACGGTCACGGTGACGCAGACCGACACCGGGTTCACCCGCACGGTCGTCACGGAAGGCAACGGCCTCTACGTGATCTCGAACCTGCCGACCGGGCCGTACCGGCTGGAGGTGTCGCTCCAGGGCTTCCGCACCTATGTGCAGACGGGCATCGTGCTGCAGGTCGCGGCCACGCCGACGGTGAACGTGACGCTCTCGGTCGGCAGCCTCGAGGAGACGGTCTCGGTCGAGGCGGCCACGCCGCTCGTCGACGTCCGGAGCACGGGCATCAGCGAGGTGGTCGAGCAGGAGCGGATCCTCGAGCTGCCGCTCCAGGGGCGGCAGGTCACCGACCTGATCGTGCTCGCAGGGGCGGCCGTGCAGGACACGCCGAACAACAAGAGCATGCCGGGCTCGGTCTTCACCGGGGTGGCCGGGAGCCTGCCGTTCGGCGTGGCGTACCTGCTCGACGGCGCCGCGCACAACAACCCGTACGACAACCTGAACATGCCGCTGCCGTTCCCCGACGCGCTGCAGGAGTTCCGCGTGGCGACGAGCGGGCTCTCGGCCGACAACGGCGTCCACTCGGGCGGTACGGTGAACGCGGTGACCAAGTCGGGGACGAACGTGTTCCACGGCACCCTCTTCGAGTTCGTCCGCGACAAGCGGTTCAACGCCAAGCCGGTGTTCGCGCCCCGGGGCCCGGACGGCAAGCGCCTCGACGACGGGTTGAAGCGGAATCAGCCGGGCGGGGTGCTGGGCGGGCCGATCCTGAGCGATCGGCTGTTCTTCTTCGGCGCCTACCAGGGGACATTCCTCCGCGTGAGCCCGCCCGACTCGATCACGCGGATTCCGACCGCGGCGATGTTGAACGGCGACTTCACCGCCTTTGCCTCCCCGGCCTGCAACCGCGGCCAGCAGGTCAACCTGCGTGCGCCCTTCGTGAACAACCGGATCGATCCGCGCCTCTTCAGTCCGGCGGCGATGGCGGTCGCGCGGCAGCTGCCGACGACGACCGATCCGTGCGGCGACGTCCGGTACGCCGCGCCGCAGCATTACGACCAGAACCAGATCGTCGCCAAGGTCGACTACCAGGGGAGCGGCGGGCATTCCATCTTCGGCCGCTACATGCTGACGTTCGACGAGCAGCTCCCGGCGTGGCCCTCGTCCGGCAATGTGCTGACGACGAGGGCCGAGAGCAACGCCCAGAGCCACCGGGCGCACTCGCTCACGCTGGGTGACACGCGCATCTTCGGCGCGAACACGGTGAACGCATTTCGCGTGGCGTGGAACCGCAGCCGTGCGCACTATCACCTCGAGCCGTTCTTCGGCGCCGAGACGCTCGGCATCAACGGCTTCCACAACTACGTGCCGGGAATCATCGGGCTCGAGATCAGCGGCGGCTTCGCCACCGCCTCGGGCGGATCGGTGTTCTTCCAGGGCGACACCGACGCATACCAGATATCGGACGACGTCACGCTCGTGAGGGGGAGTCATCAGATCGCGCTCGGCGCGAACGTGGCGTACTGGACGCACTACACGGTCGACAGCCAGCGCGGCGTCGGTCTCTGGACGTTCGATGGATCGGCGACGGGCCTCGGCATGGCGGACTTCCTGACCGGCCGGCTGACGCGTCTCGAGCACGCCCGGCCCGGGGTGCTCGACATGACCCAGCGGTACCTCGGCCTCTACGCGCAGGACACCTGGCGCGTCGGCTCCCGGGTGACGCTGAACGGCGGCGTGCGGTGGGAGCCGTTCTTCGGCGCGCACATTCAGAACGAGGCGATCGCCAACTTCAGCTTCGACCGGTTCCGGCAGGGCGCCACGAGCACGGTGTTTCGCAACGCGCCGCCCGGATTCCTGTACCCCGGCGATCCCGCGTTCCCGTCCGGGAAGTCGGGTCTGAACAACAAGTGGACCAACGTCGCGCCGCGCGTCGGCATGGCGTGGGACGTGACCGGCGACGGCCAGACGGCCGTGCGATCCTCGTACAGCCTCGGCTACGACTTCCAGGGCGCGTCCTACCTCTTCATCAGCGCGACCTCGCCGCCGTTCGGCGGCCGGCTGCGGGTGACGCAGCTCCCGGGCGGCTTCGACAATCCGTACCTCGGCTTTCCCGGCGGACCGCCGCATCCCTATCCGGAGAACCCCGGCCCGGATACGGTGTTTCCCGCGTACGGCGCCCTCGCGTCGGTCGACCCCGACAACAACTCCACGCGCGTCCAGTCATGGAACGTCATCGTCGAACGTCAGGTCGGCGCGTCGTGGCAGGTGTCGGCCAGCTATCTCGGCAGCTACACGGACCGGATCTGGGCGCAGGCGCAGCGCAACGCCGGTGTCTTCCTCGGGACCGGTCCGTGCACGCTCGGCGGCGTGTCGTTTGCCTCCTGCGCGACGGCGGCCAGCCTGAATCAGCGGCGCACGCTGTCACTGGAAAACGCGCAGGCGTCGCGGCTGATCGGATCGATCGAGCGCCACGAGGCGGTCGGCACGCAGACCTATCACGCGTTGCGGCTGTCGACGCAGCGGCGTGCGGCGAGCGGCGTGAGCCTCAGCGCCAATTACACGCGCTCCTACTGCGTCGGCAACGTCGCCCAGACCACCTTCTTCACCGGCGGACAGAGTCTGCAGGACCCTGACAACCCCGACTGGGATCGCGGCAACTGCCAGTTCTCCCGGCGCCATATCGCCAACACGACGGTGGCGGTGGAGACGCCGCAGCTTGCGAACCGCGCACTGAATCTTCTGGCATCGGGGTGGAACGTGGCGGGCATCCTCCAGGCGCGCTCGGGCATGTGGCTGACCGTCATGACGCTCCGCGACATCGCCGCGACGGGCATCCTGCAGCAGCGCGTGAATCAGGTGCTCGACAACCCGTACGGCAACAAGACCCTCGGCAACTACCTGAATCCGGCCGCGTTCGCGTACCCGGCGCCGGGCGAGCTGGGCAACCACAAGCGCAACAGCATCGAGGGGCCTGCCTACTGGAGCATCGACCTCGCGCTGTCGCGTCGCATTCCGATCGGCGCCACGCAGAACGTGGAGCTCCGGGTGGAGACGTTCAACCTGCTGAATCACTTCAACTGGGGCAATCCGGGGCCGCCGCTCGGCGGCGGCGGCAACGTCAACACCGTCAACTTCGACGCCGGGAACTTCGGCCAGATCACGACCCAGGCGGGCACGCCCCGGATCTTCCAGTTCGGGGTCAAGTACGCCTTCTGAGGTGTGGAGGGTCGTTGAGGGGATGAGCCAGTTGAGGATCACGGAACACCGAGGCGCCGAGGCGCCGAGGTCGGAAAAGAGCCGGACGAGGTCGTCTGGGTGTCTCTGCGCCTCGGTGTTCCGGTGGTGTGTTCTGCTCGGCGTGCTCGCGGGGTTCGAGGTGCGATCGGTCTCGGCCCAGGTCGACGTCTCCGGCCGCTGGCGCCCGCTGCCGCGCAACGAGGACGGCAGCGGGATGACCGGCGACCGGGCCGGGCTGCCGGTCAGTCCGGACGGACAATGGCGCGCCGACAGCTGGTCGCCCGACGAGTTCGACGTCGCCGAGTGGGTCTGCCGGCCGCACCCGTGGGACTTCTCGCTGGAGGGGATTCTGTCGGCGATGGAGCTGCGGCCGGAGATCGAGGGCGCCACGCAGAAGGTCGTCGCGTACCACGGTCAGATCAACCAGATGGAGCAGCGCGTGAGCATCTGGATGGACGGCCGGCCCCATCCGCCGTCGCACGCGCCGCACACGTGGAGCGGCTTCTCCACCGGCGAGTGGGACGGCGACACGCTCGTCGTGACGACGACCCACCTGAAGGAGTCGTACATCCGGCGGTCCGGCCAGATGCGCAGCGACCGCTCGGTGATCCGGACGCGCTATCGCCGCCTCGGCAGTCTGCTGCAGGCGACGGTCATCATCTACGACCCGGTGTACCTCGCGGCGCCGTACATCCGCACGACGTTGATGTGGCAGTTCGATCCCGCGATGCCGATGTGGCCGTATCCGTGCGAGGAGGCAACCGAGACGGCGGTGGAGCGGGGCAGCGTGCCGCACTTTCTGCCGGGGACGAGCCCGCTGCCCGGCCTCAATCCGACGCTGGCCGACGCGTTCGTCACGCCGTACGAGGCGCGGCTCGGCGGGCCCGAGACGATGTACCCGGAGTACATCGCCCGGATGAAGACGATGCCGCGGCCGACCGTTCCGGCGCCGCGCGGCTCG
>Ga0194131_10006233_pt1 | contig 16708 bp, 8 predicted proteins | sample TA2KigO120mmetaG_FD_148631 | JGI IMG/M metagenome (GOLD analysis project Ga0194131, IMG submission 148631) | Freshwater microbial communities from Lake Tanganyika, Tanzania - TA2015053 Kigoma Offshore 120m | ecosystem: Environmental > Aquatic > Freshwater > Lake | place: Tanzania: Lake... | reverse complement strand
CGAAACTGATGAGGGTGCGGCCGGATGGTGAAGATTCATTCATGCCCGCAATCTAGCGACAGGCGGAGGCAGGAATCGTATAGCAGACGTGTACTTATGGAAGTAAGCGTAAGCACGTGGAAGCGGATTTAATTCCAAAACCTAAATCATAAATACTAGATTAAAGATGCTATTCAACATTTGACAAGCATTAAAAAAACAGGTATCAGATGGAAATTCAGTCATTTCAGAACTAAATAAATCAACGAAGATTTTACTCGATAAAATGAAAATCTATATTACCTAAAAAATTTAGGGTTTGGGTTTAATAACAATCCACAGAATATCTCAGAGCCACCGAGCACAAAATGCTAGTAGGGGGGAAGATGAAACCAATTTCAGTATTGAATCAACCTAAATGCTGTTGCAAACAACAAAAATATTTATCACCTGCTCACTAGTCTAAGTATCGCGCAGGTAAACGCGTTTCACCCGTTGCGAAATGCCACTCAACAGGGCATAGGGAATCGTGTTCAGCGAATGTGCTAGGTAAGCCACCGGCTGTTGGCGACCAAATACCTCAACCACATCGCCCTCCCGGCAGTCAATGCCCGTAATATCGAGCATACATAAATCCATGCAAATCCGACCCAGCGTGGGCGCCGGCTTTCCGTTCACCACAAAATGTGCCCGTCCCTCCCCAGAGTGCCACGGAATGCCATCGGCATAACCTATGGGGATGGTGGCCACCCGCGCGCGGCCAATAGGACGGCCTTTGCGGCCATAGCCAATGGTATCGCCCAATTCGGTTTCGTGAATCTGGGCGATGGTGGTGAACAAACTGCCCGCCGATCGCAATTCCAAGGACGGTGAGACACCGAGATCCATTCCCTTGCCTGACTTCATAACTGCCCCGGGCAATGACTGAGGCACGGGATCTACTCCATAGAGACCAATACCCAGGCGCACCATATCCAACTGAGCTTCCGGAAAACGGATGATCCCGGCAGTGTTCAGCACGTGCCGTAGCGGGGTGTATCCGAGCGCGGCACTGACTTGCGCGCAACCCTCATCGAAATGCCGGATTTGTTGAAGTGTAAAGGCATCATGTTCTGCACTTTCGGAAGCCACCAGATGGGTGTAGACCGACTGAACGCGTATTCTGCCCACGTCCTTGCCCAGAGTGGATAGCCGGCGGCAGAGCTCTGGCCAGTCGACCCGCGAAAAGCCCAGGCGGTTCATCCCTGTATCGAGGTTTAGGTGGATGCGCAGCAGGGCGACACCGTCTTCTTTAGCGGAACGGTCTAGAATCGACTGTAGCAGTGAAAAACTAAAAACTTCTGGCTCTAACTGGTATTCTAACAATAAAGGTATAGAGGCAGCGTCCGAGTTCATCACCATAATCGGCAGGTGTATACTGTTGTTGCGAAGAGCCACCCCCTCATCGGGGTAGGCAACCGCCAGATAATCTGCCTTATGGTGTTGCACCAGGGCCGCTACTTCGGCGGTACCGCTGCCATAGGAGAGGGCCTTCACCATCACCATCACGCGTGTTTCGGGCTTGAGGTGTGCGCGAAAAGCCCGGAAATTGTGGAGCACCGCGTCCAAATCAATCTCGAAAACGGTTTGGTGTTGTTTGAGCGACAAACGGCGGTCGACCCGTTCCAGAGCAAAGCGCCTGGCTCCCTTCAGTAAAATGACGCAGTTCGACAAGCGGTCGTAGGGCATAGCCTGCATCAGGTGCTCAGTATCGCGGTAGAAAAGACATTCGGGACGTACCGATGACCGAACCGCTTGTCGCCACCCCTCGCCCACAGCCAGAAGCAAATCGATGTCGGCATCGCGCAGCAACTCGAGTGCCTGCGGGTAGATCTGAGGGTTTTGGCGGATGAGTGAACCATCAAAATCGGAGAGTACCGCAACCCGAAATGATTGTCGCGGCACCGTTTTCATATACTGCAGGGCAATGCCCAACGAATCGATGTCGAGGCTGTAGGAGTCGTTGATGAGGATACTGCCCAGCAATGCCTCCCGGATTTCCATACGCATGTGTGGCCTTCGCAGGGCAGCAAAGCGGCTGGCCCATACTTCAGCGCGATAATCCATACCCGCCAGGAACATCCGACAGGAGAGGGCATTTTCTACGGAAGCAGCGTCGGTGAAAGGTAAATGAAGCCGGTCGATGCCGCCAGATGCCCATTCCAGACGCCATTGGCTACCATTTGCATCGGATCCTTCCGCATGTACCCAGCAAAACAGCCCGAGCGGTTGGCCCTCGTGGAAATCGCGCGTGCCCTTGGCCGATTCACCGGATATTCTCCAGGCGAAAAGCTCAGAATCGGGGTTTTGCGCTCGCCACATGGTCACTTCAGTCCCAACGATGGGATCATCGACCCGCACGGTGAGGCTCTTGACCCCCGCAAAGAGCTTGAACTTCTCGCGTAATTTATGGACACGGTCGGAGAAGCCACCATCATGGGCATCGCCCAGGTGCGTAAAGAGGCCATGGGTCGGATGAACTACAGCGTGCAGGCGTTCCATTTCGCCGGACTGGCTCACACCCGCCTCGATGATCGACAAATCTGCATCGGCCGGAATGCGCCAGACCGACAAAGCTACACCCAACTGAGAATTGTAGCTGCGTGGCGAACGATGCACATTCAGGTCGGGCGATAAGAGCTCATAGAGCCAGTCCTTTACCACCGTTTTCCCATTGCTGCCAGTGATCGCCAGAATTGGTCTACTGCCCAAACGGGTCCTGTGCCAGGCCGCAACTTGTTGCAGCGCAAGTAGGGTGTCGCCCACCGCGAGGAAGGATCCCTCACGCCATTGAGGGGCCACCTCAAAATCGGGGTGCACCACAAACAAGCGAACCCCGGTGCGCCAGGCGTCGTCGACAAACGTGGCACCATCACGCCCCGCCGTGCGCAGGGCGAAAAAAACAGAATGGGAACCATTGGAAATCCGTCGGGTGTCGTAGGCAAGGTGCCGCACCCGATTGGCTAATCCTTGTTGCAGCCATTTTGCGCCGCAGACCTCAAGCAGCGTGTCAGAATCGATACTCCCCAAAGGGAGAGAAGCGGCAGGATCCATAAGGTTGAATGCAAAGATAGGGTCAGCCCTTGGAGAATGCGACTAATCGGTGGTGGAACTATGGCCACCCGTGGCATCCTCCGCCAGTAGGGGCCGGGCTGTGTGCCAGATACCCACGGCACAGAGCAAGAGAAATGCCGAAAGGATCAAGAATGCAAATCGGATTTGATTGCCCTCGTGAAACCAGCTGAGGCTAAACAACGCAATAAAAAAGCCCCGCACCAGCGTGTCGGTGACCTTAAAAAAGCTCAGCACCCGGCCCATCCGTCCATTTTCGACCCGCCAAAACAAATACTGCACGCGGAGAATTCTGACCGCAGTGTTCACAAATCCGTAAACAAAAGAAAAAACAAACAGATATGGCAGACTTTTTACGAATGTGAGTACCGCAAAAAGCAGTCCCATGAGTGCCATCAACATGCCAATCCCATACACCGCAGGCCATCGGCTCAATACAGACCCCGCCACGAGGCCGGAGCATAGGGCCCCAAAAGCGAACAGCATTTCATTTGAGGCAAACACATCGGCGCCACCCGATAAATGTTGGCGGATGTAGGTGGGCAACAACACGCGGTCCTCTACGAGTACCGTCACGAACACCCCATAGCTGAGCACGCCGAAGCACAGCAGCCAGGGGTTCGACCGCAGGTAAGCATAACCACTGCGCAGGCGGTCGAGCACATGTCCCTGCTCGGGGTGGTATCGAGTGAGGGCACGGTAGCGGATGGCCGACATCAATAGCAACGAGATCAGGTAGGTGGCTCCATCCAGGAGGAAGATATCATGAAGGGGCCAGGGACGAATTTCGAAGGGAAAGTTAACGGGAATCCCCATCAACATCACCTCATTACCGGCCGTCACCCCTTCCAACATAAGCGCGGCCAGGGCACCCGACAACATGCTGGTCGACTGACCTTGAATCTCGAGGCGACTAATAATCTTACTATAGTGTTGCTCATCGGTCATCTCCTGCGCAAACGCATACAGGGCCGGGTAGTGCAGGTTAAAATTCAGTAGGGTGGCACCCATTACCACAAGCGCCGGTACCAGTGTGAGAGGTCCCGTGACCCATCCATAGAAGCCCCCCGCGAGGGCAACCGAACCACAAACGGCGTTGAGCCCGATAAACAGGCGCTGTCGGTTGAACCGGTCGATGAGGGCCCCGGCATACATCACCCAAAACACACTAAGTAAAGTGAAAACAGCGTAGAATGACGAGAAGGCCACGCCGGCACCCAACCGGTCGATGATATACCAGGGCACGGCAATCATGCTGATGCCTTGTGCTGCCCCTGAAATGGTATTGGCCGAAAACAGCAGAAGCAGAGCCCTGCGGTTGTGGCTTGGAGGTTTGTGGGGCACGCCCGAAACTACATAAAAAGTTGCGTAAAATGCGTAAAAATGGAAACTGAGTGGTTGTATTTTTGGACATGTCTGAAGCCAAAGATGCAAAAGCGGAACAGGACGGCAGCGATGCCCGACTGGCACAGCTCATGAACTACTGTGCCCGCCAGGAGCGCTCATTGCACAGTGTGCGTGCCTGGATGGAACGCCGCGGGGTCGGTGAGCAGCAAGCCAGGGAGTGGGAAATCGTCCTTCAAAAAGAGGGGTATGTCGACCAGCAGCGGTTCGCACATTTGTATGCACGCAGCAAAATGCGTCAGAAGCAGTGGGGACAAGCGAAAATCAGTGCGGGACTCCTGCGACTGGGACTATCTATGGAGGATATTGAGGAGGCGCTTGCCGATTTGGGCGATGAGGAATACCTGCACACGCTGCGTCGGGTAGCGGAACGCAAATGGGAGCGTTTGGCCCGGCATCCTGAACAGGAACGGAGAATTCGGCTTATGCGTTTTCTCCTGAGTCGGGGCTACAGCGCAGCTCAGGCCCGTTCTGAAGCCTATAGGCTCTGATGCCCCGTGAATCGGAAGGGGGTTAACATAATCAATGGTAAAGTACCTTCCATCGGCTGTTCTGCTGCGAATTCCTGAAAGGAATAGGGGCGGCTATAAATACCCCAAGTCTTCAAGATAGCCCTCCACAAAGCGCAAGAGCGAGCGGATGCCCTCGGGCTCGGCTCCAAACACAACCCCCGCCCGGGCATACACCTCCCGAACCGATCGCGTTTGTCCCAGCGCCAAAGCGGCTCGGTAGTCAGCTAGCGCATCCGCCCCCAGCTCCTGTCTGCGCTTCCACACGGCAAGTGCACCAAGCTGGGCGAAACCATATTCGATATAGTAGAAGGGCACCTCGAACAGGTGTAATTGCGATTGCCATTGTCGACCCAACTGTGAATCGAGTTGTGACCAATCAACGCCATTCCCACCAAAACGTGCGGCTATGTCCACCCACTGAGCCGTCCTTTCGACCCGTGTATGCCCCGGATTAGCATACAACCAGTGTTGGAACATGTCAATTGCTGCAATCCAAGGCAGAACCGACAAAGACCGCTGCAGTTGTTCGTAGCGTGCCCGGCGTACTTCGTCGGCTCTATCAAAAAACACCGAATACTGCTCCATGGCAAGTAATTCCATGCTCATGGAGGCCAATTCTGCCGTTTCGGAGGGAAGTTGACGATAGGCGCCCAGCGGCAGTCCACAAGTCAGAAAGGAATGCACGGCATGTCCACCTTCGTGCATCATGGTTTCCAAATCCTCAATCGTGCCCGCCGCATTCATGAAAATAAAAGGCGCACCCGTTTCCATCAGTGGGTAGTTATATCCCCCGGGTGCCTTGCCCTTCCGGCTGTAGAGGTCGAAGTGACCCATCTCCCGCATCGTATGGAGGCAATCGCCGAAATACGGATCGATGGCACCAAAGGCACGAATACTGCGCTCCACCAACTGCTCCTCGCTGCTGAAAGGTGTCAGGGCCAGGCAGTCGGCCGGTTCGGCGCGGGTATCCCACGGCCTCAGGCGGTCTAAATCGAGCCGGCCCGCACGATCTGCATGGAATCGGTCACAAACCGGAAGCACCATGGTTCGGATCGCTTCGTGAAAGGCCAGGCAGTCCGTGCTGTCGTAATCAAAGCGCCCCAATTCCAGAAATCGGTAGGGGATGTAGGAATCGAAACCCGCTCCTAGTGCTATTCGGTGGCGGAGGTCAACCAAACGGTCCATCAGTTCATCGAGTACCTCCGCGTCCTGTCCTCTTCGTTCGGCCATCAGGTGCCACACCTGCTCCCGAACCGTGCGGTCGGGCGATTTCAACAAAACCCCCGCTTGTGGTATGGTGAGTTCCTGCCCATCGAACTGCACCGACATGGCCCCCGCAATGGCCCCATACCGGCTTTCGAGTTGTTTGAGTTCCGTGATCAGGGAGATGTTTTCATAGCGATACAACCGAATTTCGGCTTCTACCCGCCGCACCCATAGGGCGAGGGCGGGATCCGATGCGTATCCGTCGGGCACAGCCGCCAGCATTTTGCGGTTCAGCCGATCGGTCCACGGAGCCATTTCGGGGTATATCGAGCCAATGAAAAACTCATATTCGGCCCTCAGCTGTTCGTCCTCCGTGTTGCAGGTCATTCGTATGTAGCGCCAGGCCAGATCCTCGTCGAGGGCCGACTCCAACGCTGAACGGTCGCGTAAGAATGCCTCGAACGAGTCCGTCCTGCTTAAATCGCGTTCCTCCAGTTGTTTATACCAAACAGCAGCGTCTTCCCAACGATGCAAATGCCAGTCGACCGGTAAAAACGAGCGCTTGCACGGAAGATCCAAAGTATTCGCCATATCACAAAAATAGGACTTGGTGGGTTCGGGCCGTCCACGCCGTATTTTCGTGGCCAGAAACACAACAAACAAAATATGACCGCAGCATTTGCACGCTGGTTGGGGGGTGGACTAGGATGGGCCATGGGGGGTCCCATCGGTGCTCTGATTGGATTTGCCATTGGGTCGGTACTCGATGACCGCTCCGGGGCCGTGGAATCACAATTTGGTCGGGGGCCTACCGATTCGGCCCGAATGACATCCGAGGGGGTGGGCGATTTTGGCCTCGCCTTGCTGGTACTCACGGCAGTGGTGATGAAGGCCGACGGCAAGATCCTCAAATCCGAGCTCGATTATGTGAAAGATGTGCTCAAAAAGAGTTTCGGACTCGAAAAAGCCCGTCAACTCACCCTTATGCTGCGCGAGGTCATCAACAAAGACATCGACCCGCGGGGGGTGTGTAGACAAATAGCCGACAACATGAACATTGCAGGGCGGCGCGAATTGTTGCATTTACTCTTCGGCATTGCCCTGGCCGACGGCACGCTTGGGGCAGCCGAGTTAAATTGTCTCAAAGAACTCGCACGCTTATTGCGTATTCCTCAGGCCGATTTCGACTCCATAAGAGCTCTTTTTGGACGAACCACGGAGGATGCCTATAGCGTGCTGGAAGTTTCGCCCACAGCCAGCGAAGAAGAACTCAAAAAGGCCTACAGGCGCATGGCCACCAGGCACCACCCCGACAAAGTATCCCATCTGGGGCCGGAAGCACAGCAGGCTGCCAAAGAGAAATTCCAGCAGCTCAATCAGGCCTGGGAACAAATCCGCCGCGAGCGGGGATCGTCCATGTAGCGGAAGGCACGTTTCAGAAAGAGTGGGGTGGTGAGGGTTGCGAGTAAACTCATCACAAGGAGAATGAAAAACACCTCCAGGGAAATGAGCCCACCCACATAGGCCGTGTTGGCGATCACGATCTCCATGATTCCCCGTGCGTTTAGTCCAACCCCAATGGTCACCGATTCCCGGTGGCTATGACGTGCTGCCCGACCACCTAAATATCCCCCCAGCGATGTACGTCGTCAAGTTTATTAGGACAAGTGTTAAACAAAACTAAGAGAGTGTTTTCTAAAATTATTAACTTTGAAATAGTATGAAAACACCTAAGAAAAAAACAGCAGAAAATTTCATCAAAGACATTCGTAGAAATACACGAAGAATCTTTAGTTCCGAACAGAAAATCTAAATTGTTATGGAAGCTTTACGAGCAGAAATGTCAGTGGCAGAATTATGTCCACTTTATGCTGACGATCTACAAAAGTAAAAAAAGGGTCGGGATGACTGGGTTCGAACCAGCGGCCTCTTCGTCCCGAACGAAGCGCGCTACCGGGCTGCGCTACATCCCGAGGGGTTATGGTTGTCGTGCTGCACGTGAGCAATACAGGACGATTGGCCACAAAAAGAGAATTGTAAAGATACGAAAATTGGCGGAGGAGTCAAATTCGCCTGATTGGCAGTGGTAAAGCAAATGAGTCTAATCCCCCTAATTGGCGATGGTAAAGCGGATGAGAAGTCCACCACTGGTTTGCCGGTTGGCGAAGGTAGTAGAAATGAATGGGGTATTCAAAAGATAATCATAGAACAAGCGGATGTTGATCCGATCGTTGAGGATGTAATCGACGCTCGGCTTCACCGACACATTTCGTCCGCCCCCCGAAGGCTGAGGCTCGGAACCATCGAGGTCGCGCAGCAGATTCGTGTTGTTGCGGATGTTGATGTCCATTCGAATGTTGAGGTCGTTGCGCGTGGCTAGTTGCTTGTCGTTGATCAGGAACGGCAGCTGCGCGCGTGTAATTCTGTAGCCCGCACCCAGTGTAAATTCAGTATTGCGAGCCTCATTCAGGCGGGCGTTGATGAGGGTGAGGGTGAGTGTACGGGTTTGCTTGTACTCCACCCTAAAGCTGATGTTGTTGATGAGCGTGGCATCCACGCCGATCAATGGAGCCAGCTGCTCCGAAATGGTGATCTGCGCCACCTGGTATTTGGGGTAGAAATCGCGCGTGATGACCGTGTCGCGGGCAAATGCGCCACCATCGCGCTCACGGTAGATGAGGTTGGTGGTGAAATTGCTCACCGAATACACTGAACGGTAGCTATGGTTGAGGGTAAAGACCTGGAAAATCTTCTTGGCCCAGGGTTTCTGTACCAGTCCATTGTAGGTGAGCCGCCAGTTGGGCATGGGAATGCGTGGAAAATAGCCTAAATCGGCCCGGTTGGGAATTCCACCCGTGTAGGCTGCGTAGAAGGCAGGTACTATGACATCGAGCGAGCGGCGGCTGTAGCCGTCGGGGAACAAGCTATCGACCGAGCCGCGACCCACCGAATTGGGGTTTAGGGAGGCGAGTCGCTCGGCAACAGCAAGACGATTGGCCTCAAATTGCTTAAACACATCAGACTGTAGGTATCCGGGTTTGTTAGGATCCATTTCAAGGCGGTCGAACATCGTTTTCCAGGTGAGCACCGAAATGGAGTAGTCGCCCGATTCCAGCGAGTTCAACTGTACGATATCGCCGAAGGCGTCGGCCCTGAAGTTTTGTTGGAAGCGGTAGTTCTGCATTTTGGTGAGGTTCACCTGAATGCGGAAGTCCTTGAACGGCTCCAGAGTGGCCTGACCCTGCAGGTTCAGGTTGCGCGTGTTCACATAAAGCGCGTTGAGGTTGGTGTCGGTGGCTAGCCAGCGGCGTGTTATGATGGTGGGCCGCAGGTCTCTCTGATCACCGAATACGAAGGGTAACCCCGGCGCATCCACGTCGAAATTGTTACCGAGGTACTGGGGGGTTTGGTTGAAGCCCGGAATCACCGTGCCTTCGTTGAGACTGAGGTTCAACGACGCTGTTTTCAAAGATAGCAGCATTTTTACAAGTTGACGGGGTATATTGAAGCTGTAATCGGGCTTTTCGGGTTCTTTCCGGCCCTTATCACCCGATTTAACCTGCTCCTTTTCGCTCGTTTCGTCGCCAAACTGATCCTTCTTCTGCAGCGATTTGGGTGATTTGGAGGCGGAATCGGTCTTACTCTCTGCAGGGGGCTTATCGCGCAGGGGCGCGTCTTGTGCTATTTTCTTCAACAACTTCCACTTAAAATAAAGCGAGTTCATGTTGAGGTTCATATTCACCCGCTGAGCCCGCGAGTTTTGGATGGTGGCCCCCAGACTGTCGGCGGCGAGGGGCGCGGCCGTCCACTCATAAGTGGTTTGGTACTGGTAGGAGGTGTTCAGGAAATCGAGCAGGGGCAGCTTGTTGATGGGCACCTGGTAGTTGAAGTTCAAGCTCTGGTTGTAGCGTGTGGGGCGACCAAGGTTGCGGAAGTTCTGGCGCACCGTATCGCGTTTTTCCTCGGTGTCGAGTGGACCAAATGGCTCGTCGACGCGTGTGATCATGCTGGCGTCGAATTCCGTGCGCAATGAGCGGGTGAGGTCAAAACGTGAATTGTAGAATCGGTTGAAGGTGAAATTCTTGTTGTAGGTGGCCGGAATCGGTATACCCCCCTCCGCATTGTTGCGCAACTGGGTCACCTGATAAAGGCGGTCAATGTCGGCCCGCACATTGAAGGTCTGTGGAAGATAATAGAAGTTGAAATCGCGCAATAGAGAGAAGAAATTCGACTTAAATAAGCCAATTTTGGAGAAGGGTTGAACATTTTTGGGTTGCGCCATGAAGTTGTAGGCCAGGCTGCCCCGGTAGGTCCTGGTAGAATTGAGGGCAATGAAAGGGGTGCGGTTGTACTGCTCCGAATAGGCAAAGGAACCCGTAAAATTCGATGGATCCCAGGGTTTGGCCATACCTGTACCAGCCTGCCGAACCTTCTGTACATTGGTGAAATTCAGGGACCGACGCAAGGTGTAGGTTTCGGCCGATCGAACGGTGGAATCGCGTGTGCGGTCGTCGCTGATGTCGGCCAGCAGATTGGTCATCAGGATATCGCCGTCGATGGGGTTGAATTCCGGTCTCGAATAAATTTCACCAAAACCAAAATACATCGGTATGCGCATGCCAATTTTTTGAGGGAAGAACTTCCCCAAGTCCATGTTCGTGGCGATGTCATATTGGGTCACCGCATCGCGCGATCGGTCGGCCACCTTGCTGTCGACCGAACCCAGGCCGATGCTCTTATGGAGACCCGTCATGTTCAGCGATCCGAGGTCGGCCAGGCGCATGTTCACCATGCCGGTGGCACCCCATCCGTCGCGCTGGTCGAATTCGGTGAGGCGCAGCTCATTAAACCACACCTCGCCGCATCGGGGGCGTCCGTCGTCTGTACCCCCGCTACCCGCCACTGGGTTGCGCACCCCGAGCATGATCGTTTGCACGTTACTGAGGTTGGGGTTACCGAGTACTGTGATGCGGTGACCGCGTGCGGTGGTGACGGTATAGGGCACGTTGAAGGGCCAGTCCGATCGGTTGCGCATCAATTTCACATCATTCAACTCGGCAAATGCAATGTCGAAGTTGTTGGCCTTGGGCCAAATCGCTTCCGGATTGTTGGTGCCGTAGGGGGTAACTGACAAAGGCTGCTCGTATTCGTAGTAGTTCTGTGTGTAGTCGTTGCCCAAACGGATAAAAGCGTTCACATCCCCGTCGTTCAACTCGGCACCCTCGGCGTGGATAAACAACTCAAGCCGCTTGTAGGCGCGGATGTCGAATCGGGTGTTTTTGAAGGCGGCCCTTGCCTGACCGTCCTTGAGTCCACAGTAACGCAATTGAATGGCCTGCTCGTTGAGTTGCTGGAAGTTGGTGGTGAACACATTGCGCACCCGCTCAATGCCAGGCGGCACCACATAGGGAATGGGCTCGCGGTTGCCGTTCTCTTCGATGTTGATGGTCGACAACAAGAACAGGGTGCCGTCCTCATCGATTGGGGTGAATTCGCCAGGCGATTGTAGGGCGCCGAGGAAACGACGCCAGTCGGTGCGTACCATCTGCAGGGTGGCCATGCGGCATACAATACTATCCTCGAAGCCGTTGAGGTACATGCGCATGAAGCGGATTGACTTAAAGTCGAGCACATTCCCCACCCTCCGGTCCGGGGTTTGCACAGGCACCCGAAACTGGTACCACTTTACACGCGCCGTGGTGCGGTTGCGCAGCTGCACATTGGCTTCGTAGATGTCGCTGATGTAGTTGCGTCCGATTTCCATATCACTCGGTCGCAGGCTGATTTTGTATTCAAAGTAGTCCTCCGACTGGGTGAGGGTGTTGTCGAGGTTGATGTCTTCGGTGTTGGGGAGGTTTGTGGCCGATGTGGGGTAGGGCTCGGGTGACTGCTGGTCGGTGGGGGAATTGCCCTCGAGGCCGTTGAACTGCTGGTAGCGCTGCAACACGGAAAGTTGACGGCTGTCGTAGTCGCTACCCCGGTAGTGGTGGTAGTTGTCGCCCGATGCATCGTCGAAGGCTTTGCTGTAGGCGGGTGATGAAGTGCCAAAGGTTTGACCCACCCGCGCCACGTAATCCCCGAAAAATGCGCGTTCCGCCTCGTCTGAGAGGCCGTCGAGGCCCACGTCCTGCGATCCCCTCGACGCGGGGTTGTTGTCGAAGGCATTCACCAGAGGGATCAGGCGCGGCACGATTCCCCATGCGGTGGTGTCAGTGAGCCCGCTGCCATCGGCCCGGGGGAGTCCATTTTCAAACGCCCGGCGGCCGTCGCGCAGCACATCCTCCGATACGGTGCCCAGGTTGATGTACATTTCCCCTCCGATATGGTTGGGCTGGTAGATGAAGGGGTCGAGCAACCAGAATTCGATGAATTCGATGTTTGCTGCTTCGAAGTCGTTGGTCTCTATTTTCCGCTGAATGCCGCCCCAGCGTGAGCGTGGGTTGTTGAGTTCGCCCAGCAGATTCATGCCGGCCGACACACTGGTGGGCTCTATGTCGTAGTTGTAGGGTCCTTTTTGCCGCGGGTAGTAGGACAAATCGAAGGTGGGGATGGTGAGGGGTTGGTTGTTGGCCAGTTGCTTGTTGGGAAACACCTCTTGTTCGAGCACCTCGCGCATGTAGTGGTTCGATTTTGCATTGAGGTCGTCGCGCAGATGCTCGGGTGTGATGGGCGAGTTGCGGAAGAACAGCGGGTCGATGTTGTACCAGTTCAACCGTGCCCTGTTAAAGCCATAGCTAAGGTCGTTGCGGCGGGTCGACTCCGGGAATCGGCTGGGCGTGCTCGAGAGCTGCCAGTTCGAGAAGCTCTTGAGGTCATAGTTGAACTCAGCCGCCTCGAAGTCGTCGATATAGGATACCCCGCTCTCCCCGATGGCGCGGGCGTTTCCCGGCATCAGGCGGGCGTATTCGCCGCTGAACTGTATGTTCGACACTTCTTTAGTACGGATGACGGGTAGCAGGTCTACAAGCCGGGTCACCAGCTTGCTCTCGGTTTGTCCGGCCACGTCCAATCCGATGACATTGTTGCGGATGGGTTCCTCCCCCTGGTTGATTTTTGGGGTGATGGGCCGCTCATTGAGGTGCATCCAGATGCCGCCGAGGTTCACGTTGCGGTTGAGGCGGTAGTCGAATCGCGTGGCGCTGAGGGTTCGCGCGGTGGCCTGGAACAAGGGGTTGTTTTCGAAATTCACCCGGATTTGCTCGCCCGAACTCAGGAGTCCCGCGTTGATGATCCGTACCCGCCCGAGGGTGTAGTCGACCGTAAAATCCTGACCCTCAACCAACTGCCGACTACCAGCAGTGACGGTCACCGACCCCTGGGGGATGTTCATGGCACCCAGGCTGATTTCTGAGCCGGAAGCGGATTGGTACTGACCAATTAAACGATAGCGGTTCAGCTCGGGGAATTGCTGCGCCCAGGCCCGGGTGCTGTCGTAGAGTTGACGAAATATATACTTGTCTTTGATAGCCGGGGGGGTAGGGCCCGCAGCGTCGAATGCCGCCCTCAGATCATCCCCGAAGGGTTCAATCTTGGGGAAAATGACCCTGCCGCGTGCAACGTCGACCGTAATGCCGGGCACAAAATCGAATATGCCGTCGGGCTGTGGCTCTTGTTGGGTGTTGAGCCGATCCATGCCCAGGGCCTGTATAAGTTGTTGACCTGCCAGGCTGCCCTCAGGGAGGAAGTTCTTGTTGCCGGTGAGCACGTCATTGTACACGATGTTGAGGATGAAGTCTTTCTGACTCAACTGGAATGCGTTGAGCGAATAGATGTTTTTCATCATGAGGTCCCACAGGGGCAGGTCGGTGCGCAGGTTGGTGCCTTTCAGGAGCTTGAGGAAGAGCACAGTGGGGTTTTCCTGCGTGGAGGGCACTTCTTGCGAGAATTCACCCACACGGAAGAGTTCGCCGTTCACGGTATATTCGTAGGCCACAGCGAGCACCTCGTCGTTGTTGAGTGGACTATTCAACGAAATATAGCCGAGCAGTGGGTGGAAGGTGTATTGGGTGGGGTCGAGCTTTCGCGCGAAGATGATCTCGTAGTCGGCAGCATTGCGCAGGCTGTCGAAGGGCGGGTTGTTCTCGAGTACGTCGAGCACATCCGCTGCTTGGCGCGCTCCCGCATTGATGGGGGCAATGAGTTGCTCGTAGAGGTTGTTGGCGCCGTTTCCGGGGTATGGACCAATAAAATTGCTGGTGATGGCGGGGTTGTGGGGCGTATTTTCGGCCAGGTCCATGAATCCGACCACATCGCGCACGTCGGCGTTGATCTGGTTGCGGTTGGTGACCCACACCTCGGTGCGGGTAACGATGATGTTCGACCGGATGACGGGCAGGGTCGACATGGCCTGGTTGTACTGGCTGCGGAAGTAGTTCGACAAGAAAAAGTGCCGGTTCATGTCGTATTGGTCGGCCGTGATGTCGAATCGTGTGGTCTGCGCCCCGCCTTGGACGGCCACACTTTGGTTTTGTCCGCGCTGCTGCGACAACACAGTGGTGACGGTCATTCGGCCAAATTGCATCTCACTTTTGATGCCGAACAAGCTCTGGCTGCCCTGAATGAGGGCGCTGCGCAGGGGCAGGTTCACGTTCCCGAGCTCGAGTTTCTTCACGATCTCGTCTTCCTCCCCGGTGTAGTTCAGCTTCATCTGGTTTTCGAAGTTGAACAATGCCTGAGTGTTCTGGTTGCCGTTGAACCGTAGTTTATCACCAATCGACCCCACCACGGTCATTTGCAGGTTCATGTCGAAATCGAAGTTGCCGATCCGACGCTGCTGCATTGTGAGGTTGGGGTTGTCGATGTAGTTCATGTTGCCCGCCAGACGCAATTCGGCGGAGCCTTGTGGACGAATGTCAATAGCGCCGCCACCAAAGAGTTTGTCGAGGATTTTGGGGGGTGTGATGAGCTTGGGCATCAAGCCGCCGCGTCCGAGGCTGCCCGTACTCTGGCCAGTGGTACGCTCTCGCCAATATTGGCGCACGCTGCGCCTCCGTTCCCAATCGCGGTACTCCTGGAAGCTGAGGCTCCGGGCCTCCCCCACGAGCAGGTTGCCGATGCGCTCGCGCACGAGGTAGCGGCCGCTCACGGGGTCGAAGGTCACGCTGTAGCTTCCCGGACGTTGCAGGTGAAGGGGCGTTCGGTAGCGGTCGAGCGGGTTGCGGGTGTCGCGACTTGGGTAGGGCAGCTGGGTGGTATCGTCATTGCCCCCACCACTTCCTGATGCGCCGCCGGATCCCCCTGATGTGGAGGTTCCGCTGCCGCCGCCGCCCTGCCGCTGTGAAAAGACTTCTGAAGGCACGAGCCACTGCGTCGCCAGGCAGATCAAAAGGGGGATGAGGCGACCCCAAACGCGAGGCCCCCGCGACTTTCGCATCCCGTGACTCCCATTGCTGTCTTGAGGCGCGTGACAATCAGCCATCCTTGCTTTGCTACCAAACCTTTTTGAACTTTGTAACGATGATTTATAGTTTTTGACCTTCGTTTGCCGGTTACTCCATGGTGTTCTGGCGTCGATCGTCGTTTTTTCTGAAAGGCAACGAGCTATGTCGATTGAAACGTTCTGGCTAGCAGGTGACTGGCCTATAGGGCAACGACCTATGTCGATTGAACCCGCCTTGCTCACAGCCAGTTGGCCACTGAACAAAGGCCGTGGTGTGGATGCCGCGGATGAAACGGGGGAATGCAACACGCTCAGACCGATCTTAGGACGAGTTTCACGAGTTCATCGGCACGCATGGGGGGCGACCCGCCCGCGGCATGCTGTTGAACCAATCGCGAGACTATTTTTTCCATATGATTTTTGGGAAAACCCAACGCAACAAGCGCCAATAGCGCTTCTTCTTCACTTTTATTGTGCTGAAACCACGGATTTCCTGGATAATTGGCATCGGTATGGCCACCAGAGTTGACCCCAGCAGTTCCCCCCTGTACCCCAGATCCGCTTGTTCCAGTTGATCCACCCAATTCACCAGCACCCTTAGGACCGCCCGAGCCTCCAAATCCCCCAGAACCTCCTTGTGTACCAGAGGCCGCCTGGGCGTCATCGCCCAATGCGCCATCCACACCATGGCTGGCACCCCCATCCCATTCCTTACTCGTTGCCCCGCCGCTGCCAGCAACTGCGTTGCCCGACTCACGCCACCCCTCACTCCCCTCGCGTGCAATTTTCTCACGCAGTTCGAGTAGCATACGCTGGGCGGTTTTGGGTCCCACACCCTTAATGCGCCGCATGGCGGCCTCATCGCCACTGCGAATGGCATGGCGCAACTCGGCGGGCGTGCAATAACTCAGTATGGTGCGGGCGGTGTTTGGACCAATGCCCTGCACGCCGATGAGCAGCAGAAAGAGCGATTTTTCCTCCATGCGGGCAAAGCCAAACAGCTGATGCTCGTCCTCCCGTATGCTGAGCCAGGTGTGGAGGTTCACCTCGGTGGCACCCGACAACAAACTATACGTATTGAGGGAAATGTGTACCTCGTAGCCCACGCCGTGCACAT
>Ga0194131_10006230_pt1 | contig 16710 bp, 25 predicted proteins | sample TA2KigO120mmetaG_FD_148631 | JGI IMG/M metagenome (GOLD analysis project Ga0194131, IMG submission 148631) | Freshwater microbial communities from Lake Tanganyika, Tanzania - TA2015053 Kigoma Offshore 120m | ecosystem: Environmental > Aquatic > Freshwater > Lake | place: Tanzania: Lake... | reverse complement strand
AACCTCTGGCGGTATTTACGATTCAATTATTTTTGGCATTCAGGGGACGATAACGCTGACGAGCGACCTTCCCGCCATCACGCAGGACCTGGTGATTACGGGGACCGGAATCAGCACCACGATCATCGACGGCAACAACCTCTACAGGGTCATCACGAACAGCGGGAGCCGGACGATCATCATCGAGGACATGACCCTCAAGCGGGGCAAGAACGCGGCCGGCGGTCTGGTCAACACGAACGGCGGAACCTTCACTGTCGACTCGGTGAAGTTCAGCGAGCAGACGGGTAACTCGGCGTGGTTCCAGTCGAACGCGACCGTCACGACCTTCGAGGACTGCGTGTTCGCCAACAACCACGTCGGCATCGGCTCGGACTACGGTTCCACCCCTTCGTCGCTCAGCATGGCGGACGCCGACTACACGAACCGAATCTACATAAACGACGGGATTTTCACGGACAACGCCACGGGGATAAGCACCGAGAGGTTCGTGAAGATAACCAACTCGGTGTTTACCAACAACACCACCGCCGCGTCGCTGAGGGGGTTGAACAGGCAGCAGGTTTTGAATTCTTCATTCTCGGGCGGAACGCTTGGTCTGTACTTCTTTTCTTGGATTCCTACTACTTGGGTTCCCGGCGCGAACAACCAGTACATCTACAGCAACTCTTTCAACGGAATCGCCACCGCAATACAGTTTGCGAATTCGTGGAACAACGGAGCGACCACCTACAACGGCGTGAGTGCCAACTCATTCTCCACCTCGTCAAGCAACACCTTCGGTGCGACGACGCTCAACACAAACAATTTCTCAGGAACGGGATATGTCTCCACGAACGACGTGATTACGGTTCCTACCACTACAACCACTACAACTACAACCACTACGACCACTACGACCACTACGACCACTACGACCACGGTTCCCCAAACCACAACTACTACGACTACGACTACGACTACGACTACAACCACAACTACGACGACTTCTACTACGAGTACGACTACTACAACTACAACTGTTTATGTGGTGCCAAAGACTACGACCACCACAACTGTTTATGTTCCACCAGTAACGACAACCATTCCGGAAACGACTACTACTTCCACCGTTCCGGAAACGACGACTACGACCGTCCCCGAGGAAGAAGAGGAGGAAGCGACAACTACTTCTTCCGTTCCTGCTCCCTCGACCACTGTTTCAAAGCCCGCAAAAGAGAAACCGCCTGTCTCAACCCTTCCCGAGCCAGACGAAGAAGAGACAGCACCGTCTACCGTTCCCGATGACAACGACAGCGACGGCAACTCTCCCGACGATCCAGACGATCCAGACGATCAAGGAGAAGCAGAAGAACCCCAACCGACAGAAGAGCAAGACAGCTCAGATGATGAAACAGAACCATCGGACCAAATTTTACCAAATGAGGTACTCGAGAAACTAGAAGAAACAATCGCCGAGGCAGACGCCTCAGAAATAGCGGCTGCGGTCGCAGAGGTTCTGTCCGATGTCAAGGATGAGGATCTCACCGAGGTCGTCAAGACAGTACTCGCGACGATAACCGACGAGACGGATCAGGAAGAACTGACGGACGAGGACAAGGAGAAGATAGTCGCCGTGGTCGCCGCCGTGATCGAGAACGGCGTTACCGCCGAGGTGGCCGAGACGCTCGCCTCGAACCCGGCCGTGCTCGAGTCCGTCACGACCGAGCAGGCGGAGGCGGTGTTCGAGCAGGTCGACGCTGGGGAACTGACCGATGAGGTCGCAGAGGAGATAGTCGGGGCGGTGCAGGATGCCCCGTCCGAGATCAGGGAGGCGTTCGAGGACGTGGTCGACTTGTTTGAGGGAGCGTTCGACTCGTACAAGATGCTCGGTCAGACCATCACCGTCGGGGAGAGAAGGACGGTCGCGGCTGTCGCTGCGCTCGCGACGGCGACGGGTGCGACGATGGCGGCCGGAGCGGCCGGCGGCGGAACGAGCCCGCCGGGAGGGGGCACTCCTAGTCCATCCTCCCCGAGCGGATCCAACGACGCCGCGAGAAAAAACGACGAGGAGGAAGAGGAGGCAGCCGGAGAGCTGGCCGGCGACGGGGTAGAATGGATCAAGAATATCCGCATATTTAGATACGAACACGGAGTGAAGATCTTGGATTGGAAAGCTTTCCTCAAGAAATTCGCCTACGGGATCTTCAACTCCGGTTGGACGATCTCTGGCGCAGTGATTTTGTTCCTGACCCTGTCGGGGACCCTGCAGGTGGTAGCCGGGGTGGCTTCGGCGATCGCCCTATCGATGGCGATGTACCTGCACATGAGGGAACCCGAGTAGCCGTTAAGTAATTGCGCATTTAAAATGCGCACTATTATTGATGTACACTTTTGGTGCCCCCCCGGGGTTGATTTCGGAGGAACCATGCCAAAGGTCGAATGGGATATCGTCGTACCGGTCAAGCAGCCGGCCGACCTGAAGGGCGTGCAGCCGGGGAAGCTCCCCGAGTCGCTCCTACGACCCGCGGCGGGCGGCGGCAAACTCCACTGGCTGACGGCCGCCGCGTGGGGGGCGATGGTCGAAGCGGCGAAGGCAGACGGCATCGAGCTCAAGCCAGTCTCCGCCGGCGACACGTACCGCACCTACGAGTCCCAGCTCGCCGCGTTCAAGCAGAGGTACACCAAGGAGCCGAACGGTAACTCGACGAGGACTTTCGAAGGCGTCAAATGGTACAAAAAGGACCCGAAGCTAGCCAGCCTCGCCGCGCCCGGCACGTCCCAGCACAACACCGGTCTGGCCGTCGACGTGCATACGGTGGGTGAGCCGAAGCGCCTCAAGTGGCTGATCGGGAACGTCCGCAAGTTCGGTTTCAGCTGGGAGGTTGTCCCCGAGGAACCATGGCACCTGAGGTACACCGAGGGCGACAACCCGCCGCCAGCGGTCTCGGACTGGATGGCGAAGAACAACGTGCAGAGGCCGTCGGGAGCACCGGTCACATCGCCTGGCGCCCCGACCGTAAATCTCGCCGTCGCACCACCGACCAGCGCACACAGGGACGACGGTGGCGACCTCGACCCGGGCGACAGCGGCCCGAGGGTGACGAAGTTGCAGGAGGAACTCGCCGAGCGCGGCTTCTACAAGGCCGCGCCGGACGGACAGTTCGGCCCGAAGACGGAAGAGGCTGTCATCGCCTACAAGAAGTCCAAGGGCTTCGGCGAGGGCCCGAAGGCGGGCAAGCGCGTTCTCGACGATTTGGGGATAGGGCTATGATGGAGTTCGTAGTCCTCGCCATATCGTCGCTGACGGCCATCATCGTCGCCAACCTTGAGCGTCGCTCGCGGAGCGACAAAGAGAAGTGGAAGCAGAATTCCGACGATCATAACTCGCTGGTCAACAGAATGGACATGATCGGATCAAATCTCGGCAGGTCGCTGGACAGGGTCGAGGAGAACCTCACCGTCCACATCGCGCGACTGGAAAACAAGGTGGATAAGCACGACGAGGTGCTGTTCAACCACCTCGCCGATCACGCCATGAAGTCGTTCACCGAGGAGCAACCGCCGACCAGGGCGAGAAGGAAGCAGGCCAAGGAATCATGAATCTTGAAATGATGAAGGGGATCGCCTACAGGGTCGTGGCAACCTTCTTTGCCACCGGTTTGGGGGTCGTCGGTGCGGGAACCATTGCGGGGGTGGGCCTCGTCAAGTCGATTTGGATGGCGGGCATCGGCGGCGTGGCCACCGTGGTGGAGGGTCTCTCCAGGGCATATCTGAAGGATGGCAGTCTCGACCAAACCGAGATAAACGCCGTGTTCGACAAGGTGGACGGCGAGGAGGAGTGAAAAAGCTCGTCCTCGTGGCGCTACTGGCGATGTCCGGGTGCGGTTACGACGGGCACTACAGATACGAGTGCCAGGACCCGACCAATTGGGAGTCGGATGAGTGCAACCCGCCGAAATGCAAAGTTGACGGGGCGTGCTCGAAGGATTTGATCGGATTCGACTGGGAGGAAAACAATCCATGAGCAACAAGTACACGCCGGAGGATCTCGACGCCAGACTGAAGTTCGTGGTCGGCTGCATCCTCGGATTCGTCCTGACCGTCACCACGATCGGCGTCCTCTACGCCCTGGTGTTCGTGACCCAGCCGATAGGCGTGCAGTCGGAGAACGACAAGATGTTCTTCGGGGTCCTGTCGTCGGTGGCGACGTTCATCACGGGGACGCTGGCGGGCCTGATGATCTCGACGGGCAGGAACAAGCACGAGGGGACCGAGACGACCACCGAGGATGGCGGTCAGGAACCATGACGCAGGGGTATGTCACCGGCATAGACGTGTCCGAGTACCAGGGGGAAATAGCCTGGAAGAAGGTCGCCTCGTTCGGGTTTGATTTTGCATACATCAGAAGCAACGTGGGCACCAAGCAGGATTCCATGCTCGAGCACAACTCGAAGCGCGTAGCGAACAACAAGATACCGTTCGGCTACTACGTGTACGTGAAACCAGAACTCGACGCCGAGGAGCAGATATCAATTCTTCTCGAGGCACACCGCAAGTACGGAGCGAACCTCGCCCCGCAGATAGATGTCGAGCACCACGGCGACCTCCACCCAAGTCACGTGAGGAAATCCGTTGACCACATCATCAAGCGCGCGACCGAAGCACTCGGGAGACCCCCGACGGTGTACAGCGGCGATTGGTTCTGGAATTCGAGGGTCAAGTCGCGCAAGCACGGCAACTGCCCGCTATGGGTGGCGAAATACGTCCAGTACTCGCAGAAGGAATTCGAGCAGAACGGCGTGCCGATGAAGCCCGCCGACTGGGCCGCCTGGGCGCTGTCTTTCGAGCAACCCAAACCACTGATGGGCTGGAAGGATTGGGACATATGGCAGTTCGCCGCTGGGCACAACAACTGCGGCAAGCGATACGGGATGGTCTCCAACGACCTTGATCTGAACATCATGAAGGCGGAATGCATGGCGAGGCTCAAGCTCGGCTGAGCCCGAGAAGAGTAGATCCCGATGAGTGCGTCGGCGGCAGCTTTTTGCCCGTAATGGCGACGACTCAAACAAGAGTACCACGGATCCGCAACCGCCTCGTCTAGGCTCGCGGAGGTAAACTTGTATCAACCAAGCTCGCCCGGAACGGACGACCTTTTTTCAAATTTATCTGGGGTTGAGATGGCCGAACAAACGATGAAATGGCACCAGGACGGTCATTCCTTCCGCGTGGTCATTGACAAGTCGACGGTGCAGATAGTCGATTTCCACTGCCCGCACAGGGCCGATGCTTCGCCGGTCTGCCGCGTGAACGACGAGTGCATCGTGGAGAGGTTCGTCCTCGAGTACGGATTCGACTGCAACGTCGGCGTCTCGCCGATTGACGGAACGATGGAGATCGCCTGGACGCTCGTCGGCGACACCAGGGACTACGCGACGTGCCAGGTCTGGATAATCCCCACGACGGACGAGTTCTTCGCTGCGTGGGCCAACAGTCAGAGGTCGGAGTTGCAGCCGAAGGAGTAGTCGTCTACTAATCTTCGGATTATGAAGAAGTCGGAAATCAAATGGAATCAATACTTGAAGGCTTTGCGAAAATTCTCCGAGGCAAAGGGCCACACCGCCGTGCCGGCGAGTTACAAGGCCGAGGTTGACGGCACGACGCTGAAGCTCGGCAACTGGGTCGGCTACATACGCTCGAGGGGTAGGTCGGGAAAACTGCCGGCGGACAGGGTCGCCGAACTTAGCGCAATCGCCGAATGGACGTGGGACACCAGGAGGCCCGGACCCCGCGGGAACCCGGGCAGGGACACGAAGATAGCGATTGCCAGGAGGGACGGGCGGAGCCTACAATCAATCGCACTGGAATGGAATCTTTCAAGGCAACGCGTCCATCAAATCGTAAGAAGACTGGAGGCTTCGGTCAAATGAGGATTCTCGCAGGTCTCGGCGTCTCCTCCGGCCTGATCACCGTGTGCTTTCAGGCCCTGTCATGGGTCGTGCGCTCCGAGACGGGAACCGACTTCGGTGCGTCATGGTTCAACTCGTACGTGGGCTCCGCCGCCCTCCTCATCGCCATCGCCACCGTAAGGGCGGTCTTCACGCCGGGCAAGAACGCGTAGTCTCCCCAGCAGGGTCGCCGCGTCGAATGAGGATCAACAAGAAGAAGGCCCCGCAACGCAAGGTCGTTGAGATAACCCGCACGGGGAAGTGGGGTTCGGTCGTCTACCTGCACGCCCTCGAGTGCGGACACGTGGAGGAGAGGAAGAGACCCGCCAAGACGGCGGTCATCGCCTGCGCCAAGTGCGTCATGGCGGAGGATTTCGGCCAGCAAACGAGGGATCTGGTGAGGATCGGCGTCGGCTACGAGGCGATCACGGAAATGGAGATGAAGCCCGACCCGATAGAGATACTGTTCTCGTCCTCGGAGAGGAACGTGGAGAGGATCAGGGCGAGGATCGCCGACGTGCTCGGGATTCAGCCGGACGGCGTCAACGTGTTCGTCGAGCAGGACGAGAACATGCTCGTCTCGGGGGCGACGGTGTTCCTGTCGGCCGCCGACATAGCCAGGTTGTGCGAGGAGGGCTAGTCGTCCTTTTTGCAACGGTGGGCGTACTTCGGACCCCAGGTGCACGGGTCCCAGGGACCCCAGCCGGAGTACTTGTAGAGGAGGTAGCCGGCCCTGAGGTTCGTCAAGGGATCCAGCAAAGGTTCCTGTTCGCATATCCCGAGATCGAGGCACAGCCTCGCCCACTTGTTCCGCTTGAGGTTGTAGTTCACCCCGTTGATCTGGAGCAGGCCCGTGTCCGAGCGGTGGTTCCATTCCGAGACCCTGAGGACCTCGCAGTTCTCGTTCACCACGTCCCCGCCCAGACGGTTGGGACAGCCCCCCGATTCCCGGAGGATTATCTTGGAGAGCCTGTCGTGTGTCTCCTCGGGCCAGCCGGCCTGGGCCGCGAGACCGGGGAGCCACGAGATGTCCCCGTGCCTGAACACGGGGGCGGGGGTGGCGACTGTCGTAGTCGGGTCCATGGCCAACTGGCGGTCCCTCTCGGGCCGCTCGGAGAACATCAGGGCGGCCTCGACCGGACCGTAGATGTCGGCCAGGGGGGGGCCGGACGGTGCCGAGGCGGCGTTTGCGATGCCCAAGGATATGTTGATTATGGCAATAAATATGGCGATGACGAACTTCGTTTTTCGCTTCAACCTGATTCTCCTCGGTTAGGGGATGGGACGGCGACGACACGGCCTCACGAGAGCCGCGCTCGGGTCGCTTCTAGTGGCTCACCTCGTGGCAAGTCATGGGTAAATTATACCGAACAAGGGGAGTTGGTCAATGGTTAGCCCCATGAATCGGGTCCACGGAACCCTTATTCCAAGCCAAGTTCCCTTGTGCGAAGAATTTATTTGACCAGGCAGGCCCTAGTTGAGCACTCCTCGAGGGAGAGCTCGTCGCCCGATGCGACGTCGTGCAATGGCACGGAAAAGTCGATCTTCGAGAAAAGCTTCTCGTACTGACCCTCGTCTATCTCCTCGTACGGAGGCAGGGGGAAGTTGTGGTCGCTGTGGAGCAGGAAGGACACCGATTTGACCCCGCGGTCGTAGTTTTCGGACAGCCAGTTCTTGATGGTCTCGAGCTCGTCCTTGCGGTAGTAGACGGTCACCGACACGGCGTTGTCGGCCCATTCCCCCTGCATTCTCCTGACCCACTCAAGTTGCTGTATTGCCGTCATTTCCGACGCCAGCACGGCACCCTTGGGTGACTCGCAGGGGAAATCGACGACATAGCGGGTGTGATCCTCCCGGCCGTCTATGCCGATGTCCCACTGCACCTTGTAGCCGCGTTTCCGGCACGCCTCCACCAACGGATCGGCGGCCCCGAACCTCACCCTCCTGATGTAGTACCTGGCGTAGGCGGGGTGGATGCCGGGCGTAACTCCCGGGAGGAGCGAAAGCGTCCCCGACGGCTGGACCGTGGTCAGCCTGACCGACACGGGCAGGTCGTTGTCCTTGGAGAAAACCTCGTCGAACGCCCTCAGGCTCTCGTATGCGGGCGACAACCACGAAAGTTGCTCGTCCGAAGCCTGGAGTATTCCGGTCACATTCTGGCCGAGTCGTGCGTTCCTTCTCACGGCCTCGGAGGTTTTCTCGTACGGGTAGTCGAGCCTCGTCACCTGCTTCTGGACCTTGTACAGCAGCTCGGATATCTCCTTGAACTGCTTCAGCGACTCGATGTTCGGCAGGAAGATGGTCGCGAGGTTGCACGACTCGCCGTCGGCCAGCCCGATCTCGGCGCAGGGGTTGAAGCCCTCGACGGTCGGGTCGGGGCGCTTCTCGCCCAGGCGACCCTGGGTGCGCGCGAGCTTGCGGTTGACGAGGCCGTACGGCTCCCCGGAGCCGTCGTAGCCCTTCCACAGCTCCGGGAGGATCTCGTCGTACGAGTCCGCGTAGATGCTGTTGTTGGAGTTGGCCCTCCACGCCGGCACGGAACCCGACGACCAGTTCTTGGCCCTTAGGAACAACACGTCGTCGGGGTCGCCGATCGCAATCTGCGCCGAGCGTCGCGAGGAGCCGGAAACGACTATCCGACCAATGATGTTGCAGATGTCCAGCACGTCCACCGATCGCAACTTCTTTCCCTCGCGGTTCGTCATCACCTGGCAGATGTCCTCCACGCCGTCGATGAGCGCCTGCGGACCCGACGCGGTGCCGCCGAAGGTCTTGAGTGGGGCGCCGAACTGCCGGATGAGGATCGTCGAGTAGGAGAATGACTTTCCCGTGTCGAAGAACGACTTCATGACGCTGTGCAACAGGCGACGCCACCCGTTCCTGCTGTCCGGGACGATTATGTCGGCGTCGTTGGTTCGCTCGTGGGTTATCTGGACGCCGGTCTTGACCTTCGGCAGGTCGTGGATCTTCGCACGCTCCACGGAGAATCCGACGCCGCCCCCGAGCATCAGGTAGTCGAACAGCAACTCAAAGTCCTCGATCTTCTCGATGTTCGTGAAGTAGCAGTTGTTGAGCGACGTCCCGCTGAACTTCCTGACGAGCGGCGTCCCGAGCTGCCAAAGGGCGCGGCCCGCCGGCAGGCAACGGAGGTTGAACATGTGATCAAACAACTTCTCGGCCTCGGCGTCGGTCAGCTTTGCCCCGATCTCGAGCGCCCCGCTTACGGTGCGGGCGCACGTCTCCGACCACGTCTCGTTGCGCGAGCCGTCCTCCAGCTTCCTGCTGTAGGTGCGCATGTACACGACCTCACCCAGGCCGCCGAATCCCCACGGCGCCCTCCTGGATGCGTATGAGGACAGAAACTCGCTTGACAATGACATTCGAACCCCCGTTCGCAGAATGTTAGATAATACATCGAACGACGCCGCCGACGCCGTCAATCTTTCAAAATACCGAGCTTCCTTGCCTTGTCGATCGTCACGTACGAACCCTTCTTGGCGACACGCACGATGATTTTAGTAAACGGAGTTATTTGTCTCTCCTCGAAAACGTCTTCCTCGACCAAAATCTTTGCCGATTGCATCAGCGACGGCGGCATGGATGCCTCGTCGGAGAACGCGACCTTGCTCGGGCTTGGCGTGTCCCCGACGCAGTCACCGTTCGGCTGCCCGCAGATGATGCAAGGTTGCCTGTCCGCGACGAGATACGAGGCTCCGTCCCTCATGTGCGGAGCTTGATCGGTCTGGGCGGCGAAGGCCGGGTCCCTGAAGGAGTTGGACATGGGAAGATTTTACATCCTCGCCTACTCGCAGGGGATCAACTTGTTCCTCCTGCTCCAGTCCCTCTGGTGGTTGGAGCAACACTCTTCATAGTTGTAGCGGCTGATGATCGTCGCACAACCCTCCCACATGCAGATCCTCCTGCCCGACGCAGTCACCTTCCCTGCCTCGGAGGCAGCTTCGGTGAGCGCCCTGAGCATCGGTTCCCTTTGCTTGTCGCGGTACCTGCGGTCGGAACCCTCTCGCACCCTGCGCGCCGTCGGTTTTCGCTTCTTTCCCTTGACCCCGCGCGTCTTCTCCCGGTCCCTCTTGCGCTTTTTCGTCTGTGCGTTCGCCACGGAGGATTTGATCATGGCAGTCAATATACAGGGTCCACCGCGGGGAGGGGTCCGATGGGATAATTTTTTCATGGGGTTCTGGCTCAGCATCAAGATCGTCTACTACCGACTCGTCACGAGGTATTACTTGTGGAGGTGCTCCATGATCCCCGACGACGCCGACGACGCGAAAAGTCCTAGATGATTTTGATGTTGACCGCCACGCTTGAAACGTGCTATTTTATGTTCGTGGGAAATAAACATAAGTGAATCTGCAGATAATCGTCTCGCCGATAATCACGAAAGTCAAGGGCGGCGGCTACTCCTGCAAGATTGAAAAGGGCGACATCCGTCAGAACGGGATCACCTACAAGGACCAGGTCAGGAGGCTGACGCTGGACCTCCCCGACGGGACGCAGCTCGTCCACGAGACCAAGGGATTCGGCTGCGACGACAAGGCCAGGAAGTGGCTGTCTGAGGTCACGGGCGGCACTATCGCCGGCTACTAGCCGGTGGTTGTATGATTTCGGGATGGCAGGTCCACCGAAAAAGAAGCAGGCCCGCGAGGACAAGAGCGACGAGCAGTCCGCCTTCTCTTCGGCGGCGAACTCCGAGTACAGCACCATCACCCCGATGCTCGACGCGGCCTACGCGCGCTTCCACCACCCGTTCAAGGGTTTGAGCATTCACTGCGCCACCGACAGCGAAAAATTCACCGACACTTTCACTGAATTCTGCGAGAAGGGGTTGGCGAGGAAGATGGTGCGCGAGCTGTGCGACTACGCCGACCGTTACGACCCCCGCTGGAGGAGCGTCCTCGACAGGGCGGCGAAGAAGGCGAACATCAACGTGGCCGATTACCTGACGGAGAAGAAGATCGTCTAGGCCTTCCGGGGGTGGTTCATTTCCACTTCTTGTCGCAGGTCTGACACACCGTCACGCCCCAGGGGTAGGAAACGATTTTGCAGTCGGTGCGACGGCACACGCTCGGGTCGACCTTGCTCCTGGCGATGTGCTCCCTCACCGCGTCCCTCACCATCTCGGCCATAGAGACCCCGAGCGACTCGGCGAACACCCTCCACGACTCGTGCTCGTCGGGGGTCATCCGCATGAGGAACTGCTTGGTCGCCGGCTTGCCCGGCTCACTCCTCGTGTTCGCCCTCCGCGTGAGCGACTCGTTCCTCATCACGGCGTCCATCGCCGGGCCCATGTTGTCCGCGGTGTCCGAGCTCACGACTGCGAATCTACCTCATCGGCTGGTTCGGGCTTGACAACGACCTCCTCCACGACCTCGCCCTCGATGATCTCCTGCTGTCCGAGTATCTCCCTCACGGTGGACTGCGGCAACGCCCCGCTCCTGCCCATCAACTCGAGCAACTGCCTCGCCTCGGCTTCGGCGGTGCCGACCCTGAACTCGGCCACGGGTTCGGCGCCGGCCAGCGTCGCCCTGACGTTGACGGTGGAATTCGACTCCATCTGGATGGCGATGTTCGTGCGCTCCATGCCGAGCAGGCGCGACCTGCGGTCCATGATGCCCAGCACCTGTTGTATCGCCTTCACGTCGGGTTCCAGCTGTATCTCCTGGCCGTCGTCGGCGGTGACCTTGCGGTGCTGCGTCATCGGCCATATGGCGGCCTGCAGTGCGTCGAGGCGCTCCAATTCCATCCTCAGGAGCTCGGGATAGGCCATCAGGGCCTCGGAGTTCATGTCCTCGAGGACCTTGCGTATCCTAGATGCGACGCCGCGCGAGGTCATGTTGAAGCGCTTGCCGATCTCGGGCAGGGATACGCCGGCCTGCCTTAGCTTCATGATCTTCGCGTCCCTCTCGCTCAGGAACTCGCGCGTCAGCGCCTTGCTCTCTGCCATGCAACGATTTTAGTTCGATTCGGACTTGACCGAGACGAAGGATCCGTCGGACGTTCACCCGAGGGAGGCGAGACGATTCGCGGCGATCCTGCAGTACGCATCGTCGATCTCCACGCCCACCGCCCTCCGGCCGGTCTGCTTGGCGGCCAACAGGGTCGTCCCGCTGCCGCAGAACGGGTCGACGATTATCTGGCCCGGGGTGGTGTGATTGAGGATCAGGCGCTTCATCAGGGAGAGTGGCTTTTCGTAGGGGTGCTCCGTCTCGCCATCGACGAGGTCGGTGAACACGTTCGTGTACTGGCTCCAGTGCCGGTCGGTGTTCCACGCGAGCTCGCCGCCGAAGAAGATCATCTCCACGAACCTCGAGTACTTTCGTGAGGTGTTTTTCGTGCTGATCGGTTTCACCCAAAAACCGAATTGGCTTGAATTCACCCACTGGTTCTCCGGCGGCATGAACACGATCTTGCCCTTGGCGACGCGGGCGAATTGCCGGTCCAGGATCCCTATCTCGTCGCCGTCGAGGTCGTACGGCGGGTCCGTTATGACCGCGGTGGCGAAGTCGTCCACCAGCGACTCTAGGAAATCGAACGCGTCCCCCCTCGCCACGACGACCGACCCGTCGTCGTAGAGGGGCTCGATGATGGTGGGCCGAGAGGGGACATTATGAGTGCCATGCTCTAACCACTGAGCTATCGGCCCGCTACGGAATCCCACTCCATCTCCCTCCTTTGGAGGAAAGCGACAAGCTGGTCCATCGTCCTCAGGCAGGACTTCGGGGCGACGTAGAAATTGTCGGTGATCTTCTTCTTGTGGTCGAACAGCTCCTTGACCTGCCACTGGGATCTGCTCGATCCCGGGATGACCAGGCACTCGTTGTTCTCGATGCAGACGAACACGTAGGCGACGGGCTTCTCCGTCTTGCCGTCCCAGCTGCCGACGGTGTCGACGATCATCGTCGCGAACGGGAAGGAGGAGGGATCGGAGGTGAAGTACTTGCCCTGACCCTTGACCTCGAGGGTGCCGGCGCGCGTGACGACGTCCTTCTCGCCGTGGGTGAACTCGGATATCTCGCTCTTCGTCCTCGCATACCGCAGGGGCGGGCAGTCGACCCACAGACCCCGCCTGCGCAGCAGCTCGGCCACGTACTCGTTGCGGGAATGACCGTCGGCGAAGGCTTTCTTGTAATCCTGATCGGACCAGGTCATCCCCGGAAACTAGCGCGGTTGACTTCGCGGGTCAAGGAAGTTACGCTTCCCGCCGATGGGAAGGTTCGTTGTTAGTGTTGTCAGGCAACCAGATGACGAGACGTCAAAACTCTACGATGACGAGGAGCTGATAAGGGTCCTCCTCGAGTCGAAGGGGTTCTTCGTCTGTTCGTCTGTGACGACGGAGGAACGAATTGACGTACAACCAGCTCATACGCAAGTACCCGCCCCAGGTCGTGATCGTCCGCAACGCAATACCGTCCGAGCTCCTGGCGGGGGTGAGGACGCCAAACGAAAAAGGTAGGCGCTACAAGGAGTCCGACTTCCTGCCCGAGGTCGACAAGTTCCTCCTCTCCTACGCCGGGAAATACGGCACCCCGGTCGGGTATGACAGGGAGCGCGGCGGAGCGCTCGTGCAGGACATCTTCCCCGACAGAAAGGAGGCGAAGGAGCAGATATCCTCGTCCTCGTCCGTCGTGCTGAAGATGCACACGGAGACCGCTTTCCACCAGTACAAACCGGACTGGTTGCTGCTCGCCTGCGTCAGGGGCGACAGGATGGCCGAGACGACCTACGCGACGCTGGACGACGTGCTCTACGAGCTAGACGAGGCGACCATGTGGGGGCTGAGGCAACCCGACTTCGTCACGACGATAGACAAGAGTTTCAGGACCAAGGGCGAGCCCGACAAGGAATTCGTCGTCCGCCCGCTCGTCGGATCGGGCGACTGGGTCCTGACCTACGACGCCGACCTGATGCGACCGCTGACAGACCACGCGACGAAGGCGTTCGGCAAACTGGGGGCGGCGATAAAAAAGAGAACGCGGAAAGTGGTGCTGGAAGCCGGCGACATTCTCGTCATCAACAACAGAACGACCGTGCACGGTCGCAACCCGTTCAAGGCCCGGTACGACGGGTCGGATCGGTGGATAAAGCGGGTCCTGGTGCGCGAGACGATGCCACCCCCGCGCAAAGTCAGGGACGGCGTGATCCTCACCGAAGCGTGAAGACCAGAGCCCTACCGAGTCATTGCGCGTCGCTGAGAGCCTCGTACTCGCCCTTGTATAGCTTGGAGAACTCCGGGGCGTGGCGGTGGGCCAGCACGATCAGGGCACGGCGGCGGGCCTCCGCCCTCATGCGGTTCTTGACCCGTTGCTCCTCGAGCCGCTCGGCCTTCTCGCTCGCCGGGAGCGGCTTGCGGCCGCGCTTGCTGGCGCCCGAGGCCTGGATCTTCTCGTACTCGGTCTTTTCCTTCTTCCTAGTCATTACGTTTCCTTTCGTGGTAGTTATTTGCTTTGACCCTACCTGGGTAGGCATAAAAACGCAACCCCAATTGGGTATTGATTACTGGGCCGGGTTGTCGTAGGTTGGACCCGTGACCATCGGCGACGACCTCCCCCTTCCCCCCGTGACGACGATGGACCACCATTGCGACGAGTGTGGCGAGCCGATCAGGATCTTCTCCCCCGAGTTCTGGAAGGGCGAGGGCCACTACAAGCAGGTGATCGGGGGCATATGCCTCGACTTCTCGGGCGGGTACGACGAGTTCAACGAGCACCTGAACAACTCGTTCTCGTCGGACGAGGACTACGTGGAGGGGTACATAGCGCTCTGCCACGACTGCACCGTGCTCATCTACTCGGCGCTCCCCAGGGCGACGGCCAAGTTCGGCCGGGGCCTACACTCCCCGGACCCCGACAACTCCGAGAAGCCGTGCTGCAGGTGGTCCTGGACCCTGAGGAAGGTGGGGGACCAGATGAGGCTGTTCCTGCCCGACGAGACGGCCGAGAACTGGGTCGAGGCACCCTCTGAGGAAGCCTGAGACCGACGCTGTCACGAGCGCCAGGATGCGCCAGGTGAAGACGAGGGGTACCAGGACCCGAGAAGGCGGTCGCCTCGCTCCTGAGGGCCTCCGGGACGCGTTACAGGTCGAACTGGAAGCACCTCCTGGACGGCGCGGCGCCTTTCGTCATTCCTTGGTCGGGCGTGCGACTGACCCACCCCCGACTACTCGGATAAATCCGGGCGAACTAGGGCGGAACGGCTATTCTGTGAGGCTATGGGCCACGTGCCCCCGCTCGTCCACTGGCTCGCCATCCCCCTCGCCCCGGCGTTCCCGACCAGGAAATTTTTCGCGGGCGACCCCCCGGATGGATCCGAACCAGGGGACCACCCCCGCGACACCTAGACCCGCAGGGCGTCGAGCACCATCTCCTCGTACGTCCTGAACGTCTCGGCGAACACCTGCCCGTCCTCCCCGTAGAACTCGGTCCTCAACCCGGTCCTCGTCACCGTCAGGACGATCGACTCCATCGACTCCGGGTGCCGCGAGAGGTCGACGAACAGCTCCGCGTGCGACCCGCGTCGGACGTCGAACACCAGCTGCGACTCATCCCCGGACCCAGGAAGCACGCCCACGACGACAACGATAGGCGGCCACCGCGCCCGGCGCAAGGCCGATCGGTCAGATAAATCCGGTCGGGGCAGCGGCCACAACACCGGCGCACGGGTGCGCACCCGTAGGGGGGTCGGGCAGAAAGTTCAGCGAACACTCGTTCGCCTATGCGAACACTCGTTCGCCACTCGCCCACTCACTCACTCGCCCACTCACACACTCGCCCACTCACACACTCGCCCACTCACTCACTCGCCCACTCACACACTCGCCCACTCACTCGCACACTCGCACACTCACACACTCTTGCCGTGCGTGTCGTGTGTGTGTCGTGTGTGCGTCGTGTGTGTGTCGTGTGTGCGTCGTGTGTGCGTCGTGTGTCGTGTGTGTGTCGTGTGTCGTGTGTGCGTCGTGTGTCGTGTCGTGCGTCGTGTGTCGTGTCGTGCGTCGTGCGTGTCGTGTGTCGTGTGTCGTGTCGTGCGTGTCGTGTGTGCGTCGTGTCGTGTGCGTGTAGCCCACTCACTCACTCACTCACACACTCACACACTCGCCCACTCGCCCACTCACACACTCGCCCACTCACACACTCGCCCACTCACTCGCCCACTCACTCACTCACACACTCACACACTCGCCCACTCTTGCCGTGTGCCGTGTGCGTAGGCGTGGCGTGTGCGTAGGCGTGTAGGTGTGGCGTGTGTGCGTGTGCCGTGTGTAGGTGTGCCGTGTGCGTAGGCGTGTAGGTGTGGCGTGGCGTGTAGGTGTGGCGTGTAGGTGTGTCGTGTAGGTGTGTCGCCCTGCGTGTGCGTAGGCGTGTAGGTGTGTCGCCCTGCGTGTGCGTGTGCCGTGTGTAGGCGTGGCGTGTGCGTAGGCGTGTGCCTTGTGCGTGTAGGTGTGCCGTGTGTGTAGGCGTGTAGGTGTGCGTTGCGTGTTGCGTGTCGGTGTGCGTTGCGTGAGCGTGTGCCGTGTGCCGTGTGTGCCGTAGGCGTAGGCGTGTAGGCGTGGCGTAGGCGTGTGCGTTGCGTGAGCGTTGCGCTTGCGTGTGCGTTGCGTGAGCGTTGCGTGTGCGTTGCGTGAGGGTGTGCGTGTAGGCGTGAGCGTGTGCCGTGTGCGTGTGTCGGTGTGTGCGTGTGTCGGTGTGTGCGTGTGTCGGCGTGGCGTGTGTGCGTGCGTAGGTGCGTGCGTGTGTCGGTGCGTGCGTAGGTGCGTGCGTGTGTC
>Ga0194131_10006227_pt1 | contig 16715 bp, 15 predicted proteins | sample TA2KigO120mmetaG_FD_148631 | JGI IMG/M metagenome (GOLD analysis project Ga0194131, IMG submission 148631) | Freshwater microbial communities from Lake Tanganyika, Tanzania - TA2015053 Kigoma Offshore 120m | ecosystem: Environmental > Aquatic > Freshwater > Lake | place: Tanzania: Lake... | reverse complement strand
GTCGAAATTGAGCCGGAGCGGACCATCACCTGATTCACCCGTTGGGTTCTGCAAAATAGCCTCGTTCAATCCAGATTAACTTATTGATTCTTATATCTGAATCTCTAAGAAATTGCATCACAATACGGTGTCATCCGGCGAATGCGGGTTGACATTGGGCCGGCGGGGCCGCGCCGGCGACGCGCCGCAGGTCCGCAGCGCGCCAAGTGTCGCCGCCGCTTTACATGCTCGGTCGCATGCCGTCTCATGGCACCAGACAACCATCGGGGAAAATTTCGCTCATGACGGTCGGCAACGGCGCGCTCCCGCTCAGTCGCTTCAAGGTCTTGGATCTGACCCGGGTCAGGGCGGGGCCGACCTGTGTGCGCCAACTGGCCGATTGGGGGGCGGACGCCATCAAGATCGAGGCGCCGCCGGGGCCCGAGGGCGACGAGGGGCTGGGCGGCCCGCGGCTCGGCTCCGATTTCCAGAACCTGCATCGCAACAAGCGCGCGATCACCCTCAATCTCAAGGATCCGGAGGGCGTCGCGCTGTTCAAGCGGCTGGTGGCGGGCGCCGACGTGGTGGTGGAAAACTACCGCCCGGATGTGAAATTCCGCCTGGGCATCGATTACGCGAGCCTCAGGCCGATCAACAGGCGCCTGGTCTATGCCAGCATTTCCGGTTATGGCGAGGACGGCCCCTATCGCGAGCGGCCGGGCTTCGACCAGATCGCGCAAGGCATGGGCGGCCTGATGTCGATCACCGGCCTGCCGGGGCAAGGGCCGGTCCGCGCCGGCATCGCCGTCGCCGACATGTCGGCCGGGCTGATCTGCGCCATCGGCATCCTGATCGCGCTTTTGGAACGCGAGGCCTCGGGCGAGGGGCAGTGGGTGCAGTCCTCGCTCCTGGGCGCGCAGATCGCCATGAACGACTTCCAGTCGGCGCGCTGGACCATGTCGCGCGAGATCCCGCCACAGGCCGGCAACAACCACCCGACCAGCGTGCCGACCGGCGTCTACGCCACGACCGACGGCCATCTCAACATCGCGGTGGCCGGACAGCGCATCTACGAGCGCTTCTGCCAGGCGTTGGACGCGCCCGAACTGCTGAGCGACCCGGCCTTTGCCAACGGCAAGCTGCGCTCGCAAAACCGCGACCGGCTGAACGCCGCCATCGAAGGACATACCAGGACGCAATCGACCGCGCACTGGGTCGGGGTGATGAACGAGGCGGGCGTGCCCTGCGGGCCGATCTACCGCATGGACGAGGTGTTCGCCGACCCGCAGGTCAAGCACCTGCAGCTGGCGGCGCCCGCCCAGCATCCCACGCTGGGCGCCATCGAGCTCGTGGGCCAGTCGTTGAAAATGTCCCGCGCGCAATTCTCCGTGCGTTCGACCACGCCCGAGCAGGGCGCGCATACCGACGAGGTGCTGCGCGGGCTGGGGCTCGACCCGGCGGCCATCGACGGCCTGCGCCAGCGCGGCGTTATCTGACGAGGACAGCCATGCCCGATACGATCAGCCTGGACATCACCGACCGCATGCAGGCGGTCAAGGACGGACCCATCGGCTGGATGGTGTTCAACAATCCCGCCCGCCGCAACGCCGTCTCGGTCGGCATGTGGCAGGCCATCCCGAAGATCCTGGACGTCTTCGAGGCCGATCCGGACATCCGCGTCATCGTGCTGAAGGGCGCGGGCGACAAGGCTTTCATCTCCGGCGCCGACATCTCCGAGTTCGAGGAGCAGCGCTCCTCGTCCGAAGCGGTGCAGCGCTACGAGGAGACGGCGGAGGAGGCGGGGCGCCGCCTGGTGCTGTCGCCCAAACCGACCATCGCCATGATCCACGGCTTCTGCTTCGGCGGCGGCGTCGGCACCGCGCTCAACTGCGACCTCAGGATCGCCGACGACAGCGCCAGGTTCGCGGTGCCCGCTGCCCGGCTCGGCCTCGGCTACCGCATGAGCGGCGTTAAGCGCCTGATGGACGTGGTGGGACCGGCCTTCACCAAGGAGATTTTCTTCACTGCCCGGCCGTTCAACGCGGCGGAGGCGCTGGCGATGGGCCTCGTCAACCGGGTGGTGCCGGACGCGGAACTCGACAATTACGTGCGCGGCTATTGCGCCACCATCGCCGACAACGCGCCGCTCACCATGCTGGCGCTGAAGCGCACGGTCGCGGAAGTGCTGAAGGCCGGCCCGCAGGTCGATCGCGCCGCCTGCGAGGAATGGGTGCGGCAATGCTTCGCCTCGGAGGACTATGTCGAAGGCCGCAAGGCGTTCATGGAGAAGCGCAAGCCGACGTTCAAGGGCAGGTAGCGCGGTTTCCGGGCGGATGGGACGCCAAGGCGATTCCAGCGGCCGGGAAGCCGTTGCCCTGGCCGCCGGCGGCGACAGTTCGACGCAGGCTGGAAGGGCCGGCAGGGCCTGTTCTCCGATTTCGTGCTGTGGAATGATGCCCGCGCGATGGCTGCGAACGGCCGGAGACACGGCATGGGATACACGCTGGAGCAACTGGCTGCCGACATCCGCAAGACCCTGAAGCAGGACTCCGGCGCCAAGGGCAAAGAGGCGGTGTGCGGGCTTCTTTCGCGGGCGCTGCGCGACAACGAACTGGTCGGGCGGCATGTGACGGCGGAAACCTGCAAGCCGCGCAAGGTGCTGTACGAAGATTCCGAACTCGGCTTTTGCATCTGCGGCCATGTCTACCAGGACGGCGTCGACAGCCCGCCGCACGATCATGGGCCCACCTGGGCGATCTATGGCGTTGCCGAAGGCGACACGGCGATGACCGACTGGCGCATCGTGAAAGCGGGCGCCGGCGAAGAACCCTCGCTGGTGGAGCCGGTCGCCACCTACACCATGCGGCCGGGCGATGCGCATTTCTATGATGTCGGCGTCGTGCATTCGCCGAAGCGCAAGGGCGCGCTCAAGTTGATCCGCATCGAGGGCAGGAATCTCGACCTGATCAAGCGGTCGAACATCAAGGCGGCCTCGTGAAGCTCGACTATGTCAGCGTCGAGCGGCGGGACGGCATCGCTGTCGTGCGCTTCGACCGCAAGGCCAACCTGAACGCCTTCGACGAAAAGCTGGTGCACGAGCTGACGGTGGCGGTGCGCGGCTTCCACGACGACCTGGAGACGCAGGCCGTAGTGCTGGCGGGCGCGGCGAACGGCTTTTCCGCCGGGTTCGACCTGAAGGCGACCGATAGCTGGCCGAGCGAGACCGACGACCTCAAGCGCCGGCACCGCGCCTATGGCGGGGTCCGGCTTTGCCAGGCCTGGGAGGCGATGCCGCAGATCACCATCGCGGCCATGGAGCGCCTCGCGGTCGGCGCCGGCGTGGCCTTGGCGCTGGCCTGCGACTGGCGGGTGCTAGGCCGCGGCGCCTATCTCTACGTGCCGGAAGTGAAGATCGGCCTCAACCTGCAATGGGGTGCCTTGCCGCGCCTCATCGCGCTGGTCGGGCCGGCGCGCGCCAAGCGCGTCGTCCTGATGTGCGAGAAGATGCCGGCCGGCCAGGCGCTCGACTGGGGGCTGGCCGACGAACTGGCCGACGACGGCAAGACGGTGGAAAGGGCGCTGGAGATGGCCGAAGTCGTGCGCGGCATGCCGGCCGCCACCGTGCGCATGGTGAAGCAGGCGGTCAACGCCACGGCGGGTGCGCTCAACGCCGCCACCGCCTTCGCCGACGCCGACCAGAGCCAGTTGACCGCGCTGTTCGCCTCCGCCCGCGCCGCGCGCCAGGAGTTCCGCGGCGAGAAGTGACGCGACCGGCGGCTATTCCGCCGCCTGGGTCTGGCGCTTGCCCGCCCCTGCCGCGCCGGAATAGAGGATGCTTTCGACCCGCGCGATGGCTTCCTTGTGGAAGGCGATGGCCGCGGCGGCGTAGGCCGCCGGACGCGGTTCGGGGTCGAAATGGCCGTAAGCATCCTGACCGCGCGCCAGCAGCGCCGTGGTGCGGCCGCCCAACTGGCGCACATGGGTCGGGATGTAGCGGATGACGAAGCCGTAGCGCGGCAGGTCGGAATTGTTGGGTTCGGAGCCGTGCACGATGGCGACGTGGTGCAGCGAGAACTGGCCGGGTTCCAGTTCCAGGTCGACGGCCTTTGCCGCGTCCACCTGCACCTGGATCTCTTGCCCACGCGACAGCAGGTTGGCGGCTGCGAAGGTGTCGCCATGCGGTAATTGCCCGGCCTGATGTGTGCCGGGGATGACGCGCATGCAGCCGTTCTCGCGCCGGCTGGGCGTCACCGCCAGCCAGACGCTGATGATATCGAGCGGTTCCAGGCCCCAGTAGGTCGAATCCTGGTGCCAGGAGACAAAGGCGCCGTCCCTGGCGCGCTTGCTGAAAAAACCAGAACCCCAGCACAGGATGTCGGGGCCGATGATGTCCTCGACCGCGTCCAGCAGCTTCGGATGCCGGCAGAGGTCGTAGAGATAGGGATGCAGCAGGTGGCACTTGCTGGCGAAGGCCTGGCGCGCCTCGGCCGGGTGCGCCGCCTCGAAGGCCGCGACCTGCCGGTAGATGGCGTCGGCCTCGGCCGGGCGCATGGCGGTCAGCGGCGAAAGGAATCCGTCCCTGTGATACTGCGCCACCTGCGCTTCGCTCAATGCCTTCATCGCGCGCTCTCCCGAACCTGTCCGGCTATTGTGCCAGTTGCAGCACCGCGCGCACCAGTTTGCCTTGCGTCATGGCGGCGAAGCCGTCGTTGATCTCGGCAAGCCGCAGCCGGCGGGTGATCAGCTCGTCGAGCTTGAGGCGGCCTTCCAGGTAGAGCCTGGCCAGCAGCGGGAAGTCCTGCCGCGGCCGGGCGCCGCCATAGGAGGAGCGCACGATCCGCTTCTCGCCCATCACGGAGCCCCAGCGCAAGGCAACCTTCTCCTCGACATCGGTCTTGCCCAGCAGCACAAGCTGGCCACCCGGCCGCACGGCGTCGAAGCCGGTCTGCAGCGTGTGGCGGATGCCGGCCGCCTCGAACACGTGGTCTGCGCCGCGCCCGCGGGTCAGCCCCTTGACCCGCGCGGCCACGTCCCCTTGGCCGGCGTCGAGCGTTTCCTGCGCGCCGAAGGCCCGCGCCAGGGCCAGCTTGGCCGGCTCGACATCGACCGCGATGATGGGCTCCGCGCCGGCCAGGCGCGCGCCTTGCAGCACGTTAAGCCCGACCGCGCCGCAGCCCAGCACCGCGACCGACTGGCCGACCCCCACCTTGGCCACGCGCATGACCGCACCCACGCCTGTCATCACGCCGCAGCCGATCAGGCAGGCACGGTCGAACGGGACTTCGCTCGGCACCGCCACGGCGCCCGCTTCCGGCACCACGCAGTACTCGGCATGGCTGCAGATCATCGAATAGTGGTGCAGCTTGGCCCCGCCCACCGTCAGGCGCGAGCTGCCGTCCAGCAGGTGCCCGGCCGGCTGGTGGCGGGTGAACGGCTCGCACAGGATCGGCTGGTCGCCGTCGCAGTAGAAGCAGTGGCCGCAATTGGGGTTCCAGGAACAGATCACATGCTGGCCGGGCCGCAGCGTCGTCACGTCGCTGCCCACGCGCTCGACCACGCCGGCGCCCTCGTGCCCCAGCACGATCGGCAGCGGATAGCGCAGGCTGCCTTGCATGACTTCCAGGTCGGTGTGGCAGAGGCCGCTCGCGTGCAGGCGCACCAGCACGTCGGACGGCTTGAAGGCGGCGAGCTCGACCTCCTCGATGGCCAGCGGCTTGCCGACCTCGTGCAGCACGGCGGCGCGGAATTGCATCGACCTGCCTCAGCGGCTGGGGGCGGGGGCGACGATGTTCCGCAGTCCGCCGTCGACCGGGAACAGCACGCCGTTGACATAGCGCGCCTCGTCGGAGGCGAGAAAGACGGCGGCGTTGGCGACGTCCCAGCCCTCGCCCATGCGGCCCGTGGGCGACAATTGGCGTCGCTGCCGCTTGGCGGCGTCGATGCCGGGGCGGCCGACCGTCTCGTCCAGCACCTTCTCCACCATCGGTGTGTCGATCAGGCCTGGCAGGATGGCATTGCAGCGGATGCCCTGTCTTGCATATTGCATGGCGATGTTCTGGGTCAGGCTGTTCACCGCGCCTTTCGAGGCGGTGTAAGCGACTTCCGGCCGCACCGCGCGGATGGCCGAGACGGACGAGACGTTGACGATGGCGCCTGCCCCTTGCGCCAGCATCGCCGGCAACACGTGCTTGCAGGTCAGGAACATGCTGGTGACGTTGACATGCATCACCCGCTGCCAGGTCGCGAGGTCGGTCTCCACCGGGCCGCCGAGCGCGCCGATGCCGACATTGTTGTGCAGGATGTCGATGCGGCCATGGGCGGCCAAGCAGGCCGCAACCATCGCGCGCACCTGGCCCTCGTCCGTGACATCGCAGGCCTGCGCGGCGGTGCGGCCGCCTTCCTGGGCGATCAGGCTCGCCGTCTCCTCGGCCGCCGCCCGGTTGCGGTCGACGCAGAGCACCGTCGCGCCTTCGCGGGCGAAGGCGATCGCGGTGCACTTGCCGTTGCCCCAGCCGGGGCCGATCGAGCCGGCACCGCAGACAATCGCGATCCTGTTCTTCAGCCGCCCAGCCATGCCGCCCCCCTTCGCCCGGCCAGCATGCCGCCGTTGGGATCGCCGCTCAAGGCTGGGGCGGCGGATGGCGCGGACGGCGCCGCGGCCGTCGCGGGGCTCCGCGTCGCGGGGGCGTGCGGACCCTGACCGCCCTCAGTTGGCGCGATGCGCCTGGCTGCGCGGCACCAGCATCATCCGTCCCAGTAATTGCAGCGCATTGTCGGGCAGCGTCAACAGCCGCTTCTGCAGGGCGAAATGCAGCCGCCCCGCCGCCGTCTCGGCCCAGAACCAATCGGCCAAACGGTCGCCGCTGGCGCCCGGTTGCGCCGCCGCCGCCTCGAAATAGAAGGCCTTCAAGTCCTCGCTGGCGAGCTTCAGCAGGTCGGCCGGCTTCACTTCCGGGCGCGGGTTGGGCGGCGCGGGGTCGTCGAGATAGCCGCTCAAATATCGCGCCGTGTCCTCCGCCGCCAGGCCGCTTGCGCCGAATGTCGTGCGGCCGCGCCGCTCGCGCGCCAACTCGTACCAGGGCCGCAGCCGTTCGATCTCGGCCACCACGGCCGGCAGCAGCCCGTCGGGCTGCGGTGGGGCCGGCAGGTTGACCGGGCAGGCCCAGCCTTCCATCTCTGGCGTGGCCGGCTCGTCGTCCGGGAAATCCTCCAGCACGGGTCCGCTTGCGCGTTCCAGCAGGCGCAACGCCGCCAGCAGCACGCGGCGCTGGAACTCCGGCTGATCCGGCGGGCCCAGCGGCCGACCCAAGGGGAAGCTGACCCAAAGCGCCCGCGGCGGCCTGATGCGCTCGGAATGCTCGCGGATCAAGCTGACTTGCGTCGTCGGCACGCCCTCCTGCTCCAGGTAATGCGCCAGCGCGCCCACGGCGCGCGTGCAGAACGGTCAGACCGGAAGCAGCACCACGGCATCGACCTGGTCGGCCTTCAGCAGGCCGGCCAGGTGCCGGCCGGTCGCCTCCAACCGCGTCGGGTCGGTCGCGCCCATGAAAGAATAGTGGTAGGCGGCAACGGCACCGACCGCGCCATCGGCCACCAGCTCGCGCAGGCGGTCGAGCGGCAGCACGACGTTCAGGTCCTGCTGGAAGCCGGTGCGGTCGTAGTTGGTGGAGACATGGCTCATCACCAAGTCGGCTGCCGGCGTGTCGCCGGGGATTGCCCGGTAGTCGTTGGCGCCGACCGCGAACGGCCGGTCGTTCCTGCGGTGCAAGCCGGCGGTGGAGATCAGCGCGACGCGGCGGCGGGCCAGCGGCGGGCCGACCACGAACGCGGTCTCGGCGAATTCCGGGCAGGGCACGCCCAGGATGTGCTTTCGGCTCTGTTCGTCGAGATCGATGGCGCGAACCATGGGGTCTCCTCGTGGTCGTTCCCTGCCGCTGACGGCAAGCTAGCGAGGCCACCGAGCCGGCAGCAATCGCCCTGGCGGAACAATTGCTATTCTAGCGCGATCGGCTCGCCGGGGCCGTCGGCGACCCGACCGATGACCGCGGCTCCGGCATAGCCCGCCCGGTGCAGGGCGGCGAGGCAGTGGGCCGCCGCCGCCTGCGGAATGCCGGCCAGCAGGCCGCCCGCGGTCTGCGGATCGAACAGGATGGCCAGCGCCGGCTCGGCCCGCGCCTTGGCGCGCAAGCCCGGTGCCGCCAGCGCTTCGTTGCCGGGCGACGCGGTGCTGGCGAATCCCGCCGCCAGCAGCGCGGCGGCGCCGGGCAGCAGCGGCAGGGCTTGCGGCCGGAGCACGGCGCGCAGGCCGGGCGAGGCCCTTAGCAGTTCCATCAAGTGCCCAGCTAGGCCAAAGCCGGTGACATCGGTCAGCGCCAGGCAGCCGGCGCGGCTCAGTTCGAGGCCGGCGGCGCGGCTGGATTGCTGCATGCTGGCCAGCGCTGCGGCCACCGCCTCGGGCGGGGCCTGGCCGCGCATGTCGGCGGCGAAGATGACGCCAGTGCCGAGCGGCTTGCTCAGGAGCAGGGCGTCGCCCACCTGCAGGCCGCCCTTGCGCCGCACGGCCCCCGCCTCCGCCAAGCCGTTCACCGTCAGCCCGAAGGCCAGCTCGGTCCCTTCGGCGCTATGCCCGCCGATCAGCGGGCAGTCGGCCTCCGCGAGGGTGGCGAGCGCGCCGGAAAGGAGTTGTTCCAGATCGGCTTCCATCGCTGCCTCGCCGGCAAAGGGCAGCGTGACGAGGGCCTGCGCCGAATGCGGGGTTGCGCCCATGGCGTAGAGATCGCTCAGGCAGTGGTTGGCGGCGATGCGGCCGAACAGGTAGGGGTCGTCGATGAAGCTGCGGAACTGATCGACCGACTGGACCAGCAGCTTGCCCGCCGGCACGGCAAAGGCGGCGGCGTCGTCCGGCGCTTCCAGCGCCAGTACGATGCCCTCGCCCTGCTGTCGCGGCAGGCGTGCCATGACGCGGCCGAGCAGACCGCCCGGCAGCTTGGCGGCACAGCCGCCGCAGCGCATCTCGCTCATCGCGCCGGGCGCCGAACCCATCGCTTCCGCGCCGCGATACATCGCCATCCAGCGGCGGTCGATCCGGTCCTTCCAGCGCCAGACCCAAGCACCTGACAAGGCCAGCGGACCGTAAGAGGCGATGGCGTGGCGCGGGCCGGTGGCGATCAACGCCAGCGTGCGCCGCTGCGGCCGATAATCGCGCAGTGGCACGCCCTGGCCGGCGCGGCGCAGATTTTCCGCCAGCACCGGGCCCTGCCGCACGGCATAGACGCCCGACTTGGGCAGCGGCAGGGCATCAAAGGCCGCGCAGTCCCCGGCGGCAAACACCTGCGGATGCGATACCGAGCGCAAGCTGTTGTCGATCCGCAGGAAGCCTTGGCCGTCGAGCGCCAGCCCGCTGCTCGCCAGCCAGGCGGGCGCGGCGGCGCCGGTCGCCAGAATGGCGAGATCGCAAGGGAGCGACGTCCCGTCGGTCAGCGTCAGGTGCGCGAAGCTGACCGCGCGCGCGGCCTGGCCCAGGCGCAAGCGGATGCCGGCCTCGGTGAGTGCCGCCAAGAGCCGGCGGCGCACCCCGGCGGCGTGGTTCGGCAAGATCGTCGCGCCGTCGCTGATGAGCGTGAACTGGTAGCCGCCCGCCGACGATCGGCGGACGAGGCGATGGTGCAGCGCCAGGCAGAGCTCGACACCGCCGGCGCCGCCGCCTATCACCACGACGTGTCGCTTGCCCGCGTGGTCGCCGGCGACGCTCTCGAACGCGGCCAGGCGCTCGAGGAAGCCGTCGACCGGCTTCACGGGCAAACCATGCTCCGCGGCGCCGGCGATGGCCGTCGCTGCCGGGGTCGAGCCGACGTCGATCGACAGCAGGTCATAGGCCAGCGGCGGCCGGTCCGCGCAATGCACCGCCTGGGCATTGGCATCGAGCCCGCTGGCCGCCGCCCGGATCAGGCGGACGCCACCGCGTCGGCAGAGCGCGCCCAGATCGACGTGGCATTCGGCCCGCGTGTAGTGGCCGGCCAGCAGGCCCGGCAGCATGCCGGAATAGGGCGCTTCGCTCTCTCTTGCGATCAGCGTCAGGCGCCAATTCGGCTCGGGCGCGAGGGCGAACCGACGCAGTACCTCGACATGCGCATGCCCGCCGCCCAGCAGCAGCAGGTGCGGCGAAGCGGTGCGGAGGGCAGGGGGAAACATGCGGCCGGAACTCTGGGGTTGGCGGAAGAGAGTGGGAGTCGAACCCACCAGGCACGTCTGACGTGTCTCATCGGGTTTGAAGCCCGTGCCCGACGCCGGCCGGGGTTCCCTTCCGTCGCTAGAGTGGCAACGAAGTTCCGCGTCTTGCAAGGGCGCCAGCGCTGCGGCGCGGAATTGCCCGCTAGACTGCGGCAGGCGAGTCGCGGCGTCGCGGCGAGGGGCGGCGGCCGCCGGAAAGGACACGGCATGCGGATCTCCATTTTCGGCATGGGCTATGTCGGCGCCGTGTCCGGCGCCTGCCTAGCCGAACTCGGCCACCAGGTGATCGGGGTCGATGTCAGCCGGCAGAAGGTCGATATGCTGAATGCCGGCATCGCCCCGGTGCTGGAGGAAGGCGTCGGCGAACTGCTCGGTCGGGCCGTCGCGGCAAGGCGGCTCAGCGTCACCACCGACGCCGAACAGGCGGTTAGGCAGTCCGAATTGTCGTTCATTTCGGTCGGCACGCCGGCGGCGCCCAGCGGCGTGCCCGATCTGACGGCGCTCGACCAGGTGGTGGACGACATCGGCCGGGCGCTGAAAGGCAAGCCGGGCGGACATGTCGTGGTGGTGCGCAGCACGGTGCCGCCCGGCACCACCGAGACCCGCGTGCTCCCGGCCCTGCGCGAGGCGAGCGGCCGCACGCTCGGCCGCGATCTCGAGGTCGGCTTCAATCCCGAGTTCCTGCGCGAAGGCTCCTCGGTGCGCGATTTCCGCTTGCCCCCATTTTTTGTGTGCTGGGCTCGCCGACTGCATCCGGCCACGCGCTGCTCAGGTCGCTCTACGCACCGTTGCCGGCGCCGGTGATCGAGACCGAGTGCGGCGTGGCAGAGGCCTTGAAATACGCCTGCAACGCCTTTCACGCGCTCAAGATCGCCTTCGCCAACGAAGTCGGTACCTGGCTCAAGGGCCTGACCATTGACGCGCGGCGGGTGCTGGAGATTTTCTGCCAGGACCGCGAGCTCAACATCTCGCCCGCCTATCTGCGCCCGGGCTTCGCCTTCGGCGGCTCGTGCCTGCCCAAGGATCTTTCCGCCCTGCTGGGCCTCGCGCGCCGGCAGAATCTCGTGCTGCCGGTGCTGGCCGGCGTGCTGGCCAGCAACGAGGCGCATGTCGAGCGCGCGCTCGAACTGATCCGCCGGCATGGGCGGCGACGGCTGGCGCTATTCGGCCTTGCCTTCAAGCGCGATACCGACGACCTCAGGGCCTCGCCCCTGGTGACGTTGGCCGAGCGGCTGATCGGCAAGGGGTACGAACTGGCGATACACGATCCCCATGTCGAGGCCAGTCGCCTGACCGGCAAGGACCGCGAGTTCATCGAGCGCGAGATCCCGCATTTTGCCCGGTTGCTGGCGCCCAGCGCCGAGGCCGCGCTGGCCGGGGCGGAGCTGGTGGTGGTCGGGCATGCCGCGCCGGAGGCGGTGGCGGCGATCGCCCGGAGCGCGGGCTTGCGCGCCATCGTCGACCTGCAGGGGATCGGCGAATTGCAGCGCGCGCGGCGCCGTCTATGAAGGCATCTGTTGGTGACGGGGGGCGGCGGCGGCGGCGCCATCGCCCATCGCCGCCGCGTACACCGCACGATAGCGCGCCACGCTGGCCGCCCAGGTCCGCTCCTGCTGCACGAAGCGGCGGCCATTGGCGCGGATGCGCGGCCAGTCGGCGCGCCGTTCGACGATGCCGCGCAGATGCTGCGCCAGGGCGGCCGGGTCGCCGGCCGGGAACAGGAAGCCGGTCTCGCCATCGCGGATCAGTTCGCGATGGCCGCCCACGTCGGAGGCCGCCACCAGGCGGTCCTGGGCCATTGCTTCCAGCGGCTTCAACGGCGTGACCAATTCGGTCAGCCGCATCGGCAGACGCGGGCAGACCATGATGTCGGCAAGGCCGTAATAGGCCGACACCTCGGTCTGCGGCACGCGGCCCGGCATCACCACGCGATCCTGCAGGCGCAATTCCCGCACCAATGTCTTGAGCCGCTCCTCTTCGAAGCCGCCGCCGACCAACAAGGCCTTGAAGGCAGGCTGGGCATCGCCCACCAGGGCCAGCGCGCGCAGCAGCACCTCCAGCCCCTCGTAGCGGTAATACGAGCCGATGAACGCCAGCACGACCGCGCCATCGAGGCCAAGCGTGCGGGCGAGCGCCGGGTCGGCCGGCGGCAACGGCGTGAATTGCCGCAGGTCGACGGCGTTGGGGATGACGGTAATGCGTTCGGCCGGCACCCCGCGGCCGCGAATGTCGTCGGCCAGGCCCTGGCAGATCGCCGTTACCTGGTCGGCGCGGGTCAGCATCTGCGTTTCCAACCAGCGTGTGGCGCGATAGCGCAGATCGCCGTTGCTGGCGCGGCCCAGATCGACCGCCGCGTCCTTCCAGAAGGCGCGTACTTCATAGACCACCGGCAGCCGGCGCCGCGCCCGCAGCCACAGCGTTGGCAGGCCATTCAGCACCGGCGAATGGGCGTGCAGAATGTCCGGGCGGAATTCCTTCGCCGCCCGGTCGATCTGGCGCGCGAGATCGCGCATGAAGCAGAGCTCGCGAACCGCCTGCGGCAGGTGCCGCCGGCTGGATGCGGGCGATGCCCGGAACACCCGCACGCCCTGCCAGTCCTCGGGCGGCGGTCGGTCCGCCGGCTGGCGGGCAGTGATCAGCGCGCCGACCTCCCAGCCCAGGCGCCGCTGCTCGGCGAGAATTGCCAGGCTGCGATAGACGTAGCCGACCTGCACGGGCAGGAAGAGGTCGAGGATGTGCAGGATGCGCATGCGTCAGGCGGCCTCGGAGCGATCGATGCGACGGCGGCGGAGCAAGGATCGTACCGGCGACCATCTTACCGGGAGATTGCCGGTCGCGGTCCATTTTGTTCCAAATTGGATCATGCCTTGCCAAACAGTTCTTCCGGCTGGCGCCGCAGGCGTCGGGTCGGTCCGACCCGGCGGGTCAGGCCCACACGGTCGAAGAATTCCAGCACCTCGATGGTCAGATTGCGTCCGATGGCGGAGCGATCGCGAAACCGCGCGGCGGTCAGGCCGTCGTCCTCTTCGCCGGCCAGCACGGCCGCGAGTTCGGCCAGGCCGCGCACGGAATCGGGCGGGAAAAAGCGGTTGTCGGCAACCCGCACCACCAGTCCCAACGCTGCCATGCGCAGCAGGAAGGCCTCGATCTCGGTATGCTCGCGGCCCAATTTCGCGGCGATCTCGCGCACGATGGGCGGCCGCAGCGCGCCCGCCCGCAGCAGCGGCTCGACCTGTTGCCAAAGCACCATTTCGGCTTGGCTCTGACGGGGGCGGTGGCTCGGCAGTTTCAACGCCAGGCCATGCCGCAGGATCCGGCCGGCGTCCAGCAAGGCGCGCAGCACCGCGGCGAACGTCTCGGGTGCGCAAGGTTCCGGCAGCAGGCGGCGCAGGCTTGCCTCGTCGGGCCCCAGGCTGGCCGGCTCGGCCGCGTGGAATTGCGCCAGGGCGGCTTCGGTGACATCGAGCAGGCCCTGCCAGCGGCCGGCCGTGAAGCCCAGCTGCTGCCGGCCCCGCACGACTTGCCGCAGCGCAAGCCGCCGCCAGAGCGCTTCAGCGGCGGCGGGGGTCAGGTTGCGGGCGGCGGCGAACTCCTCGAGCACCAAACCGTCGGCGGCGGTCTCCAGCAGTCGGCCGGCGAGCGTCGCGGTGTCCGGCTCGGCGAGCAGGGCGAGCCGGTCCAGGCGCGGCGCCCGTTCGCGGCCGCGTGGCGGCGGGAAGGGGTCGATGACGCTGCCGCCGGCCAAGGTCCGTTGCGCCGACTGATCGCGCAGCACGAAGCGGTCGGCGAACACCACGTTGGTCGGTCGGTCGAGCAGCAGCTGCACGAGGCCGCTGGCGCCGGGCGCGATGCGTTCGGCGCCCAGGATGGCGACGCGGGCATTGAGGTCGGCACTGCCGTGGTGCAGGTGCACCGGCGTCCAATGGGCGAGCGCCCGGGCCTCGCCCGGCAAGACGCGCAGTTCGGCATCGAAGCGCCGCGTCGTGTGGGCGGCCGGCGCGGAGACCGCCCACTGTCCCCGGCCAATGCGCTGACGCTCAAGTCCGGGCCCCGCCAGGTTGAGCGCCAGGCGCTGCCCGGCAGATCCGGCTTCCGCCTCGCGGTTCCCGGCATGCAGGCCCCGCACCCGGGCCTCGATGCCCGAGGGCAGCAGGGTCAGGCGCTCGCCGACCGCGACCTGGCCGGCGAAGGCGGTGCCCGTGACGATCAGGCCGGCTCCGGTCAAGCTGAAACAGCGGTCGATCGCCAGGCGGAAATTGCCGTCGGCGCGCCGCAGGGCAAGGTCGCGCGAAACGCTCCGCAGATAGCCCGCCAACTCCGGCACGCCGGTCCCGGTCAACGCCGAAAGCGGAAAGACCGGCGCGTCGGCCAGGCGGGTGCCGGCCAGCAGCGCCGTCAGTTCCGCCGTCACCTCGCCGGCGCGCTCGGTCGGCACCCGGTCGATCTTGTTGAGTGCCACCGCCGCCTTGGGTACGCCCAGCAGGTCGAGGATGGCGACATGTTCGCGGGTCTGCGGCATCGGACCATCGTCCGCTGCCACCACCAGCAGGGCGAAGTCGATGGCGGCGACGCCCGCCAGCATGGTGGCGACGAATCGCTCGTGGCCCGGCACATCGACGAAGCCGAGCACGCCGTCAGCGGCGTCGCGCGCATAGGCGAAGCCCAGATCGATCGTCATGCCGCGCCGCTTTTCCTCCGGCAAGCGATCGGCATCGACGCCGGTCAGCGCCTTCACCAGCAGCGTCTTGCCGTGGTCGATATGCCCGGCGGTGGCGATCAGCATGGCTCAGACAGCCGCCAACGCGGCAAGTTGCGCAAGGAAGCCGGCCTCGTCTTCCAGGCAGCGCAGGTCCAGCATGAGCGCGCCGTCGGCGAGCCGGCCGATCACCGGCACGGGCAACCGGCGCAACGCCGTCTGCAACCGGTCGAGACCGCGCTGACCGCGGCGTCCAGCCGGGCGAACCGCCAAGGCGAGACTGTCCAGCAACGCCACCGGCTGCGCGCCACTGCCGATCTGGCTCTTGCTGGCTTCGATGGTGACGACGAAGCCGCCGCCAAGGGCCATCGCCAAGGCCGGCAGCAGACGTTCGGCGAGGCCGGACAGCTCGCTGACCGGGCGGGTCAACAGGCGCAGGCTCGGCAGGCGCTGGCGCAGCAGGTCCGGCTCGGCGTACAGCGCCAGCGTCGCCTCCAGGGAGGCGAGGGTCAGCTTGTCGCAGCGCAGCGCGCGCTTCAGCGGGTGGCGGGCGATGCGCCCGACCAGGTCGGCGCGGCCGACGATGAGGCCGGCTTGCGGGCCGCCCAGCAGCTTGTCGGCACTGAACGAGACCACGTCTACGCCCGCGGCTAGCATCTGCTGCGGAGTCGGCTCGGCCGGCAGACCATGCACCGCCAGGTCGATCAACGCGCCGCTGCCCAGATCGCTGTAGAACGGCAGGTCGTGGCGGCGCGCCAACGCGGCTAGCTCGCTCTCCGCCACCTCGGCGGTAAAGCCCTGGATGCTGTAGTTGCTGGGATGCGCCTTCATCAGCAGCGCGCTGCGCGGACCGATGGCGGCTTCGTAGTCCCGCGCATGCGTGCGGTTCGTGGTGCCGACTTCACGCAGCTTGCAGCCCGCCTGCGCCATGATGTCGGGCAGGCGGAACGCCCCGCCGATCTCAATCAGCTCGCCACGCGAGACGATCACCTCGCGCCGGGTCGCCAGGGCGGTCAGCACCAGCAGCACGGCGGCCGCATTGTTGTTGACGACGATGGCCGCGTCGGCGCCCGTCAGCCGCTTAAGCCAATCCGCCACCGCCCGGTCGCGCTCGCCGCGCCGGCCGTTGTCGAGGTCGTATTCCAGGGCGGCCGCTCCGGCCGCGCCGACCGCCGCCTGGATCGCCGCCTCGGCCAGTGGTGCGCGACCCAGATTGGTGTGCAGCACGGTGCCGGAGAGGTTGAACACGCGGGCCAGGCGCGGGCGCCCGGCGCCCGCCAGGCGCCGACCGACGCGTTCGGCCAGGGCCACGTCGTCCGGCAACGAACCAGGCAATGCTTGCTCGCCGATCGCCTGGCGCAACTCCGCCAACTCGGTGCGCGCGGCGACCGCGGTGGCGACATGGCCGTGGCGCGCGAGCAGCGGCACGAACGGCGGCGACCGCAACAAGCGGTCGAGCGAGGGCAGATCAGCGCGGCGGGCAGCGGGTTCGGGCATGGGCGGCGCGCACGGCGGCGTATCGCCAACGCTAGAGCCGGGCCGCGCCGGGGTCAAACCGGCGCGCCGCCCTCCGCTACTTCAATTGAGCGAGCGTGGCGCGGTCGAACGGCATCAGTTTGGTTGAAACCACCACTTCGTAGAACGTGATGGAATGCGGGTGCGGTGCCTTGTAGCCCTTGCCACCATATCCGGCAAGTCGCCCGAATACCGACTGCCGAAGCAGCCCGACCAGCCCGTGGCGGCCGTTCCCGCCGGTGCGTGCGTCGGCGAGCACATCGCCGGCCATCGCGCTCAGACCGAGGGCGTCATC
>Ga0194131_10006225_pt1 | contig 16720 bp, 16 predicted proteins | sample TA2KigO120mmetaG_FD_148631 | JGI IMG/M metagenome (GOLD analysis project Ga0194131, IMG submission 148631) | Freshwater microbial communities from Lake Tanganyika, Tanzania - TA2015053 Kigoma Offshore 120m | ecosystem: Environmental > Aquatic > Freshwater > Lake | place: Tanzania: Lake... | reverse complement strand
GCGCGAGCAGATGCGCGCCAAACACCTGGCAGCCGAGCATGGTGCCGGTCAACTGCACGGCGAGAACGTTGTTCCATTCCTCGACGGGAATCTCCATGAAGGGCGTCGGCGCATTGATGCCGGCGCCGAGCACGGCATGATCGAGACGGCCGAACCGCTCGAGAATAGCCGCCAGCACCCGTTCGTGCTCGTCCTTGCTGCGCACATCCAGCGCGGCGGCCATCGCCTCGCCGCCTTGGGCCCGGATCTCGTCGGCCACGCGTTCAGCCTTCTCGAGGTTGGCATCAAGCACGGCGACGCGGACACCGGCGCGGGCCAGTCCGCGCGCCATCTCGCCGATCAGAAATCCGCCGGCCCCTGTGAGCGCCGTGACCTTGCCCTCGAGCGCAAACAACTGATGAAGATAATCGGACATGAACTCACGCTCCTGCGTGTGGCGACGGCGCGCGCCGGAACCGGCTCGACACCATCTGTGTCACGACGCGGAGGTTTTCACGCGTCAGCAGGCCCAGCCAGACGCCCAGCCAGGCAAATGCGCCCGCCGAGGCAATCTTGACAGCCAGCCGCACGCCGTAGGCGACCTCCAGTTCGCGCAAGGTGATGGTCACGAAAGCGCTCACAAAGAGCAACCCAAAAATGGCCAGCAGGTTGCGTGTTTCCCATTCGATCCGGAAGGCCCTCTGCCCCACCACGATACTGATCGCGATCATAATCGCCGCGCCGGCCAGCGTGCCCCAGGCCGCGCCCACCGTGCCGAGCCACCAGATGCCCAGCGCGCTACAGACCGTGTTGACGACCACGCCCACCACGGCAAGCCCCGAGATCAGCCACGACTGTCTGGCGAACTGCAGCTGCGGCATCTTGCCGAAAAACTGGAGGCTGTACATCAGCGTGAGGATGGTGACGATCGCAATCGCCGCTTCCCACGTCGGAGCGACAATCCGCAGGATCTCCTCTGAAAACACGGCGATCAGGAACGACACCAGGGTCGACACATAGGCAAACGGTGTCAGGTACCGGCCGATGGCGGCGCCGGCACCGGCGCTGCCCGAGAACATGTGGGAGTACACCTGCGGACTGAACACATTCTGCACGGCCGTCATGTAGGTGAACGTGATATTCGCCACCCGCTGGCCCACCGAATAGATGCCGACCCCGCCCAGTGTGGCCATGTGGCTCAGCAGATATTTGTCCGCGCTGCTTCCGACCACGCTCAGGACAATGCGCGGCAGCAACGGATACCCGAGCGTGAGGGAATCGGCCAGGGGCGTCCAGGAGACGCAGGGCGGGTGCGCACGAGCAATCTGTACGGCCACGACCACAGTGACCAGCAATGTGCCCAGCATCTGCCCGGCAATCAGGCCAACGACGCCCCATCCGGCCCAGACGACCAGTCCAACCGACAGCACCGCTCCGATCAGTCGTTCGGCAATCGTCCATGTCGCGAATGTGCCTGCCTGCTCGTTATTGCGGAGGTACGCGAAGTAGTAGCCCTTGACGGTGGTGACGGCGGTCGCCCAGAACGCCCACATCAGCGCGTCTTCATACCGGACCTGCCCCACGAGCCACTCGGTCAGCGGGGCGCTGAACTGCCACGTGCCCAGGCCGACCACGGCAAACGACAGGATCGAGAACAGCACGACCGAATACAGCAGCGCGGCACTCTGCCGGCCCTCCCGATACTGGAAGAAGTTCCGGTCGTACGCCGTGGGGAGTCCAACGGCCGCCACCCCCCCGGCCACGGAGGCGTAGGCGGTCACCAGAGCCTGCGCGCCAAAATCCTCCTCAGTGAGGAAACGAATGAAGATCGGCAGGGTGACCAGCGGCACGAGGTTGCCGATCACCAGCGGCAGCATGTACAGCGAGGTATTGGTGATCTGCTGCGACTTGCTGAGCGTGGTCATGACATCGTCGCCTGGTGGAATTGCGCGAGCCACTCCTGGAGGCGCGCCCGCCCGACCACCAGCGGAGCCTCGGCAGGAAGGCCATCGTGCGGCATCACAAGCCCGGTCGGGTCATAAAAACAGGCCGGGATGCCCATCTGCTCGGCGATCACGGTTGGCGAGGAGAACGGAGGCGCGATCACCAGATCACAAGCCGCCACCGCATCGATGGGGTTGGTCGGCAACACGTGGCCACTCAGGCTCCCGTTGTCCACGTACTGATCCCGAAGCGTGTAATACCTGGCGTCGTGAATCGGCATGCGTCCGCGTTTTGGTTTCAGGAGCACCTCGGGTTTGTCACCCGGCCACAACTGAGCGAGTTCCACGACGTCGGTCAGCAACTGCGCCATGCGGTCGTACCCGTAGTAGTTGTTCCCGAGTCCAAACTGCAGGTAATACGCCGCTGACGGCGGCACGACGTCGAACAGGCCGATCCGCAGGATTCTTGCAGGACGAAGGGCCAGCGCCGGGGTCGCTGGTGTCCGCCATGCCGCGTAACTGCCCCACACCACCACACCGGCGACGTGGACCTTGTCGCGATCGATGCCCAGACTGGTCAACCACTGCTGCTGCGCGAGCGTCCAGACTTCAAACCGCGTACATTCCAGCAACGCGTACCCGGGATCGCCGGCAAGCGGCACCGGCCCGCCGCGCAGCCGCATCGGCAGCACGTTGGTGGCGTAAAACACCATGACCACTTCGGCGCCGGCGTCCGGCGCGCACGCAATCCACAACGGATGAGTGCCGAACATCGAGTTGGTCATGACGATCGCCCGTGGGCGCACCGTCGACAGCCAGACCCGCATACGCGGCAGTTCCGCGTAGTCACGCGCCAGCAGCAACCCCAACCCGTCGTCACGCAACCCGTCGCGGCAGATTCGCCCCATCACCACAAGCGACTCGCGCAACAGCTGCCACACCAGATGCGCCGCGAAGTGTTGCCCGGCCGCATGACGCACGGGATCGGCGCTGATAAACGCATCCACATCCGCGACATGTTCCACCGGTGCGCGGCGGCGCCACGGCGCGGAGATATACAGGGGGCCGCCGCCAAGCAGCGGCAGGCGTCCTGTGCGCACAAACTCCAGCGCGTTTAGTTCGCCGGGGGCCGCGCTGAGCTCTGCGGGAGACAAACCCAGCCAGAGCAGCGGGCGCCCCCCGTTCGCCGGCGACGATTTCGCCATCGCCAGCAGTGCCAGCCCCGCGTGGCGCATCACCCCCGCCAGTCCATGCAGGAGCAGCACGACCTTGCACAGGGCCCACACCCATGGCGTGATGGTGTCGTCCAGCGGGAGGCCCGCCTGCCCAAACGCCGCGCGGATCGACCCCGGCGCCAGGAGCATGGCCCGGTGCCGGCCCGGACTCAGGCGATGAATCAACCGGAAAAATCGGAAGCTGTGGACGTACCGGCCGTTCAGGTGGCGCAACAAGGCACGCCGGACCGTCTCGGCGGACAACCCCAGCATCGCACCCGCCGACCCCTTGCCAGGCAGCGTGCGTGTAAACGCCTCAAGCAACGCCTTCCATTCCCAGTTGGACTCCGTGTAGCCGTGAACGGACTCCCTGGACGGATCGATGTCGCTCAGACGACCGGCCTGCTCCCGGAAGATCACGCCACGGCCGGCCAGCCTGCGGGTGACCGCGCCGGGCACGGGCAGGGACGGACTGTCAGCGAGGATCATTCAGAACTCATCGAGAGGCGACCACACCGGCCAGTCGGCCGCGTCGCCCTGGCCCCCGGGCCGTGGGGCTCCCAAGCCCACTTGGGCCAAACGACGAGCGGCCGCACGATGCAGGGGCGCGGCCATGTGGCCGCCGTCCCAGGCGCGGCGGATACTCAGCGTGTGATTGCGCGCGAAGAGATGGCGTGTGGCGGGATGGCGCGGGTGCACGTGCAACGCGCACTGGGAATGCCCACGCTGGTGTTGGTGCGCCAGAACCGCCGCCAGGGCGGCCTCCATCCTGGCATCACCCGTCACGCACAACTCCCAGACGTGTTCGCCTTCGGTGAGCGCATACCCGACGACGGTTCGTCGCGTACCGATGAACGTGAGAAAGGTGGCGCTCTTGCGTGCGGCCAGCCGACGCTCGAGACGCGCCCACCATGCGGTGGGACGGACAAAACACCCGGGCAATTGCCCGGCTGTCTTGCGGTATGCGGCGGCATACCGCCCGAGCGACCGTGGTTGCACTCCCTCGACGAGGCCGGGCTGATGCGCAGCCGTCGCCGTCAGGGTAGTCGCGAGCCTGTATTCCACATGTTGCCCGATGCCGGTGAACCCAAACTGCGGGTACCAGCCATCCACCGCTCGCCGTGCGAACAAGACCGACAGGTCGTCGCCCCGTCGGCGCCCTTCGGCCATGGCCACACGCATCAGTGCCCCGCCGACGTGACGTCCGCGATGTTCCGGCGACACGGAGACCGATGTGATGCCCGTGACGCCAAAGACGTCCGAGCCACACGTCATCTGCCTCGACACCAGGCGGATAAACCCGATCACGGCCCCCTCGTGGCAGGCAATGACCGTCTCGCCGGGGCCGTTCAACGGCTCGATGTGCTCAACCAGGACCTGCTTGGCGTCGCGCGCCTCGAAGTAGTTCGGCCCGAAGACGCGGGCGGCCAGGTCGTACCCTGCGGCGACCTCGGACCGATCCCGCGCCAGGCGCACGGTCAGTCCGGCGCGCGCGTCAGTCTTCAACCGCGAGGCCAATTCCATCCACCCCGTACCCGTTGCCATTGTAGAACATGAATCGGCGCCCGTTATCGACAACCACCGCCGCGTACTCGACCATCTCGGAGTCCCAACCGGTCTCTGACACCGTCAGACCTGCGCGCACATCGTCTCTGGTCCACACGAGGCCATCGGGCGACTCCGCGTACCCCAGACGGTAGGCCTCGCCCTTGTGCGCAAACCACATGCAGTATCCGGTGCCGTGCGGCATGACCCACGGCCGCGCCAGTGCGTTCTCCTCGGGCGAGGCAAAGTCAATGCACACATGCCCGTCACGCTGCCATGTCAGGCCGTCGGTCGAGGTAGCGCGACGGATGTGGTACTGCGGCAGATCCTTGTGTTTCCAGCCCACGCCGCAGACGTAATACATGTGCCAGCCGCGGGCGTCGTGAATGACATCGGGTGCCGTATTGAGAAACGGATCCGTGCGGCTGCGCTCGATGATGGGCGCGCGTGAATAACGCTCAAACGTCAGACCGCCGTCGGTGCTGATGGCCAGGCCGCCAAACAGGTGCATGCGCACGGTCGACCCCGGATTCCACCCCAGGTAATAGAGGTGTTGCCGGCCGTTGCCCAAATCCACCACCGAGGCGGGAGTGACGCCGTTGTCGTCGAAACACCCCAAATCGCCGGGCGCCAGCAAGGGCTCCGTGCTGAAGTCGACGACTCGCGGCTCGCCGCTCAAGTCCACAATGGCGAAACCGATGTGCGAACGGTTGGTGTCGTCGCGTCCTGAGAACAACACGCGGTAAAAACCACCGCCGATCACGTGAGGTGTCGGCAGCATCGCGTGCGTGCGGCACCATGTCAGGGCGCGCTGCGGCTCAATGAACAGCCCCCGTTTCTTCCAGCGGTAGGAGGAAGTCATGATCGGCGACGCGCAACCGACACCAGAAAGTCCACGGTTGTGGTGAACAACTCCTCGGTGCTGCGCCCGAGTTCGATGCGCTCGAAGCCCGGCGTCAGATACCGCTCGAGGTACTTGGTGTTGTCGAAATAGAAGTACTGTTCGCCGTTGCGGAAATCGTAGTTGGCAATCCGGTACTGGTGACCGCCCAGCGGGGTGGCGCGCTCGTAGATCTCGTGACGCGGGCCGACCGTCATGAGCAGGAGGGTGGCTCCGGGCTTGAGGACACGCGCGTACTCGCGCAGCGCCGCTTCAATCGCGGGTTCCGTCGACTCGTAGTGGAGCACGTTGAGCGACAACAGCAGATCAAATTCCGCATCGGGAAACGGCAGCCGCCGGTTGCCGCCCTCCAGGATCCGTGCGGTGTAGCCGCGATCGGCGAGCAGTTGCTGTGAAAGCTCGGCGATCGCCGCCGTGATCTCGACCCCGGAGCATTCGTGCCCCCGGTCGAGGAACGGCAGCAGGTTGTTGCCGAATCCGCAGCCCACGTCGAGCACCTTGGCGCGTTCGGGCAGGCGGACGGGTTCCTTCAGATACGACCCGAAGATCGTCTTGAGCATGAACTCGTTGGGCCAGCGGGGATAGTTTGCCCCGACCCGATCCTTGTGGAACTCTTCCCAGCGCTGTTTGTCGTCACTCATGCCACCACTCCCCTTGTCTAGAACGTGTCAGACCCCGGCCACCGCGCCCAGATCGCGCACCATGGCGTCAAACGCCGCGCGCGGCATGCGCGGCGTGAGCGGCAGCAGCAGGGCTTTGACATACTCGGGCGCCAGCAGGTTGCGCGCCACGTCCACGTGATACGCGCCGGCATCACAGCCGTAGCGGCGCAGCACGGCCTGCGCGGCCGCTGGTGCGCCCGGAAAACACGGCGCGACATACCCCACCCGCGGCGGCGCCGACCACAGCACCTCTGATTTGAGCGCCGACGCCACGGCGGCCGAACGAACGGCGCTCTCCGCCTCGAAGGCCGCATGCGCTGCCAGCACACGCGCCATGTTGCCGCGGAGCCAGCGGTTCCCACCGCGGCCCGCGGGATACAGCTCGTACGCGATCTCGGCCAGTGTCGACGAGGACCCGGCCGACCGGCGCACACGCAACGCCAGCATCACCGACCACGCCAGCACCGACCACGGGGACTGCCCTTGTCGCTGTGTCCGCACCGCCGCCGCCAGATCCTCACGGTCGGTGGCAAGCAGCGCCCCCATCACAATCGGCAGCGCCTTGCCCAGACCGATGAACCGGCCGAGCGATCCGGGCCCTGGCGATTCGTCCACACCCACGCCATACGGACTGTCTTCCACGTACGCCCACCCGCGGCTCGCACACGCCGGCGCCACCACATCGAGGCGCTGTCGAAGCCCATACTGATCGACCACCACCGCCACGCGTGTGTCGGGAGTGGGGTGCTCGACCGGCAGCGCGTGGCGACTGACCGAGTTGAGGATGCAGCGCCCCATGAACCGGGGCACCAGCACATGGTCGCGATGCCTGGCGTAGCCGAGGTGTTGCAGCGTCCAGCACAGCCCCACTCGCACCGACGGAAGCGCGAGCACCGGGCGGCCGAGCCACGTACTGGCCAGCTCGTCCACCGCCTCCCACCGCGCCTCACCGCCGATCGACAGATCACGACCGGTGAGCCACGGCTCCAGTGGAGCGATGTCAGCCATCAAGTCCGGTCGCGGCCACAAACGCCTCCACCCGCGCGGCAAACATCTTCGTCATCGTCCCCGCGCTGTAGAACCGCTCGGCGGTGACCAGCGGGGCGTTCTGCCCTCCAAAGCCCCGCTTGTACGCGGCAATGGAGACTTCCTTGGGCGACGGCGCATAAAACCACTGCGGGCCGGACCACTGCAGGCCGACGTCATACAACGCGCACCCGCGCTGTTTGAGCCAGCGCATCGCCTCCCACTGGACCAGGTGTGATCCCGGGACGTCCATGCGTTCAGGATCGCGGCAACCGGATGCGTAAAAAGCCCCGGCCTTGTAGCAGATGATGACGGCAAACGCGACCGGTTGTCCGTCGGCCCGGGCCTCGGCCAGCACCGCATTGCCCTGACGAATCCAGCCCGCCATCATGTCGAAGGTGGTGTGCGAACGTGTCACCCGGCCCGCGTCCTTGGCATGCAGTGCGCGGTACTGCGCGAGGATCTCGTCGGTCAGCGTCGAGGCGTCCCACAGATGCGCGACGGCGCGGTGGGAGGCCTTCTTGATATCCGATCGATGCCCCTTGCGCATGTCGGACCACAGCGCCGATTCCGGTTTCCGCAGGTCGACAATCTGCGTGAGGTACGGGAGATCGAAATATCCATGGGCCAGCCACGGATTGACCGGTGCATGCGATGCACTCAGCACGCCGGTAAACGGCATCTTGAGGCTGCCGTACGTGACGTGCTCCGCCCGGGCGATCGATGTGACCGTCTCGACGTAGAACGCCGCCGCCAGATCGCGCTCCGCCTGGGTCAGCGCGGGATCAAACGCCGGCGCGGGTGTGGGGGCCCCCAGAAACGCAAACGTGCGCTCACCACCACGGACTTCGATGTTGAGGGGACACAATCCGACGATATCGCCGGCCGAGTTCACCAGCACAAACGACTGCCCCGACACAAACGCGTCACCGGCGATCGCCGTGGCCCACGCAATCCACGTGGTCGTCTGCCAGAACCACGCCGTGTCCCAGGCGGCTGCACACGCGTCCCATCGGGCGACCAAATCGCCCGAGAGCGGCACCACACGAAGGCCGGCCGTCATTGCGCGGGTTCCGAAGGCGCCAACGTCAGATGTGCCGTGGCCGCCGCGTGCGAGAGCGTCGGACGCCGTCCCGATCGCAACAGGTCGCCGGCGGCCGTGCCGGTATTGAGAATCAGATCGATCGCCGACATGTGTGAGACAAACGGCCCGTGTGGTTGCGGGTACACCGGGTGTTCATACCGGTGATAGACCAGATCGATGCCGTGATCCGCGAAGCGGTTGTCCTGATCGATGTAGACGTGTGATCCGAGCGGCGACAGATAGCGTGTCGCCCCCACCGCCTTGCAGACCGACAGCAGGCGATCGACCTTGTGGCCCTGCGCGGCCAGCGACGAACTGCGCAGAAGCGGTGTCGTGATGCCAAACGCGGCGCACATCCAGGAGATGACGTCCTGGTTGAGCGCCGCCAGCCTGGCCTGCCGTGCCGCAAGCACTTCGCCGAACTGCGCGGCATACGGGGCGTAACACGCCGCGCGGCCGTAGGCGTGCTGCAGGGTGCGTGTGTGTTTGTCCCGAAAATCCCCGTCGGGATCGATCTCGACCTCCTGGATGGTCTGATCGCGCTTGCCTTTCGACAACACCGGCACGGTCAGCCACGTCTCACCGGCGGCGGTTTTGACACGATTCCGTTGCTGCCAGCTTCGTTTGTCGAACTGCACGCAGTCGTACAACACGAACACATCACACTGGTCGATCATGTCAAGGTACCCCGCCCACGGCAGGTACGTCGGCTGCATGATCGCAATCGTCTTGCTGCCGGTCACTGGGGGTCCTTGGATTCCTTTGGCGCGTATCCGGTGTTGACGAAATAGTTCAACTGGGACGCGTCCTGCGATTTCAGCTCGGCGGCCTTCCCCATGTAGACGCCGTTGGGCACGGTGTCCTTGACCACCATGGCCCCCGCGCCAATCACGCCGCCCGCCGCAATGGTCAGGCCGTCACGAATGGCGGAATTGACGCCAAAAAAGCAGAACGGCTCAATCGTCACGTGGCCGGAGACCACGACGTGTGACGTCAGGAAACAGTGGTCACCGATGACCGAGTGATGCCCGATGTGGTTGCCGCTCCACAAGGTCACGTTGTTGCCGATGGTCACAAACGGCTGAATGGTCTGGTTCTCGAAAATGAAGCAGTTGTCGCCGAACACGGTGTCTCCCCAGGACACCAGCCGCGAACAAATCAGGTTCGGCAGCGTATAGCCCTTGGCTTTCGCCTCCGTATATTTCTGCGCTCTGGTCTGGTTCAGCTTGCTGTAGCTGAGAGCCACAAACAGTTCGTAGGTGTCCGGCGGGTGACTCTCCAGCAGTCCCTCAAACGGCACCACGGGTCGGTCGCAGAAGGTCGACCGATCCAGGCGATCGGCGTCGCCCGTGAATGCGACGATGTCGCGCCCCAGGTCCTTCGTAAAATAGAAATGCGCGAGCTGGCCGACGTCGCCGAGTCCGAAAATGACGATGGGTTTGTTGCGTCCGGTGGTACTCATCGTGTCAGCGCCTCCCACGTCACAATTTCACCCTTCGCCACGTCCGTCGTCAGACGCCGCCCCACGAGTCCGCCAATCAACCGCGGGCGAATGCCGTTGGCCGGCCGCGCCGCCGTCAGGTCATCGGCCGTCAGTGTCGTCCCCGCCGCCAGGTCACGCGCGGCGCGCAGACTCTCCCGACGGGCCTCGCGGCTCTCCTCCACCAGCATCTGCTTCTGCCAGGACCCGAGACTCGCACGTGCCTCCCGGATCCCCGTCACCATCGCCGCAAAGTCGGCGGGCTCAAGCGCATAGAAATGATCCGGGCCGCTGCCCTCGCGATCGAGGGTGAAATGTTTCTCAATCATGCATGCCCCGAGCGCCGCCGCCACGATCGGCACGGTCAGCCCCAGACTGTGGTCGGAAAAACCGACCGGCACATGGAACGCGTGGCGCAGCGTGTCCATGACACGCAGGTTCGCCTGATCCGGCGTGCTGGGATACAACGCCGAGCACTGGAACAACGCCACCTGATCATTGCCGGCGCCCTTGACGACCTCGATCGCCTCATGGATGTCGGCCAAATCGCACATCCCGGTGGAGATCAGCACGGGCTGTCCCTGCGCGGCCGCGTGCGCGACCAAGGGGAGATTCGTGGTCTCTGACGAGGCGATCTTGTACGCCGGCGCGTTGGACGCGGCCAGGACATCGATGGCGCCGATGTCGAACGGGCTGGCAAGAAACACCACCCCGCGCGCGGCCGCGTGCGCGGCCAGTTCCGGCACCCACTCGCGCGGCAGTTCCAGATTCTTGATGATCTGGTAGAGATCGCCTCCCTGCGGATACAGGACATCCGCCGAGAACAACTGGAACTTCACCGCATCGGCGCCCGCATCGGCGGCCGCGTCAATGAGGCGCTTGGCCTGGTCACGATTCTTGTCGTGATTGGAGCCAATCTCAGCAATCACCAGGACCGGCTCGTTCCCACCGACCAGCCGTCCACCAATTGTCACGTTTTCTCTCATGCCGCACTCACCTTCGGAAGCAGATCCAACACACGTTCGCGACCACGGCCGTCCACCAGCGCACGGCCGCACACAGACATCGATTCACGTACGACCCGATCGCGCAGCAGGCGGGCCACGGCCGAGTGAAGATCCGGCCAGCGCCCGTGCGCGTCCGGCGCCACGACCAGCGTCGAGCCTCCGGTGGCGAACGCGGCGTTCAGGGCAGGGTCACTGTTGGGCCGGGCGACAATCACGCTGGGTGTGCCGGTCACGGCCGTCTCGTATTTTGTCAGGCCGTCGCCGGTAATCGCGGCGTCCGCCCACAGAAATTGTGCCGCCATGTCTTCGGGTTGCTCGACCAGATGCCAGTCGCCAGGGCTCGCGGCCACCCGCGCGGCAATGGCCGCGCGCTCCTCGGCCGACATGCCGGGTCCAATCACCACCCGCACGGCCAGACCGGACACACCCGCCGCGGCGACCGCGTCGACGATGCGCGGAGTCAGGCGGGCCGGATCGCTGCCGCCCACCGCCACGAGCACGCGCGACACGTCCACGGCGATCGCCCGCGGTGTGGAGGCCGCACGAATGAATTCCGGCCGGAAAATGAAGTACTCCGGCCCCCACAACACCCGGGGGGGACGCGCCTCGACGGGCCGCGGCAGGAGGTACGGATTGACCACCACGTCGGCGACCGGATCGAGGTGGTAGCCGGCCGCGATCACCATCAGGAACCCTGCGTTCTGTTTCAGCGCGGCGTGAAACGCGTCGAGTTCACCGACGCGATCAAGGGCCGGCTTGGTGCAGACATCCGTAATGACCGTTGACGCTCCCACACGCCGCATCAGCACCGACGTGACCACCGCGTCGTCGGCCAACGACTCTGGGCTGACACGTTCGACCTGAAAGCCACGACACGCGTCGGGCAGCGCCGTGGGCCGTCCAGGCGCGTCGGTGACAACCAGCACGGGGGTCAGGCCACGCGCCCTCATGCCCTCTGCGAGAGCGACGCAGCGCATCAGATGTCCGAATCCCACCTCGGCCCCGGCTTCGGCGCGCAGCAGGACCGGGGCGGCGCTCATCGACGCGCGCCGCAGTGCTCCGCTTCGTGCGGACACGGCGTCGCCGGGCACGTCTGATCACACGCGTTGTACCTGCGGAAGACCGGACGGGTGGGCGGGCCCACCAGGTAGTCACCGATCCCGTGATCGAGGGCGGCCTTGTAGACACCACACGCCGCGTCAAACGCCTCGATGACATGCGCCACGTCGGCATCCGTGTGCGAGAAACACGGCAGGAAGATCCCCTGGAACAGCACCCCGCGCGCGATCATCTCCTGCAGCAGCAACGTCCGCATCGGAATGGAGACGCGACCCTCGCGGTCGCGGCAGACGGTGATGACACGCCACGGTGCGGCATGTACTTCAAGGTGCGACTGCAGTCCGTGGCGCGCTGCGGCCGCGCGCCAGCCCGCAGTCACGGCAGCCGCGAGGCGGCGCTGGTGTCCGATGACGTCGTGGGTCTGATACGTCTGCAGCACGGCGAGGGCGGCGGCAATCGCGTGCGCCTCGCCGCCATGGGTGGTCGACACCAGAAACACACGGGGCCGTTCCAGTTGTTTGATGCCGCCCAGGTCCATGATGTCGGCGCGACCGGTCATCGCGCAGAAGGAGAACCCGTTGCCGATGGCCTTGCCCCACGTGATGAGGTCGGGGGTGATCCCCAGGTTGGCGTATCCGCCGGGCCACCCCGCGCGATAGCCGGTCACCATCTCGTCACAAATGAAGATCGCCCCGTCACGCTGGGTCATTTCCGCCACCGCGCGGATGGCATCGGGCGGGGCCGGGATCACTTCCTCCGGTTCGGAAATCACCGCCGCGATGCGGCCGGGGTACGCGCGAAACAACGCGGCCAGCGTCTCGGGCCGCAGGGAATCGTAGGTCACCGACAGCGCGCGGACGTCCTCCGGCACTCCGGCCGCGCACGCGGTGCGGCCGATGAACCAGTCGTCGTAGCTGTAGAAGGCATGGTTGCCGGGAAACGCCACCAGATCACGTCCAGTGAACGCGCGCGCGAGCCTGACGGCCGCACTCGTCAACGTCGATCCGTTCTTGCCGAACTTCACGCGCTCCGCGCCGGGCACGGCAGCCATGAACGCTTCGGCAAACTCGAGTTCGATCGACGCGGGACGCTGGAAGTTCACCCCACGCTCCACCTGCGCATGGACGGCGTCCACCACGGCCGGGTACGCATGACCGAGGCTGACCGATCCGAGCGCCATCGAACAGTCGATGAATTCGTTGTCGTCGATGTCCCACACGTGGGAGCCCTTCCCGCGGCTGATCGCCGCAGGCGCACGCACAGGGAACTGGTCGTCCCCCTTGGAATAGGTATGGGCGCCACCGGGGATCGCCTGGTGCACACGAGCGCGGTAGTCATCGGAACGGGAGAAATTCGTGATCGTGGGCTTCACTTGAACCACCTCTCAAAGGCGCAATAGGGTTGCACCAACTGCTGCAGCTCCGGATGCGCGTCCACAAACTCAACAATCTTTCGCAGGGGAATTCTCGGCGCCTCGGCCTGCAGCGCCTCGTATATGCGGCGACACAACACGAGGTCTTCGGGGTAATCGATCGTCAGGCGCAAGTCCATTCGGTTCACCTCGGGAGGCGCCTCTATCGTCTCGACGCGGAATTCATCCTGGTGCTCACGGATATACAGGGAACACAGCTCGGACCGATGGCGATCTTCGCCGTTGGCGTGACTGCGCTCCAGCGCTTCGAGGCGGATCATCTCGAAGCCGGGGCCATCGGGCACACCGGCCAGCGCCGTGATGTCATTGTCATGGGCCAGGTGACGCGCCCAGGCATCCGGAATCGGCTCGAAGTAGATGAACGGCGACTCGGTCGTGATGCGGAAGACATCCGTCCCGCCGCCGGCCTGGCCGCACAGAATCAGCCGGTGCAGCACATCCGTTTCATCGCCGACAATCGACTTGATGCCGTGGCGTGTCGCTACCTCGTGGAAGGGCTCGTTTTCAGCGCCCTCGGCTACGCCCAACACGACATCGCTGATCGTCGGCTCCGACTGCACGAACTTGATCATGTAGTCGATGACCGAGATCTGCTGGGCGACGTCAAGCGCCTGCAGGGGTTTGCCATAGAGGCGAGTGCCATGGGCGCGACAGGCCAGCGCCGCCACCAGTTTTCTCATCGCAGCCACTCCTTGTACACCGGTGTTCCACTCCTCAGATCCCGAGCCGCCGTCCGGCCGACCGCATCCGACATCATCCGCGCCGGCGTGAGCCCGTCGGTCATCGGCGCCCGCAAACCGATGACGTCGTCCTCGGTGATGCGGGTGCCGACCGGCACGTCACGCGTCATGACCAGCACCTTGACGGACCGCTGACCGTAGGCCGTCTCGCCCGCCGACAACTGGAGCTCGGGTGATCCCAGCGCGAGCATGGCCGCCCGGAGCCGGCCGACGTACACCGCGAACTCGTCGGGTTCGAGTGCCGATACGGCGTCCTCCAGCCCGAGGGCGCGGTGCAGTGTCACGTGTTTTTCGATCACGGTGGCGCCCAGCGGAAGGGCCAGCAACCCGAGCCAGCCGGCCTCGTCGAGCGAACCGTCCGCGTGATCCATGAACCCCAGACGGAGTCCCGGACAACGCGCAGCAATGGCCGGGATTCGCGCGATGTGATTTTCGCCAATCGGCGTCGGTTCCCCCTGATACCCGAACATCAGCGTTGCCCGCCCGGGCGCAATCGCGTAACTCTCCAGGGTGCGCACGATGTCATCGTACTCAATGCCGCCGGCCGACAGGTACACGTGCGGGGCACGCGCGATGGCCGCGCGGGCCAGTCGCGTGTTGTAGAAATCCGTGGAGTGCAACTTGACGCCGGCCGCGCCCAGCTCCAGGGCGAGACGCAACGAGCGTTCGCCGAAGATGTCAAACACGAGGCCGATGCCCGCCTCGCGGGCGGCCTGCGCGACCCGGCCCCACGACGCATCGCTCATCTCCAGCTGCTTGAAGAGACCGAAATACGCGTAATCGGGTGTCGCCAGTTCCTCCGCGTACACCAGTTGAAACTTGACGATGTCGGCGCCGCCGGCCTGGGCCGCGCGCACCAGCAGCAGCGCCAGGCGCTCGCTGCCTTCGAAGCCCTGGGCTGCCTCGGCGATGATTTCCAGATCGCCCGTCATTACCGGCCTCCGGCCGGCAGGTCGATCCGGAACCCGGCCTTCACGGCGTCGTCACGGAACATCTTGACGGTCTCGAGCGAGAACTCATCGAGATCCTTGCCGACACCCGACAGTTTCTTGAGGATGTCGTTGGTGACCGTGATGATGTCGCACCCCATGTCATCGGCCTGCATGATGTTGAACAACTCGCGGGGGCTCGCCCAGATGAGTTCGGCGCGGGGCCGCGTCCGCACGAGGTCGAGGGACGCCTGCATGATGGGCAACGGGTCGCGGCCGGTGTCGGCGATGCGGCCGGCAAACACCGAGATGTACGCGGCGGCGTCGCCCTGCAACGCGTCCATCGTGCGCTGCACCTGATCGGTTGTCATGATGGCGGTGATGTTCAGCGCCACGCCCTGGCGGGACAGGCGGCTGATCAGCGGCCCGCTGAACTCGCGACGGGTGTTGGTGATCGGAATCTTCACATTCACGTTGCGGCCCCACGAGGCGATTTCCAGCGCCTGCGCTTCCATCTCGGCAAATTCGTCGGAAAACACTTCGAACGAAATCGGCCGATCGGGCACGGCGGCCAGCACCTCCAGGGCAAAGGCGCGATAGTCACTGATGCCGGCTTTGCGCATCAAGGTGGGATTGGTCGTGAACCCCTTGATCCACGGCTGGCGGGCGAGATCGAGAATGCCCTGAAGTTCGGCCCCATCACCGAACACTTTGACGCGAAGCTGCTCTGCTGTTTTCATGATTGGTTTCACTCGAGTGACGGCCAGTTGGCCGGGTTGATCAAATCCCTGTCGTCTGAGGCCAGCGAGGCCGGCGGAGGGAGGACGGAGCCCTCGGCCGCTCGCAGAATGTCGGTGAGATGCGCCACACTGTCCACACCCACCACCACACGGGTGATTTCCGCCGGCGCGAGCGCGGTGCGCAGACAGGCCTCAAGGCGGGTCACGCCGGCGCTCCGCACCCAGTCGTCGTAGAGCCGCCAGCGTTGATGCCACCGCGCGAATGTGGCGGGCCTGTGCTCTGGACTCATGAGCAACAGCCCCTGCAGAAACGCCGAGCGGGTGTGCACCTCAATGCCGCGGGCCGCGAGTCTCGCCAGCCAGCCGGTGCGCGCGAAGCGATCATCCAGCACGTTGAACGGCAGTTGCACGATGTCGATGTCGAAACGGGCCGTCATCACATCCAGTTCCGCCGGTTCATACACCGAAATCCCGATCTTGCGGGCCAGACCGTCGGCCTTGACCTGCTGCAGCGCCGCAAACAGATCCTCGCCGCCGGGCTCCAGCAACTGGCCGGGACGATGGAGCATCAACCCATGAAGCTGTGGGCACCCGAGGCGGTCCAGCGAGGAGCGGGCGGTGGACACCACCCACGCCCCGATGTCGGCACAACCGGCTGGACATGCAGGCAGCTTCGTGACGACATCCCAGGTCGAGACACCAATCTCACCCAGGCGTGCTTCGCTGTCGCCATACCCGACGGCGGTATCGAGCGTCGTGATACCGTGCGCCTCAGCCGTTCGGACAATGGCCGCCGCCTCCGGGAGGGGCATCCGGCCGGCCGTGTTGGCGATGCCGTAGTTCAGTCCGAACTGAACGGTGCCGAGCGCGAGTTTCACCCGAGGACTTCCCGCAAGGACGCAAGGACCAGTTGCTGCTGCTCGTCGGTCAGGTCGTAATAGAGGGGCAACGTCAACGCCTCCTGGTAGTACTCGAACGC
>Ga0194131_10006223_pt1 | contig 16724 bp, 15 predicted proteins | sample TA2KigO120mmetaG_FD_148631 | JGI IMG/M metagenome (GOLD analysis project Ga0194131, IMG submission 148631) | Freshwater microbial communities from Lake Tanganyika, Tanzania - TA2015053 Kigoma Offshore 120m | ecosystem: Environmental > Aquatic > Freshwater > Lake | place: Tanzania: Lake... | reverse complement strand
TCATTGACAGAGACCTCGAAGTAGCCGGCCTACGGGCAGGTGACGTAGCCAGATTCCAGTACACCGAAGACGGCTTTGGCAACGTAACGTACACCTCGTACGTGGTTGACGAAGTCATCAACGAGAATACTATCCGACTGACAACGGGAACGGCTTCGCCGGTCAACGTTGGTCAGAAGGTAGAGTTCTGGCGCGACCTCACCCTGACAGAGCAGGCGACGGCACTAGGTGCATCGTCAGGCAACTGGGCCAACCGCCGAATCATGTCGGTATGGCCGGACACTGTGGGTGCTGGCGGAATCACATTCCCTGGTTACCACCTGTGTGCCGCACTGGCCGGGCTGCGTAGCGGCGTCGTACCTCACCAAGGTCTAACCCACCTTGAGATTGCTGGTTTCGACGATCTTACGCGTACGACAGAGCTATTCAACAGAACTCAACTGGATATCATGGCAGTCAACGGAACGTGGATTGTCACTGCTGATCCAGAGAGCAACGAAATCTTCACTCGTCAAGCAGTAACAACTGATGACTATGAGGATGTAAACAAGCGCGAAGAGATGGTTACATCAAATGCGGACGCAATCTCCTACTACTTGCAGGAGGTCTTCTCGCCGTACATCGGTGTATCCAACGTAACCCCGTCGATGATTGACATTATCGAGTCCGAGACCCTTGCAGGTATTCAGTTCCTGAAGACCAGCAATTTCACGCCTCGGCTGGGTGGTCAGCTTATCGACGCAGAGATCACTGATTTGCGCGTCTCCCCGGTATTTAGGGATCGAATCATCCTCGGTTTGGATATCACGATTCCGTACGCCCTGAACAACCTAGAGATTCATTTGCTGATCTAAGCAACCGTGAGCCTGGGGCCTTCGGGCCCCAGGCAGCTACGGTGTAACCGTTTCTACAAGCGATTGTAGAATCTAACAGGAGGAACAATGCCTGACATTTTCAATCGGACAACCGACCAGTTCGGTGGTTCTTTTGCTGCAGATGATGCCAGAGTCACATTCCCCGCTTTGATTGGCGGCGTGGGTGCTGACGCTGGTCTGCTTGTGCAGAATCTGTCTGCGAATTATACGCAACAAGTGACTCGCCTCTTTGAGGTGGGTTCACCTAACATCTACTACGTCGGCGGTCGTACATCTGGTGATGCTACGATGGCACGTGTGGTAGGTCCCAAGAAGATTGCCAAGGAGTTCTACGCGACGTACGGAGACATCTGTCGTGCACGTACTAACACCTTGCATTTCAGTTTGGCCACGGGTTGCGAAGCTGGCACAACGGCTACGGCCGGTTTGCGAGCACGCGCATCCTATACAGCCCACTTCGTAGTGATCACTACGGTTGGCATCAGCGTTGCTGCTGCTGACATGTTGATCAACGAACAGCTACAGATGATCTTTAGCTCATTCGTATACAACTAAGCACGCGTTGTTTAGTTAAACGGTTTCGGCAGGGAGGCCCGGACCTCGGGCCTCCCTCCGAGGGCTTTAGGCCCACACCCTCACCCAAAAGGTGATAAATGCCCCCAACTCCGGGCGGAGATGCGTATTCGCATTTCCTTACGCGACATAACAACACACCCGCACGACAAGACGCAGACGCACTAGCCGCCGCACAATATGCACTGGAACTCGACCGGCATCTCGATAGAATGCCGCCCGATCCCGCCGCAGCGGTTGAACTAGCGTCTGATACGTATCAAGCTGGCACTATCCACAAAGGTGTCCTTGGTCGTGACGGTGTCTTAAAGTTCGGCCGTATCCAGTACTCCTATCCGTATACCAACTGGTATCGGGTAGCGGTTGCTGATGGATACGGCACTCTTCCTTGCGTCAAACTCACCGGTGACGCCCACACGCTCGGGATGCGTGACACTACGGTAATCGCACCAGACACAGAGGTGCTGGTATTCCTGAGTCACACCGGCCTGTACGGAACCATTCTCGGCAGCATCCCCGCCCTAGTAGAGGACGGCAGCTTTGTCTTCTCGGACTGGGTTGCTCAGGGCTCTAACGTCGGCATCAAGCGAGACGAGTACTACACACAGTACATCGAGATGCTTGAGGATGAAGGCGGCGTACTAGATCATAGCGGCGGTCGTCCACTGGACGAGCTGGCCTACGACTGGGGCAAGATCAGCGAACAAGGCGGTGGCATCCATGCTGATCCGTACATGTTCTGGCTGCGTATAGACGAGACTACAGGCGTGTACGGCTTCCAGCACGATCAGATGCTGCGAGTCTTGGGCCACAACCTGGAAGTGATAAGCGGCGCACACGAGGAGCGGTTCCGAGACGACGAGGGCGAGTGTACCCAGTTTCGTGGAGAGACTCCATACCCTTGGGAAGTACTTGGTGCACCGGCCTTTGGCGTCACCGTCTCCCGAGAGATCGACGACGTTGACGTTCACTGGAACAAACCGTTCGGTAAATTTGAACCGGCCCAGGACGACCAGCAGCCGTTCTATCGCTACAACGAGTACGGCGGATACCTAGGTCAGGCCAAGATTCGTGCCGTTACGCTGTGGCCGCAGAGCACCGCATCCTGTCCGGACGATTGCTCGACTACAGGTTCTTCTGCCTTCGTGAGCTCTGGCAGTCACCCGTACAACGTAGCGGACGGAGTAAACAGATATTCGCATAAGACCTCACAGCTTGGCGTATTCCGCGAGCAGATATCCCTGGACGGTGGTTACGGCCTAGAGAGTGCTAAGCACGTAGTAATTGCCAAGCGCGGGCTAATACCGCATCCCAAGCGCATAAAGCCCGACGATGATTACACGGTAGGTTCGCAGGGCTGCGACAGTGTGGAGAACAACAACTACCGTTTTGCTGGTTTGCATCCCACTGCCGCTGCCGCACACAAGATCGGCGACATTGAGAACTGCGAGTACGACGACGCAGATAAGTCTCTCAAGTCAGTTGCCGCAGTGCTAGACATGCATGCCCACTTGTTCAACTGGAAGGGCACACACGCCTTCCACTACCACAAGGGCGACTACGACCTGCCAGAAGAGACGGAGTTGTCACTGGACACCAACCAGTACATTCCGCCGTTCAGCGAACTACAAAACAAGATGTGGCTGGATCGGCCAGATCCGTCCTGCATGTATGTGGACCACCGTTACAACGGCGGTAAGCCCGTACGGTTCTACGAGGTGCTGAGTCACATCACTCTTACAGAGGACGGTGGCGTTGTTATACAGGGCGGGCAGGGCGAAGAGATCCGTATGGTGGGCGGCTCAATTCAGATCAGCTGCCCAGGTAACATCATCATACAGCCAGGCCGGCAGGCTATCACACTGGCAGGCGATGACGCTATCATCCGCGCTAAGCGGTCCATCGACATCACATCGAGCGATGCCGATGTGCGGCTTAAGGCCGAGCGAAACATGCAGCTACTGGCTGGTAATGGTACAGTCGGTGGCTCTATGTTGCTCGAGAACAGGTCGACGGATCTTCCGCACAACTACACCGAGAAGGGCGGAGAGGATGTCAGCGGATCGGGCATCATCTTCAAGGCGGCGCACAGTCAGATCTCGGCACTCGGTCAAAGCATATACCTGCGTACGGGTAACAGCGAGGGCGGTATAGGCTCCGGCGATATCGTTCTGGATGCTTCGAAGGGTACGAGAGACATTCTGCAGATTGCGCGGAATCATAACCGACTCATCACCGAGATAGCGCAGGACAAGTTTACCGAGTCAAACAATCTACAGAACGTACGGTCTGCCAATATCTACACCCAGTACAACACACGGTTTGGTAAGGCTGTGGATGTATTCGGTGTCCTCCGTGCAAAGGGACAGTTCGTTGCCGATAGCACTATCATTGCCGTTAACAGTGACTTCCTGTCCGCTAACGGCTCTGTGTCTCGCCTAAGAAACCGTGATGTTTTTGAAGCTCAGATGAAGGCAATAGAGGCGCAGGCGAAGAAAGATGCTGTGCTAGACAGCGTTAATAGATCTATCGTCGACGGTGTTCATAGCTCAGGTAAGGTCGGTAATGATGATGTGCAGCAGGCGATCAGTTTCAGTCTTCGAACACCGGAGCAGATGGGTACGGAGTACTTCAAGCTACCCGAGGTTCACTGGCAGATACTGAATGAGGCCGGCAATAAGGCCGGTACGGTGTGGGCAGAGAACACTGTGAGCTATCGCAACGATGAGAGAATGCCGTGGCCAGGTAAGGACAACTGGACCAAGAACAAGACCTTCCTACGCATGCCTCCGTCTGCATTTAAGATGTACGATATAGCTAAGGGAGTAGCTAAGCCCCGCCCAGCCCCGTACGAGGATGCGAAGTATGGCGACTTCGAGAAAGCAGTCCCCGCACAAACTTACAAGGTCATAGGATAATGCGAATAGGTTTTGAGTACAAACAAGCGGTCGCTCCTAGCTACATAAGTCATGAGGTGTTTCAGCGCAAGGAACTACTTACCGCTGCCTGTCGTGTGTACGACTTGGACACTGGTAAAGATATTCCAATGGTCCAAAGCGTCCATTTCCGAATCAACGCAGAAGACATGGTGCCCTACCTGCAGATTGAACTCGTACCGGCTTCCGTAACGATTAACTCGAACGGATATACAACGAGAGAACTACACACGATCTGCGATCCACAAGTGAGAACAAACAATGAAAAAGATAGACCTGGGAGCTAAGCCCCCAACCAACAAGCTGCTAGAAGGAGCGATGCCTATCCCTGTCGGGAGACCGGTAAAGCTACGCAGCCCTTCCCCCGGCGAACGTGCCGTACTGGAAGAGGCCGGCTGGAAGGACGGAGACCCCGTACCCGAGAACTACCACGAGATTCGGGAGGCGGTAATCAGGGAGGCCACGGACACCGAACATATGCCACTTCCGGGGGATATCAAGACACCGCCCCTGGTAATGCCCGACGAGGTCGATATTACCGACCTTTCCCCGGATAAGCAGGCCAAGTACCAGGACATCCTACAACGCGCTATGAGGGCCGCTAGGGACGAGCAGGCCCAGGACGAGGCCATAGAGGAAAGCCTCGTAAAAGGGGCTGGACAGGGCGTTAATGCGGCCATACGGGCTGCCCAGGGCCAGGGGGACAAGCTGGAGGTCGAGGACGACCGAAAAGCGGACACTTACGCCACCGGCACGGCCAAGCCGCTAGTGCCACCGGCAGTCGCTACTCCACGAAAGACCTGCAGTCGTTGCGGCTTCCCGGCAGATATGGGAGACGTAGTGGAGGTAACAGAATCGGACAAGCTGAACTTCCTCCAGTCGCTGCTGGGCCTGGTGCCGTTCATGCGGACCTATAAGCTGTTCGGCGGTAACCTGGTGGTGACGGTACGGAGTCTCTCCCCGTACGAAGTGGATGCCTGTTTCCGGCAGATATACTTCGACGGCAAGTACGGTCGGGTTGTCACGCACATCGATGAACAGGAAAATCTCATTAGGTACCGGGCAGCGCTACAACTGGTAGAGATACACGGACCAAACCTGCAGCTAACTATGCCCAAGTCATTGAAGGAGTGGGAAGCTGCGCTGTCAAAGAACCAGCGGAAAGGTGAAGAGTCCGATGACACGGTGATTAAGTCTGTGTGGGACAGGTTTGTCGAACAGATCGATCACTCTGAGTCACTACACCGTACACTAATCTCCACAGTCGGGTTGTTTAACCAGCTAGTGTTGAAGATGGAGGCGAACAGCGAGAATCCGGATTTTTGGAAGGCCACCGATACGCCAACCTCATGATCCGCGCAGCGGTGGAAGGTGTTGTGGATTTTTCGCAGGCCAATCTGCTAGATCCCCGGTGGCATAAGCGACTCTATGTACTGCTTAGTGCGATGGTGGAAAGGGATAGAAGAGCCGCCGCATTAGCAAGACACCAACGGAGTTTGGCATACATAGCTGTACCGAACATAGGTCGAGAGTCCTTTACGAGGCACCACGAACAAGAGAAAGAGGCGTTCATCGAATACCTTTCGTCATTGTTCTTCCAGAAGAACGAACAAGGCGACCGGAAAAAGGCGATGGCCGCAAGAATGCGAGACGCCTGGGCCGCAGAGTTCGGCGATCTCGATAGTCCTGAAACGCAGAAGAAGATTGACGATGTAGCGGCAGCGCTTAGACATCAGCGCGATGTGGCTGACGCAGGGAGAAAGAAATAGTGGCTGATCAACTGACACAGGTGCCACAGCACTTTGAACCGTACTCGCCATTTGCTGGCGCCCCTGGCGGCGCTATGGGTCAAATGGCGCTGCAGCTGTTCGCACAGATGGCTGCCCCTGACTATCAGTTTTCAGGCTTGTACGGGAACAACCGGCAGCGAGCAATGCAGCAAGAGCTGTTTGCAATGTCGCACAGAGCCGCAATGCAACGTGCCAGCCAGATGGATCAGAACGTGTTGATGGACTACCACGACACGATAGCCAGAGCTACAAACACTAAGCTGACGGACAACGAACGAAAAGCGCTGACCCAGTTTAACTCCAAGATAGCCAACGCGGCAGCGTCCGGTCTTGTTGATCCTAGGACGCTGGATATCGTCTCCGGTGGCCGTAGTGCGATCAATCTAGCGCACTTTGCCCACCTGGGCGGTAAAGCCCGTATGGACCCTGTCACAGGGTGGTCCGGTACTTCCGGTGCCACATCTGCCCATATAGGTATGGGGTTGTGGCAGCACTACTACGGTGACCAGCGCGATGAGAAGGGAAACCTTATCAAGAGTGGCGCAGAGCTAGGTCTCTCGCGTTCAGCCGGGCTAACCTCGTATCAGATGGGAGAGCTGCACGGTGAGTTAGCCAGACGCGGCATGATAGGCGCAGTAGGTTCCGACAGGATGCGGACTCTCGAAGCGCTATCAACGATGGATTCTGGCCAAGCAGAAACTGCGCTGCGTAAAATTGGTATTAACCCTGATACGCTGGCGAAAGACAGCAAGGGCCGCAGTCGCTTAGACGGTATTAGTGACAAGGACCTTAAGAAGCTTCGCGATGACTCCAATGTCCAAGACCAGCTGCGGAGCAACGAGGCAGGGCGCGTAGCACAAGCCCTTGATAAATACAAAGGATCCATCGCTGCTGTAAAGGAAATCTTTGGCGACATGGGGCACCCCGACGCACCCATGCAGCAGCTCTTCGCTGCGATGGAGGAGCTAACACACGGTACAGTTCAGCAGCTGAATCCGAACAGGGTAGAAGCCACTATCCGTAACCTGTACAACGTGTCCAAGGTTGCCGAGGTAGGCATAGATGGGCTGCGTACGTTGATGCAGCACTCGGGTAAATTTGCGGCAGATCACGGCATGAATCCGTACTTCGCCACGCAGATGACCGGCGGTGCCTTGGCTGCACTTGCTGCGCGAAACCAGACAGGAATGAATGAAGTAACTGCCTGGGGTCTTATGACTCCCGACATGATGGTGGCTGCTGACCAGGAGCGTCGTGGTAGGTTCATAAACTCCCAGTCGTTCAATAGTATGAGCGCAATCTTGCGTGTAGCGGATCAGTACGGCGCTGCAAATCTCAGCGAGGAGGCTCGTACACTTATTTCTAATGCCAAAAATGGCATAGCCGATCCGCGTTTTGCAAACATGGATGAGGGAGCGGTGGCTGACTGGATGGCTAACAACATGGGCATTACCCAGCGACAAGCCTCTACAGCCCTCAATTCGAGACGACAGAACGAGGAGTATGGCGCGAAAAATAACATAGCTAGACTGTCGGAACAAATGCAGCGTGAGGTATTGAAGGAAGAGTCCGGCATGATCGGTGCGCAAGAAGTGTATGGCACGATGTCGGACACGTTCGGACGCGCACTGACCAAAAAGGAAGGTGACTACGCTCTGCAGCTATCGACAGATATTGCCGACTACATGGCAAACCTAAAGCCAGAAGAGCGGCGTAACGAGAAGCTGGCCGCAGCCTCTACAGCTGACGCCATGTTCAAGCGTATGAAGGAATCAGAAGAAGGCTCGGCCTTCCTGCAAGCGCTTGGCCCGGACGACGAAACTAGACGCAAGAAGCTTGCGCAGATGGTCATAGAGCACAAGGGACGTGTACAGCAAGAGCTCGAAGAGACAGGACAAGCTGCGCCATACATCGAAAACACTTGGTCGATGCTAGATAAGGGTGCGGAAAAGAGATCTAAGGAAATCGTAGGCGAGGTAGAAGCGGAGTCTGTTCTGCAGTCTATGGCTGCTGGAAAAACAACCATGGCAGGGGATGCCTTTACGCGGTTGTTCCAAAGCCTGCAGATGGAGGGGAAGACAGCCGGCGACCAGAAGTCGATGATCTCTGGCGTCCTGGCAAAAACTTTTGGTGGCCAGATTAAGTCCGAGTATGCAGATGAATTGGCCGGTCGGCTCGTGACTCTGCACGGACAACTCGGGGCCATTGACCAAGAGAAAACACAACTCGCCGAACAGCTGACCGCTGGTAAGATAACAAAAGAGCAGTACGAGGTTGGACTCTCGAATCTGTCGGGAAAAGAGAAGGCAGCAGAGAAGTATTACAACGAAACTGTTAGTTACATGGACGAAAAAGGTCTGACCGATATCTTCGGAGCTAAGCACGATCCAGAAGCTGGCGGGGATAAGAGCGTGAACTTTGACATCAAGACCGTGAACCTCAACGGCACACCAGTGCTGAACAACGCAAGTGCTTCGACAACTGGTGCGGCCTCTGGCGGCGGTCGTAGAAAGGCTCCGGTACCGTAATGGACATTGTATTATTCAGCAGAAAAGGCAACGGCAAAGAGCAGCTTCCTGGGCTCGTACAGTCGTTCCCTGATCCTATCCTGCCGGCTACTACTACCTTGAAGATCGATGACTGGGGTGGCTTCGTGGGCTTCAAGTCTATCATCACCAACGTACAGGTGTCGGCGAACGGCAACTACCAGTTCCTGCATACTCTTGGGAACAACATCTACGTTTATGTGTTTGGCGACCGTATGGGACAGCTGGTCCTCAGCGGACTCAGTTTCGAGACCATATGCGATGATCCCAAAGGCACGATAGGTATTGAACGGGTATTGGACTACTACGCGCAGGTTAGACTTGCTCAACGCGAGCCGCCAATCAAGGTGACGATTGGTACGACTACAACGCTCGTCGGGTATATGACCGCAATCAACGCCCAGGTGGTTGATCCAAAGACCAAGATGTACCAGTTCGACATGCAGTTGATGATAGTGCCGCCGGGCAAGCCGAGAGCCGAAAAGAAAGAGGACAAGAAGGAAGAAAAGAAGGACGATCCAAACGCATCCCAGAACGAGCCTACCCGCGATGTACGTTCTGGCGAATCTCGCGCGTCATTCAGTCCTGAGATACCGGAAAAATATATTACAGCGAACGAAGATGGAAGCGGTTACACCGCGCGTACACCGTACCCACTGCAGTGGAATGCAGCGTACAGTAACGGCATCGGTCGATGGGAGCCGGCTCCCTCCGGACAAGCAGCGGGACCTCCGCAACCTATCGCAAGACAGCCCTCTTTCGTAACAAGTCCAACTCGAACATCGGTCTCTTACACGCCATGATAAATCACGCTAGAACACTTTTGATAAATGTGCATGGTGGTCACGGATTTACCGGCACGGTCGGCGAAGAGCTAGTTCCTGCTGAGTACGTTCCTGTTGCGCTGCCATCGCATATAACCAGTATTCGAAAGATACTGTTTGGCGGGACTCCCGATAAGGAGATGCTTAACTACCGTGCAAGGCAGTATATGGCGCTGCTACACGCTACCGAGCTGGCGGAGTTTGTAACAGACCTAGACAGCCGCATAACCTATGATCTGGCTGACGAGCCATACTTTGATGACAACCTGTTCAAGCCCAGCTACCGGCAGACAGCCGGGGCCACTACACAGTTCGCGATCCTTGGAGAGATACTGTCCCCCGATTCTAGCGGGACCATGCGGCTTACCTGGGACATAGAGGTAACAGGCGGAGCTACCGTACACGTACAGCTTCGATCACCGTTACGTGCGGCAGACGAGGCGTATACCCTAACCTCCGGCCTCAGTAACGCGATACCACTTGTAGGCTCTACATTACAATTTAAGATAGGCAACGAGGTCGGGGCCAAGTGGGTTGTCACTAGTTTGACTAGGCCAACGATGGAGTTGGGAGCAATCGCGGAGAAGCTGTCAACCATCGGTGAACCAACCATGCTAGAGCTTTTTGGCGTTGGGTCGCAGCAAGGTGCATCAGAACCTTTCAAGACATTCCGCAACCTGTGGTATCAACACCACGAATTACCGTACAAGCTAGGAGGACTGCTCCTGGCCATGATCTATCAAACGGACAAGCTTAGATGAGCATAGCTGAAACCCTACGTTCCGAGTTCGAACTCGACCTAGAAGTTGATGGCGTTCGATTCGATATCTCGGCATTCAGTTCCGAGTGGCGACTAAACAACATACCGACAGCGTCGTGCTCGCTGGCAATAGGTCGCGTAGCTCGCGACGGCAGAACTCCGGCGAAGCTACACACCGAGCTAGATAAGTTCGTGAAGATGTCGATGGCCAAGGTATACTTTCGACCAACGGGACAGTGGAACTCCAAGGTAAGATGGCCAAAAGAGGAAACGGTAATATTCGAAGGGCGTATAACTGGCACCGGTTACCAGAAGATATCTGGACAGATCCAGTTTATAGTTGAGATGGCTCACTGGCTTGTAGACCTGGACTTTTCGTCTGCGTTGCTTTCTCAGGCTAACGTACGTAATCCCGCAGAATATACGCTGGCGTCAGTCTCGCACACAAACAGGTCCGGTTTGCCCATAAAGTCCAACGGCTTGGCACTGCTTGCAGAGTCGAGTTCGATAAACTTCCTAAACGTAACCACAGATCTCTGGGGCGATGCCTTGAAGCCGTTTCTGTGCGGGCTAGCGGAACAAAAGCACGTGAAGGTTGGTGGGACAGCCCTAAAGAATTGCGTCGGACTAGACGCCGGTAAGAACGACTACGCACTACAAGCTTTGAAGCGTTTTGAGAGCGCTCCACCTAATACGAAAGAAGAGGGCTGCAAAAAGCCGCGATCATGTTATACGCCTGCATGTGCAATGGCGCTTGAGGGTGGAGTCGCAGCAGCAAATGTGTCGGTGTCGAGTCACATCGCAAATACGATACGGTACGAGACCGGACTAGCTCCGTTTGCACAGCATACACTGTGGGGCGTGCTAATAGGTGAGTATTGTAACGCCTTTCATCTTGCTGTAGTTCCTCAGGTCGAAAAGGCTTTGGTGGTTCCTAGAACATATGGTTTGCGTTCCACATACTGTAAGCAAATCATGGCGGATGACTACGCACAAATAATGGTATCAGCCGGTTTGCTGCGTCCTATCCGCGCGGTAGGTGTACTAGGGTCTAGTAAGGATGGTTCTGGAACATTTCAAGGAGTGCGAAGCATCACCGGTTTGCGCGGACTAGGCGGCTGCTACCAGCCTGCCGACGCTCCTCCCGACGGTATGCTGTACATCATTGGCGCACCACGGTGGCTGTCAAACGTAACGGCGTCGGGACATTCTCCGAGAAAAACTACGGGTAATAGTGGGAAAAACGGTGACCCGCGTGTAGCTACTAACAGCGCAACAACGCCCGTTGCGGCTGACCCAAAGTTACTCGCAAATAAGGATGGACTTACAAACGAGAAGCTAATGACTTCTACGCTGTCCATGTACAACAATTTTGCACACGCGTTCTATACAGAACAAATGCTAGCAGGGCGTATGGGCATGGTATCCGGCAAGCTTAGATTCGACATAGCACCAGGTGCTACGGTCATGATAGAAGGTACCTCTGAAATATTCTTGAAACAGGATAAGCTAGCGCAGAATCTGGTAGCTGAGGTTGTCGGAGTGAGTATTGCGATCAACGCAGAAACAGCTAAGGCCGGAACAACCTTTAGCCTTGCTCTCGTACGTACAGAGGATGAGAATAAGGATGATAAGACATCTGTTGAGCGACACCCGCTGTACACGACCAAGTTCGTAGGCGCACCTTTGATTGATAGGTATTGGTTCCCGAGTGACGAGGATCCGGTAGCTGACGATTGCTGCTTGCCAGAAGAGGCGCCTAAGGCCGAGAGTAAGTGTCCGCCAGGATACTTCCTGAGTCTTGGAACAGGCCTCTGCACGAATAACGATAGCCATACAGTACCGCCAAAACCGTGAGGTAGCGATGGCATTCCTTGAAGACAATAGACTAGAACCAAAATACGCACCAGCGTTCGATGTGTGGAAGAGAAATCCGACACCGAGTAACGCTGGTAGTCTACTTAAGATGGTGCAGCCAGACATAGATAGAGGAATCTCCGCACACGTAGGTCGGAGTGATCCTATCCTCAAGAGTCGGGCACGACGCATGGCACTACACGCTATCAAGTCTTACGATCCAACTAAGGCACGGCTGGGTACGCACATAGTCAACCAGTTGCAAGGCCTTAAGCGTGTTGCCAGACAGCAGAATCAGATTCTACCCATACCGGAACGCGTCTCAATTGACAGAAACAATGTAGAGCATGCTCGTGCACAGCTATTCGACGAGCTTGGCCGCGATCCTAACCTGGACGAGCTGGCTGATAAGACCGGGCTGTCCGCTCGTCGGCTGAACTACATACAGAAGTTCCGCTTCCCTATCGCGGAAGGAACTATCGAGCAGCGTATGCAGGATTCAGAAGAAGGTGTCTTCATGCCGGCGGTAGAGCAGCCGGAGTCGGACGCCTGGATCAACTTCGTATACGCCGACCTGGACGAAACAAACAAGAAGATCATGGAATGGACGCTGGGCTTGCACGGCGCACCGACCCTATCCAACCTGGAGATTGCTAAGAAGCTACGCATTACGCCAGGAGCAGTTAGTCAGCGCAAAGCTGTTATACAGCGTGTGCTAGACCAACAACAGGAGATATCGCCCTTCTAATGGCAGATCCAAAATCAGTAGCACAGCTACGCAAGGCGTTCACAGAGCAGTCCATCAAGAGCAGCATGGATACCGCTGATAATATCTACAAGGCCGGGAAGAATCAGGAGCAGCGAAAGCAGCACAAGATTATCAAGTCGATAGAAGCTGGCAAGGCCTGGTCTGGCGATGTGTTTGATATAGAGGGCATCGGACATGCCTTCAACCGGGAGGCCATAGGTAAGGACTTCAAGGACGCGATCAAAGATGCGGAAGCACCCGGGACTGTTGGCGACCTAATGATCAGCCAGCTACAGGGCGATCACGTGGCTACAATGGAGAGAGCGTTTAGAGTGCGGCATCAGAGCCGTGTACGCGGAGACATTCACAGCATCGGCAGGCGTTATGGCATGGCCCACGATGCGGGGATCTTTAAGCGAGGGTTAGAGGGCTACTTGGCCGCTATTCTTCGCAAGTCAAAGGACAATCAATAATGGGCGTACAAGACTACGTTGACCGCACCGTTGATATGCTGGCCTACCAGGGCGGAGCTGTCATGGGCGGCGAGGTGCTACTAACGCCGACTCTTGCGAGCGCGGACAACAGCGGGCAGATTACGACGGGCATACAGAAGCTGGCCCAAAGATTCCTGCTAGAGTTATTGACTGAGAAAGGGTCTATGGTTTACCAGGAACAGCGTGGGTGTAGCTTCATGGAAGACGCACGACTTGGACTGTTGCACACTGCGCTGGATGTCTTGGCGTCATTCTCAGCGTCCCTGGTAGACATACAAACAAATCTTGTGGCAGAAGAGACTCTGGATGATCCGGGTGACGAGCGATTCGACTCAGCGGAGATTATCAACATATCCTTCTCTGGCGACTCGGCCTCTATCCGTGTGCGTGTACGTAGCGCCGCAGGGATAAGCAGAGACGTGATAGCGCCGCTTAACATCACGATCTAGGAGCAATCATGGGCATAGAAGTACTTGACCTAAGTGAGCTGGACACCAACTCGGTACTCCAGCAGATAGAGTTCATGGCAGAACTGCTGCAAGAAGATAACCCGAGTATCGATACAAAGCGTGGCGTACTGCACGACCTGCTCATTCGATACTCCGGTATCCTTGCGGCTGCCAATCAGGAGAACATAGACAGGATAAGACGGTCTAGCAGCCTCCAGGCGATATCAGAAGATCCTACCCTGGCCGACGACGACATAGTCGACCTGGTCCTGTCCAACTACGGACTAACGCGACAGGAGGGCACAGAAGCTACCGGCACTGTTACTATCGTGGTAGATACGCTCGCACCAGTAGTACTGCCCGCCGGTCTCACGTTTGATGCGAGTGGTAAAACATTCCATACTGAGATCGCTTACACAGCACAAACTACAAACGATAGCGTACTGTCAGAGGCCGACAGGGTGCTCACCCAACTGTCCGACGGTAACTACTCGTTCACTGTGGACGTAGTAGCCGATGCAGTAGGGTTATCTGGCGAGATCACCAAGGGCACCTTGATGATCCCGACAGCCGGTATTACCAACTATGTCACGTCATACGCCACGTCCGACTTTGGTGGAGCTGTTGACACAGAAACAAACGAGCAGTTCCTGCTTCGTTTACAAACAGGTATAGCAGCAGAGGCCGCTTCTAATCGCGTCAATATGTACGCAATGTTGCGGGCGCAACCAGGCTTCGAGAACTATGTTTCCGCGTCCATCATTGGGTTTGGTGATCCCGAGATGCTGCGTGACCGGCATTCTATCTTCCCCGTCTCATACGGTGGTAGGGCAGACTGGTACGTTAGGACATCCGAGAGAGTCAAGCTCGTTGGCACTACTCTCGCGGCAACGTTGATCGAGAAGACCGGAGACGGCAAGGGTAACTGGCAGATTAGTATCGGCAGGGACGACTATCCAGGTTTCTACGATGTCGTATCCATTACTCCGACAGATGCTACTAACTTTGTCGGGACGTATGACATCAACCAGGACATTCGTTCGGCGGATGTGACATCCACGCTAGGTGAGTTGACCCCGGATATTGCGGTAGCGAAAGAGGCTGTGTACAGCCGCTTCCAGTCCGCCGTTATACAGTTCAAGGATCACGACACCGACACATCCGCGTTGACAGTAAACACGTCTACGAAGAACTACAGTGTTACCTTCCGTATGCTACTCGGTATCGAAGATATCCAGACCATAGTCGGCAGTCGAGGCCACCGAAACTACGCCGGTGACATACTGGTAAAGGCCCCGATTCCCTGCTTCGTAAGTATGGCCTTCACCATTGAAGGGCCACCGGGCGCAACGACACCAGACCCCAGTGTTATAGCCGACGACATAGCGGGTTATGTTAATAACCTGGGCTTTACAGGGCGTCTCAGCGCCTCGGCTATCAGCGATATTATTCACAACCGTATAGGTAGTTTGACCTGTTCAGCTGTGGATATGTACGGGCAAATCCTTCGGCCAGACGGGACGATTAAGTCCCTGCGAAGCTCGGAGGTATTGATTGTTCCAGACGAACCTGAGAACATGATAAGTGCGCGAACAGTAGTGTTCTTTTCTGATCCAGAAGACATTCAGATTTCAGCAGCCGCTGTCGCAATTCCAGAGATCTAAGATTCTACAAGCAAATGTAGAAAGGACAACAATGAGAAACGTATTTCTAGCCGCGATAGCTGGCATCATGTTGCTGTTTGGCACCGGCATTGCCGACGCCCAGGTAGTGGTTCAAACAGGACCTCGCCGGGTTCGCGTAGTGCTAGTCCCAGAGGCGCAAAAAGACGTAAAGGTAACCGTGTACGGTCGCACGTTCTGGACACCTGTCCGGGGCTTTGTTCGTGGCCGATACATTCTGGTACCGCAGCCGGCCGCACCAGCAGCGCCAGCAACGCCGACACCAGCCGCACCGGAAGCTCCGCAAGCGACTAAATGACAGTGCTGACACGGGAGCAGGGGATAGCCTGGCTAAGGGCCTTTGGTTATCTCGGCAACCAAGAACCGACTGACATCGAATACTCGGCAGCTATCGCAGATATGCAGTGGCTGTATGGCCTCAAGGTTGACGGAAACCTTGGACCGGTTACGAGTCGTGCGATGAGCCTGTTCCGCTGTGGAATGGCGGACAGGCCGGGGATGGCGCTCCCGTCCGGTGACTGTAAGTGGAAGAAGGGCGCGATACTGTATTACCATGACCGCATAGCTCTGCCGGGCCTAACGGCAGACCAGACTGCGGAAATGCTTTTCGTAACCGCCGATATGTGGGGTAAGGTTTGTAAGTTGTCGGTTGATAGGACACCCAACCCGCGACTTGCAGACGTACTAATAGGTGTTGGGCAGGGAATGGGCGGTGGCTTTGATGGCCCCGGCAACGTTCTAGCCTGGGCCTACATGCCATGTAACGCTTCCGACTCGGTACTCAAGATGAAGTTCGACAAGGACGAGCCTTGGTCACTCGACTTGTCTAAGAAGCCAGGGGTGTCCGCTTTGGCGGTAGCTGCGCACGAGTGGGGACATATTTTTGGATTGCAACACAGCGAGAATTCCTCCGACCTAATGGCGCCGTTCTATAACCCTTCAATTGCTTCACCGCAATCACGTGATATTTCACGGGTACAGGGGTTATACGGTCCAAAATCCCCGCCGTCGCAGCCAGCGCCTCCGCCGGCCCCTACGCCACCTGTGGCGGTAATACCCGTAGCTGGTACAATGAAAGTTACCGGTAAAGCCGTCACTATCGAACTCAAAACTAATTAAGGAAGTTCCCAATGCGTGCCCTTTTCAGCGCACTAACGATACTAGCTATCTCTGCTGGCTCACTATTCGCT
>Ga0194131_10006221_pt1 | contig 16725 bp, 18 predicted proteins | sample TA2KigO120mmetaG_FD_148631 | JGI IMG/M metagenome (GOLD analysis project Ga0194131, IMG submission 148631) | Freshwater microbial communities from Lake Tanganyika, Tanzania - TA2015053 Kigoma Offshore 120m | ecosystem: Environmental > Aquatic > Freshwater > Lake | place: Tanzania: Lake... | reverse complement strand
TCTCGCCGCACCACAAGCGCGCGAGTATGTTCTCGTTGTGGAACATGGTGAGCCTCCTTCTTGCCATTTGTGACCTCCTCGGTCGAGGTGACCGAGAAAAGTAATGGCTTGAATTTAGCTCAAGGGTCAAGGGCCGTCCGGCGCCCAGGTCTCCGGTTCCCTGAGGGTGTCGTCGCTTGGTTCCTTTAGGTGCCGCCCGGTCCCACGGGGTCCACTGACATGGACGCAGCATGATACGCTGAAACGAGACGCGTGCAGTCGCGGAGCGCCAACGCGCGAACAGTCGGCCGACGCCGTCGGGTCGCCCGCAGTTACTCTAATTCTCGGCGACCACGGCCTCGGCGACTGCCCCGCAGGTTCCACCGAAATTCCCTTATCGTCCGTGCCTTCAAGCCGAGCTTCAGTGCCTCCATCCGATCAGCGTGGCCGCGATACGCGCGGTCTCGTGCGAGCGCCCTGGAGGACCCGTTCAAGTCACGTTCATTTTGACTACTTTCAGCAGGACGCCCGCAAGCGAGGACGAAGATTGAGATTGAAAAAGATGCAAGGTCAGCCTGTACTGGCCTGAGAACGGTTAGTCGCATGCCTTTGCCTTCTTACCATACCGAGTTGGCGCTATTTGACCGTTCCCTTCCTTCCTGGCTCGCGCATGAGGAAGGGAAATGGGTCGTACTTCACGGCGAAGAGATCCTTGGTTTCTTCGACTCCGATCCTGACGCCTATAGAGCCGGGATTGAGGCCTACGGGAAGGGACCCTTCCTGATTCGGCAGGTCTCAAACAAGCCTCCGCTGGTCACGGTACCACTGGTGATTGTAGGCGATGGCATATAGGCGGTTCTCAAAGTACGCGACCGCTCAACAGTGAATTTTCATCAACAAGTTGCGGATCGTAGAATCCGCACTTATGTTCACACGGCGGAAACACGCCCCCGCTAGACGGACCCCGCGCATGAGGTGATCCATCGGACAAGACCGAGTGTGAGGGTTGTCAGATGGAAGCCACGGGCGTTCGATGGGCCCACAACTTCAATCACGTGCAGTCCCCCTGGGCTTCCTTCGGTTCTTGCGCCGCCACTGTTCTGACTACACTGTTCTGACTACACTGTTCTGACTACACTGTTCTGACTAGATGGTGGGCGGCGGAGGAGGCGGCACGGGGTAGAGCGTCTGCAACGCTGCCCGGTCCTCCGGCTCCAGGGTTCGGAGCCGCACGTCGTCGGTGCGCGATGCCGAGGGGTACATGGTGGCCTGGGTGTTCGTGGTGATGTGCGGAACCCCCACACTGTGCATCAACTCATGCGTCGCAATTCCCTGGACGTCGAAAGTTTTTTGCTCCACGGCGCCGCTGTCGTCCGTGGAAAACGCCATGCGGGGATTGAACAGGGTGTCCGAGTCAACGGTGCTGGTGCCCTGCGTGAAGCTGATGTTTACCGCGATGGTATTCTTGTTGAACCGGTAATTCCCCTGGACAAACGAGATGAGGTTGGTGCCGTCGTTGGCCGCGCGGGTGGCCGAGGTCTGCTGGAGCGTCGTGTTGACCAGGGTCTGCCCGGCCCCGTTGTTGATCTCCGTGAGGGCACCCACGATGCTGGAGGAGGCGGGGCCGCCGGTCGTGCTGGTGATGTTCGAAGCAGTATCGGTCCGATCGTTCAGGGAATACGTCACCGGACGGCGCTCCGCCGGCACGCTCGTGGGCTCGGTGGCGGCCTGGGTAGTTCCCCGGGAGCGCATTTCCCGCCCGCGGATGCTTGCCGTGTCAGAGCGCGCGGCGGTCCGCGAGGCTTGCTTCTGCTCGGCGCGCGCAGCACCGCCGCCCGACCTGTGGACTCTGCCTTTGGTGTCAAGCCGCTCAATAATGGTTCGGGAATCGGGATGAATGCGTTCCATGAGTCAGGCCCCCTTTGAACTTGCTTACCATAGCACAATCCGCGATGGATGGGAATCGTTCAACTGGCCGGGCGCCTCGATACGACGGACGCTCCTCGGCGCATCAACACGTTTTAACGGTTAACCGCGCACCGCGTGGTAATATTACCGCGCAGTGCGTGGTTAACCCGCCGGAGTCCAGGCAAACAAAGGTCGAGAGTCTCAGGCGTCCTGCGCTTTCGCGATGGCCAGCGCGACCGGCGGATCGATCATCCCCCAGCCCTGCGCCGTCGACGGCACATCCGGCAGAGGCGCCGCGCCGTCCATGAGGATGCGCTTCACCTCGGGCCCATTCAGCGACGGCTTCGCCTGGATGAGCAGCGCCGCGGTGCCGGCCACCATCGGAGACGCCATTGAGGTGCCCGACATCGACGTGTAGCCTTCCCAGCGATCACACGAAGTGATCCAGGTGCCGGGCGCGGCCACGTCCGGCTTCGCGTTCCCGCTGAATTTCGTGGGGCCGCGGCTGGAGGACTCACTGATGGTGTCGTCGCCGCGGTCCGGCGTGAAGTGCCCGTGCAGATTGGCTACCGTGCAGACCGCCTCGGAGATGCCCGGCGTCTCGATGGTCTTCGCATCCGGGCCGGAATTTCCGGCGGCCACCGCCACAAAAATCCCCCGTTCCATTGCGCGGCCGGCGGCGCGGGCCATGGGGTCCCAGCCGTCGCCAATCCACGCGGTCCCGCCGATGGAAATGTTCATCGCGCGGATGTTGTAAGTCTGTTTATTATCGACGGCCCACTGGATGCCCTCGATAATCTGGCTGGATTTTCCCTTGCCCTTGTCGCTGAGCACCTTGATGCTGATGAGATTGGCTTCCGGCGCGATTCCCTGGTAGCGTCCGCTGGATTTCTCGCCGCTGCCGGCGGCAATCCCCGCCACGTGCGTGCCGTGGCCGTGATCATCATAGGTCTGGGTCCGCTCGTTGATGTAATCTTTGAAGGCCACGATGCGGCTCGCCAGATCCGGGTGCGGCGCGATGCCGGTGTCCACGACGGCGATGCCCACCCCGCGGCCCCGATAGCCCTGCTCCCAGACGCGCTCGACGTTGAGGGTGCGGCGCCCATCGTCCAGCGTGGGCCTCGGGCCGCTCTCGGTTTCCGGCCCGAGGCTGACTGCCATGTCGGGCGCGACGTGAAGCTCGCCCTCCAGCGTGCCCAGTTTCGGAAGAAGCACGAGGGTGCCGGGGTCCACCTCGACGGCAAACCCGTCGATCAGGGGAAGCTCCGCGGTGATCTGGTTGGCCTGGCTGTGGCCGAGCAGCAGCTCGCGCGCCTGTTGCAGCGTCTCTTGCCGCGGCGACTGAATAATGAGACCAATGCGCCCCATAGCGTCCATTGAAGTTCTGCTCCATCTGCGCAAGTTGAATCGCACTCTGTTCCTGCCCGCAGAGATTGATCCGGCATCATGACTGTGCGCCATCCTACTCGACCTGCCGTCAGTCCGCCAGATCCGGGATGTAAACGATCGGACGCCTCGTTGCTCCGCCGTTCCGACGCGTGCTATACTCGATGCCATGGAGATTCGGGACACGATGCGAGGAAGCATCGCTCCGCCGCGCCTCGCCGCGCCTTCCGCATCGACCGCCGAGCCGGTCGACCGGGTTGAGATACGGCGCCAGGAGCCTCACGCAGCGAGTCAGCCTCTCTCGGTTGGAGCCCTCGCCCTGAGCACCGCATCCCCCGCCCTGGGCGTCGGGGGATTTCTGCGAGGCCTCCACCACGTGTTCTTCCACCCGAAACTGGATGCCGCGTCCCGCCAGCGCCTCATGGACGAGGCCACCGATCCTTCCAACGCGGGAAAGGCCTGGCGCCCCGGCCGCCCCCTGGCGGAAGCCCAGAACGCGCACTACTCCAACAAGCCAGGCGAGATGCTGGCCGCACTGCAGGGCGACTTCAACTTCCTGGAGGCGGATTTCCGCATGGAGGGCCTCTTCCGCCGCCTCCCCGTCGTGGATCGCTGGCGCGAGCCCGTCGCCGCCCACGACACCTTCGAAAGCGACGGCCTGACGCTCGGCGAGTGGCTCGAGGTTGGCGCCGCGTCCGAACGCGGCTTAAAGATCGACATCAAGCAGGCAGCCGCAATCCCCAAGATCATCGCGGAAGTGAAGAAGCGAAACATCCATGACCAGCGCCTGATCTTCAACGCCGACATTCAGCAAGGTCCGGGCGGCCCGTCGCGCTTCAAGTTGCTCAACGGCCGCCTTTTCCAGGATCTCACCACCGACCTGGGCGACCTCAAGCGCATCCGGGCGGCGTTTCCCAACGCCACCATCTCCATCGGCGCGTACACCGGGAAACAACCGCCCGGCACCACCTACGCCGACAAGCACCTCGACCGCTTCACGGAGATCGCGGACGAGGTGGGCGGGCCCTTCCAGTTCGCCCTCCGCGCCGAGTTCGTGGACGCGGCCACCGTGGCGCGCCTGAAGCCGCACGGCCAGGTGGCCATCTGGAACGACCCGAGCAGCTTCTCCCCGCCGGACATCGACGCGGAAATCCGCCGCCTGCGCGCGCTTGGCGTGGACGGGATGATCGACCTCCGGCAGGCCTGATCCCGCGCGCCCGCGAATGCGTGGGCTCCATGCGCGACCTCTTCACCATGTGGGCCAACACCCGGATGATCGTGCTGATGGCCCTGACCGCCGCCCTTTACGCGGCCGTGCTCATCCCGTTCAAAGGCTTCGTCATCATTCCGCAACTCACCGAGGTGCGCCCCGCCGCGGCCATTCCCGTGGTGTGCGGCATGTTGTTTGGCCCGGCGGCGTGCTGGGGATCGGCACTGGGCAACCTCATTGCCGACGTCGTCGGAGGGATGTTTGGCCCCGGCTCGCTGTTTGGATTCCTGGCGAATTTCATGTACGCGTACGTGCCCTACAAACTGGGCGAGGCGCTGCGCCTCGACGAAAGCGGCGCGTCGGCCGGCCGCCGCATCGGAGGATACATGCTGTGCTGCCTGTCCGGCTCCGCGGCGTGCGCGCTGGTGGCCGGCTGGGGTGTCGACCTGCTGGGGTTTGTTCCGTTTACCTTTCTCTCGCTGGTGATCTTCGTCAACAACAGCATCGCCTCGCTGGTGCTCGGCCCGCCGCTGCTGGCCATTCTTCAGCCGCGGGTGAAGCGCTGGGAATTGTCCTACCGCGACATTCTCGAGTTGGAACGGCGGCCTTCGCTGGCGCCGGCCATGGTGCTCGTGGCGGCCACGCTCGGGGGATTCCTGGTGCTCAATCTCACCTCCCTGGGATTTCTCCAGGTGACGCTTCTCGATCCCGCGGCGGCCAAGGGCGTCGCGCTGATCCGCAACGGAGGGGCCGGTTTTCTCACCCTGATGATCATCGCGATGCTGCTGCTCTAGCCATTGTCGTTAGAATTTCGCGACGTCTGTTTCGCCTACAAAAACACCGGCCGTGAAGCGCTCAAGAACATCAGCCTCGCGCTCGCGCCCGGAGAATTGACGCTGCTCATGGGCGCGGCCGGCGCGGGCAAGACGACCCTGTGCCTGGCCGCGAACGGGCTGGTGCCGAAATTTCGGAAAGGGGGCCTGAGTGGCGCCATCGTTGTTGACGACGTCGACGTGACGGCGCTGCCGGTGGCCGAGCGGGCCCGCTCCGTCGGGCTGGTGTTTCAGGATTTCGAAGCGCAATTGTTCAGCACCGAAGTGTCCCTCGAAGTGGCGTTTTTTCCGGAAAACCTGGGCGTCACGCGTGACCTCCTCGCGGAGCGGGTGTCGGAAGCGCTGCGCGCGGTACACATGGAAAACTTCGCGGATCGAGATCCCACGCGGCTCTCCGGCGGCCAGCAGCAGCGCGTGGTCATCGCCTCCGTGCTGGCCGGCAATCCGCGCGCCATCGTGCTCGACGAGCCGCTCTCCGATCTCGATCCGGCCGGCCGCTCCGAAGTCGTGGAAGTGCTGCTCGGCCTGGTGCGCGACGGCGCGTCGGTGCTGCTCGTGGAAAACGATCCGGTGCTCGCCCAACGCGCGCACCGAGTAGCCGTGCTGCACGAGGGCCGCCTGCTGGCGCACGGGACGCCGCAAGAGATTCTACGCGACAACGACTTGCTGCGGAGCGCGGATCTCCCGCCGCACCCGCTGTGCGATCTCTTTGAGCGCCTGGGAATGTCCGCCCGACCGCTCGAGGTGGACGAAGCCGCCGCGGAGTTTCCCCCGAAGGAATCCGTGGATTCACGGATTCCTTCGGCAATAATCCTTCAATCCACGGATTGGGTGCTCGAGGCGCGGTCCGTTTCGTTCGAATACGTCCCGGGACGGCGGGTGCTCGAGGAGGTCAGTATTCAAGTCCCCCGTGGCCACATCGTTGCACTCCTCGGACACAACGGCTCTGGCAAAAGCACCCTGGCGCAGCAGTTCATCCGGCTGCTGGAGCCGACATCCGGCGCCATCTTCGTTGACGGCCGTCCCGTCTCGGAATTTCGCCGCGAGGAAATCGGTCGCCACGTCGGCTTCATTTTCCAGAACCCGGACAATCAGATTTTCGCGGAAACCGTCTTCGATGAAGTGGCCTTTTCCCCACGGCAGCAAAAACTCTCCGACGACGAGGTGCGCGCCCGGGTGAATGAGTCGCTCGCCGCGGTGGAGTTGCAGGGCCGCGAGGACGACGACCCGTTCTCCATGTCCCGCGGAGAGCGCCAGTGCGTGGCGGTGGCCTCCGTGCTGGCGGCGCGACCGGCCATCTTGATATTCGACGAGCCGACCACCGGGCTCGATGCCGCCCAGGTCAAGAAAATGATGGCGCTGCTCGTGCAATTGTGCGATCGGGGACACACCATCCTCATGATCACGCACGCCATGGAAATCGTGGCCGAGTATGCGGACGAGGTGGTCGTGCTGCAGGCCGGGCGCGTGCTTCTCCAGGGACCGACGTCGCAAGTGCTGCACGAAGTGGAGACGCTCGAAAGGGCCGGTCTTCGCCCGCCGCCGGTCGTGCGACTGGCGCACGCGCTGAGACTCCCGTTTCTCACGGCGGAGGATTTTCGATGAGACTGGATCCGCGCACCCGCCTGCTGGGAATTCCACTCTTGTTTCTACCGCCTCTGGTCATGCAGGCGCCCGCGTACCTCTTGCCCATTACCGCCGTCACGGGACTCTGGCTGTGGCGGGCCGGCGGCGGACCGCGCCTGCGCGCGGCGCTGCCCCTTATCGGAGTCCTGATGCTGAGCAGCCTTGTCCTGTGGTCATTTTTCGTGAAAGGGCAAACGCCTTTGTGGGGCCCGTTCACGGTCGAAGCCGTCGTGTTTGGCAGCGGAATGGGCCTGCGTCTGTGTGCTTTCACGCTCATCGGACTCCTTTACCTTACGCTGTCGCCGGTGGAAGAGACGGCGTGGGCGCTTAACCGGCTCGGCATGCCGTTCGCGGTCTCATTCGCCATAGTATCGGCATTTCGATTGATGGAGCGCACGGCGCGCACCGCGCAAACCGTGTTTGCCGCGCAGACGGCGCGCGGCCTCAAGCTCGACGAAGGCTCGATCTTGCACCGCATTCGGGCCTATATTCCACTGATGGTGCCGGTGCTGGTGCTGTCGCTTCGGCGCGTCGACTTGATGGCCATGGCCATGGAATCCCGCGCGTTCGGCGCAAAGTGCCGCCGCACGTCCCTGCTCGACTTTCGCATGCGCGCCGCCGACTGGCTGACGCTCATTGTGTGCCTGCTCGTTGCAACTGGCGCGGTGTGGCTGCGGCTTCATGGCCACGGAGTGCTGATCCCCGGCCGCCTCTGAAACAGCCAGGATAGCAAGTATTGCACGCGAAAAACTACACCATGGCCCCTCCGCTGCGGCCCATGGACGGCGACCGCGCCACCGACTGGCGACAGCTACTCGGCGTGTTCGGGTACGTGGGGCGCGCCTTCGGCCTGGTGTGGAGCACGAGCCGCGGGCTCACCGTCACCATTGGGGCGCTGACGGTCCTGGCGGGTGTGCTCCCCGGCGCCTCGGCCCTGGTGGCCCGCCACATCGTCGACTCCGTTCTTCTGGCCAGCCAGACTCACGCGCACGCGGACCGGGTGCAGGCGCTCACCTGGGTGGCCGTCGAGTCCGGCGTCGTCATTCTCCTCGCCGCGTGCGAGCAAGGGCTCCGCATCTGCGAATCCCTGCTGCGGGCGCTGCTCGGAAATCGAGTGAACGTCCTGATCCTCAATAAGGCGCTCACTCTGGACCTGCGCCATTTCGAGGACTCGGAATTCTACGACAAGCTGACCCAGGCGCGCCGCCATGCGTCCCTGCGACCGCTCATGCTGGCGCAGCGTACCTTCGGCCTGGTGCAAAACGCAATTTCGCTGGTCACCTACCTGGCCTTGCTCTTCGGATTTTCGGTTCTCGCCGCGTTGATCCTGATCGTGGCGGGGTTGCCCGCATTTATCGCCGAAACGCGATTTTCCAGAAACGCCTTCCGTCTTTTCACCTGGCGCTCCCCGGAAACGCGCCAGCAGGCCTACCTGGAGACCGTGCTGGCTCGGGAAGACTACGCGAAGGAAGTGATGCTGTACAGCCTCGGTCAGCGCTTCCTCGGCCGTTACGTGGAAATCTTCCAGCGCCTCTTTGGTGAGGATCGCGACCTCACGCTGCGCCGCGGATTGTGGGGATGGCTTCTCGGGTTGCTCAGCACCGCCGCGTTCTACGGCGCGTACCTGTGGATCGTGCTGGAGACGATTCGGGGACGCATTACCATCGGCCAGATGACCATGTACCTGCTGGTGTTCAAGCAGGGACAGTCCGCGGTGGCGGCAAGCCTGTCCGCCATCGGCGGCATGTACGAGGACAATCTGTACGTTTCCAACCTGTACGAATTCCTCGATCACCCGGTGAGCCAGTCGACGGGCACCGTCACCGTGGGTGAAAAACCGGGTGACGGCGTGCGCTTCGAGAGCGTCACGTTCAGGTATCCAGGCAGCGACGTGGCGGCCGTGGAGAACGTGTCGCTGCACCTCGCCCCCGGGGAAAAGCTCGCGCTTGTCGGGGAAAACGGCTCCGGCAAGACCACGCTGATCAAGTTGTTGTCCCGCCTGTACGCTCCGCAGAGCGGCCGCATATTGCTCGACGGAACCGATCTCGCGGACTGGGATCTTGCCGCCCTGCGCCGGCGCATCGGTGTCATTTTCCAGGATTTTGCCCGCTACCAACTCCTGGTGGGAGAAAACATCGGGGCCGGCGACGAGCCCCACTTCGAGGATGAGCAGTGCTGGCGGAAAGCGGCCAGCCGAGGGATGGCCGACGAGTTCATCGCACGTCTGAACGACGGGTATCGCACGCAATTGGGCCGCTGGTTCAAGAACGGCCAGGAATTGTCTGGCGGCCAGTGGCAGAAGATTGCGCTCTCCCGGGCGTTCATGCGGAGCTCGGCCGACCTGCTGGTGCTCGACGAGCCGACCGCCGCCATCGACGCGCGCGCCGAGGCGCAGATATTCGAATATTTCCGCGAGATGGCCGAGGGGCAGATGGCGATTCTCATCTCGCACCGCTTCTCCACCGTCCGCATGGCGCAGCAAATTGTCGTGCTGCAAGAGGGGCGAATCGTCGAGCGAGGGACGCATGCGGAGCTGATGGCGCAGGACGGATTATACGCGCACCTGTTTCGCTTGCAGGCGGCGGGATATCAATAGAGGGTCTGGCCCATTTCCGGCGAATCCCGCTCAGCCATCATTCTGGGAGGAAATGCAGTGAACTATCTCAATTCTTTGAAGCAGGCCGCCGCGATGACGCTCCTGGGAGGGTCTATCCTCGCCGCTGGCTGCTCGTCCCAACAACCGCCCGCGAGCGTGTCCACGCCGCCGGCCACCACCGCCACCCAGGCGGCTCCGGCCACCACCGCCACCCAGGCGGCTCCGGCCACCACCGAAGCCAGTCCGGCCGCGGCCGCGCCGAGCGACGCCCCGCCGGTGACTGAAAACGCCGCCGGCACGCCCGAATCCGCGGGCGCCACGGTCAACGTGCAGGCGGGAGGCAGCTCGGTTCAGGTTCAGACCGACCCCAGCGGCAACGCCGTGAAGGTGGACGCCAGCGCGCCGGGCGGCAACAACGCCCAGGTACAGGGCGGGACGGTGAACGTGACCCAGCCGGGCGCCAACGCGAGCGTGAACGTCCAGCCCGGCCAGGTGAACGTCCAGGGTCCCGGCGGCACCAACATCAAGATTGAGGGCGGCACGGACGGAAGCGTCAACGTGACGGCCCCCGGCATGGACGTCAAGGTCCAGGCTTCCCCGGCGCCCGGCGAAAAATGAGTCCGGTTAAAGGCCGCTCGGACACCTGGGCGTCCTTTTTTTGTGTCCGGGAAAAGTCCGGATTGTTTCCGGACAAAGTTGTGGATACCCGAGGGAAGGAAACCACCACGCGCGCGTGAACCTCGTTAGGTTGAATCCAAAGCCGAGGGGGCGCAACAATGGCCAAGCTCTATTTCCGCTACGGCGCCATGGGATCCGCGAAGACGCTCAACCTTCTGGCCGTGCGCCACAATTACGAGCGCCAGGGCAAGCGCGTGATGCTCTGCAAGCCGGCCCTGGACGTGCGCTTCGAGGCGGGCGCGGTCACCTCGCGCGCGGGACTCACCTACCCCGCGGACCTGCTCCTGTACCCGGACACGAAGCTCGACTTCGCGGCCTTTGACGGCCTGTCGTGCGTGCTGGTCGACGAAGCGCAATTCGTCGCTCCCACGGTGCTCGACCAATTTCGCGAGTTGACCCGGATGAGCAATATTCCGGTGATCTGCTACGGCCTGCGCACGGATTTCCGCACCCATCTCTTTGAAGGCTCACGACGCCTCTTCGAGCTGGCCGACGCCATCGAAGAAGTCAAGACGACCTGCCAGTTCTGCAACCGCAAGGCAGTCTTCAACCTTCGGCACGACGCGGAGGGCAACGCAATCGTCGAGGGTCCGAAGATTTCGCTTGGCTCCGACGAGCAGTATTCTCCCACTTGCTACACCTGCTACCACGAGCGGGTGGCCGCGGCGGAGCTGCTCGCAAAAGTATAGAGCGGGCCTCCCGATAGAGAGGTCCGCTCGCCGTTCTCTGCAGAGGTCCCCTTCCCCAACGGCCCGTTATCGGGCTTACCGCCTGCCCGCGGACAGGCTCACTCGCGAAGTCCGGTCCCATACTGGAAGGATGGCGCGTCCTCCGCGAGTCCGAGATCCACGTGGTATGCTCCGCGACAGCGAAGGGTGTAGCTCGAGGGCGCTGACGCGCTCTGAAATCCCTCGATGTAGGGCCGCCCCGACCCGGCCGACGGGCACGTCGGAATGGACTGAATGTAGGTCGGGGCGATGGCAGTCAGATCGGCTGGAAAATGGCGTTCGTGTTCGGTGCTGTACACTTCGAGCGCGCTCGCCATGTTGCGCAGGTTGGTCTCGCATGCACTCAGGCGGCCCCGCGAGCGCGCGGTGACATAGTTCGGCAAGAGGATCATCGCGACGACCGCGAGGATCAGCATGACAATCGTGATCTCGAGAAGCGTGAAACCTCGGCGCCCGCAGCCGCGAACCATTTGCCTCAGCTCGCTCTCACCCAGTCGTCAGCCACCATGGTGCGGCGGACGGCGCGGTCGAAGGTCTTGAGCCGCTCGCCAAGCGCCTGGCAGATCTCGTCGAAGTTCGGGTAGAACAGCTCGTCGACCACGCGGGGGCGGCCAGCGACACAGACCACCATCTGGCGCACGCCCAGGCGCACGCGGGCGGTGCTGATGCTGACGTCGCTCCAATCCGAGGACACCATCGCGTTGGCGTCGCGGATGACGAGCCGTGCATTGTCGACCTGGATGGTGCTTCCAAAGTGCGAGGAAAAGATGTACCAGGCGGCAATCGCGAGCCCCATTGCCAGGAACACGCACGGCGCGAACACCAGCATGCGGAAAGACGCGTCACCGGCCGGGATGGTATGGTAGTAATGGGCGGCCTGCTGGAACATGGCAAGGGCGGCCACCGCGGGGAGCGCGGCCACCAGCCCGAGCCGTCGCCGGCTGGAGGAGAAAGACCGAGATTTGAAGCCATTGCCACTGCGCATTTGTCTCTATAACACCCTCTCGAACGTGGCCACCTGGGAGAAACAGGGGATCTGATACTCTGAGTCTATGCTTATGATACGTGTGACGTGTCTCACGTTCTGTGAGCCATCTCACGTTTCAGACTTCAGTCGGATCTATTTTAGTTCGAAAGACCTGGTTCTCCCGTATGTTAACGTTTTTGATCCCCCTCTCCCCGAGCCTCGTGATATGGTATCGGCGCACATTCACGCGTTTAGAGGGAGAAAGTCCAATGAAGATCACGCCCGCCCTTGCCCAGGCGCTCGCCGAGAAACCGCGCGCCACCAGAACGAGCGAGTCCACCCCGCAGGTCCCCACCGACGTGGTGGACCTCGCCCAGCAGTCGGTGACCGCCGACGGCCGGGTCCGCGTCATCATCACGGGCCAAGACGGGCTGTTCAAAGCGAGCGACCTGAAACAGTACGGAGCCCGCGTGACCGGCAACCTCGGCCTGATCAACGGCGTGGCGGCCAACATCGCGCCCGCCGACCTGGAGCGCCTGGTGCAGAGCGGCCCGAAGAATCTCAATGTCTTCTTAGACAGCAAGCGCAGCGTGCCGATCATTCCCGAGCTGGTGGAGGACCCGACCGACCGCCCCGCCCAGCCCAAGAGCGACACCGCCATCCCCGCCTACGGCGTGGACAAGCTGTGGGACAGGGGCTACACCGGCAAGGGCGTGGGCATCGCCGTCATTGACACCGGCGTGTACCCGCACCAGGACTTCGCCGGCCGCATCGTGGCCTTCCACGACACCATCAACCACCGCGCCGAGCCGTACGACGACCAGGGCCACGGCACGCACGTGGCGGGCGACGCGGCCGGCGACGGCACCGCCTCCCAGGGCCGCTTCAAGGGCTCCGCGCCGGAGGCCAGCATCATCGGGGTGAAGGTTCTCGACGAGAACGGCTCCGGCTGGGACTCCGACATTATTGCCGGGGTGCAGTGGGTGGTGGAAAACAAAGAAACCTACAACATCCGCGTCATCAACATGTCGCTGGGCGGCACCATCGCCGACACCTGGAAGGAAGACCCGCTGTCGGTGGCCGTCAACGAGGCCACGAAAGCCGGCATCGTCAACTGCATCGCCGCCGGCAACGAAGGCCCGGGCAAGCAAACCATCGGCACGCCGGCCAACGCGCCGCGCGTGATCTCGGTGGGCGCCCTCGACGACCACAACACGGTGTCGCAGGCCGACGACACGGTGGCGCGCTTCTCCAGTCGCGGCCCCACGTCCATCGACGGCCTCCAGAAGCCGGACGTGATGTCGCCGGGCGTGCGCATCACCGCCGCGAACGCGCCGGGCAGCGCGCTCGACCGCTGGCCGGGCATCCCCCACGTGGGCGAGCACTACATCACCATCTCCGGAACCTCGATGGCGACACCCATCCTGGCCGGCGTGGTGGCCGACCTGATCCAGGCCAATCCAGCCCTGACGCCGAGCCAGGTGAAGGTCATCCTCAAAGGCACGGCGGATAAATTGAGCAACATTGATCGCGACACCCAGGGCGCCGGGCTGATGGATCCGCCGCAGGCCCTGGAGCGCGCGCTGGAAGCGAAGAAACCGTCCTGAGCGAGTTCCCCGAGTTCGAAGAACCCAGCGAATGCCCGCCCGGCCCCGCCGCCGGAGCGGGCATTTCACCGCTCGAGCTGCTGGGAGTAAACTCCGAGTTTCGACGTGTCTGGAGCGCGCAGCTCATTTCATTTGCAGGGGATTGGATCAGCACCGTGGCGCTCCTCTCGATGGTCATCGAAATGACCGGTCAGGGACGCATGGCAAGCTGGATCATCCTCGCCGCCACGCTCCCTTTTCCGCTGGTGACGCCGGTGGCGGGGGTGATCGCGGATCGCTGGGATCGCCGCAAGATCATGATCGCCGCCGACCTGATCCGCGCGGTGCTCACGCTGGGCTTCTTGCTGGTGGCGCCCAGCGGCCAGGTCTGGCTGGTCTTCCCCATCCTGATCGCGATCGTGGTGGTGAGCGCGTTCTTCGGGCCGGCCGCCTCGGCGGCGCTGCCCAACCTGGTGACCTCAGAGCAAATTGTCGCGGCCAACGCGCTCAACGGCGCGTCCTGGGGAACCATGCTCGCGGTGGGCGCGACCATCGGCGGGTTCGTGTCGCACTACGTGGGGCGCGACGCCTCGTTTATCCTCGACTCGGCTTCGTACGTCGTCTCGGCGCTGCTCATCGCGTCGGTCCGCGTGCCGTTCGCCAGCCCGCGCGAAAAGCACGAGACGCACGAGTCCAGCCATCCCGGCCAGGACTTCCTGGACTCGCTGCGCTATGCCGCGCGGCATCGCGGCGTGCTGGGCGCCGTGCTCATCAAGACGGTGTGGGGGATGGGCGGCGGCGTAATCTCGCTCCTCTCCGTGTTGCCGCTGCAGGTATTCCACGCCGGTGACCGCGGTATCGCCCTGCTGTATGCGAGCCGCGGAGTGGGCGCGCTGCTCGGGCCTTTCATTGCGAACCGCTTCGCCGGTGGGCGACCGCGATCGATGGCCATGCTGGCCGCGGTGGGCGTGATCGTCTCGGGAGTGTTCTACGCCGCCTTCGCCGCCTCGCCAACCCTGGCCATTGCCGCGCTGTGCGTCTTCATCGCGCACCTGGGCGGCGGCGCGCAGTGGGTGCTCTCCTCGTCGCTCCTGCAGCGGACGGTCAACGACCGCATCCTGGGACGCATCTCGGCGCTCGATATGGGCGGCATCACGGCGGCCATGGCGGCGTCCACCATCCTTGTGGGAGCAGGGATCGATCCACTCGGGCCGCGCGTGGTGGGAGTGATGGCCGGCTGCCTCACGATGGCGCTGGGTGCGGTCTGGATGGTGGTTTTCGGTTTGCTGCTGCGCGATCCGTTTGAGCGGGTCGAGGATTCATGACCCGCACCGGTGAAAGTCCCCACGCCATGACCGAAGAAGGCAAGGTGGGACTCTACCTGACCAACGACGAGGCGCTCGTCCTGCTGGATTTTCTGCTGCGCTTCAACCAGGAAAGTGAAGCCGAGCTGGTCGATCCGGCCGAGAAATTCGTGCTGTGGGGCGTGGAGTGCATGCTCGAGCAGCAGCTCCGCGAGCCCTTCGATCCGAATTATTCAGAGCTGGTGCTGCAGGCGCGCAGGGCGGTCCGCGAGAGCTACTGACTCTTGCTGGCGTACTCTTTCATCAGCGCAGTGAGGTCCTTGCCCCCCAGAAATACGGACACCTTGCGGGTGACCGTGCCGCTTGAATCCACCACGACGCTCGCGAGGTCATCGCCCTTCTGGTAGATGTGCTGCTCGCCGCTGGATTTTTCCGGTTGCGCCACTTCGACCTGTTTCCAGCCCATGGCGCGCAGTTTTTCGTCGTAGAAGGCGAGTATTTTCCGGGGCTCGTCGCTGGTTTTCATGACGGCAATGCCGGCCAGCACCGAGCCCGGTTTCTGCTGGAACGCCCGCTCGCCGACACGGAACCCGGTGAGCATCGCCTTCGTGGTGTCCAACTCCAGAGTGCCGTTGGGATAGAGCGGGATTCCCTCCAGGCTCTTCTCGACGCTGGCCTGGCTGACTTCACCGACGTCCGCTTCCACCGCTTTCCAGTAGCGGTATCCCTGGTAGGCGACCAGGCCGGCAATCACGGCGCAGGCAATAATGAAACACCCGCAGCCGGCGAGAAGCCAGAACCACCAGGGACGGCCCTTCCGCTCCGGCGGTGGGCCGCCGGGGCCGTATGTCGCGGGGGGATATCCGCCGGGCGGGGGCGGGGGATATTCGCCGGGCGGACCGGGCGGCGGAAAGCCCCCCGGCGGGCCGGGCGGGTATCCACCAGGTGGTCCGGGGGGATACCCCCCGGGCGGTCCTGCGGGTCCGCCGGGCCCTTCAATGCTCACGGGACTCCTTCCGCGGCACGCGCGGCCTGTTGTGTGCGGGCCACGGCATCGGCCACGAAGCGCTTCCACTGCTGGGGGCTCTCGCTGAAGCGCCGCGAGTCGTTGGCCGACCAGGCGAAGTCCAACCAGTCGTCGCCTTCCTCGGGGACGTTGCCGTTGAGATCCCCGGGCAGGCTTTCCCCAGGAACCCCGTATCTGGAATTGTGAAACATGGCTATCCCTTTGCCTGCTCGTTCATCACGCCGAAGGCGGCGCCCATGATTCCGGTGCCGATCACGAGGAAAACGTCCAGGCTCACGGCCAGGCGAAACTTGGGCACCGCCAGACCCGGCAGCACCACGCAACAGAGGGCGAAGAATATCCCGCCCAGCGCGCCCAGAATGGCGGCGCGCCGATAACGGGCTTTGATGGCGTCCGACATGCCTGCACCATTCGCGCGCGGGCGCGGAGACCCTCTCCCCCCACTGATGGCCTATTCGTTCGGGCCGATGTTCCGGATAAGAGGGAGAGCCAGAGCGGATGGGAGCGAAGCCGCAATGATGCACAATACGGCGATTTCCAATCCTCGCATCCACGGCCGCGGGGCCGCTTACTTCAACCGCATGTCGGTACAGCGCCAGGACGTCCGGATGCTGACCAACGGCACATCGGGCCTGCCGGGCGCCCTGCTTCCCACCGTGGCGCGCCACATGCATGCCCTGCAGCCGCATCCTGACCTGCAAACCGGGTATTACGTGGCACTCAGCATGATCCAGGGCGTCGATCCAAAAGGCGCCGAGGCGTTCGTGCACACGATCGACCAGCAGATCGCCTACTTCCAGTTCCTGGAGCAAGAGGCGGGCATCTCCGTCAGTCTGGAGGACGGCATGCGCAAGCAGATCCGCTCTCTGGTCGGCGAGGCAACCGCGAAGGCCACGC
>Ga0194131_10006220_pt1 | contig 16725 bp, 13 predicted proteins | sample TA2KigO120mmetaG_FD_148631 | JGI IMG/M metagenome (GOLD analysis project Ga0194131, IMG submission 148631) | Freshwater microbial communities from Lake Tanganyika, Tanzania - TA2015053 Kigoma Offshore 120m | ecosystem: Environmental > Aquatic > Freshwater > Lake | place: Tanzania: Lake... | reverse complement strand
CGACCACGTCCCGGAAAAAGTACACCACCTGATCGGGCCGCGACAATCCGCTCAGATAGCCGTGGATCACAATCCGGTCAAAGCAGTGGTATACAAATACAAGCAGGCTGCCAAACAGCTTTGTGAACGTTTCCATCGGTCGCCAGTCTCCTGTTCTCGTCTTGACAACAAGATCATCCGACAGACGACCGATGGTTTCAACATTTCAAATGTGTTTGGCTAGTTTTTTGCGAAATGTTTGGGTAGCGTTCGCTTTCGATGCGAGAGGTCGAGACCCTCCGAATGTACGCACTCGAAGGGCTCTATGAAAACCTTCCTTTTTCTTGTTTGCCTGCCGGCGTAGGCCGCCGATGAAACCATTTGCATTGATTAGGCGTGCGTGACCAAGCGGAACGTGACTCTCGGGGATGGGCCTGGATTTCCGTTTACGACCTCACCGCCGGAGATGTACGTACTCGCCGGAAGGTTGACGGTCCCAGGCACAATGACGACGGCGATCCAGATTACGACGAGCGACATGGTGCTGAATTTGAAAGGGTTTCCGATCGTAGGGTCGGCGGCGATGGGACCGTCATCGGCTGCGTCGCCTCAAAGAACGCTACGAGTAGCGGAGTAATCGCGGCGATCGCACAGGGAATGTTGTAACGGGCAACCGGGTAAATGGGATCGTGCTGAGGGACAGTGGCGTGGCGGCGGGCAACACGCTGCAGGCAAGCATCGGCGGCGGACTGTCAACGACAGTCTTGTGCACTGTCGCCGCCGACGCGCAGTAGCCATTACGTAACCGGGCCGGGATTAAACGGAGCGAGGGCGTTGTGCAGGCGCCATCGCTCCGCCCACGTCTTTTTCCGGCCGCTGGCGGAGTCGAGCAAATATTGAAACAACTGCCAACCGACATCTTCGATCGTCGCTTGGCCGGTGGCGATCGCTCCGGCGTTGATGTCGATGAGGTCGGGCCATTTTTCGGCCAGCGCAGTCCTCGACGACACCTTCACAACCGGCACCATCGCCAGCCCGTACGGCGAGCCTTCGCCAGTGGTGAAGACGTGCATGTTCATCGACGCCAGTTGTTGCGTGCCGCAGATGAAGTCGCTGGCCGGCGTGGCGGCGAACACCAGGCCTTTGGCGGTGACCTTCTCGCCATGCGAGGCGACGTGATGAATCGTACCGGAACCCGCCTTGGCGACCGAGCCGAGCGCCTTCTCGACGATGTTCGCGAGGCCGCCGCGTTTGTTGCCGGGCGTGGTGTTGGCGGCGCGGTCGGAATACCCCCGCGCGAGGTATTCGTCGTACCAGTGCATCTCTTCGATCAATTTGCGCGCGGTGGCTTCGTCGGCGCAGCGCGGCGTCAGCAGGTGTATCGCATCGCGGACTTCGGTGACTTCGGAAAACATCAAGGTCGCGCCCGCACGGACCAATAAATCCGCGGCGTAGCCCACGGCGGGATTGCAGGTCACGCCCGAAAACGCATCGCTGCCTCCGCATTGCAGGCCGACGTTGAGTTCGCTCGCCGGGATCGTCGTGCGGCGCCTTTGATCGAGAATCGCAAGGCGCTTTTCAGCTTGCTCGCAGATAGCTGCGATCGTCGCTTGAAAGCCGAGGTTGTCCTGCAGTCGGATGACGTTGGGCTCGAAGAAGGGAAGCAGGCGCGAGGGCTGCATCTTCTCGCAGCCGAGGCTGACGACGAGCGGATCGCCGGCGATATTGGCGTGGCGTGAGATGTGGCCGAGCGTGGCGATCGGCACCTTCGCGCCGGGCGCATCGATGGCGACTCCGCAGCCGTAGCTATGCGTGATGCCGACGACGCCGTCGACATTGGGATAGCGCGACAGAATTTCGGTCTCGATTTTGCGAACGGCGTAGTCGACGGTGGGCGCGACGCACTGCACGGTGGTTGTGATGCCAAGCAGATTGCGCGTGCCGCAGGAGCCGTCGGTGTTGCGAAATCCTTCGAACGTGTAGCCTTCGAGAGTTTCTTGCGGCGGCGCGGTGCGCGTGGCGAGGGATAGTTGGTCGAGCGGGGGCGCCTGCGGAAGGCTGAGCATGTCTTCTCGTACCCATCGGCCGGGGCCGATTTCATCGAGCGCGTGGCCGATGACTTCGCCATAACGGATGATCGGTGCGCCTTTTTCAAGCGTGGTCAATGTGACCTTATGCGACTGCGGAATGTTCTCGGTGGCGTGCAGTCCGCTATCGAACGCCGCGCCCGATGGAACACCTTCAGCATTGACGATGATGGCGACGTTGTCGCGCGGATGTACTTTGACGTAGAGCGGTTTCAAGTCTTACCAGATTACTGCACGCCGATTGCATAGAGCGCGCCGCTTGTGCGAATGAAGAGCCGGTCATCGGCGACTGCGGGCGTGGCGTAGATAGGCGCGTCGAAGTCGTTGATGGCAAGGATTTCCCAATCGCCTTTCGCGCTGAGGACGACGACTTTCCCATGTTCGCTGGCGATGTAAATCCTTCCGGCCGCGGCGACCGGCGAGGCGTAGTAGTCTTCGATCGCACCCGTCAGCCGGGATTGTTTGACGACCGCGCCGGTTTTTGCGTCGAGCGACGTGGCGATGCCGCCGTTGCGGAAGAGAAAGACGACGTCGTCATATACGAGCGGCGTCGGCACGTCGGGCAGCGACTTTTCGTAGCGCCAGCGCACGTGCGTATTGGTCACATCGCCGGAGCCGCCGAGCTTGATAGCGAATGCCGCATTGCGCGACGCGCGGCGTGTGCGGAAAAACGTCCATTCGCGCTCGTTGAGAAAACCGTCGCGGTCGAGGTCGATGGCGCGCCAGGTGCCGGTGGGCTGCCAGGGCTTGGGCAGTTCCGATTGCGCGAGTTTGCCGTCGCGATTGGTGTCGGCTTTGGCCGCGACTTCGGTGAAAACAGGAAGATCAACCTGTTCGCCGGCGTCGTTGCCAGGCGTCCAGCCGCTGAAGTAGAGCGTTTCGCCGTCGATGACGGGAGCGGACTTGGGCTGACACGTAAGGCCGCGAACCAGCCACTGCGTTGCGCCGTCTTCGATCGAGTACGCGGTGAGTTGATACGATCCGGGCGCGATCACTTGCGCGGGGCCTTTCGGCGGTTGATAGACGATTGGCGTGGAGTATCCGTTGATGACTTCGCGAGGTCTTTTCCAGGCGATTTTTCCGCTAGCGGCGTCGACGGCGATGATGAACGCGTCGGTGTCTCCATCGGACACAAGCACAACTCTTCCGCTGGCAACGACCGGCGACGCAACGATGCCGTGCTGGCTATTGAACGGGCCGAGCTGCAATCGCCATTTCTCGTCTCCGTCGATGCCGTACGCCGCAAGACCGAAGTCGGCGAAAAAGACGTACACGCTCTTGCCGTCGGTGACGGGCGTGGGCGCGGCTCGGTGGTTGAGCGGATTTTGGTGTTCGCGTTTCGGAGCGCGAATGGCGCGGCGCCAGAGGATCTTGCCCGTTGTGCGGTCGAGCGCGATCGTCAACAGGTCGTCGCCTTCGGAGGCGGTTAGGAAGATGCGGTTGCCCGCGAGCACGGGCGAGGACTTGCCTTCCGGGACGGCGGTCTTCCAAACGACGTTTTTGCTGGGGCCGAACTCAGTGGGCAGGTTGGCGCACGTGGTGCAGAGACCGGAGCCGTTGGGGCCTCGCAGTTGCGGCCAGTCGGCGGACCAAGCGGCGAGTGAAAGGAGCAGCGCTCGCATCTATCGCCCCGGTACTTTGACGCGGATGCTCCAGACGGTTCCGCCCGCGGTGATGTAGAGAGTGCGCATGTCCGCGCCGCCGAGCGCGACGTTGGTCACTTCGTCGAGCGGGACCGGGATGAACTCAAGCAGTTTTCCTTTCGGCGAGAGCACATAGACGCCGCCTTTTTTCGTGTCCGTTTCGTAGGGCGGGCGCGGTTTATTCAAACCGCCGGCCACGAAGAGGCGGCCCTTGGTGTCCATTTCGAGGCCGTCCGGGCCGCGGCTGTCGCCCCAGTCGTGGATGAGTTTGCGCGAGTTTGCTTTGATGTAGCCGTCTGTGTTTAGCGTGAACCGCCAGAGCTTGCGGGCGGCGCCAGTGTTGTTGTTATTGTTGTCGGCGACATAGAGGTACTTGTCGTCCGGTGTGACGAGAAGTCCGTTGGGCCGATCTACTTGCGCGCGGCTGAGCACGCGGGTGACCTTGCCAGGGGCGTCGATGCGATAGACGCCTTCAACATCCATCTCCATGTTCTGGCGATTGCCGTAGCGCGGATCGCTGAAATAGATGCGGCCTTTGCTGTCCATGGTGATGTCGTTCGGCGAATTGAATTTCTTGCCTTCGTAGTTTTCGGCGAGGACGGTGATCGTGCCGTCTTTTTCGGTGCGCGTGATGCGACGGCTGGCGGACTCGCAGACGACGAGGCGGCCTTCCTTGTCAAAGTAGAGTCCGTTGGCGCCGGCGTTTTCACGGAAGATGTGCGTCTTCCCGGAAGCGTCGAGACGGAAGATGCGGCCCCGCCCGGTGAAGTAGAGCGAGTCGACTCGATCCCAGACGGGACCTTCGCTGCCGCCGGCTTCGCTGGCTTTTTGGAGTTGGGCGCCGGGTTCGGTGATGAGGGCGGCTAGGAGGAGGTTGGTTAGCACTTTGGGAGGACGGAAGAAACGATGAGGGGCTTGTCGGGGGCGCACAATGGCGCGATGGAGTCGTGTTCCACTATGATGCGCACCTCGGCATAGTCGTCGTCTTTGGGGATGCGTTGGACGATGAGCCGGCGTGCGCGGACATCGAGGACCCAGTATTCTTGGACGCCGGCGCGCGCATACAGCCGAGTCTTGGTGCTGAGATCTTCCCTAAGCGTGCTGTCGGAGACTTCGATAAGCAGGGCAATCGCATCGGCGCCAGGGTCGCCGTCGTATTCGTCGCAGCCGACGGTTGTGATGACGAGATCGGGCTCTGGCCGGGAGCGTTCCGCATCGGCTGGAGTAATCGCGATCGGCGACTCGGACCGAATCGATTCGGCGTCGAAATTGGCGTGTGCCCAAGCGTTGAACTTGACCAACGCCTTTGAGTGGGGCGGCTTCTTGCCCATTTTGTCGTAAAGTACTCCTTCGAGAAGTTCGAACTTGCGATCGCCCCAAAGACCGGAATCTTCGAACTTTTCGAATTCGGCGCGGGTCCACTTCACGCGGCGATCGGGCTCTTCGACCGGGGATACGAACTTTTCCAGAAGTTCGGCTGTCATGGTGATGCTCTTAGATTACTTGAAATTGTCGAGGACGTAGATGTCGGAGATGTCGATGTCGGTTTGCGCATAGAGGAGCCACTTGCCGTCAGGGGTGACCGAGAAGCCGCCCGCTCCTCGCACTGCACCTACGGGCACTTCGCGCAGGTCCGAATCCTTACCGCTCGCGCAGTCGTAGAAGCGAATGCGCCCGATATGGGTATAGAAGATCTTGTCCGAAGCAAGGCTCCAATTGGAGGAACCATCAGATGAAACGAGTTTCTCTTCCGGACCGCCGGCAATCGGTATTCGCCAAATACCGCCTGAGCCTTTCTGGAAGTAGAGATGCCGGCCGTCCGGCGATTCGGCCATGGTCTGGCCGCCATTGTGCGTGACCTGAACCTCCGTCGAGGAGCCGTCAAACGGCACCTTAAAGATCTCCAATCTGCCGGTGCGCGTGGACGAAAAGTACACCCATTTGCCGTCGTTGGAGAAACGCGCGGAGGAATCTTCACTTGGGTGGGTCGTCAGTCGCCTTGGCGCTCCGCCCGACGCAGGCATGACATACACGTCCACATTATTGTTCGGTCGGGCGGCGAACACGATCCACTTTCCATCTGACGACCAGCGAGGACGGAGGGGTACGGTGAGATTTGTGCTCAAATGCTGTGGCGCGGACCCGTCGGCATTTACGATCCAGGGGTCCTGCTCTCCGGTTTGGGACGAAACCAACACGACTCGCGAGGCGTCGGGAGAGTACTCGGCTTGGACTTCGCGTTGGCTGGTTCCGTAAAGCCGTGCGGGAGGTCCGTCGGAATCGAGTGGCAATCTCCAGATGTTCGAGTCGAATTGGCGTCGCGCGAAAACGATCCGGTCAGCGCGGAGTGCCATCGCAGGCTCGGCGGCGTTTGTGCCCGCGCCTTCTACGGCTCTAGCGGTCTCCGGCCGATCGATTGGCAATCGAACCAAACGGCGTTCGTTGTTTAAGAAGTCCGGTAGCAAAAGGCTCTTGCCGTCGGCGGCCCGCGCAAGCGAGCTTGAATTGACGTTTGCGCGGAGCAGCGTTTCGGGGCCGACTGACTCGCCGTTCCACGGTGCGATACGAATCTCGAAAATGCCTCCCGTGTTAGCGTGGCGAATAAAGGCAATCTTGCGGCCGTCGGGCGAAACGCGCGGATAATTGTCGCCGTAGGTTTCCTTTGGTGGGGTGGTAATTCGCTTCGGCGCACCGCCAATTGCTGGGACCAGGGCGATGCTCGGGGGATCGTAGGAGCCATCGACGATGAGAAGATTCTTGCCGTCCGGCGTCCAATCGGAAGTGGAAATCAGCGTCTTGGGGCTGTTGACGATATCGGCGATGCGCCGCGGCGTGCCGCCGAGCGCGGAGACGACGTAGTAGCCGGCCGGTTCATCGCGGCGGGCGAAGGCTATGGATTGCCCGTCGGGAGAGAAGCGCGGGTGAGAATCGCGGGCGGCGGTGAGGCGCAGCGCGTCGCCCGTGCCGCCGACGAGTTTGACGAAGATGCCGCGGCCCTTGCCGTCGTTGCCGGTCCAGATGAAAGCGGCTTGATTGCCGTCGGGCGAGAGCGAGGGCTGTTCTTCGATGCCGTCGTAGCTGGTCACCGTGATCAGCCGCGCCGGCGTTTCGTTTTCGCTCGGAATGAATTTCCAGGCGGCTAGGGCAAGCAACGCCACGGCGGCGACCGCCCAGGGCCAGCGTTGCGTTTGCTTGACGATGACTGGAGCCGCGTTCTCGACTTCTTCCAGTGCGATGCGCACATCGCCGATGTGTTGCGTGCGTCGTTCCGGGTCTTTGCGCAGGCAGCGGGCGATCGTCTTTTCGAGATCGACCGGCACGTTCTGCAACGGCGCCGGCTCTTCGCGAAGAATGGCCGACATCGTGGCCAGTTTCGAACCGCCCAGAAACGCCTTGCGGCCCGACGCCATTTCGTACAGCACACAGCCGAAGCTGAAGATGTCCGAGCGCGTGTCGACCTGCTTGCCTTCGGCCTGCTCGGGGCTCATGTAGCTAACCGTGCCGACGATGGTTCCCTCCATCGTTTCGGTTTCGCCATCGGAGGAACCGGAGTCGACGCGCTTGGCGAGGCCGAAGTCGAGGACCTTCACCGTGCCGTCGGCGGCGACCATGATATTGCCGGGCTTCAAGTCGCGATGGACAATCCCGGCTTTGTGCGCGGCGGTGAGCGCCGACGCGATCGGCACGGCGAGTTTTTGCAGTTCGGCGAGCGCGAGGCCGTTGCGCGGGATGACGCGGTCGAGTGTCTTGCCGTCGACGAACTCCATGACGAGGTAGGTTTCGCCCTCGTGATGCAGGAGGTCGTAAATGGTGACGATGTTGGGGTGGTTCAGCGCCGACGCCGCGCGCGCCTCCTGATACATGCGGGCGCCCGTCGACTTCAAGGCGACGACGCGGTCGAGTTCAGTGTCGTGTGCTTTCCAGACCACACCCATGCCGCCTTCGCCGAGCTTTTCGAGGACGCGATAGTGGGAGATGGTCTGGCCGGTCATTCGATTGGCAGGAGAGCGTGGGCTACTGGGAAGAGTTTGTCCGGCGCGGCGAGCGGTGCGATCGACTCGTGCTCCTCAACGTCGAGCCGGGTGCGGTATTGTCCGTCTTCCGGGTCGCGGTGAACGACCATGCGGCGGCGTTTGATGTCGAGGACCCAGTAGTCTTGAATTCCCGCGCGGGCGCAGAGGGCGGCTTTCTTGCCGAGGTCCTGTTTCACGGTCGAGTCGGATACCTCGATAAGAAGCCGGATTTCGGTTGGACGCGGATGGCGAGTTCTAACATCACGGACGGGTCGGGTGAGGACGAAAACATCCGGCTCGGGCCGGCTTATCGCGGCGGCCGGAATCGAAGGCTCGGCGATGGAGTCGTGATTCACGAAGGTGTAGCCGAAGACTTCAGACAACCAGGCGACGATTTCATGGACCGCGATGGCGTGAGTCGGATTTTTACCCATTTTTTCGAAAAGCTCTCCGTCAATCAGTTCATACTCTTTGTCCTCGAGTATCCCTAGCTCTTCGATACGCTCCAATTCCGCACGGGTCCATGTCGCGCGCCGGGGTGTTTCAATTTCCGGGATGTCGTCAATGAAAGTCTGCATAACGCACCGCTCTTATTCTAACGTCGATACGGAAACGGCACAGGCCCAAGCCCGCGCCCATCAAGCGCGGACAAACTTCCTTCCATCGAACATCGCTTTGTTCGCCATGTGTGGGCCTGCGACCGCGGCCGCCGCGATATCGACTGTTGCGTTCGGCTGTTGGCGCGACTTCATGCAGTCGAGAAAATTCTGAATGTGCGCTTCGACCGGCACCGGTGATGCCTTCTCCATCTTCGGCGCGGCGCCCTTCTTCCACGGCTCGGCGTAGACGGTGTAGCCGGCGTCGTCGAGGATCATCGTTCCCTTGTCGCCTTGGAGGAAAATCGACCAGCCATTTTGATAGGCATTGCAGTAGTCGAGCGTCCAGGTCGCGAGCATCTTCGGATATTCAAACACGGCGCTGAAAACGTCGGGGTGCTCCGAGCCGCGCATCTTCGCAACGTAGCCGGACGCCTGCGCCGCCGTAGGCGCCGCGTTTTTGGTGAACCACTGCACCACGTCCATGAGATGCGTGCCTTGGTCGGTCATGTTGCCGCCGGCGTAGTCGAAGAAGTAGCGCCAGCGGCGGAAGCGCATCGGCTCCAACTCTCGCTGTTTCGCCGTGCCGAGAAAGCGGGGCCAGTCGAGTTTGCCCGGCAGCGTCGAGTTGTCGAGATCGGCCGAGATATTCCAATTCCACTGGGCCTTGACGATAGAGACGAAGCCAAGCATGCCGTCGTCGACGAAACGTTTGGCCTCGATTAGCGCGGGCGCCGAGCGGCGCTGCATGCCGATCTGTACAATCTGCTTGGAGTCGCGCACGGCCTTGATCATACGCTCGGACTGTTCGAGCGAGTGCGAAAGAGGCTTCTCGAGGTAGACGTCTTTCTTGGCGTCGAGCGCCGCGAACAGCATCGGCGCGTGATGATGATCGGGCGAAGCGATCACGATGCAGTCGGCTTTGCAGCCTTGCAGCATCTCGTGATAGTCGACCCACTTCTTGGCCTCCGGTTCAATCTCGGCGCCCTTCTGCAGATTGGGTTCGTAGATGTCGCAGATGTCGGTGCAAAGGCAGCCGAGCTGCTTAAACTTCGTCATCAAGTAGCGGCCGCGGCCGCCGGTGGCAATGACCGCGTACGTAATTTTCGAGTTCTGTCCGAAAGCGGACTGGGGGACGAACAATGGGGCGACGAGCGCTCCGATGAGATCGCGCCGTTGCGAGTTCATGGTTGTAGCTCCTTAGTCTTTGCGGGCTGTGAGAATGCGCGAGGGATAGAATCCCTGGCGGAGCTGGATGTCTTCAACGATACGGAAGTTCGCGCGTTTCACAAGCTCTGGGAACGTCGTGGCCACTTGCCGGCCCCAGAACGCGGGCACCAGCGATCCAGCCACATGATACGCCTTATTGAAGAGACTTGTGTGCTGGCCGATCAGAACCATCGTGAACGTCGCCCGCGGCTTCATCACGCGGTGAATCTCTTCAAGCGTACTTTCGATGTCGGCGCCGCCGAGGAGTTCGAAAAGATAACAGCAAAAGACGGCGTCGAAGGCATCGCATCGAAATGGGAGCACGCGGGCGTCGACAGCCTGGCAATCGAGGTTTGCCGCGGGAAACTTGCGGCGGGCCACTCGCTGCGTTCTGGCGGCCATGTTCGGCGACAGGTCGACGCCGCAGGTGTAGCCGATGGAGTTGGCCCTGATGATGCGCCGGAACATCTCGCCGGATCCGGTGGCGATCTCCAAGACCGACATCCCGTTTCGTAGTCCGCTCATTTCGAGGGCCTGTTTATGGGCCTTGGAATGAAAGAGGAACGTCGACGCGGGGTACACGGCGGCGAGGTGATCGTAGACACGCTGGGTGCGCGCGGCGATCGTCTGGGGTAGTTTATCGGTGCGTAGTGCGACGGCTGTCTGCATAAGCAGGTCGTTGCGAAATTGTACCTCAAAGCCGGGTGGTCAGGTCGGGGAACTCGATATGAGTGCGGGTTCCTTCATCTGGCCGGGAGTCGATATCCATCCGATAGTCGTCCCCAAAAAGGACCTTGAGACGCTCGTTTACGTTGGAAACTCCGATGCCGGATTCGAACATCGTGTCAAGTTTTTCGGGCGGCACGCCGACGCCGTCGTCCTCGACTTCGATATGCACGCGGCCGCCGCTCAGCCGTGTTCGCAGCGTAATTACGCCGCCGTCGACCTTGGAACTCAATCCGTGTTTGATCGAATTCTCGATGATGGGCTGCAGGAGCATCGACGGAATCAGGCGATCGAGCGTGGCGGGTTCGGCCTCGTTGACGAAGCGGAGTTTCTCGCCGAAGCGGGTCATTTCGATGCTGAGGTAGTCGTTGATAAAGTTGAGTTCGTCGCGTAATGGACTCATGTTGTCGTCTTTGCGCAGCAGGCGGCGAAGGATGCTCGACAGCTTGAGCACAACGGCGCGCGCCTGATCGGGGTTGGTGCGGATGAGCGAGTTGACGGTATTCAACGTGTTGAACAGGAAGTGCGGATTGATCTGGCTCGTGAGCGCTCTCAGACGCGCTTCGGTGAGCGAGCGCTGTTGGACTTCGATGAGTTTTTCCTGGCGGATGGAGTTCCAGATCTTAAGCGGGATGGCGAACGCGAAGAGCGTCGAGAGGTAGATCATGAAAAAGCCGAGCCAATCGGGTTCTTGCCAGGTCGCGTAGATCGTGAGCAGGAATCGTTCGGCCGCGATTTGATCGAGCGCCCAGCGAAGGAACTCGGCGAACAGGACAGCGCCGAACAACAGCAGGTGAAAGATAGTGACCCGGATGTCGTATTTCGCTCGGAACAGCCGGTAGACGTTGAGGTCGAAGTAGGGCGAAAAATTCCAGATGTCGCCCGTGGAGGGAGCGATATCGCGCAGGAGTCCGCCGAGAACGCCGACCCCGGCGTAGAGCATCATGGCCAGCCATTCGCCGTTGGCGCAAGCCGCCAGCGAGATCATCACGCCGCCCGTTAAGCCGGTGAAGTAGCCGCCGAGTAAGCCGGCCAGCAGCGCGCCTTCCAGCCCCAAGTCGAACGCGAAATTGTTGGCCAACACGCGCAGGCCGATGCCCACGCCGAAGATGATGCCGAAGTTGAGCGCCATTCGAAAGCGTTGTTTATACGTCCGCTCCTCGCGCAGCAACATGCGCAAAAACGCGCCGGAGCGGCCGAGAATGCTGGCCACCGAGGCCGCCACGGCGAGTTTCAAAAGCAGTATGACGAGGTGTTGCTCGAGCATCGAACTATAATGGAACTATCGTCGCACTTTAAATGGCATTTCGATTGGTAAAAAAAGCGGAGGCGGAGTTTCCCACGCGCTTCGGCACGTTTCGGATCTACGGCTTCGTGGGCGAGTGGGACGACCGCAGCGAAGAGGCCGTCGTGCTGCGAATGGGATCGCTCGAAGGCGAGCCGCCGCTTGTGCGCATTCACTCGCAGTGTTTAACCGGCGATGTATTCCACTCTCTGCGGTGCGATTGCCGCGCGCAGCTGGAACTGGCGCTGGAGCGCATCGGTGAAGATGGCCGGGGCCTGCTGATTTATGAGCACCAGGAAGGCCGCGGCATCGGCATCATGAACAAACTCCGCGCCTACGAGTTGCAGGATAGCGGTGCCGATACCATCGAGGCCAATCTCGCGCTCGGCTTCGAAGCCGATTTGCGCAGCTACGAACTGCCCGTTGCGATTATGCAGTACTTCAACCTGCAATCGGTCCGGTTTCTGTCGAATAACCCCGACAAGATCGCGGCTCTGGAGCGCGCCGGCGTGCGTGTGGCCGAGCGTGTGCCTGCACTGGTTGAACCGCAGGCGCATGCGGAGGAGTATCTGCGAACCAAGAAAGAAAAAATGGGGCACCTGCTCGACGTCTTCTAGCCTCTGGTAAAGTGGCAGGATGGTCTTTAAAGTATTGGCCGCGATTCTCGCGGCGGGGGCGCTATTCGCGCAGAGCGGCACGATTCAGGGTGTGGTCAAGGATTCCTCCGACGCGGTGGTCGCGGGCGCGGGTGTGTCGATTGTTAATATCGACACCGGACTGCGCCGTGATTTGACGACGAATGAGCAAGGGTTCTACACCGCGCCGACGCTTCCGGTCGGCCGGTATAAGATCAGCGCGTCGAAGGCGGGCTTTGCCACCGCCGAAGTGCCCGAGGTCAAGCTCGACGTTACGCAGACGGTGCGTCTGGACTTTTCGTTAAAGGCCGGCACCGTGACCGAGAGTATTCAGGTGACCTCGACGGCGGCGTTGATCGACTCTGAAACGACGACGGTTGGTCAGGTCATCGACAACAAGCGCATCGTCGAACTGCCTCTGAACGGCCGCAACTATCTGGACCTGGCAAAGCTGACCGCTGGCACCAATCCCGGCCGCGGTGGACGCACGCAGGGCGAAGGTGGGTTCTCCGCTTCCGGCCAGCACATCTATCAGGTCAACGTGACGATTGACGGCGTCGATAACTCGTCGGTGGCTTCCGGCGGCCCCCTGGGATTCGAAGCGCAAGCGGTGAAACCCAGCGTCGACGCGGTGAGCGAGTATCGCGTGGTGACGAACAATCTTTCCGCCGAGTACGGAACGCGGATGGGCGGGCAGGTTTTCGTCAACATCAAGAGCGGTACAAACGAGATCCACGGAACGGCTTTCGAGTTCTTGCGGAACAGCAAGCTCGACGGCACGAACTTCTTCGCCAATCGCGCGGGCCGTACCAAGCCAACCTACAAGCAAAGCCAGTTCGGCGGAACGTTCGGCGGCCCAGTGAAGAAGGACAAGACGTTCTACTTCGCGAGTTTCGAAGGAACGCGCACGCGGCTCGGCCGGAGCTTTACTTCGACTGTTCCGGTCAACGAACTTCGCAACGGTGACTTCAACCGCATTCGGCCCGTCTTCGATCCCGCGACGACCGTCGGCTCGCCGGCCAGTTTCACGCGGCAACCATTCCCTGGCAACATCGTTCCGCGCAATCGTTGGGACCCGCTGTTCCCGAAACTGCTCGATTTGTATCCTCGGCCGAATCTAGGCACGGGCATCGTGAACAACTACTTCTTCGCTCCGAACGAATCGAACGACGTCAATACGTACGATTTCAAGGGCGATCACAACTTCAACGCGTCGCAGCGATTCACGGCGCGCTATAGCATGCGTCAGCGCGACCGCTTCGAACCGGGCCCGCTGCCGTTGCCGGCCGATGGCGGTTTGGCGACAACGACAGTGATCGACAGCCACTCGGTCGCGGCTTCGCACATCTCCACGATCGGGGCCTCCGCGACCAACGAGATCAAATTCGGCTTTACGCGCATGATCACCAAGTTCGATGTGCCCTACGAGAGGCCGCTGTTCGACGAGTTCGGCATCAAAGGGATTCCGAAGGTAAACAATCCCGGGTCGAACGATCACGGGCTTTCGCGCTTTTCGCCGGCCGGCTACGCTGAACTCGGCACCCGCAGTTTCTGGCCGAACTTCAACAACATGGATCTGTTCCAGTTTGCCGACACCTACTATCGCAACCTCGGCAAATACAATTTGAAGGTTGGCGGCGAGTTCCGGCGTCAGAACATTTCACGGCTCGCGGCGCGGTTCGCGCGCGGGCAGTTTGCATTTAATCGGGAGTTCTCGGCCAATCCCGCTAACCGCGCGGTCACCGGCGATGGGCTGGCCGAGTTCATGCTCGGACTGGCCGGCGGCGGTACGATCGGAAACGAAAATGGCGAAGACCTGTGGGCCAACACCTATTCGATGTTCGCGCAGAACGATTGGAAACTCTCCCCCAGACTCACTGTAAATCTCGGCGTTCGCTGCGATGTCTTCGCTTTCCCGACGTTCGTGCAAGCCAATGTCTCTCGCTTCGTGCCGGACTTCTCGAATCTCGGCCCCAACGCGCGGTTGCAGCAGATTAAGCTACAGGCGGGCGATTGCGGGTGCCGCAACGATAAGAACAACATTGCGCCGCGAGTCGGTCTCGCATGGCGCGCGCAAAATAAGACCGTGGTTCGCGCGGGTTTTGGTTTCATCTACGCGCAGCAGGACAACCTCCAGGCCGGCGCGCGCGCCCTCAACCAGGCGCCGGACTTCGTCGAAGTTGGATTCGGTACGCTTGACCGCATCAACGCGCGGCTGACGTTGAGCGGCGGTTTCCCCGCCGTGCAGTTGCCCGCGGCTTCGGTGCCGGGCCCGGCCGCTGTCAGTATCGACATTCCGGAAGACTATCTGCCGACGCAATATTCGCAACAGTGGTTTTTCGATGTGCAACGAGAGCTGCCCTTTGACGTGTTGCTGACAATCGGGTACAACGGCAACGGCACGCGCCAGCTATTGAGCAGCGTGGACTTCAATCTTCCGTTCGACATCGCGCCGGGGCCGACGCCGGTGCCGGCGCGGCGTTTGTGGCCGTTCTACAACAGTGTCAATCGCCAACTGCCCGTCGGTACGCTGAACTACAACGCGCTTGCCTTAAAGATTGAAAAGCGCTTTTCGAAGGGCCTCACGTTCCTGTCGGCCTACACGTGGAGCAAAACGCTGGACAATATCGACGAGACGCTGACCGGCGCCGGCACGGGCGCCTTGAAGCCATGGGACCGCAAGGGCAATTATGGGCGATCGGTGACCGATCTGCGACACAACTACGTCGTCAGCGCTACCTACGAGCTGCCGTTTGGCCGCGGCAAGCAGTTCCTCGGTTCGAATCGCGCGCTCGATCTGGTATTCGGCGGCTGGCAGTTGGGCGGCATCATGACACTGCAAACCGGCTTGCCGTTCACCGTCAACAGCGGCGGTGGCATCACAAACGCCGGCGGCGCCGACCGCCCGAACCGCATCGGCACCGGAAGTCTTTCCGCCGATCGGCGCACGATTGATCGCTGGTTCGACCTTGCCGCGTTCGTCACCCAGCCGAATTTCACCTACGGCAACTCCGGGCGAAATATCCTCGACGGTCCTGGCAACAAGAATCTCGATTTGTCGTTGTCGAAGCGGTTCGCGATTACCGAAAAGTTCAACTTGCAATTCCGCGCGGAGGCGTTTAACGCCACCAATACCGCGAATTTCGGCTTCCCGACGGCGAATATCAGCGTCGCCGGCGTCGGAGCGATTACATCCGCTGACGAACCGCGGCGCGTACAGTTCGGATTGAAGCTCGTCTTCTAGCTACCGCGTAAGTGGCGTAATCGTTAGCTTGCGAATCTCGACCGGTCCGTGATCCCCCTGCACCGAAATCGGCCCCGGTACGGACTCATCCCAATCATGCGCCATCGCGGTCAGCCCGTCGACAATGCCTTTGTCGATCACCTTCTGCCCGTTCACCGTAACTGTCACCACACGCCCAACCAAGCGAATGTCGTAAGTCTGCCACTCGCCCGGCTTCTTCGATGCATTCACCGACGGCTTGATGCGGCTATACAACGCGCCAGTGCCGTGCGTATCGGCGGGTTTGCCGTAGTCGTCGACAATCTGAATCTCATACCGGCCGCGTAACCCAATCCCGCCATTGGAATGCTCGCCGATCTTGAACTCGCAGTGCAACTCGAAGTTCCAGAACTTCTCCGACGACACCAGATTGTTCGCACCCGCGACGTTCTTCATGATCCCGCCTTCCACCTTCCAACCAAGATCTTTCCCCGGCACCATCGCCGACCAATTCGATAGGTCCTTGCCGTTGAAGAGATCCACCGCCTTACCTTTCTTCCATGACCCGTCGTCCTTCTCTGGCAGCGCCGGCGCGCGCTTGCCGAAGAACTTTGTACGCGTGCTCGAAGCCGATGTGTAGTGCTCGCCAACCAACTCGCCGTTGACGACGCGCGCCTCGTAGATCAATTCGGCCGAAGCCGTGCCTTGCTTCTTATTCGCCGGCCGCTGAAACGAAAACCGGAGCGCTCCATCCTTCAGCGAGAAGTTCTTCACCACGTTCAAGTCACCGCCCAGCGCGGAGATGAACGATCCCGTCATCGTACCCGTGCCCGCACCGTTGACCTCGAGCCACCACGCCCGTCGCCGCGCTTCGTTGTCAACGCGGATATCCCACCGTCCGTTGAAATCGGCGTCCTTCGCCATCAGCGCCATTGAAAGAAGAAAGTAGAGTCGCATCGAATGCAGTCTATCTGATAACGTCTTTCCCATGCCAATTGCATCCCTCGCGCGCCGAGCGCGCCTGGCGCCTCAAGCGGCCGCCGCCGCGTCCGGCCCCAGTTCCATCGCCAGTGGAAAGCTATTCGCCCGCAACGGCTACAGCATCGTGAAACTAGAGACGCGCGGAGGCGTCGCCGGTTACGGCGAAGGCGCGCCGATTCAGCAGTCCGATTTCGAAGCCGCGCTCGCCCGCGTCAAGGGCAGGAAAGCGAGTGCGCCGGGATAAACCGGCATGTTGTAGGGGATGAAAGAGCCCTACGGGAAAGGAGCAGCGACTCTATTCCGACCTCGAGTCTTGCATGGTGCGCCGCGAGGCGCACGGCGAAGCGT
>Ga0194131_10006210_pt1 | contig 16758 bp, 14 predicted proteins | sample TA2KigO120mmetaG_FD_148631 | JGI IMG/M metagenome (GOLD analysis project Ga0194131, IMG submission 148631) | Freshwater microbial communities from Lake Tanganyika, Tanzania - TA2015053 Kigoma Offshore 120m | ecosystem: Environmental > Aquatic > Freshwater > Lake | place: Tanzania: Lake... | reverse complement strand
GTCGATCTTCAAGGATTTCCGCGGAGAGTACGTTGAGACGTACAACGAACAGCTCTATCGTGAAGCTGGCATCGTCGTAAGCTTCATTCAGGACGATATTTCCACCTCACACCGTCACGTGCTGCGTGGGATCCATGGTGACCAGGAGACCTGGAAGTTGGTCTCTTGCCTCCACGGGGAATTCTTTCTGGCGGTCGTGAACTGGGATCGGTTTTCTCCTCAACACGGGAAGTGGGAGACCTTTGTACTGTCCGATCGTAACCACCTGCAGGTCCTCATTCCGCCAAAGTTTGGGAACGGCCACGTCGTGCTTACAGAAAAAGCGATCTTTCACTACAAGCAGAGCACGTACTACAACCGAGCAGGTCAATTCACCTTGTCTTGGAATGACCCGCGGCTTGGCATCCCATGGCCGGTAAAGGATCCGATCCTGTCAAGGCGCGACCAAGGGCTAGAACACTGATGGCGATTCCGACCCTTGAGGGGGCCACCGTCTTGGTCACCGGCGGCACTGGTTTCATCGGATCGAATCTGGCTTTACGTCTCGCCGCCGAAGGTTGTCATGTGAGATCAACGCGCCACACGCGCCCCGTCCTGGTGGAACATCCGAATATCGATTACGTCCCCGCCGATTTGACGCGCATGGACGATTGCCGCCGCGTCGCGGAGGGCGTGGATTATGTATTCATGTGTGCCGCAAGTACTGCAGGTGCGGCCGTCATGACGACGACGCCGTTGGTTCACGTGACGCCCAACGTGGTCATGAACGCACAACTGATGCAGGCGGCCTACGATGCCAGGGTCAAGAAGTTCCTGTTCATTAGCAGCAGCGCTGCATACCCTCCTACCGGCGATCGACCGGTACGTGAAGACGAGATGTTCGGAGGTGACCCTTCAGACGTCTACTACGCCGTTGGCTGGATGAAGCGCTACGCTGAGATACTCTGCCGGCTTTATTCACAGCGCCTTAAGCCTCCGATGCCCACGGTCGTCGTTCGGCCCTCGAATGCCTACGGTCCGCTGGATGACTTCGAATTCGGCACGTCACATATGATGGCGGCCCTCATTCGACGAGTCGTCGAGCGACACAATCCCATTGAGGTCTGGGGCACTGGCGACGACGTGCGAGATCTGATCTACATCGACGACCTAATCGAAGGCATCGTAGCTGCGTTCAAAGGGACTGAGTCCTACCTGGCAGTGAACGTTGCTTCCGGCGTCGCCCACAGCGTGAGAGATGTACTCAGTGCCATAATCGTTGTAGACCAGTTCACCAATGCGGCCGTACGTTTCGACCGATCCAAACCCTCGACAATTCCTATGCGCGTGATCGACACGACTCTTGCCAAAACCAAACTAGGATTCGAACCTAAGATTGAGCTCCGGGATGGCATCAGGAGGACCATAGATTGGTATCGCGCCAACAGGCCGCTCGCCATCAGATGAATCCCAAATCTTCGCGAGAAACACTACAGGCGACTGCAGATGGGTCAGGGACGGGATTCGAGAACCGATCCCCGAGACGAGTGACTCACCTTATGGTCACGAAGAATTCCGCGCGCCAACTTGAGAAAAGTCTTGACATGGTAAAGCCATACTTGAACGAACACGATGAAGTGATTGTCGTTGATGGAGCATCGACTGACGATACTGTCGGCGTCGTAAGTAAACATGGTGATCTGGTCGACACCTTCATTTCCGAGTCAGACGTGAGTGCTGCGCATGCCGTTAACAAAGGGATTCTGCTGGCCCACGGTCGATACGTCAGGCTGTATGCGGTTGACGACATAACCGATATGGAAGTGCTCGGCAGGGCAATTGACATCATGGATGGAAATCCGAATGTCGACGTGTTGGTCTGCGGCGGCACGAAGATCGTGGGGGACACAGCAGTTGAAGTCTGGCTTCCGCACGGAACCCGATACGGCGATTCTCTCAAGAGCATCTTTGACCACGGTGGGTGCGGCTCAGGTTTCATTGTTCGTCGATCATCGATCGCGCGTATCGGACTGTTTCCGACTGGCCCGGCGGCGGATGTTGGCCTGCTTATCCAAGCCGTCGCCCGAGGGGGCATAGTCCGCTTTTGCCGTCTCAAGCTCTACACCCACGAGATCAACGAACAGAGTTATGGGGTAAGACTCAGCGCTCAGCATCGAGAGCACATGATGGACTTGAGGCGATACTACGGAGGAGGCCTGTGGTTCTACCTTCGGTTCGTTTATTTCGCGCCGGCCCGGAGCAAAATATGGTCGGCTATCACCAAGTTCCTTGATCGCGTCTTGCCCAAAGCCCTGGCCGGTTTCTTTCGTCGATCCAAACGATGGTTGTTAAGGGCGAACAATCGATCGAGTGTGATGATTCCAACTGGCGTCGATCAAGCGCAGCGTTGGGACGGCGGATTCAGCTAACGGGATCGAGGATATGAGATAGTCTGCAGCTGGGATGACGGAATCGCATGACTCGTGTTGGCCATTCGAAATTCTGACAGACTCTAGATCGTGTCTCGGGCCGAATTGCGTCGTTCCGATGGCCCACATATCAGCTGTCCGGTGATGCGACAAATCATAGAAGCGGGAGCTGGATCGCCCGGTGTCCAATATGCCGCCCCTGTCGTCGTCGGCTAGCAGAACGTCGCTTCTTCGCGCAGGGGGCCACAAGAAACACGGCGAATCGTCAGCCCGCTGATAATGGGAAACGTTGCCGGTGATGAGCTTAGAATCCAAGTATGCACATTTCCGCCGTGATGGTAGTCTCTCGACGACCAACGCCGGTTTCAGTCTGACTTGATGGCCCTTGGAAGTACAGATCGATTGTGAATAATATGCCCAAATTCGCACAGCTCGCCGAAGGATATCCGCTCAGAAGTGATTATGAGCGTATTGAGGGTGACGGGCGGTATCAGGCCATGTTCGAGTTCTCGCAGCGATTCCTTAAGGGGAATGTCGGTTTGCTCGGGGAGTATGCGCAAACCTGGGTGCCCGACCCGCTGAACACATGGAGCCGACGGTGGGAATACCTTTACGCGTACGAAAAGATCGCCTCCTTGAACATAAGCCATGGCCCACGACCTATGAGGTTAATGGACGCGGGCAGCGGGCTAACCTTCTTTTCCCACTTTCTTGGAGAACATTTTACAACGGCTGAGGTGGAGTGCTTCGACTACGATTCGCTTGTGGAAACGACCGGGGATCGACTGGCGCTCAAGTCAAGAGCTGCAAACTACTCGACCGGTGATCTGTCGTCGATGCCATTTCGCGATCGAACATTCGACGCTATCTACTGTATTTCAGTCCTTGAGCACTGCAGGGATCACAAGAAAGTCATAAGCGAATGCGCTCGCGTGCTCACGCCAGGCGGTAGTTTGATTCTCACGGTGGACGTGTCGTTGGATGGCAAGTCAGAAATTCATCCGAATATGCTGCGAGAGATGATTGCACATCTGGGTCAATGGTTTGACCCGATAGTTTCGTACCATTTACTCGCTGACAACATGGATGAACAACTGATCTTGACGACTCGGTATTCGTACGAGACTTCGGGATACAAGTTGCTCCCATGGAGTAGACCGGGCGTGGTTTCGACGCTCCGGCACTTCCTCAGACATGGACGGCCACCGCAGCACCCGCCCTTGAATCTCACGTGTTTTTGCATGACGTGGATTCGCAAGGGCAACAACTAGAGGGCGGGGTAGACTTCAGACCGTGCAGGTCCAGGCACCAGCCCATCAAGAATTGCCGTCCATGACGGAGAGATGAACCACCGATGGCGGATCAGACGAAGCGGATCTTGATTGTTCTTGAAAATGATCTTTATGTGCGTAATTTTGTCACTTCTGGCGCATTCGATGCATTGTTCGACAGCGGGGATGTGGGCGTAGTTACCTCAGAGGCGGTCGTGAAGATGGCCGACTCGATACCCACCGAACGATTGCTCGGGTCGTTCCAGCGATCCGCCAACTCCAATCTCGTCTTCGCGTACAACAAATTGTCGATCCGGGCCCTTCGACGAAGGTCGACGACGTTTGACATCAAGGTCAGGACCGAGGTTCCATTTGGTACCTATGACATCCGTCATAAGATCGCATCTACTCCACTGATCTTCGATCTGCTTACAAAACGAATGATGAGGCGGCGATTTCAACCGAATAAGAGCCTTCTCGCGATTGTTCAGAGTTTACGTCCTGAGTTGGTTATTTTTCCGTTTACTGGGGTTGAGGCTTCCGGTTATGAGCTGGTCCGCATGGGGCCTCGATTCGGATTCAGGACTCTGTTTTTGGTCAACGGCTGGGACAATCTTTCCAGCAAGGGAATCATGCCGTTTCGACCGGATTTCATTGGTGTCTGGGGTCCCCAATCTGCCGAGGACGCGAAGAGAATCCAGGGGATGCCTCCAGATCGGGTCCTGCTCATGGGGTGCGCGAGATACGAGGGTTTCGCTGCCCCGGAAATCGGTCGCGAGCCGCCTTTCGAGTTCCCCTACGTACTGTTCGCAGGTTCAACAACGGCATGTGAGGAGATCGGGCCGCTGCAGGAGTTTGACAGAGCCCTGACGGCGTCGGGGAGATCAGACTTGAAAATTGTCTACAGGCCGCATCCGCAACGTGAGCGTCGCCTGTGCGAGGACGTGTTCCGACCGGAGGAGTTCCGGAACGTGGTTATTGACCCGCAGGTTGCCGAAGGATACTTCGGCGCCAAGGAGCGCAAAACCGAGAACACATCGAGCCAGCAGTATCCCGCCCTGACCTACTATCCAGGCCTCCTTCGACACGCCCGGTTCGTCGTATCCCCGATGTCCTCCATGACTCTTGAGGCCGCCCTCTTCGACGTACCGGCCATGATTCTGGCCTACGATGATGGCTACCATCCCATACCTGGAAATCTTCAGGCGAGCTACCGACATTTCGAGGGAGCGGATACGGTCCCCGGGTGGTTCTTCGCGCGCTCGAAATCGGAACTCAGGGCATCATTCGAATCCATGGTCGAGAGGACTCGGCGTGAACACGCCGGCGACCGTGCTTTCCGGCCCGCGCTCTCGGATGCGATGCGACGCTATCTCCATACGGACGAAATCGGCTATTCCCGGCGCCTCGAGAATGCCGCCCGAGAGATACTGAACGCCAGGCGTTAGTACCGGGGGCGCATCGCCAGGCCGTCGATGGCCGAAGGAGCGCTATTCGAAAGCGTCTGCGGAGTTGGAAACTCGAATGCCTGGAGGGTCAATGCAGGGAACTCTTCGTAGCTTACGAATCCTCCACGTCGGAGCTACTGATATCACGAACGGCATGTCGGGGGAGAAATACCTGGTGGATGCCTGGCGGGCATCTGGCCACGCAGTCGATTACTTGGATGGATCTCGCCGAAATCGACTTGCCCCGAGGATTGCAGCTGCCGACGATTTCGATGCGTTCTTCCTGCAGAGGGGGGCGTTGTTTCCCTTGCCGTTGGTCCGTGTTGTGACGCGGCCCAAGATCTTCTGGGACACAGAGCTGCCGGACTCGCTACCTGATCGCCTTCATTTGATACGGAGTGGGCTGTTCGACAGGATCCTGTTCTGGTCGAAGGGGATCATGAACCATGTAATTGACAAGGGCTGGGCTGAACCGTCGCGATGCGGTGTGTTCATCGGAGGTTTTGATCACCGGCTGCATCGACCAATAGAGGAGTCCATCAAGGATATCGATGTCCTCTTCGTAGGAGCACACACGGCCCGACGAGAGCGGATCATCGCAGATGCCAGCAAGCACTTAAGGTTGGTCTTTCAAAGCGCCTTCGGCGAAGATATGACAAGGCTGTACTCGAGAGCCAAGATCATCCTGAACGTGCATGCCTCAGGAACGGCGACCACAGAGGCGCGGGTGTTCGAGGTTCTTGGTTGCCGTGGCTTCTTGTTAAGTGAACGACTGTCTGAAGAAAATCCTTTCGACTCCAGGCACCTCGTAGAGTTCAAGACAGTCAAAGAACTGGTCGACAAGGCGCGGTACTACCTGGCCCACCCAGTTGAAAGAGAACAAATAGCCGCAGAAGGCCACCGCGCCGCTCTTGCGGGCCATACCTATCAGCACCGTGCGGACGAGCTGGCACGACTGATGACTCAGCTTTGCGGCGAAGATCATGCAACGAAGCGGCCACCAGTAAAAATCGATCTGGGTTTCCGCGCGTACGGTGCATACGAGTTGGCGCGTTGGACGTTCCACAGGGTGAGACGACTGGGCCAAGCTATCCGCTAAGGTCCGGCAGGAACATTGGGGTGAATATCGGACTTGCCACGACCTGGTTCGAGCGAGGGGCGGCGCTCGTGTCACGGGCGTACATGGACACGCTGACTGCGGGGGGCCACAACGTGTTCGTATTCGCCCGCGCAGGCGAACGCTACGCGGTGGGTAACCCGAAATGGGACCTCCCAAACGTCACGTGGGGGCGAAGTTCGACCTGGCACAGGCCGACCTGGGTCGACTGGCGTGAGTTCGAATCATGGGTCGCTCGCAACCGGCTTGATCTGCTGATCTTTAATGAACAGCATGTGTGGAGCGTGGTGATCCGGAGCCATCAGTTTGGAATTCCGATCGGCGCTTATGTCGACTACTACACCAGTCGCACCGTACCGTTTTTCCAAACTTACGACTTTCTGCTCTGCAATACGCGGAGGCATTACGGCGTTTTTCAGAACCACCCGCAGGCCTTCCATATTCCATGGGGAACCGACTGCCGGCTGTTCGGCGGCACTGGTGAAGTGGTTCACCCTGATCGTGTGACCTTCTTTCATTCGTACGGATTCGACCCCAACCGAAAGGGCACGGATATCGCGATCATGGCATTTCGCGAATTGACGGGCCCCGCGCGCCTGGTGATACATGGTCAGGTCCCACTCACGAGATTCCCCCGTATCGCCGAACTTGCTTCCGGCGATGGAAGGATCGAGGTGATAGAGAAGGAAGTGGGTGCCCCAGGCCTCTACCATCTCGGGGATGTCTACGTGTATCCAAGCAGGCTCGAAGGAGTCGGCCTCACGATCGCTGAGGCACAGGCGTCAGGACTGCCGACGATAACGACCGACCTGCCGCCAATGAACGAGTTTGTGGCCCATGGGGAAAGTGGACGGCTAGTGAGGGCCGAGGATGTGAAGATCCACCCCGGGCCAGACGACTACTACTGGCCCAGCATCGCCCCGGTAACCTCGGCTATGACCGAGGCCATGCGGTGGTATGTGGACCGGGTCGCTGAATTACCTGCCATGAAAGATCGCGCCAGGAACTGGGCCACTAGCCGATTGGACTGGACGAAGAACTCGCGCGCCCTGCTTGGGATCGTGCCATCGCTCCGGTTGACAGCGGCGCGGCCCGTGCCTCGCACGGTAGAGCATGAAATCAGTAACTATGAGCGAACGCATGACCGCGCATGGTTCCTCGGTCGAATGCGATCCCTCGCTGGAACGGCTGGAGGCCGCTTCGTACGAGGAGGAGCGCGGCGGTTGCTCCGGCCCATGCGGACGAAACGGGGGTCGGCCAATCCATGAAGGTGCTCTGCGTACTGGGTACACGTCCAGAGGCCATCAAGTTTGTGTCGGTGGTTCGGGCGTTGCAGGTCAGCAATAGATTCGAGCCGATCGTTTGCGCCACCGGGCAACACCGGGACATGCTTGATCAGGTCCTGAGGGCCTTTGACCTGCGGGTCGACATCGACCTTAATTTGATGACGCCAGGGCAGAGTCCGAGCGACGTTACGAGCCAGGTCCTACAGGCGCTCGGCAGAGTACTGAAAGAAGTCAACCCGGACTGGGTTCTCGTGCAAGGAGACACGGTCACGGCGTTCGCGGCCGCGATCGCTGCCTACTTCTCCCGCACGCGGCTGGGACACATCGAGGCCGGACTGAGAACCGGCGCCAAGTTCGCGCCCTATCCGGAGGAGTTGATGCGGCGGGGCATCTCGGTTTTCACCGACGCTCATTTTGCGCCGACGAACCGCGCCAGGGCGAACCTCCTAGAAGAAGGTATTAGCTCCGAACGGGTTTGGGTTACCGGCAACACCGGCATCGATGCGCTCCACCTTGCACTGAAGCTGCTAAAAGGCGGAGGCAAGCTTCGTGATGAGATAGATCAGCGATTTGCATTCCTTCGACCGGAGGCTCGACTCGTACTGGTCACCGCTCACCGACGGGAGAGCTTCGGCAAGGCTTTTGAGGAGATCTGCCTTGCGTTACGGGACATTGCCAAGCAGTCTCCTGATATAGATCTCGTATATCCAGTTCACCTGAATCCGAACGTGATTGACCCGGTCGAACGCATCCTCGGTCCCGTGCGGCGCGTCAACAACAGATGGAACAAAGGAGGAGCGCACGCTCCTCCAAATCTGCATCTGATCGAACCGCTCGATTATTTTTCCTTTGTCTACTTAATGGGGCGTTCGGAACTGATCATCACCGATTCCGGTGGGATTCAAGAAGAGGCACCTAGCATCGGAAAGCCACTACTGGTTATGCGAGACGTGACGGAACGGCAGGAAGCAGTAGAGGCCGGTTGTGCTCTACTGGTCGGTACATCGCGGCGAAGGATCGTTCTTGAAGCGATGGAGTTGCTGAACAATCGTACGCATTACGACGCGTTCGCACACAAGTCGAATGTTTTCGGAGACGGGGAATCAGGTAGGAAGATCGTGCAAATACTGGGCAGCCTGAGTTAGACGACCTGTGCGAATCGATTACTCCGAGATCTTCGCGCCCAAGCCTGCGGCGGTAGCCGAAATCAAAGGACGGCTGGCCGCCGAGCCGGTGCTCGTTCCGTCGTACGTGGGGAAGCCGCACTATGCCGGGAACTTTGCCAAGCAGTGGCAACAGTTCCGCGACACTCAGCTGGACTCGGTCAACGGCACGTCGATCTCGTTGGACTTCCTCCAGCAGCTCCTGAACGCCCCCGTCGACACGCTCGCGGACAAGGTCGTTCTTGAAATCGGCGCAGGGGCTGGGCGGTTTACCGAACATCTGGTTCGGCACGCTCGGCTGGTGGTAGCAATCGATCTCTCGGAAGCGATCTACCACAACGCCGCACTGGGCGCCCGGAATCTGGTTGCCGCTCAAGCTGATCTGTTCGCGATGCCCCAGGCGAAGGTCGTGTTCGACGTAGTCTTATGTCGTGGTGTGCTCCAACACACACCGAGTCCGATCGAGGCGATCGGTCGAATTCACAACTTGGTCGGCCCCGGCGGAATGGTCGTGTTTGACATCTACCGGCCAATGCGCATGGGTCGATTCGACGCAAAATACATCTGGCGCCCGATCGTCCAGAAACTGTTCAGCTACGAGTCATTCGCCGCGTTTCTGGATCGAAATGCCGGGCGACTGCTGAAGCTGCGGTGGGGATTGAAACCGTTCCTGCCCTGGAAGGCGAAGCGGCTCCTGGACTACGCGATACCCGTCTGGGACTACAAGGGCGTCTATCCCCTTGACGACCGGCAGCTCATCGAATGGTGCAAACTGGACACCATGGACGCCATGTTCGCCAAGTTCGATTCTCCAATGAGGTACGACAAGGTCGTTGAAGCGATCGCCGGTCTGGGGGCTGAACTAGTCTGGTCGGATCGGCGAATGAACTTCTTCGTGAGCCGCGCAAAGGGTGCGCCGGCCAGAGCCCCCGCAACCATGATCATGGCGGATGGATCGTAGCGGTCTCGAACCCATGCGCGACCCCAAGGGCCAGATTCGCTTTGTGCACGTCCTAGGTTCACTCGATTACGGAGGCACCGAGCGTCGCTGCCTCGGCATCGTCGCTGCGCACGATGCGCGGTCGATCGAGAGTCACGTCGTTGTCCTGGGATCTACGACGGGTGGGTTGTCCGAACAGTTCAAGAGTGTGCCCGGTCTTACGATCCATGAATGCCGGTACAACCCGTCGGCAAGGCTGCGATTCGTACTCCAGTTTCGTGAGTTGTGCCGTGACATTCGGCCAGATGTGGTCTGTTGCTATGCGTTCGGGAATCACGCGCTGGTCAGCATCGCGGCTCGCCTGGCCGGCGTGCCCAGAGTCGTCGCTAGCGTCGGGAATCCTCCGCCGGCCGATCCGAAGTTGAGGAGACGAACGCGCTGGCTGGCTCAGTTGGCGAGGCCGTTCTGCGAGACCGTAATTGCACCGTCGATACACGTAGGGAAGACGGTCCAATCCGGCTACGGACTGCCCGGGCGGAGCATCCGCGTAATTCATACCGGCTGCGATTGGCGGTCAATCTCTGAACAAGCCAGCAAAACCAGGTCATTGGGGCGACTGAATGGGAACCCCGTGATTGGGATGGTGGCCAGGCTGGATACGATCAAGGACCACGCGACTCTGATCAGAGCGACGGCGATCCTGAAGGATCGCCATCCGGGGATTCGGATTCTTCTGGTTGGAGACGGCCCAGAACGATCGGCGCTGGAGCAGCTCGCCCGTTCGATTGGCGTGTTCGACCAAGTCGAGTTTCTGGGAGCCAGGTCGGATGTCCCACATTATCTGGGATTAATGGACGTTTTCGCGTTTTCGACTACCGCCGCCGAGGGATTTTCGAACGCGCTTCTTGAAGCGATGGCGAGCGGAACTCCGATCGTGGCGACGCGGGTTGACCCGTGCTCCGAGGCGCTGAACGATGGTGAGTGTGGTTTGCTGGTAAACAAAGCGGACCCAGAGGCCCTGGCAGCAGGGATCGAAGAGCTTCTCAGCTCGCCACCAACGGCTTCGACGCTCAGTCGGAACGCTCTTGCGCGTGTCAGATCTCATCACGATCTCAACGTCGTGGCTTCAAGATACGAACAGGAATTCAGGAGAGGTCTGTGACCCTGAGTGACACGCCTTCGGCAAGCCGCCGTTTCCTGGCGGTGCTGGGAGATACTTCCGACATCCAGGCATGGAGCGGGATCCCCTACCACTTTCAGGTGGCAGGGGAAGAAGCCGGATTCTTCTCCGGGACCTTGCGACTACCGGTCGAACGCCTCAGGTTGAGGCGCATCGTGTGGAATCTCCTTAGTGTCGTCCGCCGGGAGCGTCCGGGCGGGTTCCAGTACTCCAATTCATGCCTGGAGTATCTCTTTCGGGCAACGAAGGATCAGCTCGCGGGCGCAGAGGTGGTAAGTCATTTCCAACTGTTTCCGCCTCTGGATTTGGCGGGCCAGTATGGCGTCCGTTCCAGCTATTACATCGACATGACGCTACGTCGCCTCTTTGAAGAGTACGGAATCCAGAACACGATCGGTCGCTCGATCGCCCGCGATTCGATCATGCGCGAATGGGAGGGGTATCAAGCAGCCCGCTATGTCGTCTGCATGTCCTCGTGGGCAGCGCGTTCGGTTCAGCAGGAGTACGGGATATCAGAAGACAAGGTTCGCGTAGTGATGCCGGGAGCGAACATCGACGACGAGATTGCTGAGGCGGTGCTCTCAGAACGAGACGGTCGCGAAGAGAATTCAGGCGAAAATCATGGGCCGTTTCGGTTAGGGTTTACGGGTAAACACCCCGAGAGGAAAGGTCTCCCGCGCCTGATCGAAGCGGCAAAGCTATTGCGTACCCGGGGTGTACCGGTGGAGGTCGGGGTCGTAGGTGCGTTGCCCCAACAGTACCGCTCCGAGCCGGTCGTGCGTTGGTACGGCTACATCGACAAGCGGACGGAGATGCGCAGGTTTGCCGAGACGGTGGCAGGATTTGACCTCGGATGCTTGCTCTCCTACGCCGAGGGTCTTGGGATCTCCACTCTCGAATATCTTCGTATGGGCGTCCCGGTACTCGGGACTAGCGTAGGTGGGATCACCGACTGTGTTCCGGACGACGCGGGGCTGTTGATCGATGCGTCCTCTTCATCCGAGGCAATTGCCGAAATGATCCAGGCGCTTATTAACGAGCCGGAGCGCCACCTGGCGATGAAGCGAGCCGCACTGGCGCGTCGCCGCCAGTACACATGGAAGCGGGTAGTTCAAGACTTCGAACAGTTGTGGCGCCGGCTCCCGTGAACGCCGTTCTCGTTTACGCCAGCTTTGCCCCCTTCCATCGGTCCAGGATCGTGGCCGCAGCGGAGACCGGAGACCGTGATGGAGATCAGCTAACCGCGATCGAAATTGCCGGGACCCAGAGCGACTACAGGTGGGCCGGTTCAGATGTTACCGGTGCTATCAGATCGGTACTCCTGTTTCCCGAGGAGGATTACTGGAGTATCTCAGCGCACCGAATCGGCAAGATGCTTAAGGACCGTCTCGACTCTATCAGGCCAGATGTGGTCGTGTTGCCCGGATGGAATTTCAAGGAGTCCGTTGCGGGCCTGTCATGGTGCCTGCGGAACCGCGTTGCTTGTGTTCTGATATCAGATAGTCAATCGATCGATAATCCCAGGGGCCCACTGAAAGAGCTCGTCAAGAGCTGCACAGTCCGACGATTTGACGCAGCATTCGTCGGAGGAGCTCCCCACGTTAGATATGTCGGGAACCTGGGGATTCCTCCGGAACGTTGCGTTCCCGGATGTGATGTAGTCGACAACGGTTTCTTCGAGGGAGCGCCGCGGTCGTCAGCCGCACAGCGGCAGCCTGGCACCGGAAAATTGTTCAGTGCGATTAGGCTGCTTCCCCGCAAGAACGTCCTTGGGGTGCTCGATACACTGCAATCAACAGGACCCAGGTGGACATGGACAGTTGCAGGGGACGGCGGGCATCGGGACGTGATTACCGCGCGAGTCAAGGAGCTCGGTCTTGGGGATCGAGTCAACCTTATCGGACATGTTCCGTACGAAGACTTGCCGAGGCACTATGCATCCGCGGACGCGTATCTGCAGCCGAGTCTTTCGGAGCCATGGGGACTGGCGGTGAATGAGGCAATGGCGGCTGGCCTGCCCGTTGTTGTCTCTAGCAAATGCGGGTGCCACGAAGACCTCGTAAGGCAAGGAGTCAACGGTTACGTATTCGACCCGACCGCGCGCGACGACTTGGCCAAAGTTCTCGACAGCCTGTGGGCCGACAGACCTCGATGGAGCCAGATGGGGGACGCATCCAGAGCGATCATTTCGGATTGGGGATTGAGACGCTTCGCTGACGGGTTCTGGAGTGCGTGTCGCCTTGCTCTAGCCAACCGCCGTGGGTCACTGGACCGCTTCCTGGGCCTGGTAGTTGCAGGCGGTCTGACGCTGCGCCTGGCACGTACGCCATTTGGCATCCGTTGAGCAGCGAGCCGCGTTCAGAGAAGCGCTTGCGAATCATGCATGTGCTGCCCAGTCTCTCAGCTGAGGGATCGCAGATTCTAGCCCTGGAAATGCTGAGGCTGCACGATCGGTCGCGCTTCGACGTCTCGCTGGCCTTGGTCGCAGACGGTCGTGGACCGTTGAACGTGGAGGCGGCCAGACTGGAAATCCCCATATTCAGGTTGCACTGGCGACAGGAATATCTGCAGCAAAAGGGGGTACTGGGATACGCACCACTGACGGCCAAGATGTTTCAGATCTGTCGACAGTGGAAGCCGGATGCCGTTCTCATATACGGAATGAATTTCGATATCTTCATTGGCCTTGGCGCGAGGCTCGCCGGAGTAAGAAACACGACCACCCGCGTGGGCAATGCCCCTGTTGTGTCAGGCTCGTTGGGCAGACTCAAAGTTGCGGCCTTGTTGCGTATCGGTAGGATCGTTAACGGTCCGCTTGTCGCGTGCTCGCAACAGACTAAAGAATACATGCGGCGAGAGTATGGCCTCTCGGGTAATGACATTGTTGCGGTTCAGAACGGCGTAAACGTAGCCGAAATTGGGCGCAGGGCCCGCCAGCAGCGCACGATCGGAAACCGGTCCGGGACAACGTTGGGTATGGTGGCCAGTCTCGAATTATCGAAGGATCACGCAACCCTGCTGCAGGCTTTCGCTCTGGTCAGGCAAAAGCACCCGACGGTTCGACTGTGGCTAATAGGGGGGGGCAGCCTGGAGTCAGATCTTCGGCGCCAAGCATCGGCATTTGGAATCGCGGATGTGGTTGAATTCCTCGGGGTTCGACGGGATATCCCAGAACTTCTGGCCGAAATCGATCTCTTTGTGTTTTCAGTCACTCCACACGAAGGGTTTGGTATTGTCCTGATCGAAGCGTTGGCGGCCGGGGTTCCGATCGTGAGTTCCGATGTTCCGGCCGCCCGTGAGGTGCTGGCCGAAGGCGAGTATGGGGTGCTGGTACCCGCACGGGACGCGTCTGCATTGGCAGATGCAATCGTGGCGCTCATCGACGACCCCCGCAAACGAGAGAGACTCCATAAGGCCGGAGTCGAATACGTCCGGCGGTTTGACTCGACCTTCATGACCCGAGAGTATGAGAATGTCTTGTTCAGGTTTCGTCGAAAATCAGGGCACGGCGCGGGATCCGGCGAGGCTTAGTCGCTGCGATCGCTCAAGCGGATTGACTGAGCCGTGGAGCCGATGTGTTGAGGGCACAGCATGCGTGTGGTTTACGCAATGACTGCGGCATGCCCACTTTGAGCACCTTGCATGCAGCAGTAGACCCGCTAAAGAGAGTCCTGCCAAGCTGGTTGTGGCTGCCGCTTCGTGCCATCGGAACCGCGATACTTACGCCAATTCAGTTCAGTCTTGGCACTGGTCATCTGAGAAGCAGCCTGACAATGTCGTCGGTCTCACGCGCAGGCAAGCCTATCCCCTGGTACACGTATCCGTGCATCGATTTCCTGGCGACCCGTTCAATGGCCGGGAAGCATGTCCTCGAATTTGGTACTGGAAACTCGACTCTCTGGTGGGCGGATAAGGCTGAGAGAGTCCTGGGCTTCGAATCAGATCCAACCTGGCGCGATAGGCTGCTCGCATACGGCTTGCGAAATGTAACGATCCGTCTCGTACCAGAAGATCAGGGAAAGGGGATCGAGATTGTACGCAGGGCGATTGCTGAGACCGGCGTACATTTCGATGTCGTGATAATCGACGGCCTTTGGAGGCGAGACCTGATCGACGTCGCCATCGAGGTGGTCCGAAAGACGGGAATAATTATCTGCGATAACGCCGAGGGGTACGGATTCTACGAAGGGTTCGCAGGTCGAGGGTTCAGCAGGGTCGATTTCTTTGGCAATGCTCCAGGAGTTCTTCTGCCTCATTGTACGTCGATATTCTTCCGGGAGGATGCGTGGGTGTTCGATGAGAAGGAGCGCGTCCCAATAGCAAGACCGGCGTGACCCCGTTTCTCACCGGCCCCCGATATACACCAGGCCAGACTTGGGAAGAGGTTTGATGACGGTCAGGAGCCGACGGAATCTTGAAGCCCAGACCACTGGCGTAACGAGCCTGGTCGAGAATCCGTGGCTCTCCATGCGTGCCTGAATCGATTCAGCGGTCCAGCTCCTCAGGTGTTGCGAACGATGGAAAATCGCTCCGCACTCAGGGCACAGGACCTTGTTCGCGTCCCTGTCCTCGTTGTTTGGCGTCGTAAGAAATCAGTATCCGCCTGGACTCACCAATCTCCGTAACTCATTGATGGTCACTTCCAGGTCAACGTCGCTTAGATGCTCGACGACCTCCGTTGCGATCACGAGATCGAAACTAGCATCCGGGTGTGCTGTGAGGGGACCTGCCATGGCTGAGGCCCCACCGAATTCAACGGTCCCACCGAAGCGCTTGCTGACCTGTTCGACGCTGGACGGCGACGGGTCCACGCCGAACATGCTCTGGGGAGATTTCAGATATGGTAGGCATGCGGCGATAATGTCTCCGGTGCCACATCCGAAGTCGAGAATGCGTCGAAAGCCGCGGAAGCCTAGCCTTCGATCAATCATCTCGGCGACGTATCGCCCGGATTGAGCACCGAAATATTGACCGCGATAGGCGGGACTAGTCGAGTAGTACTCCCAGATTCTTGCGATCTCTTCCGGGGTCCATTTGATTTCGTGCGGGGAGAAGGACATGACCTCTCCGTGTCGTTCAGGACATGTATGCGGATGACCAGCCTCAAGGAACCCCATGTTCAGACGACTGCGGCCGCTGGTCAAGGCGCCCCTGCTTAGGTGCGCGTACTACACGTAGTGCCCAGCCTGGCACCCGAATCGGGCGGGCCTGCAAGGTCGGTGCCGGCACTTTGCGAGGCGCTTGGAAACGCCGGACTTGACTGTACGCTTTATTACTTCCGGCAGGCTGGAAGTCAAACGACGTTGCCCGGAGGAGAGAGTTCCTTTCTTTCCAGGCCGTACTCGCCTCTGAGTTGTACGCGGCAAGTTCCGACGCTCAAATTCGCGGCTGAGTTCCGGCGCGATGTCGAATCTGCATCGCTCGCGCACCTCTACAGTTTCTGGAATCCGGTCGTTAGCCTCGCCGCACTGATCTGCCGCTCCGCCGACGTTCCCTACATAGTTTCACCCCGAGGCATGCTGCAGAATGGAGCTCTTGAACGCAAATCAATCCTGAAGACGGTGGCTCACAGGCTGTGGGAAGCCCGCACGATCGCCGGCGCGAGCGCCCTGCACTTCCTGAGCGAAGGTGAAGCCAGCGAGTCGGCCAGAATCGCGGGACAGGTTCCATCGTTCGTCGTGCCAAGCGGGATCGACGACTACGAACTCACCCGAGGTCGTGATCGTTCGGCCTTCCTGTGCAAATACCCGTCGTTGCGAGGCCGGCGGTACATGGCATTCGTCGGTCGTCTCCACGCGGTAAAGAGGCTCGATCTCCAGTTACAGGCGATGCGCATCCTGCGAGATCGGCTGCCGGACTTGTCGTGGGTATTGATCGGCCCGGACGAGGGTGAATGGAACTCGCTCGAGGAGGGGGCAAGAACTCTCGGTCTCCTCGACCGGGTG
>Ga0194131_10006209_pt1 | contig 16763 bp, 9 predicted proteins | sample TA2KigO120mmetaG_FD_148631 | JGI IMG/M metagenome (GOLD analysis project Ga0194131, IMG submission 148631) | Freshwater microbial communities from Lake Tanganyika, Tanzania - TA2015053 Kigoma Offshore 120m | ecosystem: Environmental > Aquatic > Freshwater > Lake | place: Tanzania: Lake... | reverse complement strand
TCAGGTTGATGGTCGGATGGCCCCAGATCGCGTCGTCCACGTCGCCGCCGTCGATCATCGTGGTGTAGGCGTAGCGCTGGTCGGGCACGGCCCCGAACTTCGTGGCGCCGTTGCGCGGCAGCGTCGAGGGCGTACGGCTGATCGGCGCCGCGCCGGGCAGCAGTTGCGCCAGCACGAGGAAGTTGCGCGAGAGCACCGGCAGCGCCTCGAGCTGCGCGCCCGTGATCACCGAGGACGGCTGCGACCGCGTGGCCTCGACGAGCGGCGCCTCGCCGACCACGGTGATGGTCTCGGCCAGCGCCGCCACGCCCAGCGTGAGGTCGAGCGTCGCATCCGCGCCGACGACGAGCGTCACGCCGCGGCGCACGGTCGCGAAGCCCTGCAGCTCGGCCGCCACCTCGTAGGGACCCGGCTGCAGGGCCACGGCCCGGAACCGGCCTTCGTCGTTCGTCACGAGCGCCTGCGCGCGCCCGTTCGCCGTGTTCGTGATCGTCACCGTGACCCCCGGCAGCGCCGCGCCGGACTCGTCGGCGATGACCCCCGCGATATTGGCCGCGCCGCCGATCTGCGCCTCCGACGCCGGCGCGAGCAGGAGTAAGAGCATGAGCGCGAAGCCAGTCATGACGCGCGTGTTCGTATTCATCGACGCTCCTCGGCCTTCACTGCCACACTCCAACTCCCAACTCCCAAGGCACGCGCCTTGGAAGTTGGAGGTTGGGAGTTGCGAGTTGACCATCGTCAGAACGAGTAGCGCGCGCCCCACTGGACCTGGCGCGCCTCCTGCGCGCCGTCGGGCACCTTGAACGTCGCCAGGCGGACGTTGCCGTTGCCGCCGGTCAGGTTCACGACATTGGTGATGTTGAACGCCTCCGCGAAGAGCTCCACGCGGCGCGCCCCGCCCAGGGTGAGCCCCTTCGTCACCCGGATGTCGATGTTCTTCGCCGGCGGCAGGACCTTCAGCCGGTCGAGGTCGAAAGGCGCCAGGTTCAGCGACGCGCGATAGCGGTTGATGGCGTCGAGCTGCGCCTGCAGGTTGCCGCGGCCGACCGTCGGCGGCACGCCCGGCGCGCGATCGTTCACCCCGTCGCCGTCGAGATCGCAGGCGCACGTGTTGGTGATCGGCGAGGCGCTGACGACCCGCGCAATCCCGCTGACCTGGACGCCGGCCGGCAGCTCGAACGACGCCGAGATGGCGAGGTTGTGCCGGTTGTCACTCGGGTTGTACCCGTGCTCGAGGGACCGCCCCGTGGCGGCCAGGCGGGCGAGCGATTCCCGCGCGAACGCGCGCAGCGTGCCCGCGCACACGCCCGAGCAGCCGTCGATCATCGAGCGCGAGAGCGTGTAGGACAACTGGAGGTTGTTGGCGCCCCGCACGCGCTGCCGCACCTGCATCTCGAGCGCGTCGTACCAGCTCCTGCTGTTCGGCAGGTTCTGCACCGTGACACGGCCGAGCGAGGACAGGGGACGCGGGTTGGTTGCCGTGATCGCCCCCGCGGCCGGCAGATTGCGGTCCTCGCCCGCGATCGCGTTGGGCATGTGTGAGTGGATGACGTCCACATCCACCCCGGTCGTGCGCGTGACCTGCCAGCCGATGCCCGCGCTCGCCGTCCGCTGGTACGGGAAGCGGTAGTTGTCGGCCACGAGCGACAGGGCCCGCAGGCCGCTGCCCGACGTGGCGAGGAACTCGGCGATGCTCCGGCCGTCGAGCACGCAGTTGATGTCGGGATAGCACTGCCCCTGCTTGGTCCGATCCGTGATCAGGATGGTGTTCCCGAAGTTCGTCTCCTGCGACGTGCCCACCGAGTACCACTCGCGGTTCCGCGTGACGTAGATTCCATAGCCGCCGCGCGCCACCAGGGTGCCGTCGCCGCGGACGTCCCACGTCGCGCCGAGCCGGGGCTGAATCGCGTCGTACTGGAGCCCGCGCTCCGTGCCGCTCTTCACGAAGCGCTCCATGCCCCTGAACCGCGGGTCCGCGAGCATGCCGTCGGTGATGTCGTTGTCGCGCAGGTTGGTGTCGAAGTCCCAGCGCAGGCCGAGGTTCAGCGTCCAGCGCGGGTGCACCCGGAACGTGTCCGAGACATAGGCGCCGATCTGCGCCCCGTTGTGCCAGTAGAAGCCCGGCTCCCGGATCGTGAACTGGAAGGGATAGGTCGCCGGGTTGGTCCGATCGAACGGCGCGTCCGTCTGGAACGTCCACTGCCCGGTATCCAGTCGATGCGAGTCGAAGCCATTGTGGCTGTAGGCGAACTCGCCGCCGATGTTGAGGTCGTGCTTCCCCTTGCTGATGAGGAACGCGTCGGTCAGCGTCAACCGCTTCCGCGGGAACCACTGCGGGCTGTTCACGGCCTGGCCCCACGTCAGGGAAGGCCGGATGACGCGCGGGCCGCGGAACACCGTCGGCGCCACCAGATCGTGAATCAGCCCGTGCGCGCGAAACGTGTTGACCCTCGTGGACGACATGATCCAGTTCTCCTCCACGACGATGCTGTGCGACCGGCTTTCGTCGTCGAAGTCCGGGGAACCCAGTGCCAGCAGGCCGCCGTCGAGCTGGCGCAGCGGCTTTCGCGGCGCGAAGTCGCCGTAGAAGTCGTACGCATATCGCACGTACGCGTTGTGCCGGTCGCTGAAGCGATGATCGAGACGCTCGAGCGCATTCCGCCGGCGGACCGTCCGCGGATAGGTGCCGTTCTCCACCGACGCGAACGGATTGGTGGCCGGCAGCGCGACGATGTCGGCCGTGTTGCGGAAGAGCCCTTCGTAGGCCGAGAAGAAGTGCGTCCGGTTCAGGGCAAGCGGGCCGCCGAACGAGTACCCGATGCGCGTCTGCCTGAACGGCGGCACGTCCCTCGCGAACGCGTTCCGCGCGTTCAGGCTCCGGTCGCGGCCGAAGTAATAGCCGCTGCCGCCCATCCTGTTCGTGCCCGACTTGGTCACCACCGCCACCACGGCGGTCGTCGCCCGGCCGTACTGCGCGTCGAACTGATTGCGGAACACCTTGAACTCCGCAATGGCGTCCTGGCCGAGGCTGATCGTCGGGCTCCCCCAGATGGCGTCGTCGACGTCGCCGCCGTCGATCTGCGTCGTGTACGCGTATCGCGGATCGGCGGCGCCGCCGAACCGCGTGGTGCCCTGGCGCGGCTGCGTGGTGGACGCCCGGCTGATGGGGGCCGCGCCCGGCAGCAGCTGCGCCAGCACGAGGAAGTCACGCGAGAGCACGGGCAGCGCCTGGAGCTGCACGCCCGTGATCACCGACGACGGCTGCGAGCGCGTGGCTTCCACGAGAGGCGCCTCGCCGACGACGGTGACCGTCTCGGTCAGCGTCGCCACGCCCAGCGTGAGGTCGAGCGTGGCGTCGGCCCCGACGACGAGCGAGATCGTGCGCCGTACGGTCGCGAAGCCCTGGAGCTCGGATGCCACCTCGTACGGACCCGGCTGCAGCGCCACCGCCCGGTAGCGCCCGTCGGGCCCGGTGACCAGGGCCTGCGTGCGGCCGGTGGCGGTGTTGGTGATGGTGACCGTGACGCCGGGAAGCGCCGCACCCGAGTCATCCGAGATGGTGCCGGCGATGTTGGCCGCGCCGCCGATTTGCGCAACGGCAGGCGCGGGGAGGAGCGACGACAGCGCTCCAAGGACGAGCAGAGCTCGAAGAAACCGAATCGACGAGGACCACGGTTGCCACACCATGTGACTCCTCCCTGCGTGTTGCCGGACTGTCGAATATTCAGTTGTGGGCGGATTCTACTTGGAATTTGCGATTTGCGATTTGCGATTTGAAATCACAAATCACAAATCAGAAATCACAAATTCACTTGAAAGTGGTGGCGCCCGGGTTTCCCGGGGCACCGACCTTCTGGTAGTGCTCGTAGTTGTCGCGGACCGAGCAGACCCACGCAAAACGCATGAATCCGGTCTGCGAGCGCGCCAGGTTGCGGCGGCCGACCCAGGGCTTCGAATAGGCGCCCGGGTCGTCGATGGTGAACTCGATGGCGATCGTGTTCGCGTCGGTCTTGCGGTAGCGCTCGATCATGTGGAGCTTTTCGGTGCGGGGGTGCCCCACCTGGTCCAGCCACGCGCGATCGTTGAAGCCGATCGTGTCCACGACCAGCGTGTCGCCGTTCTCGTACCAGCCGATCGAGTGTCCCCAGTAGTTCGGGTCGGGGTCGGGCGGATGCTTCGCGTTCAGCCACACCGGGCGGAACACCGGTCCGACTTCATGAAGGATGTAGACCGCTTCGGACGTCTGGACGAACTTCGTCTTCGCGGGGTACATGAAGATGTGTCCAGGTCCCGGCGGCTCGCAGTAGTGAATCTGCGGATCCGTCGTCGCCTCGAAGCGGGCGTCCGGGCCCGTCGGCGGCACTTGCTCCATCGTCCGCGCCAGCGCCCACGGCAGATACGGGATGTCGGGCTCCTTCCCGCGCAGGCGTCCCGCGGGATCCGCGCCGCTCATGCTCTGACCGATGCCGCCGGCGCCGGGCCCCCAGTCGCCGGAGAGGTCAGGGACGGCGGAGGTCGGAATCGGGCTGGGCGGCCCGATGGGAAGGAAGTTGTCCTGCGCGGCCAGGGTCGCGGCGCCGACCAGCACGATCAGCGCCGCGACGAGAGGTGTCATTTGAACGTCGTCGTCCCGCTGTTTCCCTTCGCGCCGACCTTCTCGTAGTGCTCGTAGTTGTCGCGCACCGAGCAGACCCAGGCGAAGCGCATGAAGCCGGTGTCGGAGATGCGGAAGTTGCGGCGGCCCGGCCACGGCTTCGTATAGGCGCCCGGGTCGTCGATCGTCATCTCGAGCTCGAGCGTTTCCTTGTCCACACGCTTGTAGCGCTCGACGAAGTGGAACTTCTCCGTGCGCGGGTGGCCGAGCTGATCGAGCCACGATCGATCGTTGGCGCCGATCGTGTCCACCACCAGCGTGTCGCCGTTCTCGTACCAGCCGACCGAGTGGCCCCAGTAGTTCGGGTCCGGATCCGCCGGGTGCTTCGCGTTCAGCCACACGATGCGGAACGCGGGACCGAGCTCGTGAAGGATGTAGACGGCTTCCGGCGTCTGGACGAACTTCGTCTTGGCCGGATACATGTAGATCCGTCCGAGACCGAGCGGCTCGCAGGTGTGGATGTGTGGATCCGTCGTGCGCTCGAAGCCGGCGTCCGGGCCGGTGGGCGGCGTCTGCCTCATCGTGTACTCGAGCGCCCACGGCTGGTACGGGATGTCCGGCTCCTTGCCGCGCAGGCGGCCGCCGGGGTCGGCGGCGCTCATGCTCTGGCCGATGCCGCCGCGGCCCGGGCGGTTGTCGAGCGCCCAGTCGCCCGAGAGGTCGGGCACCGCCGACTTCGGCAGCGGATCGGGCGGGCCGATCGGCAGGAAGTTCTTCAGCGTGTGGACGTCCATCGGCGGCACCGGAGGAGCCGCCGCCTGCCCTTCGGCTTCGCTCAGGGCATCCCGAGCGTCAGTCGAGGGATGGGCGCCGAGGATCACGGGAACGGCGGCCAGGACCGCCGAGAGCACGACCGCTGACGTCAGGCGCGCACGCATCGCGGCACCCTTACGGACGCGCGGGAGCCGCCGCGCCTTCACCGCCGGCGCGCGCGCCGCCGCCCGATGCCGTGAGCTCGGTGCCGTCGGCCTTGACGATGCGCTGGATGTTGCCGACGGTGGCGCCGTTCTTCGCGGCGAAGATGTAGACGGTGACCGCGTCGCCGGGCCCGAGCGAGCGCCGCGTCCAACCGCGCTCGAGCATCACGGGCGCGGGCTCCGTCGAGCCGACCCACGACTGTTTCTCGCCCTTGTCGCTCGTGGCGTCGAAGAAGATCTGATTGTGCGGGGTGCCCCACTCGAACTTGGTGATGGTGCCTTTCAGCATCACCGGTTTCGTCGTGTCGTACAGGTTGCCGCCATGGTGGGCGAGCACGCCGGCCGATGCCACGGCCACCGCGAGCGCCGCGACCAGAAGAAGCCTGGTTCTCATCTCGATCCCTCCAGTACGTGCCCTTTGTAACAGAGTGCAGGTGATTGTCAAGGACGACCTATAATCCCTGTCTCTCATGCAACGGGACAAAGGGGGTACACAGATGAAGGCGTTGAAGCACGTGTTCCTGGCGCCGGCCCTCGCACTCGTCCTTCCGGCCGCCGCGTACGCACAGGGCACTATCACCGGCGTCGTCCGTGACGCCTCGGGGGCCGTCCTGCCCGGGGTGACCATCGAAGCGGCCAGCCCGGCGCTCATCGAGAAAGTCCGCACGGCCGTCTCCGACGGCAGCGGCCAGTACCGGAACGTCGATCTCCGGCCCGGTTCCTACGTCGTCACCTTCTCGCTGCCAGGCTTCCGCAGCGTGCGGCGCGAGGGGATCGAGCTCACGGGCAACTTCGTCGCGAGCGTCAACGCCGAGCTTGCCGTGGGCGGCCTGGAGGAGACCGTCACCGTCACCGGCGAGTCGCCGCTCGTGGACGTGCAGAGCGCGCAGCAGCAGAACGTGCTGGACCGCGAGGTGATCGAAGCGGTGCCGTCCGGGCGGACGCACTTCAGCCTGGCGACGCTGACCCCCGCGCTCAACACCAACAACCCGGCCGACACCGGCGGCAGCAACTCGATCAACCTGACGTTCCTGACGAGCCACGGCAGCCGCGTCACCGACCAGCGCATCACGGTGGACGGCCTGTCCACCAACAGCGCCGAGGGCGGCGGCCAGTACAGCGCCTACACGCCCAACATCTCGAGCTCGCAGGAGATGGCCATCAACTACGCCGGCGGGACCGCGGAGATGGAGACCGGCGGTGTCATGGTGAACGTGATTCCGCGCGAGGGCGGCAACCGCTTCAGCGGGACGTTCTTCGCGGGCGGCACGTGGGAGGGCCTGCAGGGGAGCAACTTCACCGACGACCTGCGCCAGCGCGGGCTCAGCACCAGCAACGCGATCAAGAAACTGTGGGACTACAACCCCGGCGGCGGCGGTCCGATCGTCCGCGATCGCGTCTGGTTCTACAGTGCGTGGCGCTACAACGGCGAGGAGACCTACACGGGCGGTGTGTCCAACGGCAACGCCGGCAGGGTCGATCACTGGACGTACGCGCCCACCGGCGACCGCGCGCGCTTCTGGCGCGAGCAGCACAGCCTGAACCTGCGCGTCACGTGGCAGATCAACCAGAAGCACAAGGTCAGCGTCTTTCACGACGATCAGTGGCGCTGCGCGTGTCCGAGCCAGCTGTCGGCGGTGGATGCGCCGGAGTCGGCCACCTACTGGCACTACCCGTGGGCGGACCTCACGTCGCTGACGTGGTCGTCGCCGCAGACCAACCGCCTCCTGTTCGAGGCCGGCGTGCAGCGCCACCCGGAGCAGTGGCACAGCGCGAACACCGGCGCGCTGCCGTTCATGTCGGAGCTGGCCGGCGGCGTGACGCCCGGGCCGCCCGGCCAGGTGTCGCAGCTCCCGCAGTTCATCCAGGTCACGGAGCAGTCCACCGGCGCCAATTACCGCGGCCGCGCCAGCCTCACGACCAATGACATGGTGACCTGGCGCTCGCGCGCGGCGATGTCGTACGTCACCGGGACGCACGCCATCAAGGTCGGCATGATGCAGCACTACGCGTCGCGCGACTGGCTGTTCTGGGCGCCGGGCGGCGCGGATCCCGCCGGCGACAACCTGCAGTACCGCTTCAACAACGGCGTGCCCAACCAGATCACCCAGTACCTGCGGCCGGAGCTCAATCGCGGCGTCATCGGCCTCGAGCTCGGGATCTACGCGCAGGACCAGATCACCATCGGGCGCCTGTCCACGCACGTCGGCGTGCGCTACGACCATCTCGACACGCACTTTCCGGCGACCACGCTGGGCCCGACGCGCTTCGCCCCGGCGCGCAACATCGACGTGCCGAAGAAGGAGCAGCTCGCCTGGCGGGACCTCAACCCGCGCGTGAGCGCGTCCTACGACCTGTTCGGGACCGGGCGCACGGCGCTCAAAGGCATCGTGAACCGCTACGTGAACGCCGCGGGGCTGCAGGGCTTCTTCGGCGACGGCAGCAACCCGGTGAACCTGTACGGGAACATCACCACGCGCTCGTGGGACGACGCCAACCGCAACTTCGTGCCCGACTGCAACCTGATCAGCCCCGACGGCAACGGCGAGTGCGGACCGATGACCAACCGCAACTTCGGCCGGCCGCTGCAGACCGCGCGCGTCAACCCGGAGATCCTCGAGGGCTGGGGCAACCGGCCGTTCAACTGGGAGATCGGCGCGGGCGTGCAGCACCAGCTCACGTCAGTCGTCGCGGTGGACGTCTCGTACTTCCGCCGGTGGTACGGCAACTTCATCGCCAAGGACAACCTGGCGACGACGATTGACGACTACGACCGGTTCAGCATCACGGCGCCCGCGGACTCGCGGCTGCCGGGCGGCGGCGGGTACGTGATCAACAACCTCTACGACCTGAAGCCCACGCACGTCGGGCTGGTGGACAACTACTACACCTTTGCCAGCGACTACGGGACGCAGTACGAGAACTGGCACGGCGTGGACGTCGGCATCAACACGCGGCTCGGCCAGGGCATCGTGCTGCAGGGCGGCGTGAGCAGCGGCCGGACGGTGACCGACAACTGTGAGGTGGTGGCGAAGTCGCCCGAGATCGAGTCGCGCACCGAGCCGCCGGGCGCCACCGCGGCGCTGGCCAACACCCCGACCGGCGTGCCGTACTGCCACCAGAACTCGGGCTTCCTGACCAACGTCAAGGGGCTCGGCTCGTACACGATCCCGCGCCTCGACGTGCAGATCAGCGCGACCTACCAGAGCTATCTCGCGCCGGCGGCGGCCGGGTCGCAGATCACGAACCCGATCTTCTCGATGGTCGCGGCGAACTTCGTCGCCACCAACGCGGCGATCGCGCCGTCGCTCGGACGCAACCTCTCGGGCGGCGCGGCCAACGCCACCGTGAACCTCGTCGCGCCGGGCGAGATGCACGGCGATCGGCTCCAGCAGATCGACGTCAGCGTCGCCAAGATCCTGCGGCTGGGACGCACGCGATCGACCGTGAAGCTCGACGTGTTCAACGTCCTCAACAACAACGCCGTGCTGACGGAGAACGCCAGCTTCGCCAGGTTCCGCAGCCCGACGTCGATCCTCCAGGCACGCTTCCTCAAGCTCGGGTTCCAGGTGGACTTTTAAAATCAGCCGGCTGCCGGCAGCGGGCTGCCGGCAGAAGAGGAGGTTCAGATGGCATCGAAATCGACACGGATCTCGCGGCGGCGGGTGCTGAAGACGGCCGGAGCGGCCGCCGTCGGCACGGGCGCGGCGCTGCTCGGCGAGGGGGCGCTGGCGCACCCCTCGACTGACGCTCGGGGTGCCCTGAGCGAAGTCGAAGGGCAGGGACAGGCGCCCGCCATCGGCACGAACACGCAGGCCGGGCGGCGGGTCCGCGCGTTCGTCAAGCTCGACAGCACGGAGCCTCCAACGGTGCAGACGATCACGCTCCGCCGATTGACTGGCCGGCAGGTGGCGGTGCGCACCGAGGCCGCCCAGACCTGCTACTCGAGCGTCGGCCAGGTGCTGCTGCCGAGCCCCACGGCCCCGCAGAACATCACCGTCGTCGGCCATGGCGGGGTCGGCATCGTCGAAGCCGTCGGCCCCGAGGTCTCGGCGATCCAGGTTGGCGATCGGGTCATCGTCAACTTCCATTCCACGTGCGGGTGGTGCTACAGCTGCGTGCGCGGCCGCGCCGACCAGTGCCTGAACGGCGGCGGCCCGAGCGAGGCCACGGCCGATCTGAATGGCAAGCCGGTGTTCTCGGGGACCAGCGGCATGACCGAGGTGATGGTCGTCTACCAGGAAAAGTGCCTGCCCGTCTTCACCAGCGTCTCCCCGGTGGAGCTCTCCATGCTCACGTGCGTGGGCAACTGCGGGCTGGGGATGACCATGACCAAGGTGCCCGTCGAGGCAGGATCCGACGTGGTGGTCTTCGGGGCCGGTCCCGTCGGGCTGCATGCGGTGCAGGGCGCGCGGATCAAGGGCGCCGCCCGGATCATCGCGGTCGAGCCGATTGCCTACCGCCGCGATCTGGCGTCGAAGCTGGGAGCGACCGATGTGGTGGATCCGTGGCGCTACAACGAGCGGAGACGGCGCCCGGGAGGCGGCGGCGGGACCGGCACGGCTGACGAGTTCGACGACGCCCTGGTCAACCACATCCGGGACCTGTGCAAGCTGTCAACGGACCGGACCTGGGCGACCGGCGGCCGCATCGGGCCCGACCACGTCATCGAAGCGGTCGGCGGCGACCGCTATGGCAACGTGCTCATCAAGCCGGCGGCAGGCTCGGGACCGGACCCGAGCGGCATGACGGTCCTGCACCAGTGCTGGGAGCTGGTGTCACGCGTCGGGACCGGCATCTCCGGCAGCATCGGGTTCCCGAACGACCAGCGCGTCCAGATTCCACCGAACCAGTTTGCCGACAGCTCGAAGCACTGGTGGGCGGGGACGGCCGGCGGCACCCACACGCGCCGCGACGTCCCGCGCTACGTGCGGCTGGCGGAAGTCGGCAAGCTGGACCTGAAAGCGCTGGCGTCGAGGACGTACCCGCTGAACCAGACGACCGAGGCGTACCGGGTGGCTATGAACCGTGAAGTGGTCGCCACGATCGTGACGCCCACGACGTAATCGCGGGGCCGGCGAGCGCTTCCACGAGAAGCGCCGCCGGCCCAACCAGGAACAGCGCGTAGAACGGCGCGTAGATCACTTCGGCCAGCCGCAGCAGCATTTCCACGAAGGCGACGATCACCACCACCACGGACTGCGCCCACTTCGGCCCGACCGTCGTCCGCGGGTCGGTGACCATGAAGAAGATGAAGAGCTGATACATCGGTCCGGTGATGGGGGCGACGGCTGCCGCCACCGGCACGCCGGTCAGGGCACTGCGCGCGACCGCGAACACGACGAATGCGGCGACATAGGTGGCCGAGACGTGCAGGCGGCCGACGCGCCACACGATCACGGAGCCGAGGATCCAGATCACCGCCATCGGCCAGACCACGTTGCCCCACTGGATGCTGAGCAGCGTGACGGTCGCGGGCGCGAGGAACAGCACCACGCTCACGCCGAAGTTCGACGGGTTCCAGAGATGCCGGCCGCGCAGGCGCAGCACGTACTTCGACGCGATCGAGATGAGGCTGCACAGCACGTACGGCCAGACGAACGGCGACCGCACCAGGATGCCGACGCTGATGCCGGTGATGTAGGCGCTGGCCAGGTGCGGCCACTTCCCGTACGTGAGCCGGCCCATGAGCGCCTCGGCGACGATGGCCGTGACGATGGCCGTGGCGGTGCGTGTGGAGCTCTCGAGGACGCCGAACGAGTAGTGCGCGACGAGCAGGATGCACGTAATGAGGATCGGGCCGAGGAAGCGCGTGTCGAACGTCATTGCGGCTCGGTGATCCGGTGGAGCATGTCCACCTGCGGCGCGTCGATCGTCTGCACGCGGCCCGATGGCCAGCGGATGACGACGCGGTCCACGCGTGAGGCGGCGCCGAGACCGTAGTGCAGCCGGCGCTGGTTCTGCGCGCTGAACCCGCTGCCGCCGTGCACTTCCTGGACCTGCACCTTGCCGTCCCAGTGCAGCTCGACGCGTGCGCCGATCGCGCTGCGGTTGCTTACGGGCGACGCCTGCGTCGCCCCTACACCCAGCGCCTGCGTCGCCCCTACACCCGGCGCCTGCGTCGCCCCTACGAGCTCGACTTGAATCCAATGGCGCCCAGGATCGACGGTGTTGCGATAGAGCAGCAGCGGGCCGCGCTGGTTGGCGACGACCGCGTCGAGCACCCCGCGGTTGGAGAAGTCGGCGAGCGCGACGGCGCGGCCGTCGTAGGTGTCGGTCACGCCTGCCACCTGGGACACTTCCGCGAAGCGCCCGCGGCCGTCGTTCACCCACACGCGCTTGCGCTGGTACCCGGAGAGGCTGCGGCCCTTCATGTCGGGCCAGTTCGCCGCGTCGCCGATGATCGCGCTGTGGCCGACGGCAATGACGGAGAAGTCGTACCAGTAACTCGTGCGCTCGCCGGCGGAGATGTAGCCGTTCACGAGATAGAGGTCCTGGGTGCCGTCGTTGTTCAGATCGCCGAACTGCGCGCCCCAGCTCCAGCCGCCCAGATCGACGCCGACGCTGGACGCGATGTTCTCGTATTCGCGCACCCCAGGCACCCCAGGCACCCAAAGGTCGTTTGCCTGAACGAGAACCCCTGGCTCCGAGATATTCGTCTTGTAAATCGCGAGGCGGCCGTCGTTGAAGACGTCGCCGAACGAGACGTTCATGCCGCTCTTCGGCGTGCGGCCGACGCCGGCGGCCGCGCCCACTTCCTCGAAGCGCGTGCCGTCGCGGTTCGCGAAGAGCTCCGACACGCCGTAGTCGTTGGCGAGAAACAGGTCGGGGTAGCCGCTGCCCGAGAGATCGGCGGCTCCGACCGCGAGCGTCCAGCGGCGGCTCGCGATGCCGGCCGCCGTGGTGACGTCCTCGAACGTCCCGTCGCCGCGGTTGCGCAGCAGGTACTTCCGCCCGCCGTTCTCCGCGTACTCGAAGCTCTCCGGCATGATCTTCGTGGTTTCGAGCCGCCAGAGGTCGATCGTCTCGGGCCAGTAGCCGGCGAGAAAGAGGTCGAGCCAGCCGTCGCGGTCGTAGTCGAGCCAGATCGCGCCGTTGGCGTTCACGCGCGCGGGCAGGCCGGCGGCCGCGCCCACCGGCGCGAACGCGCGGCCCGCCTGGTTCTGGAAGAGCTCGGGGCGGCCGTACTTGTAGAGAAGGAGGTCCTCGTAGCCGTCGTTGTTGTAGTCGCCCCACACCGCGCCCATCGACACGCCGTCGCGATTGACGTCGGCAAGACCGACCATGCCGGCCACGTCGGTGAACGTGCCGTCGCCCCGGTTTCGGTACAGACGGTTGAGGCTGCCTTCGCCGCTGTTGGTGACGTAGAAGTCCTGCCAGCCGTCGCGGTCGAAATCGCTCACGGCCACCGCGGCGCCGGTGGACGCGATCTGCGGCATGATGTGCGCGAGACGCGCGTCGAAGGTCGGCGCCTCGTGCACGAAGTCGATGCCGCTCTGCGTCGCGCGCTCTTCCAGCCGGAACCCGTAGCGCGCCTCCGGCGACGCCGCGGCCGCGAGGCCGGCGCTCCGTCGATTCAGGACGACGACCGCCGCGACCGACGCGGCGAGGACCGCCGTCCAGAGGAGCCAGAGGCCCCTCCGCCTGGTCGCGGACGCCACGGTCATCGCGCGCGCAGCCCGTCGAGATACAACCGCGGTGTGACATACCGCGTGTGGAACAGCTGCCAGTCCGCCGGGTAGCGGCGGTAGACCGGGTCGTCTTCCAGCTCGGTCACCGTGAGGGGGTAGTCGGGACGATCGTGTGAGGGCAGCGGCAGTACGGTCTGCGAGGCGCCCGTGTTGAAGTCGCCGTCCTTTTCCCAGCCGTCGCCGATCAGCACGAAGTCGCGCGTCCAGCCGGCGGGCGGAGGCGGCGGCGCCGGGAAGCGCAGCGCCAGCTCGTCGCCCGCGTTCATGATCACATACCGGTCGTCCACGCCGGCGACGAGTGGCAGTACGTCGCCGAACCGCGTGTAGTAGCCGACGAGGTCGCGCCAGCGCGGGCTGGTGGACGCAACACGCTGGTAGTCGGGCGTCTCGGGCACCTCGCGGCGGCTGTAGTCGGTCTGCGAAAAACCACGGAAGCGCAGTCTTGCGCTGTTCGCATCCACGCGCATCGTTCGCGGTAGGGGCGACGCCTGCGTCGCCCCTACATCGTCCGCCGGTCGTAGGGGCGAGGCCTGCGTCGCCCCTACATCGTCCGCCGTTCGTAGGGGCGACCCACGGGTCGCCCGTATGTCGTCAGCGGTGGCGAGCAGGTCCCAGTAGATCTCGAGGTTCGTCCGCAGGCGCAGGCGGCGCGCGCCCGTGACGCCGGCGCGCACGACGTTCCGCAGGTCGACGAGGATCGTCTTGTTCTTGCCGGCGGGGAAGCCAAGGTCCGGCGAGACGACGACCCAGCGCCCATTCGCGTCGAGCGCCTCGAGCGACAGGCCGCGCGGCACCACGTGGCCGCCCTGGCCGATGGCGACGTTGATGCTGCTGTCGGTCGGATACACCCAGCCGTAGGCGACGAGCCAGCGCGGACCGTCCGGGGTGATCGGCGCCGCGAGCTCCACTTCCACGAAGTGGTCCTTCCCGATGCCCTGGTAGGCGCCGCGCTCGAGCGTGGCGAGATAGCGGCCGTCCTGCGTCGCGACGCGCTCCGTCACGTTGCGGCCCGTGTCGTCCCACGCGCGCGCCACCGGTTGCGGCCGGGTGGTCGGCTGCGCCTGCAGGACCGGCGGCTGCCGGGCGAACCGCTCGTCCACGAACACGTCCATGTCCGCGGGGTGATCGACCACCAGCAGCGCCACGTGATCGACGAAGTGTGTCTCCCACAGCTCCGCAGTGATGCGGATGTCGTAGGCGCCGTCTCTCGGCGCGAGCTGGTCGCCGCGGATGCGGACCCAGTCCTCCGTCTGCGCCACGCCCGCCGTGTCCACGGCGTTGATGCGCAGGCCGAGCGGGGAGCGCCACAGGAAGTCGGTGACGAACTGCATGCCCCTGCCGTCGTAGGCGAACACCCACGGGCACGAGCCCTTCAGCCGCTGCGTGGCGACGAGCTCGCGATCGACCGCCGGGTCGAACTCCGCCTGCATCACGCCGTTGGGCCACACGATGCGCGCGACGTCGATGGCGGTGCGATCGCCGAGCCCGAAGTGGACGGGCGCGCCGGTCAGGATCTGCTTCTGCGTCAGCAGGCCCGCGCGCACCTCGATCTCGCCGCCGATGCCGAACGAGTTGATGCGCTGGTCTCCCGCGAGTGGCTGCGCCCGCGGCGTCACGCGCTGCCAGTGATAGTTCCTGCTGCCCGCCGCGCGGAGGCGCACGGGCGTGCCGGCCGAGGTGCCGAGCAGATCGAGAAGGCCGTCGCCGGTCGCGTCGGTGACGGCGAACACATCGGCATCCGGCGCGGCGATCGCCCGGTAGCGGCCGTCCTCGCCTGCCCCGGGCCCGATCGAGGGGCCCGCGAGCCAGATACGCGCGCGCCCGCCGCCGCTGGCGAGCACGTCGAGGCCGCCGTTGTTGTCGAGGTCGGCGAGAAAGAGCCGATAGTCGCCCGCGGCGGCGCCGGCCGGGACGTCCATCCACGCCGCCAGCGCCTCGTACGTCCAGCCTGCCTGCCCCGAGCCAGGTCGAGGGGCAGGCGCCGCCGACGTGCGGCCGATCTCGCCGCCGGCGGTCATCGTGACGAGATCCAGCACGCCGTCCGCGTTGGCGTCTCCAGCGGTGAGCGCGACGAGACCGCCGGGCGTGCTCGTGATCGCGACCCGCTGAAACGCGCCGGCCTGGCGATTGACGAAGACGTGGAGCGCGCCGGCGGCGTCTACGAACGCCGCGTCGGGATCGCCGTCGACGTCGGCGTCGGCCCACGCGAAGGCGCGGGCGCCGGTGACGCCGGCGAACGGTTCCACGCGCGTCCACGTGCCGTTGCCGTTGTTGCGCAGCACGGCCGGCGCGCCGCCGTCGATGCCGAGCACGGCGTCGAGGTCGCCGTCCATCTCGATGTCGGCCGCCCAGCCGCGCGACGCGCCCTCGCGCGCCACGTCGAGCGTGTCCACCTGGAAGTCGTTGTTCGAGTCGAGCTCGAGCCGCGCCGGGTCGAACGAGGGGACGTCGCCGGGTGACTCCATCGTGTACCTCAGCGCGTCATCGCGCGGTGACGGCGTGGAGGAGGCGGGCGCCAGCGCGAGGAAGCGGTCGAAGGGGTCGGCGATGAGTTCCGCCGGCGTGCGCGCGGCGGCGAGGTCCTCCTGGAACGCCGGCACGCGCGCGAGCACGTTGCGGAGAAAGGCGATGGCGCGCGCGGCGTCGGCGACGCTCGACGCGGCGACGGCCTGCCGCAGCGCGCCGAACTGATCGGTGACCGCCTGCGGCCACGCGGCTGCGGGCCCGCTCAGGCGCGCGACCGAGTCCCGCAGCGTCCCGAGGTCGTTCCGCTTCGCGGCCAGCCGGGCGCGCTCCACGAGCACGGCGAGGTTGCCTGGCGCGACCTCGAGCAGCGCTTCGAGCGCGTCCCGCGCTTCCTGATCCGCGTTCGCACCGCCGGCGCGCTCGACTTCCTCCGCCAGGGCAAACCGCGCGCGCAGCGATTGCGGATCGAGCATGACCGCGCGCCGCAGCGCGGCGAGCCCCTCGTCCAGGCGGCCGCGCGCGATCTCCGCCCGTCCGGCGAGCAGCGCGAGCGCGCCGTTGTCGGGCGCGAGCTCGGCCGCGCGCGCCAGCGGCGCACCCGAGGCCTCGAGCTCCCCCAGCCGCAGCAGCGCGAGACCGAGGTTCGCCCACGACGCCGGCTCCGCGGGCACGAGCTCCGTCGCCCGTCCAAACGCCTCCCGCGCATCGTCGAGCAGCCCGACCTGCAGCGCCGCCAGGCCGCGGTAGAAGCTGCGCGCCACGTGTTCGTAGGCGTCGGTTCCCGGCTCCGGCAGGCGGGTTCGCGTCAGAAAGACGGCCGCGGCGAGGACCGCCGCCATCAGCACCGCGAGCCAGACGCGCCTCATCGTGATCACGCGAATCCTATCTCGGGCAGCGCCGGATACCAGTCGCGCCGCGAGCGGTCGCGGAACGCGGCCACGTCGATCGGGGCGATGGCGCGGTCGATGCGCTCCAGCAGTTCGCCGCGGGCGGCGGCGTCCAGCGGCGCGCGCGCCTGGGCGGCGCACGCGTGCA
>Ga0194131_10006208_pt1 | contig 16764 bp, 19 predicted proteins | sample TA2KigO120mmetaG_FD_148631 | JGI IMG/M metagenome (GOLD analysis project Ga0194131, IMG submission 148631) | Freshwater microbial communities from Lake Tanganyika, Tanzania - TA2015053 Kigoma Offshore 120m | ecosystem: Environmental > Aquatic > Freshwater > Lake | place: Tanzania: Lake... | reverse complement strand
AGGCGTTGTTGACCGCCGGACGGTTCAGCGTGACCGTCGCCACGCCGCGACGGTCGACCGCCCACAGCACCGTGTCGTTGGTCATCAATCGGCTTTGAGGTAGCTGTCCTTGAGCGCGATCTTGCCGTCCTTGAGCTCGTAGAGGTCGATACCGTAGCGGTCGAACGGCTGGCCGGCATGGTCGATGCCGGTGACCCGGAAGGTGCCGAACAGCTTGTCGCCGGCGCGATGGATGCGCGCCTCCGAGTAGCGCGCTTCGCGATGCGCCTTGCTCTTGTCGGCGAAATGGTGGCGCAGCGCTTCCTTGCCCTTCAACACGGCGCCGCCGGGCGAGCCGCCGGCATTGAGGCGCCATTCGAAATCGTCGGTCACGCAGGCCGCGATCTCCTCGACATCGGCCTTGTTGAAGGCTTTGCCGAAGCGGCGGAACAAATCGTCGATGGCGTCAGGCATGGTTTCCTCTCGGTGGTTGTTCAGGATTGGCTGCCGAGGCTCGAAGCGACCCAGGCGGCGATCTCGCGCTTGGCCGCCGCGGTGTCGAGCTGGGCGAGCTCGTAGCGACGCGCCTTGCCGCTCGAGCCGATGACCTCGAGGTTGCGCAAGGCGACATCGCCGTGGAACTGCAGGGTGCGGCCCTCCGGCGTGCCGTTGGGGTGCACGGTGAGCGTCAGCACCGGCCCGATATCGGGCAGGCGGTCGGCGACCGGCGAGTATTCCTGGGTCGAGACATTGGCCTCGTGGCCTTGGCCCTTGAGTCGGTCGACCACGAGGTCGAGTTCCGGGCGGATGATGTCGCGGCACTTGACCCAGAAGGCTTGCACGAAAAGGTCGGTGTCGCGATCCATGGCTCCTCCTCAGCTCCGCGTGGCGCAGATGTGCCGATCCTAGAACATTATGAGTTCAGCTGGAATCAGCTGAACTCATAATGCCTGCTGCAACACGCAGCACCGCTGCGCGCGAATGAGATGAAGTGGAACCGCTTGCGGTTCCACTTCATCTCGTTCCGCTTTAGCCTAAATCTCCCACGGCGGCGGCGTGAACTTCTCGATCAGGAAGCCGACGAAGGCCGATACCTTGGGCGCGAGATGCCGGCGGTGCGGGTAGACGGCATGGATGGGGACCGGCTCGTCGGCCGCATGCTCGCCGAGCAGCGGCACCAGGGCGCCCTCGCGCACCGCCTGGGCGAGCGTGAGCCGCGTCAGTCGCACGATGCCGACGCCGGCCAGGGCGAGCTGCAGCTGCATCTCGCCTTCGCTCACCGCCACTCGGCCGGCCACCTCGATCTCGACCAGCCGGCCGTCGACCTTGAAGGGCCAGCGATTGAGGTAGCTGCGCTCGCGCAGCATGATGCAGGTGTGGCGCGCCAGATCCTCGGGGCGGCGCGGCGTGCCGTGGCGCGCGAGATAGGACGGCGCGGCGCAGATCAAGCGCCTATCCTCGCCGATCTTGCGCGCCATGAAGCTGGTGTCGGCGAGCCGACCGATGCGGATCGCGACATCGACGCCGTCCTCGACCAGGTCGATCACCCGATCGGTCGGCAGCAATTCGATCTGCACCAAAGGATGGCGGGCCATGAACTCCGACAGCACCGGGGCGAGCTGGTGGGTGGCGAAGGCGAGCGAAGTGGTGATCCGCAGCAGGCCTTGCGGCGTGCCGATCTGGCCGGCGATCTCGGTCTCCAGGGCCGCGATCTCGCCAACAATGCGGCGTGCGGCGGCATAGAACGCTTCGCCTTCTTGAGTGAGGTGCAGCGCACGCGTCGTGCGCTGTAAGAGGCGCACGCCCAGCCGTGTCTCGAGGCGGGTGACGAGCTTGCTCACCGCCGACGGCGTCAGCCCCAGGGCCGGCGCGGCAGCCGAGAAACCCTTGGACTCGACGACCCGTACGAAGGCCGCCATCTCGCCAGCATTGTCGATCATTGCGCAATTAGTGAATTATATTCATAAATATGCGTCTTGTATAGAGTATTATTAAATAGAGAGGAGGCAATTAGATAGCGCGGTAACCAGAGAGGTTACCCATGTTCAACGTCGCCTACCCCAGCCCCACCGAACGTCAGGCCTATGTCGTGCGGGCCCACCGCTTGCGCGCCGCCGCGGTTGCCGGCGCGATGCGCGATTTGGTCCGCCTGTTCGGCGCCGCCGCCCGTTAAGGTCGGCGGATGACGACCGACTGGGCGCTCTATGCCCGCTACAACCGGCTGGCCAACGAGCGCCTGTACGAGGCCTGCGCCCGCCTCTCCGACCAGGATCGGTGGCGCGACCTCGGTGCCTTCTTCAAGAGCGTGCACGGCACGCTCAATCACCTGTTGCTGGGCGATCGTATCTGGATGACCCGGTTCGCGGGCGGCTCGCACCCGTCGACCGGCCTCGACGCCATTCTGTTCGAATCGTTCGACGAACTATGCGCGGCGCGCGCCGAGATGGATGGGCGTATCGAGCGGTTCTTCGCGGCCTTGCCGGACGGCTTCCTCGACCGCTCGCTGAGCTACGTCAACAATGCCGGCGTGGCGTCGGTCGATCCCGCCGCGGTGATCGTGCCGCACTTCTTCAATCATCAGACCCATCACCGCGCCCAGATCCACACGCTCCTGTCGCAGCTCGGCCAAGCGCCGCCGGTGCTCGACCTGCACCGGGTCCTGCGACCCTGAAGCCTCGCCCCGCAGAGCCGCGCGACCTCACTTCGAGGCCGCCGGCATCTCCGGCTTGCGCCAGCGGAAGCGCAACTCCGAGAGGCCGGTGCAGACGACGTAGAATACCGGCGTGAAGATCAGGCCGAACACGGTGACGCCCAACATGCCGAAGAACACCGCGGTGCCCAGCGACTGGCGCATCTCGGCGCCGGCGCCGAAGCTCACCACCAGCGGCACCACGCCCAGGATGAAGGCGAGCGAGGTCATGAGGATGGGCCGCAGCCGCGTCTTGGCGGCACTGACCGCGGCGTCGAAGCGGTTCATGCCGGCCTCGTGCGCCTGCTTGGCGAACTCCACGATCAGGATGGCGTTCTTGGCGGCAAGACCGACCAGCACGACCAGGCCGATCTCGACCAGGATGTTGCGGTCCAGCCCGCGCAAGCTGACGCCGACCATCGCCGCCAGCACGCACATCGGCACGATCAGGATGACGGCGAGCGGCAACAGCCAGCTCTCGTAGAGCGCCGCCAGCAGCAGGAACACGAACACCACGGCCAGCCCGAAGGCCAGGATCGCGGTGTCGCCGGCGAGCTTCTCCATGGCGGCGATGCCCTGGCCGGACGAGAAGCCGGGCTGCAAGGAAACATGGACCTCGGCCGCCGGATAGAGATTGTAGCGCGCCACACGATAGGGTCCGGTCGTGTCGGAGAAGGTGGCGACCGAGCCCAGCGGCACCATCTCGCCGCTGGTGCTGCGGGTCTTGAGGTTGGCCACGTCGCGCACGGTCAGCCGATAGGGATCGTCGGCCTGCGCCGTCACGCGATAGGTGCGGCCCAGGATATTGAAATCGTTGACGTAGGCCGAGCCCATGTAGATCGACAGCGCCTCGAACACGCGGCCGATCGGCACGCCGAGCTGCTCGGCCTTGGTGCGGTCGATCTCGGCCCAGATCTGCGGCGTGCGCGTGTTGAACAGTGTGAAGGCCTGGGTGAGCCCGGGCGTCTGGCCGGCCGCGCCGGCCAGCGCCCAGGCCGCCCCTTCGAGCGCCGGCAGGCCGCGCGCCGCGCGGTCCTGGACGTAGCCCTTCAGCCCGCCGCCGGTGCCGATGCCCGGCACCGAGGGCGGCTCGATCACGAACACGAAGGCCTCGCGCAACGAGAACATCTTGCCGCGCAGCTCGGCCAGGATCGCGTCGGTTGGCCGATCGCGCCGCTCCTCGAACGGCTTCAGGGTGACGAAGATGACGCCGGTGTTGGGCGCGTTGGTGAAGGTGGCGCCGTCGAAGCCGACGAACGCCACGGCATGCTCGACGCCGGCCGTCGCCGTGATCAGGTCCGACGCCTGGCGGATCAGCCGGTCGGTGCGCTCGAGCGTCGCTCCGGCCGGCAGTTGCATGGCGACGATCAGGTAGGAGCGGTCGAGCTGCGGGATCAGGCCGGTCGGTGTCACGGCCAGGCGGTAGCCGGTGAGCCCGAGCAAGCCGCCATAGATCGCCAACACGACGGTCGACAGACGGATCAGCCGGGCGGTGGCGCGGCCGTAGAAATCGGCCAGCCATTCGAAGCCGCGGTTGAACAGCCGAAAGAACCAGGTGATCGGCCAGGCCAGCCGCTCGACCAAGCCGGGCTTGGTCTTTTCCGCTTCCGACAGAGCATGTGTCTTGAGCAGCAGGGCGGCGAGCGCCGGCGACAGCGTCAGCGATACGATGGCCGAGATCGCCGTCGAGGCCGCGATGGTGATGGCGAACTGCTTGTAGAACGAACCCTGCAGGCCGGTGATGAAGGCGGTCGGCACGAACACCGCGATCAGCACCAGCGAGATGGCGATCAGGGCGCCACCGACCTCGTCCATGGTCTTGTGCGCCGCCTCCTTGGGCGACATGCCCTGGGCGAGGTAGCGCTCGACGTTCTCGACCACGACGATGGCGTCGTCGACCACGATGCCGATCGCCAGCACCAGGCCGAACAGCGACAGCGTGTTGAACGACACGCCGACTGCGGCCATCACCGCGAACGAGCCGATCAGCGACACCGGGATGGCGATCAGCGGAATGATCGCCGCCCGCCAGGTCTGCAGGAACACGATGACCACGATCACGACCAGGACCAGCGCCTCGAACAGAGTGCGCACGACGGCATCGACCGAGGCCTGGATGAAGTCGGTCGGGTTGTAGACCACCGAATAGTCGAGGCCGGCCGGAAAGGATTTCTTCAGCCGCCCCAGGGTCTGTACCGAAAGCGTGAAGCCACCGGGCGACACCGCCGGTGCCTGGTTGATGGCGCCGGCCGCGACCTGCAGGTTGGCGGCGCGCATCGCCGCCATGACTTCGCTCGGCGTCAGGTTTCTCGCCGCCACCCGCGCCGGGTCGAGCCAGACGCGCATCGAAAAATCGCGCGCACCGAACACGAAGACGTTGCCCACGCCGTCGATGCGGCCCAGCACGTCCCTGACGTAGAGCGAGGCGTAGTTGGAGATGTATTGCTGGTCGCGGCTGCCGTCGGGCGACGTCATGTGCACGACCATCATCAGGTCGGGCGAGGCCTTGCGCACCACCACGCCCAGCCGCTGCACGTCCAGCGGCAGCCGCGGCATGGCGATGGCGACGCGGTTCTGCACGTTGACCTGGGCCTGGTCGATATTGACGCCGGGCTTGAACACCACCTCGATCGTCAATTGTCCGTCGCTGGTCGCCTGCGAGGTGATGTCGAGCATGCCGTCGACGCCGTTGATCTCGAGCTCGAGCGGCGTCGCCACGGTCTCGGCGATCACCTCGGCCGAGGCGCCGGGATAGCTCGCGGTGACGCTCACCGTGGGCGGCGCGATCTCGGGATACTCGGCGACCGGCAGGTTGCGCTGGGCGATGCCGCCCACGATCAGGATGATGATCGACAGGACCGAAGCGAAGATCGGCCGCTCGATGAAGAAGTGGGAGAAACGCATACGCCGGATCGCCGTCAGCCGGCCTTGGCGTCGGCGGTCTTTATCTGGCCCTTCTGCGGCACGACCTTGGCGCCCGGCCGCACCATCGGATTGGCAAGCCCGTCCAGCACGACATTGTCGGTCGGCAGTAGGCCATCACGCACCACGCGCAGCCCGTCGATCAGCGGGCCGAGCGTCACCGGCTTGGCCTGCACGACATTGTTCTCGCCGACCGTGAACACGATCTTGCGCGCCTGATCCGACACGATCGCCGAATCGGGCACCAACAGTGCGTCGTACTCGCCGCCGAACAACTGCACGCGGCCGAACACGCCGGGCGTCAGGAGCTGATCCTTGTTCTCGACCACGGCGCGGGTCCGCATGGTGCCCGACCGCGGGCTGAGGCTGTTGTCGACGAAGTCGACCTTGCCGGGCCGCGTCCATTCCGCCTCGTCGGCCAGGCGAATGCGCACCGGGCTCAGCGAATCGCGCGACGAGGCCATGGCGCCCGAAAGGTACAGGCGGGTGTAGCGCAGGTAGTCGGATTCGGAGACGTCGAACACGAAGCGGATCGGATCGAGCGTGACGATGGTGGCGAGCATGGTGGCGCCCTGCTGGCCGCCCTGGATCAGGTTGCCGGCATCGACCTTGCGGTCGGAGATGCGGCCGGCCAGCGGGGCGCGCACGTCGGTCCAGTCGAGATTGAGCTCGGCGCCGCGCACGGCGGCCTCGGCCGCCTTGAGCTGGGCGCGCGCCACGTTGAGGTTGGCCTTGCGCTGGTCGTACTCGGCATCGGTGATGGTCCGCGACTTGATCAGCGAGGCGCCGCGCTCGACCTGCAGCTCGGCCAATTCGACTTGCGCCTTGTTGCGCGCCACCTCGGCCTGGGCGCTTTCCAGCGCGATCTCGTAGGGCCGCTTGTCGATCGAGAACAGCAGATCGCCGACATTGACGAGCTGGCCGTCGCGGAAATGCAGCTTGTCGATGAAGCCCGAGACGCGGGCGCGCACCTCGACCGAGGCGACCGCCTCGAACCGTCCCGAGAACTCGTCCCACTGAGTCACCCGCTTGGCCATCGGTGGCGCGACGGTAACCGGCATGGCCGGCGGGCCGCCCTGAGCCGAGGCCGGCGATGCCATCGCGAGAAGGGCGGTGATGAGGAGAGCGAGGCGACGAATGGACAAAAGCAACTCCCTCGCGGAATCGGCATCGCGCCCGACACATGTGGTTGCACTGCGGTTCACTGTCAATTGCGCCGGCGGTAGCGGCAGGCGCTGAGTGAATGCCCGTTTTCGCCGATGGCGCGCCGCTCGCAGCCCGTGGTCTACTCGCAAAGACGGGGAGAGGCCGGAAAGCTCATGAAAGTCGGCGTGCTGCAGTTCTTCAGTTGGCCCGGCCGGCGCGGCTCGTTGCCCGAGGTCTACGATCGCGCCCTGGAGCGCATCGCGATCATGGACCGCGGCGGCTTCGACGCGGTGTGGCTGGCCGAGCACCATTTCACGACCTACAGCGTCTGCCCCTCGGTGCACATGCTGGGCACGCTGGCCGCCGCGCGCACCACGCGGCTGCGCATCGGCACGGCGGTGTCGCTCGCCGCCCTTTACCACCCGCTGCGCTTGGCCGAGGAGGTGGCATTGCTCGACATGCTGTCGGGCGGCCGGGTCAACTGGGGCGCCGGGCGCGGCTTCGCCGCCTCCGAGTTCGACGCCTTCGGCGTGCCCATGGAGGAAAGCGCCGAACGGTTTCGCGAGGCCGTCGAGATCGTCCTGCAGGCTTGGACACAGGAGCGCCTGACCTATCGAGGCCGGCATTTCTCCTTCGACGGCGTCGAGGTGCTGCCCAAGCCCTTGCAGGCGCCGCATCCGCCAACCTGGATGGCGGCGACCTCCGAATCGGCGATCGACTGGGCGGCGAGCCGCGGCTTTTCCATCCTGATGGATCCGCACTCGACCACCGCCGAGCTGGGCGGCAAGCGGCGCCGCTACGCCGACAAGCTCGCCCAGGCGGGCTTCTCCGATGCCGGCCGCGACATCCCCATGGCGCGGCTGCTCGCGCTCGCGCCGACCGCCGCCGAGGCGCGCGCCGTGGCCGAGCGCAGCGCGCAGTGGCTGGTCGATTCCTACGCCGGCCCGCAGCACGCCCATCGCAAGAGCCTGCCGCGCGTCTATATCGGCGGCGATCCCGTCGGCCACTATGTCGATCATGTCATCCTGCACGGCACGCCCGCCTCGGTGGTCGCTGAGCTCGCCCGCCTGCGCGCGGAGATCGGCCTCAACTATCTGATGGCCGCCCCGCTCAGCCGCGACACTTTCAGGCTGCTTGCCGACGAGGTGTTGCCACGGCTGTGAACATCGCCTCGGCGATCAGCGTCATGTCGGCCTCGGTGATCTCGATCAGCCCCTGGCGCAGCCGGTAGCCCCAGTTCGGCTCTTGCGTGAAGGCAAGCCGCGCCTGGAGGAGCGCGAGCGGCATGGCCTCGGCGTCGTGCCAGTCGACGTCGCGGCGGAACGGCCGAAAGCCGAAACCCATGTCGGCCTGGTAGGGCTTGCCCGGCTTCACCGTGCCGATGGCGGTGAAGGCTTGCAGCCGGTCGTCGCCGCGCCGCGCATGGCTCGCCGAGTAGGTGCGGTTGGGCGAGTAGTAGACGATCCGGTCGCCCGGCTGGATGCGGCGCAGCGGCGTCGCCTTGCCGTGGCTCACTTGCATGAAGCCGCCGTGCCGGCCGATCTCGACATGCTCGGCGGAGGCGACGGCCAGCCAGTTCTTGCTCATGGTGTTCTCCTCGATTCCGATGAGGACACCCTAGGCGCGGCAACTGTCAGATACTGGCAGCAGTCACGCTTCCTTGGTCGCCTCGCGCTCGCGCCATTCCTTGAGCACGGCCTGGCGGCGGCGCGGATAGCGCTGTTCGGTGAGCGAGAGCACGACGATGCGGTCGGTGCGGAAGTGGCGGTAGTCCTGGCGTAGCTCGCACCACGCCACGACCACCCGCACCTTCTCGAAGAAGGCGAGCGCGAACGGCCAGATCGTGCGCTTGCTGGCGGCGCCGCTGGTGTCGCGGTAGGCGAGGCCGAGCTTGCGCTCGGTGCGGATGGCCTGGCGGATCTTGGGCAGTTGCGCGTCGCCTGCCGCGATCGGATCGCCCGGCCCGATCAGCAGGCCGGATTCGTCCAGCGTCTCGCGCAGATCCTTGGGCAACACGGCGCCGATCTTGGCCAACACATTGGCCGCCGCGTCAGCCAGCGCCCGGTCGGCGCGCTGATGCACCCAGCGCGAGCCGAGCACCAGCGCCTCGATCTCCTCCTCGCTGAACATCAAGGGCGGCAGCATGAAGCCCGGCCGCAGCACGAAGCCCACGCCCGCCTCGCCGTCGATGTGGGCGCCTTGCGCCTTCAGTGCCTCGATGTCGCGATAGAGCGTGCGCAGCGATACGCCGGTCGCCTCGGCGAGCGTGGCGCCGCTCACCGGATGGCGATGGCGGCGCAGCACCTGGATCAGGTCGAGGAGACGTTGGGCACGCGACACGCTACCTTTCTACCATGATCTGCTGCCAGTTTCTGTCAGCATAGGAGAGGCCATGACCGTTGCCGTGATCGTCAATCCCGCCGCCCGCAAGGGCCGGGCACGGACGCGTTGGCCGGCGATCCAGGCCGAGCTGCAGCGGCGGCTGGGCGCCTTCGAGCCGTTGTTCACCCAAGCGCCCGGCCACGCCACCGAGCTGGCCCGCCAGGCGCTCGGCCGCGGCGCCCGGCGGTTCGTGGCGGTGGGCGGCGACGGCACGGTGAACGAGACGCTGAACGGCCTGCTCGATCCGTCGGGCCGACTGCTCGCGGCCGACGCCGTGCTCTGCCCGATCCCTGGCGGCACGGCCAACGAGCTTTGCCGCGCGCTCGGCCATCTCGCGGCGCCCGGTCTTGCCTTCGACGCCGCGGCGAGCCCGCACAGCCGCGCGATCGATCTGTTGCGCGTGCGCTGTCTCGGCCTCGACGGCCGGCCGGCCGAGCGCTTCGGCTATCTCATCGTGACCTTCGGCGCGGCGGCCGATGTCAGCTACCGCACCTCGCGCTCGCGCTGGCTGAAGAAGCTGGGCGAGATCGCCTATCTGCTGATGGCGCCGCCGGTGATCCTGGGCTACCGCCATCGCGATGTCGCGGTCGCGATCGACGGCCGGGCGCACGGCACGCGCCGGCTGTTCACCGCCATGATCGGCAACACCGAGAATGGCGGCGGCGGCATGAAGCTCCTGCCCGGCGCGCGCTTCGACGACGGCGTGCTCGACTTGATCGAGATGGGCGACCTGTCGCGGCTCGGCGCGCTCATGTCGGTGATGCCCAAGCTCTACAGCGGCGCGCACGCCCGGCATCCCAAGGTGCGCATGACCAGGGGAACGTCGTTCCGCTTCGACGCGGCCATGCCTACCCTGGTCGATCTCGACGGCGAGACGGTGGGCCGCCTGCCGCTCGAGGTGTCGATCCTGCCCGGCGCTTTCAGGGTCGGCGTCGCGACCGGCGATGGCGGCGACCGGCCGCTACAGAGCGATCCGAAAGCGTAAGCCCTCGCGATGGCCGTAGGCCGGGCCGGCCCGGAAGCGTTCGACCAGTGTGCCGCCGTTGGCCAGGATGACCTTCTGCGAGGCGAGGTTGTCGAACGCGGTGATCAGCTCGATATGCGGCAGGCCGAGAGCGCGCATCTCGGGCAAGGCGAGGGCGCGCGCGCGGGTGGCAAGGCCCTGGCCGTACCTCCAGGCGACGACGGCGTAGCCGACATGGCCCGGGCAGTAGTCGGGCAACGCTGCCGTGCCGGCCTGCCAGCGCAGCGTGACCTGGCCACCGAAACCCTCGCCGTCCCACATCCACAGTCGGCGGCTGGGCAGGCGCGGCGCCCGCGAGCCGTCGGGCAGGATCATCGGCGGGCCGACGGCGGCCGGATCGTCGAGCGAGGCGACGAAGGCCGCCGGGTCGGCCGCGATCTCGGCCAACTCCTCGCGCGCCGAGGCTTCGCGCCGGTGGTTGTCGGCGAAGAAACCGCGGGCGAGCGCGTCGGCGTAGGCCGGCAGACGATCGAGCGTGGGCGCGACGAGGTCCATCGGCGGCATTCTGTCAGCGGTTGACCAAGCCAGCCAGGGCCCAGCCCTTCAAGAGCATCTCGTGCCCGCGGTCCTCGATCGGGAAGACCGGCAGGTCGAGCGCCTGCGGTGCCGCCATCGACGAATGGCGGCCCGCCCTCGCGCAACCGACGAGACCAAATCGCCGCTTGACGCAATCAAACGGCAACCGAGCGGGCTCACAGTGCTCCCATCGACGGACGGCGTCGCGCCGGGCCGCACACCTCAAGGGAGACCGACAATGTTCAAGACCATCCTCGCCACCGCCACCGCCGCCCTGATCGCCACCGCCATCGCCGCCCCGGCGCAGGCCCTCGGTCCGTTTGTGCCCCCCAACGGCATCAGCCTGAACGGCCTAGACAGCCACGGCAGCCGCCAGGCTGCTCCGTCCTTCACCGTCGACGGCATCGAGCTGCCGGCCGAGCGCTGACCGTCGACGGCTGCTGTCCCTCCGCAACGCCTCCTTCGATCCAACGATCGAAGGAGGCCGAGCTGACTCAGGGTGGGACACGATGCGACAGAATCGGACTCTCTCCGATCGTCTTTGCCGATCCGCAGGCGACGGTCTTGGCCAACCGGCAGCGCGGCCTTCGGCAGGTCTCAATGCCGGAAGTGCCGTATCCCGGTGAACACCATGGCGAGCCCCTGGGCGTCGGCGGCGTCGATCACCTCTTGATCGCGCATCGAGCCGCCGGGCTGGATCACGGCGGTGGCGCCGGCCTCGGCGGCGGCTAAAAGGCCGTCGGCGAAGGGGAAGAAGGCGTCGGAGGCGACGACGCTGCCGACCGCCGGGCTTTGCGCGAGCTTGGCCGTCTCGCCGGCTTCGGCGGCGCGGATGGCGGCGATGCGCGAGGAATCGCGGCGGTTCATCTGGCCGGCGCCGACGCCCACCGTGGCGCCGTCCTTGGCGTAGACGATGGCGTTCGACTTCACATGCTTGGCAACCGTGAAGGCGAACAACAGATCGTCGAGTTCTTTCGCGGTGGGGGATCGCTTGGTCACGACCTCGAGGTCGCTCCTGGCGACATGGCCGTTGTCGCGCGTCTGCAGCAGATAGCCGCCGGCCACGCTCTTCATGATCATGCCGGGCGAGCGCGGATCGGGCAGGCTACCAGCGAGCAGCACGCGCACGGCCTTCTTCTTGGCGAGGATCGCCAGCGCCTCGTCCGTGGCGTCGGGCGCGATCACCACTTCGAGGAAGAGTTTCGACAGCGCCTCGGCGGTGCGCGCTTCCAGCTTGGTGTTGACGGCGACGATGCCGCCGAAGATCGACACCGGATCGCAGGCATAGGCCTTGAGATAGGCGTCGTACTGGTCCTTGGCGATCGCTACGCCGCAGGGATTGGCGTGCTTGATCACCACCACCGCCGGCTCGGCGAACTCCGCGACGCATTCGTAGGCCGCCTCGGTGTCGCCGATGTTGTTGTAGGAAAGCTCCTTGCCCTGGACCATGCGCGCCGTTGCGACGCCTGGGCGCCGGCTGCCGTCGGAGTAAAACGCCGCCTGCTGATGCGGGTTCTCGCCGTAGCGCAGCGTCTGCACGCGCTCGGCGGTGACGGTCAGCCGCTCGGGGAAGGGCTTGCCTCGTTGCTTGGCGAACCAGCTCGCGATCGCGGCGTCATACGACGCGGTGCGGGCATAGGCCTTGGCCGCCAGCGTGCGGCGCAGCGCCAAGGTCGTGGCGCCCTGCTGCGGCTTCATCTCGGCGATCACCGCGGCGTAGTCGGCGGGATCGACCACCACCGTCACGAAGTCGTGGTTCTTGGCCGAGGCGCGGATCAGCGCCGGGCCGCCGATGTCGATGTTCTCCACGCACGTCGCGAAGTCGGCGCCGCGCGCCACCGTGGCCTCGAAGGGATAGAGGTTCACCACCACCAGATCGATGCCGGCGATCTTGTGATCGGCCATCGCCTTCTGGTGTCCCGCGTCGGTGCGCCGCGCCAGGATGCCGCCATGGATGGCGGGCTGCAGGGTCTTCACCCGGCCGTCCATGATCTCGGGAAAGCCGGTGTGGTCGCTCACCTCGATCACCGCGAGGCCGGCGTCGCGCAGCGCCTTGGCCGAGCCGCCGGTCGACAGGATTTCGACCCCGTGCGCGGCCAGAGCCCGGCCCAGCTCGATCAGGCCGGTCTTGTCGGACACCGAGATCAGGGCGCGCGCGATGCGGGCGAGATCGGGCGTGGGCGACGGCACGTATCGGGCGCTGGCGGACATGGCGGGGTCTATAGAGGCATCGGGTGTGCGTTGTAAGAGGTCGCTTTCTAGAATAAACTGCGACATTCTAGAATTCGGTGGATGCCATGGGTGTCAGCATCAAGAGCGTCGAGGCTGAGCGCAAGCTGCGCCGCGTTTCCAAGCTGCTCGGCAAGAGCATGACGGCGACCGTGATCGAGCTGGCCGACGGCAAGCTCAAGGAACTCGAGGCCAAGACGAATCGCGAGCGCCGCCTCAAGGAAGTAGATGCCATCGTGCGGCGCTTCAATTCCCGGCCGCCCTTGAGCGACAAGAGCGTGGAGGAGATTCTCGGCTACAATGACAAGGGCATGTTCGATTGATCGTCGTCGACAGCTCGGCACTCATCGCAATTCTTCTGAACGAGCCTGAGAAAGCAGAGTTCGCCGCGATGATATTGGCCGCTGACGGTCCACGGATCGCGGCGCCGAACTTCTTTGAAGCCTCGATGGTGGCAGAGAGCCGACAAGGCAGGGCGGGATGCCATGATCTCGACCGACTCTTGGAATCGTTGGGCCTGGTCGTCGTCGCCTTCGACGCAACCCACATCGAAGGCGCTCGCGATGCCTATCGACGTTACGGCAAGGGCCGACATGCCGCCGCGCTGAACTTCGGCGATTGCTGCGCCTACGCGCTGGCAAAAGTGCTTGACTGGCCGTTGCTGTTCAAAGGCAACGACCTCGCGAGGACTGATCTCAAGCGCACGCTGTAGGCATGCTTCTCGGTCCTACGAGATACAGTCCGCCCGAGCCGCCGGCGGGATCGGGTCGGCCGGCATCTCGAGGCGGCAGTGATAGTCGAGCGCCGTCCGGTAGGCTGCCGCGATCCGGGCCTTGGCCTGAACGGGAAGGACGAAGCGGCCGCCCCGGCGGTCGATCTGCTGGCGGCCGTAGCCGATGTTGGTGCCGTCCGGGAAATAAGCCTCGAAGAACGAATGGCCGGCCGTCGAGGTGAACTCCACGACCAGCACGGCGCCGGCAATGCATTCGAAACGCGGCCCGTTGCGCAGGATGCCGGTCTCTGTGGTCTTGCCCGAGGGCCCGGCGATGGTCCACTGGACGCTCGCCGCGGAGGTTCGCGCGCTCGCCGCTTTCAGGACACCGCAGTCCAGGAAACTCGTGGCCGGCGCGTTCACGGCCTGGCTGTGGGCCGGGCCTGCGAGCGCCGAGGCCAGCAGCAGCGTAGCGATGCGTTTCACGCCTCCGCGCCCTCCAGCACCCGGACCTTGAAGCCGTCGGCTTCCAGCGCCGCCACCAGCTCGCGGACATGGGCGCGGCCGCGCGTCTCGACCGTGACGTCGAGCTCGGTGCGCTTGGCGACCACCGCGCCGAACAGGCGCTGGTGCTGGACGTCGACGATGTTGCCGCCTGCCTTGCCGATCAGGCCGGCGACGCGGGCGAGCTGGCCCGGCAGGTCGCCGATCATCAGCCGCAGGCGCACGATGCGGCCGTCGCGCACCAGGCCGCGCAGCAGCACCGAGGCGAGCAGGCGGGTGTCGATGTTGCCGCCGCTCAACACGATGCCGACGTGCCGGCCGGCGAACAGCTGCGGATGGGCGAGCATTGCGGCGAGGCCGGCCGCGCCCGCGCCTTCGGCCACCGTCTTCTCGACCTCGAGCAGCAGCGCGATCGCCCGTTCGATCATCACCTCGTCGACCGCGACGACGCGGTCGAGCAGGGCGCGGGCGATGGTGAGCGGCAGCTTGCCGATGTCGGTGACGGCGATGCCCTCGGCGATGGTGTCGCCGCCCGTCGCCACCGGCTCGCCGGCCAGGATCTGGCGCATCGCCGAATAGCTCGCGGTCTCGACGCCGATCACCTTCAGCTCGGGCTTCAACCCCTTGGCCGCCACGGCGCAGCCCGAGATCAGCCCGCCGCCGCCGACCGGGATCACCAGCGTGTCGATCAGCGGCGCGTCCTGCAGCATCTCCAGCGCCGCCGTGCCCTGGCCCGCGATGATGCGCGGATCGTCGTAAGGATGGACGAACACCAGCCGTTCGGCGTCGGCCAGGCGATGCGCCTCGCGGCCCGCCTCGGCCAGCGTGTCGCCGTGCAGGATGATGCGCGCGCCGTGCCCCTTGGTGTGCTCGACCTTGGTGTTGGGCGTGAAGGAGGGCATGACGATGGTTGCCGGGATGCCGAGACGGCCGGCATGGTAGGCTACGCCCTGCGCGTGGTTGCCGGCCGACATGGCGATCACGCCGCGCTTCTTCTCTTCGGCCGACAGTTGCAGGAGCGTGTTCAGCGCGCCGCGTTCCTTGAACGATGCGGTGAACTGCAGGTTCTCGAACTTGACCCAGATGTCGGCCTTGGCGATGCGCGACAGGGTCTCGCTGCGCAGGCAAGGCGTGCGGACGACGGCCTCGCCGATGCGCTGGGCGGCGGCCCTGACATCCGCCAGGGTGACGGGCAGCTCAGCCACGGTCGCGCCCGCGGCCGCGTTCGCGCCCGCGGCCGCGTTCGCGATAGTCGCCGAACGTGGTGTCGCGCTCGCTGAGCAGGCGCGACACGCTTTCGCCGTCGCGGCGGAAGCGGCCCATGTACTCCTTGCTCGCCTCGGTCTGAAAGGCCAGCGCCTGAATCTCGGTGCCGGCGCGGATCGCGGCGCGCAGGCCGGCGATCTCCATGGCGCGATGCACCGAGCGCTTGTTGATCTGGGCAAGCTCGGTCGGCAGCTTGGCGACGCGCTCGGCCACCGCCAGCACCTCGCGCTCCAGGTCGGCCGCAGGATAGGACCGCGTCGCCCAGCCTTTGGCGGCTGCGTCGCGGCCCGACAGGGCATCGCCGGTCAGCATCGATTCCATCGCCTGCCGCATGCCCATCAGCCAGGGATGGAACTGCATGTCGGGCGGGCTCATCAGCCGCACCGGCGGGTAGCCGATCTGGGCATCGTCGGCGACGTAGACCAGATCGCAGGCGGTCGCGAGCTCGGTGCCGCCGGCCAGGCAGTAGCCATGCACCTGGGCGATCACCGGCTTGGCGAGATCCCAGACGCCGAACCAGCCTTCGACGACATGGCGCGACCATTGGCCCAGCCCGCCGGCCGAATGGTAGGGCTGGCCCTTGCGATTATCGGCCGCGAGGTCGTAGCCCGAGCAGAAGGCGGGGCCGGCGCCGCGGATCACCGTGACCTTGACCTCGGCCTCGCCGTCATGGGCTTCGAGGGTGCGGAAGATCGCTGAGCGCAGCTCGTTGTTCAGCGCATTGCGCTTCTCCGGCCGATTGAGGGTGAGGCGGCGCACGCCGGGCAGCGGCGTGTCGATCAGCAGCACGGACATCGATGTCTTCCTCAGGCGGCGAACTTGCGGTCGATCCAATCGCGCGTGCGATACCAGGCGCCGATCATGGGCAGGAACCAGGGATCGCCGTTGTACAGCGCGTGCTCGGGGAAGTCGCGGCCGTCCAGCGGATTGACCGGCACGTTGCGGCCGCCGGCGATCTTCTTGGCGGTCTGCGTGCCGAGATAGGTCATCATGGCGACCCCGTTGCCGTTGCAGGCGAGCAGGTAGTGCAGGCCCTGGTCGGTGCCCATGTGCGGCATGTAGTCGAGCGCGAAGGCGACGTTGCCGGTCCACACGTGGGTGATGCGGATGCCGGCGAGCTGCGGGAAGCGGTCGATCATGTAGCGGTACAGCACCGGTGCGCTGACCTCGGGCGGCGCCGCGGTGAAGCGGGCGCGGCCGCCGAAGATCAGGTGCTTGCCGTCGGGCGACGGCCGATAGTAGGTCAGCACGCGCTTGGTGTCGGCGATCGAGCGCAGCTCGGGAATGAGCTTGCTGGCGTGCTCGGGCAGCTCCTCGGTGGCGATGATGTGGCTCGCCACCGGCACGACGCGCCGCTTCAGCCGCGGCGTCAGATCGCCGGTGTAGCCGTTGGTC
>Ga0194131_10006204_pt1 | contig 16772 bp, 19 predicted proteins | sample TA2KigO120mmetaG_FD_148631 | JGI IMG/M metagenome (GOLD analysis project Ga0194131, IMG submission 148631) | Freshwater microbial communities from Lake Tanganyika, Tanzania - TA2015053 Kigoma Offshore 120m | ecosystem: Environmental > Aquatic > Freshwater > Lake | place: Tanzania: Lake... | reverse complement strand
GATGGCACCATGCAACGGCGGGTTTCTTCGTGTCCGCGATGAGCGATGCTGCCATTTCGCACCGCTCTTTGAGCGTGCGCCGGCGTTCCTCGCGCTGCTCTTGAAGCGTGACCGCTGGCATATCAAAGAGCAAATCCTCGCGCGGGCGTGCCGCTTGAATAACGTGCTCAACCGTTGCGAGCGGCGGGAGCGCGAATCCATCGTCGCTGAATCCGGCATCCGATGGCTTCCGCAATGCGCGCGCCCACGAGCACACCCACCGCCAGAAATCATGTTCCGCATGCCCGCGGAAACGATACTTCCCAAAGCCCCCCACCGATGCCCGGCCATCGTTCGACAACCGCGCCGTCGCCGCAAAATTCACGTTGGCATCCTGCTTAAAAAACTTCCCCAGCATATCCATGAAGCCTAATTCCCCAAGCGCCTCGCTCGACGTGCCCAGTTCGATGTAATCGTTCGGCGCGGCGGTTGCCGTGCAAAGCAGTCGATACGGCAGCTTGCGCGTGAAGTCCGTCACCTCGGCTTTTATCTTCCCGTCGAAGTTTTTTAATATGCTAGACTCGTCACATACAACGCCGCCGAATTGCTGCCAGTCGAATTTATGAAGCTGCTGGTAGTTGGTGACGGTGATGGGCGCGGCAACCTTCCCGTCGCGCGATTGCGCCGCTTCGATGCCGAACTTGTGCGCCTCGCGAACCGTCTGCGCTCCGACCGCGAGCGGCGTCAGAATCAGGACGGGCTTGCACGTTTTCTCGACGACGTTCTGCGCCCAAACTAGCTGCATCGGCGTCTTGCCCATGCCGCAATCGGCGAAGATTGCCGCCCTGCCGCGCCTAACTGCCCATTCGACGAGTGCTCGCTGGAATGGAAAGAGGAAGGATGGAAGGAAAAGCGGATCAAATCCGAAATTGCCAAGAAGTTGCGTTTTGGCGTTGAGGAAATCCGCATACGACCGCGCACCATGCGCCACGTCGTCGCTTTCACTGAGTTCCTTTCGTTTCATCTTATAATTTCAGCCCGCACAGTTGGGCGATGACCCATTTGTAATACCGGGCATAGCGGCGGCGGCGAGCGCTCTTGTCCTCCGGGCGCCAGACGGGGATCCTGCCAGACGCCACTTCCGTCTGAAGATCACGGTCGCTCAGGCCGGTCCAGGATTGAAATTCCGAGCGGCTCACCAACAGCGGCAGCCGGTCGAATTGCTCTTGCGTGAACGCTGGTGTGTTGTTCGTGCTCACGTGTCAGTAGCTGCCCCCGCCGGTCACGGCGAGCACGTCCGTGGAGAGGTAGGCGAATTCCGCGAGGGCGCCATAGCGGACCAGGTCCACCGGATCCTTGCACGCGCCATGCTCGCCATCGCGGCCCGTCCAATTCTCCAACGCCCAGCGCGTGTTGTAACATTCCTCACTGACGAACAAGCGTGGCGCGTTGAGGATCGGGACCATCTCCCGTTCTTTGTCCCAGTATAGAAGCGAGTTGATCATGCTCACGCCTTCGTCAATGGACACGCCGCTGGCGGGGTAAAAGAGCATCGCGGGGCCGATCACTTCTCCGGCTGGATTGCGTTGCTCGGCCACCAGTTTGTCAATCAGGCAAGTGCCGCCCTTCTCGGCGGCGTGTTGATTGCGGCCGGCCCGCGGATCGATCAGCCGTTCGCGGATGGTCTCGCACAAATCGCCCAGACCCTCCCCGTCCAGAATGGACCGGCGCACCCGCGCGCGCCCATGCGGGTTCTTCACGTGTTGCGCCAGGAGCGTCTCCATTTCCGCTTCCCAGTGCGCGTTCTTCACGACGTCCGGGTTCATCAGCCGCGCGGCGAATTCCGTCACCGGGCGCGGCGCGATGATTTTCTCTTCGCGCAGGAACAGTCGTTTGTATTCCTCCGGTCCGAAGCCGAGCGGGTTCTGCGCGGGTCCCGGATCGCCATCGAGCTTGTTCGGGTTGTTGGACGTGGTGGCCCATTCGCCGTATCGGGCGTAGTCCGGCCATTCGCGGTAAATGTAATGGGTCGCGGGATCGCCCGGGACCACGCGCCACCAGAGCGCGAACCAATTTCGGGCGCCGGCGGGATCCGTGAGCATGTAATTCGTGCCGTCGGATGGGATGTGTTCGGGCTTGATCACGTTCCATTCTCCGAAGTTGGGGAAGGCGTGCCAGCCGGTATCTCGAGCGTATCCGTAGGCGCGTTTCTCAATGAACTCACCCGGCCGGCCTTCACAGAGTTTCTTGATCTGCTCGTAATGGCGACCGAACGGGTTCAAGTCGGAATGGAAATAAATCAATCGCGAACTGCGCTGGAGCGGTTCCTGGATGTAGGGCATGTGGCCTTTGGGGAGTCCGGCCACATTCACGCGCTCCGCGAGCAACTCGGCCGGGCGGGTGCGCAGCGTGCGCGGCGCTTTGCCCAGCACTTCTTTGATGGTGCTGGTGATGCCCACCACGGGCGCGTAAGTCCAGACGAGTTTGGCGGCCCGGGAAGCGAGACGGAACAGCAGCATTTTGAGCCAGGGGAGCGGCATGTTTTCATCCGCCCACGCGCCGAGCACGGCTTCTTGAGTCGCGCCCAATTCCCAGCCCTCGAATGCGCCGGGGTCCTGCTTGTAGCTGACGAAGTGCAGTTCCGTGCGATTCGGCAGCGCGAGCTTGCCCTCGGTGAATCCGCCGATCTGGGAATATTTGACTTTGTAAACCGGGTTTTGCTTCCCGTTCAGCGTTTTGATTTCAGGCGGGAGGTACTTCCAGATCAGTTTTTGCTGAGTCGCGATGCTGGTAGCTTCGGATTCGTGCAGACACATGAGGATCGCGCTGGGATATTTCATGGCGGTCCGGACGATGCGTTTGGCGGCGTACTCGGACTTTGAAGCGCGGTTCCCGCCAAAGATGATGAGCAGGATGCTCTCGTGCAGCAAGGCGTCAGCGTCGCGCCAGTGGTCGAACTCGAAGCCGTTCCGGAGCGGATCGCGTTTGGCGTTGGCGATCGCTTTGGCGCGGGCAGTGAGCAGGTCCGCCAGGGCTTTGTCCCCGCCGGGTAAGTTGAGCAAGGCCTCAATTTCCGGCGGCGCCGGCAGCGGCAGCATGGGATTGTCCTCCATCGCCAGCTCGATGGTTTTGTCTCCGAGCCGGGTGGCTTTGCTGATGTCCGCGGGAGCGATCATACATCACGCTTTCATCCATTGGTTCAGCCAATCGACCGGGCGATCTTCCCAGCGGTCGCGGAATTGAAAGGATTCGTGGTCGAACCACATGAAGTGGGATGCGTTTTGCCGGCTGCCAGGGTAGCGTTGCTTCTGCAACACCAGATGCGAATCCCACTCCTTGGTTCGTCTCGCCAACTGGTCATCGTACTTACGCACCGCTTCTTCGTCCGGCGCGTGCTGTGATTTTTCTTCACGGAGTTTCAGCCGACTCTCGCTGGCCTTCTGCTCTTTCTCAGCGTTGATTTCGATGCGGAGCACATTATCCGCGTTCGCCGTCCAGAGTTTGCTCCCGCGGATGCGGTTCTTCCCGGCGGCGGAGCCTTTGTTCTCATGCACGACAAAGAACAGATGCGCGCCGCACTCTTTGCAGAACTGCGCGAAATGCGCGGCGGCGATGCCTTGCTGCGCGTAATCGTCGTCGGGGATGCCAATGCGCATGACGCTGTCCAGGATGAACAGCGTGGCGCCCATCTTGCGCGCGGCGTAGCGAAAGCTGTCGAGCAGGTCGCGCCAGTCCGCGATCCCCAGGAAATCGTAGAACGTCACGCGAGAGCTGAGCCAGGCCACGGCCTCCGCCGCGCGGCGGCGTCCTGTCTCGCTGTCCGGCAGCCGTTTCCCGCCGAGCAGTTGCGACGCCATGATCCAGAGCGACACCGCCGGGGGCATCTCCATGCTGGCGACGCACAGTTTGACGCCGGCTTGGGCCAGGTGAATTCCGAAGTAGCCGAGCAAGGTCGATTTGCCCGCGCCGTCATCGCCGGTCAACAGCGTGGTCTCGCCGGGCCGGACTCGCATCGGGAAGCGGATGGGCAGGTCGCTGCCGGGTTGCTCTTCATGGCTGCCGAAGAAATGACCGAAGGCCGCCTCGCCAAATTCCGAGGCCGGCTTGAGGTAACGCGGCTGGATCTTGCCGCGATCGCTGCGTTGCTCAAATTCCGCCTGCAGCCGTTTGATGCGTTCGAGCAGGGTCTCCGTGACTCCGTCGTGATCGTAAATCTGGCTGACGATCTCCGTGCTGTTGGCGACCAATTGACGCGCGAGAAACTTTTCCCAAACGATGTCCAGGTAACTGGGCAGGTTGGCCGCCGAGGGCACGGCGTCGATGGTCGCGGAGAGGTACGCAATGCCGCCAATGGCATCGAGTTGGCCGGCGTCTTTGAGCCGCTGGACCACGGTGATGAGATCGACCGCCACGCCCTCGCGGCGCAGGCCCGCGATGGCGTGGAAGATTTCGGCATGGCGCAGATCGTAGAAAACGCGTTCGCCTTTGAAGCGCTCTTCGACCTGTGGCAAGGATTGCGCGGGGTCCAGCAGACAACAGCCGAGAATGCCTTGCTCCGCCTCCATCGAGTGGGGGGGAAGACGGTCCACGGTGGCGGCCCGACGCAAGTGCGATGGACGGGGATCGATCATGAATCGCCTGAAGTTTTCATTGGCATGTTTCACGTGGAACCAGAGCGCCCGACTTGTCCCAGCCCAACTCGCGAAGCACAGGCTCGGACAACAGCGGGGCGAGTTTTCTGCGGGTTTGATGGCCTCGACCTGGTGCGTTCGCCAGAACACGGTTGACGTGCGCGTAGGAGGAACCGATTCGCCGGGCAAGCGTGGCAATCGTCAGCGGTTGGCCTGTCTGATCGTTTTGGCAACTCAAAAGCCAGATCACGCGGCCATTTTTCATACCCCAGCACCCTCCAACCGCTCGATTTCATCTTCCAACCGCAACCGTTTCTTGGAATCGCGCTCGACCTGCAGAGCCGCACGAAGCGAGTTCAGATTGTTCGCTCCGTCAGCCCGCAGCGGCGGCCTCCAGGTCCCCCTATCCTGCGTCCAGCGAAAGACCAGTTCCCTCCGCCAATCGATCAAATCACCGCGATCAAACCAGGTCTTCGGACGCACTTGTTTTTTTTCCCAATAGGCGCGGCAATAATCCGGCGGGATAGCGGCTCCACCTGCACCAAAGGCAACGATATCTTCCGGAGTCGGCAAAACAGCCTCCGAAAAGTCATTTCGAGCGGGCGTACTCTTCATTCCTTCATTCATTCCTTCATTCATAGGTTTGGCATTGCTTCCGCCGTGGGTTTCGGGCGGGTTACACGTCGATAACCCGTGGGTTTCGGGCGGGTTAGGCATTGCTTGAGGCGGTGGTTTATTTTTGGGTCGGCCTTTGCTCTTTTTCCCATTCCGCCAGTTCGAAATCAGCCCCGCGTTGTATTGATCCCAGTCGTGGATGCGGATGGTGTCACCGTCCTGCTCGATCCAGAGCAGTTCGAGCAAGAGGTTGAACAATTTGCCGGGGGGACCTTCCCAGCGACAGACATCCTCGACGTACTCGGCATCCGCGCCCCGCCAACAGTGGCCACGATTGGCTTGCTGGCAATGGCCCCAGAGCCGAATGAGCACTTCGAGTGCGGAGGTGTCAGCGAGCCGTTTTTTTAACCGCCGATATTTTGGGTCGTCTGGCAGACCTGGATCCACGTTCACCATTTGCCTTTCCAGCGGGGACATCGGGGCACGGGCTCGGCAGCGGCTGGATTCCCCGCAAATTTCCAGACGTTGCCATGATCATGAAAAGCCAACACGACCCCAGTGGCCGTGCCCGGCAGGAAATGGCGGTTGTCCGCCACACGGACGAATTGGACGGGCGCGCTCTGTGAAGCGCCTTCAAGCCGGCATTCGAGCACGTGAGAGTTTTTAAGATGCGACCCGGGCCGAATGACGATGAGGCGCTGGGGTTTTTTGAATTCCGGAAATTCCAGGAGCCTGACCGGATCCACAATGGGGGCGTGCGCTTCCGCAGAGGCCCCATTGCGCGGTTTTTCTGGGGAATGGGTATCCTGGGGAAGGTCTGAAGGCTCCTGGGCCAATTTATGGAGGTGATGGGCGATTTTGTGTTCGGCGGATTCCGAATAGAGGATGCGGTTTTTTTGATGCACCCAATCGTCGCCCTCAGTCAGAAGCGTGCGCCGGAACTCACGTTGCACATCGCGATCACGAATGCCGAGCCGTGCCATAACGTGGCGCTCCCAGCGGTCGAAGATTGGTTGAATGGTGTTCAAAACACCTCTTTACGTTTCAAATTTTCCCGGCCTCACCTGTCTGGTATCTGAGGCGGCCCCGAAAAGTTGACCCCCTCCCCCCCCTCATCGCCTTTGGCCGACCTGAACCTGAGCCTCGCCCAGGTGCGCCGCCGCCGGCGCCACGCGCGCGCCTGGCGCCTGCGGGCAGTCGCAACGGTCGTCGCAAACTACCTCCGATGCGCGGATTTGCTGGGGATTTCATCGGGAAACTTCTGATTCCATATCAGACGTTGCCGGCAGAGCCACCACTTTGGCCCTGGCCGACTTGAGCAGCACCAGGTAATCCCGCGCTGCCGCCGGCGTCACATCGTGCGTGATCTCAATGTCCAGCCGGGCCGTGGGATCGCCGTCCAGCAACGCCTTTTTGTCCGACAGAACCCCGATCACAATGGGTAGAACGTTCGCCGGCACCTGATCACGCTCCAGCTTGTCTCGCAGGACATCCAGTCCAAGCTCGATCAAATCCGCCATCTTGGCTGAAAGCCTTTCTTTAAGCGGCGCTAACTTCCCACGCTCCTCGAACACCCGCGTCACCGCCTTAACGGATCGGCGCGACATCCTCATCCGGCGCGCGATCGCGCGCTCACTCACTCCGAGCAACACCAACTCACACACCGCCGCGCAAAACTCGTCATCTTTGCCGAGGATTTTGGCCGTGTAATGCACCCGGTCATAACCCTCCGCGAACCGCACGACATCCTCTCGGATGGGCAGGTCCAATTCGTCAAAAAAAACCGCCTGCGGTGGTGGGGCCGACAAACTCGTGATCTCGGTGCTCATGTTCGTCCAGACGTTTGGACCTCTCCATTCAGGGCTTTCCGCGCCAATTGCCGGCGCAGCCGGCCGGCATTGGCCCGGCGCACATCGATGTCGTAAACGCGGTGATGCAGCGCAAGAAACCGGTTCACGCCGCTCGCTGGGATCCGCACATCCCCGCGGACGTCCACGACACCCGCGCCGAACTCCCCGGCGTTCATCCGCTCGCGCACCCACTTGTTTGAGAACCGCAGCAAAAACGCGACCTCCTCGACCTTGTAATACAATTCGAGGACGCGCGCCGCTTGGCCATTGCCCGAGTCTGTCATGGTGCAGAAAGTTGAGAGGAGTCCGGGCCGAAAATCGCCGGGTAATGGTTCACCCGCACTGAGCGGCACATCACACAGCGCAATTGCTCGAACGAATCATCGACCTCCGTGATCCGCTGGCACCCGGCGCAAAACCAAAACCCCGTAGCGGCGACATCGACCAGTGATAACTTCCGGTCGATCAGCTTGCGCGCTTCTTCGTTGATCGGTCTCATCAGCATATTTTCCGCCCGGGTCGCTGAGCCTTCGGCCCAAAAAAAGTTTCGACCGCCGCGACACAGATCGTGGCTGCCCAGGCCAACGAAAACACGAGCACCAAGATCATTCCTCACCTCCACTCGCGGCGACCGGCTCCGCGCGGCCAGTAGCGCCGCCCACGAATTGCTCCCCGAGTATTTCTCGTTCGAGATCGGGGAGCGCATGGTCCAAGCACAGTTCGACGATGTTGGAAAAAGATCTTTTGTCCGCCTCTGAAAGCCGTTCGATGCGCTTGAACATCGCCTTGTGGACCCTTGCGCTGACGAGCCGTTTCATATGTTTCATATGCTTAATACACTTAATATGAAACGAGTCAAGTCGTTTTTCAATAAACGTTGACAAATGATTCAGAACGCTTATTTTCAGCACTATGACGAAGAAGCAAGCAGGCGTGCGTCTTGAGGAATCGCTCTATAAAAGAATCGAACGCCTCGCGAAAGTGGATCGAAGGTCAATCGCTCAGATTTTGGAGATGTGTATTGAGCAGTCCATCGATGAGATTGAGCGTCGGCTGAAGGCTTCTGACGCGATGCGTGAAGAACTTACCTGCTACGAGGCAGCGGGTTCTTTGAGCAAACAGAAGAAAAAAGTAGCCGCGTAATACGGGTCCATTTCGGTCCCGATTCCTGCCTGTCCGAAACATGAAAGCGCCTGGCAGAGTCCTCCATGTAGCACTCATTGGCTTTCTGGTCGGTGGCTGCTCTCAGTCGAACGAATCCTATTCCGATTATCAGTCCCGGGTTAAGGACTGGTCTATTCGGAGCGAGCAGCGATTGGATAGGCTCGAAGCGCAGGCCACCGGGGTGCGTTACCATTTGGTTCCCCACCGAGATCACCTATACAAGGTCGATACCTTTTCCGGGCATGTCTGGAGGCTAGAAAAGACCAGCATCATTCAAACGAATTTACCCGGTGGGCCAATCGAGGCCGAAGGCTGGCTCGCATTGGACTTATCTTTGGCTGAAGCTTTGAGCCTTGGCCTCAAAGCTTCAAAACAGCGATTACCATGAACATCTTCAAACGCAAACGCCCGCAGCCCGGACCCAACGGCGAAGCCCTTTACTACGCGAACTGGCATGGCCGGATCACCGCGGAAGCATTTCCGGGAAGCGAAGAATGGGCGCGGATCACGGACTGAGAAATTCTTTCCGATTTCTCTTGCAATACCTAAGCGATTTGGTATATTCACACCAACGATACGGATGAACCGGATCGGGTAACTGAAAAACAAAATGACCAAATACACCTGCAACGGATTCCAGAGCGTGACAGCCGAAACCATGAGCGAAGCTGCAAACATTTTCGCGAACCGCGCGGCGCGGCGGAAATACGGGAAGAGCGGATATGCTCGGACCTGCAATCTAGGTGCGTATGCTCAGGACGGGAGCCTCGCGGAATTCTCGGCGTTCATCGGCTACACCACTGGTCGGAACGAAACCACGGGACACAATATCAATTTCACCGTCTATCGCGCATGAAAAACCCAGCCGCCGTAACTGAAAAACAACCGAAAGGCAAAAAATGACAGAATCACTGACAATCAAACGCGAAACCAAAGACATCACAAGCAAAGAATTGTTTGTGAGAAACGTAGTCGAATGGGCATCGGAAAATGGCGGATTTGAGTTTGACGGTTTCAGGTGGTTTTCGGAAAAAAAGGATGGAGATGTATTTAATGTTTGGGGTGTAAGCTTATCTTCGGGAGTACGGATGCACGAAGCATGGTTGACGGATGAGGGAGACTTTATATCGTACAATGGAGACAAGGGTGCGATTTACAAAGCCTTCACTTCGCAAGAAGGACTATGACCATCGGAGACCGTATTTCTTACCGTGCTCCAATCAAATCAAACGAAAGGACCTATGACAAAATATGCAATCATCTCTGACGAGGGAGAGTATTTCTCCCTCAAACTAGGCCGGGACGTTCCCGGTCTTCCTAGCCACGGTGCTGCCGTGGAAGCTGGAAGATTCAACACAGTCGCGGAAGCGAAAGCGTATGCCATCGCACAACACGATATAAGCGCGGAGAGAATCTACGCGCAAGATTAGAACAGTTCGCACGTCAGGATCCAGCGCGTTTCGCAAACCAAAAGACAAAGGCCGGGACAAATCCCGGCCCTTTTGGGTTTTGATGAGAGTGATTTTGACGACCGCTCCACCAACCCCGCTCGTGAAGGCCTGCACTCCTGAACCCGGGTTGACGGCATTGCAGGTTCACCGTCTATCGCGCATGAAAAACCCAGCCGCCGTAGCACTCGGACGCCTCGGAGGACAAGCTACCTCCGAGGCCAAAACGCGGGCTGTCCGCGAGAACGCAAAACTCGGAGGTTGGCCAAAAGGCCGGAAGCGCAAGAAAGGCCGGAAGGCCAGGACGCAGAACGACCAAAGCTGAGCGACGCGGACAGACAATGAACATCTTCAAACGCAAACGCCCGCAGCCTGGACCCAACGGCGAACCCATTTACTACGCGAACTGGCATGGCCGGATCACCTTCCGCGGCCAAAACCTCACCCGCGACCTCGGCACGCCGGAACGCAAACGCGCCCTCACCATTCTGCGCCACCTCAAACGCGCCTTGGACGAAGGTCGCTTCGATGTCCTGGACGAGACCAAAAAACGCCGCACCATCGCCACCCTGGGCGACGTCTTCGCCCTCTATCGCCAGAAAAGCCCGCTACCGGCGCGCACCGTGGCCAACAACATCGGCTCCCTACGGTCGCTGATCCGCCGCTCTTCAGACAGCCACCTCGCCCACACCGACGCCCAGATCGACGCCCTCAACGCCTCGCTTTTGACCTCGGGCCTCGTGCACGATTTCCAGGCGCGTCAGCTCGCCGGCGCCGGCGCGGACCAACTCAAGCGCAACACCGCCACCATCAGCGCCAACTCCGTGCGTCGCCAGGCCCGCTCCCTGTTCAGCCACACCGCGCGCGGCTACTACACCGGCCTGCACCTGCCCACCATCGACGATTTCCTCTCCGCGCGGCCGCTCAAAGAACCCAGCCGCTACTACCGCCTGCCCGATCCCGCCGTGATCGCGCGCATCCGGGCCGCCGCGCCGGCCCTGAAACAGACCGACCCAAACCTTTACCGCATCTACCTGCTCGCCTTGGGCTGCGGCCTCCGGAGGAAAGAGATTGCGTTCGCCCGGTGGAACTGGATCCGCCTGCAGTCAGAGACCGCTGGAGAGCCTGGAGGCCGCCCTTACCTGGTCGTGCAGACCGAGACCGATTTCCGCCCCAAGAGCGGCCGTGATCGCGCCGTGCCGCTCGAGCCGCAAGCGTTCGCCGAACTCACCGCATTGCGCATCCCACGCATCGACGGCGCCGCGGACTACATCTTGGATGGCCACAAGACCGAGCGTTACGATCTCGCCTTCGACCGCTTCAGCGCCTGGCTGCGCGGCCTGGGACTCAACACGAAGAAGCAAGCGCACGAACTGCGGAAAATCTTTGGGAGCTACGTGAACCAGCAAGCTGGATTGAGCGCGGCCCAGGATCTATTAGGCCACACCGATCCCAGCATCACCAAGAGCTATTACGTGGCCCCCCTCACGTTGCCCGCCCTGAAGATCCTCGCCGGGTGAAAAAAAACAAATGAACACCATGAAAGCACCACTGACCGCAGACGAAATAAAGTTCCGCGCCAGTCATCCGGTTTGGATGAGTCGCAACACGGGCAGGTGGGGATACGAGGTGATCGGGGACTGCGCGAATCTCAACGCTGACCACTATGCGACGAGGTTGGCCGCGATCCGTGCCCGAAATCGCGAAGCCCGGCTGGCCTTTGGGCCGCACGGTTACGCGCTCACAAATCCCGATGGAAGTCCGCAATACCTGTAATGACGGTGCTTTGAGGCGCTAACGACAAACCTTGTCGCTTCACCCGTCGCAAGAACGTCTTGTGCTCCACAAGTGATTGTGCAGCAAGGCTTGGACCTTCCAGAATTGCCGATCCGAAGTCAGAAGCTCTATCCAATTGAGCTACGGACGCAAACCCTTGATTTGCAAAGCACGCGTCCTTCACTGGGCCCTATCCACCAACAGGTTATCGAGCATATTAGGCCATGTTTTAGCGGCGTTTAGCGGCGTTTGGGAACCGCCAAAACCGGTCGCAAAACCGGTCGCCGACGCCAAAACCTGTCGCAAAGGTCGTCGCAAACTTTGGAGCTTGTTTTGCAAAGGGGAATCGCGCCGTCGCAAAAGCTAAAAGCTCTCCATCAACGCATCGCTGCCAATGAACGCATCTGCTCAATCCCCCCATTCAATCCCTCGCGTTGAATGCCCGCAATGATTTTGTCAATTTGCCCCGTTGTGAACCTGGAGAGAGACTCTTCGCCTCCAGATTCGAGGAAGCGCTCAGCCAAGTGGCGCGCGGAGCGCTCATTGAGCAATCGCGTCTGTTGGGTCAAGCGACGGGCAAAATCTGTGGCGGCTTGCTGTCTGGCTTGCGAACGGATAGCCCTCTCTCCAGCGATTTGATCGCCGCGCTGAACTCGGAAAGGTTTGCCGCTTTCAACTGTGCGGCTAACTCGCGACGTTGGTCCCCGCTCAGGCTCTTCATGTACTCCCGCCCGGCGGCCCGAATTTGCTCTTTCGTCGGTTTGTTCATTGTGGCTAGCGTATCGCATTCTGATGCGCGGATCAATAAATTTGGGATGCGTGAAGCGGCTTTCGAGTGCGACGGTGATCGCGTCGTTCAGGGATTTCACGCGGACATCCGCGATGGGGATCGGATCGGTGTGGTCATACCAATAAGTCACCTGGTGCATCTCGCCTCTGGGCGTGATCGATACCCAGTAGGAGCCTTCATCGGGGTTCCGGGATAATAGCCGCGAGGGCAAAGCGCCGGATTCGGTGGTTAACTTCTCCAATTCTCGAATCTCCCATGCTTCGGCCGGCCCGCGCACTTCGAGAAACATATTTAATTGTGGGAGGACATTTGGGGTTACTATTGCGTCGGTCGGTAAAAAATTCGCCTTTAGCAGTCCGTAGTTGACTGGAAATCTATCGCCAGCCCCGGGCGTGATGCGGTTGATGCGGTCGAAGCGCCGGGCGCGAATCATATTGTCGCGATTCCCCGTGCGGTTGAGAGACCGCACGGGATTGATATCGTCACCTTGGGGCACGTTGAAAAAAGCGTTAATCAGATTGCGCTTTACGACCGCGCGGGCCGGATCCGCATCCAGATCGGTTGCGCCTGGACGGCCTTGCGCATGATTGTCCAGGTAGGTGAACACATCCCGAAGGAACGCTTCGCTGTCGCCGGACCATGCCTCAAATGTTTTTGGCCGCGTTTTCCTCCAATCCCCCAGCTTGCGAAAGAAATGCGACGTGTCGAGTGTGGTCACATAAAAGTTGCCCGCTTTTGAAATGTGGGTCGAGAGCGGAACGGCGGTCCGGATCACACTGCTGATTCCACTGGAATATTTTCGCCCGCGTAGAGCGGCGTTGTAATCGATGACGATCTGATTGCCATCCCCTTTGGCCCATTCGTTAAGTTGGCCCAGCTTCTGTTTCATGGATGGGGACAAGATGTCATCTGGTAACGCGTTGAGCGCTTGCATTTGTCGATCAGAAAAGTGCCTGCCCTCCCAGGCGCCGTTCTCTTTCTTGCGCATCGCGCTCACGTCCCCCGCGTCCGGCGCGCGCTCCAACGCTTCGAGCATGTTTTCCACGCGCTTGGTTTGGAGGAGTTTTATTTCGCTCTCGCTGAGCAATACCGGAGCGCCGCCGAGAAATTTGACTGAACCATCCGGATGTTTTGCGAACAGATCATTGTCCTTGAACACCTCGATGATTGTCGGGCCGTCTTTGCCGAGTAAATCTTGCGGGCGAACCACAAAGGATGGCGTTTCGTCCTCCGAGGCGATCAGGCGCCGAGTGATCGCAGATTTCGCGCGCAGATAATCACTGAGAGCGGCATTGACCTCCGGCGAATTGGTGATCGGCCGGCCGTGGCGCTGGAACAAAGCACTCGGAACCCCTTGAGAATCGAACTTGACGCCGGCTCGTTCCAGACCGCGGCGGAGGCGATGCAAGAAACTGGGTGACTCCCCCAACAGCAAGGCGTCCCGCAGGCGGCCGCGCAAACTGAAAAGATCGCGCGTGAGAAATCGCGGGCTGGATTGGTCGATCAGATTCGCGAAGTGTTCGGCTCTGATCTCGCCCATCACGCGCGCCTGGCGTTGCTCTGGTGAGAGCAAGTCCCATTCGGCTCGGGCGGCTTCGCCCAGGCGGGCCCGGTACTGCCCTTCAAACGACGCAAGATCAGCCTGGGAATATAATCCGCGATTGATCAACGTGCCGTCGGAGGCGGTCGCATCGAACAGCAGGCGGTTGATCCTGGATCGAGCGCCACCCAGGTCGTCGAACTGATCCAGGGCATGCATCACTTCATGCGCCAGAGAGCGCCCAGGACGTCGGTAGCCAAGATTCACGAAGACATACGGTTTATCACCCTCCACCAATTGCGCCCCTCTGGCCAGGGCGCCAAATTGCGCGCGAAAATCGGCGTCGGAGAGATACCGGAAGGCCACATCGCCCTGGTCTGCGCCGATGACGCCCTGGGCGATGCGTTCGAGATCCGCCATGCGGAGCGCATCGTCTTCCGAGAGTTTTGCATCGCGCAGGAGTTTGATTTCCTCGCTCTGTTTCGAGTTGAGCCATCGCGCGATATCGCCGCGGCGAGCCTGGGCGAGATTTTCTCGGCGTGAGAAAAGACGCCCTACGGACCCAAATCCCGCTCCCAGAACTCCCCCAGCTCCAAAGCCGCCCGCTGCCCCCTCCGCACCCTCAGACAAAGCGCCCAGCGCAGTGCCGACCAAAGCGCCATGGGCCGCCGACTCGGCCGCGGAGCCAACCAACGCCAAAGCCGTATCGAACCGCCGGACCGCATTGGCCGATGTACGTAGCCAGAGGGGTGCGGCACCATCAGAAACGATGCGCGACAGCACGCCCAGGCGGCTTGGGCCGATTGACATGGACCTCCCCACAGCGCTCATAACATCAGCGACGCCCGATGCGAGTTGGCCTGTTCTGCGGAACCCTTGGATTGCCATAGCCACGGGCGTTAAACCTGGCACAGCCAGGGCCGGTGAGACCAGAGTCGCCCCAATACTGCCTGCATCGACGATTTTCTCAGCCCGGGCTGCAGCCTCAGCCGAGTCCGTCAAGGCTTCGACTGACTTCCCGACGAGCCGTCCTGGAAGTTCGGCGGAGGATTCCAGCGCCCGTGCGGCCGCTTTGGTCGCCCGCCCACCCTCTCGCAACAAAGCCGCCGTAACGCGCTGGGATGCTGAAAGGCCCGAGCGGGGAATTGCGCCTGCGCCCCCCGTAACCAGAGCGGTAGGGTCGAGCACATACGATCCCGCTTCGGCCACGGCCTGATCGACAGGGACGTCACCGATCAGGTTTTGCTGGCCCTGGCGGGCCAGCTCGCGCGTCGCCATCAATGCGCGCGTGACGAGAAAGCGATCGTAATCTCTCTCTTTCCGTTCCTGCGCATATTTCTCTTTCGCCCGGCGCAACGTTTGCTCCGGAAGCCACTGACGCAATTCCGGATCGTCAAACTTACCTTCACCCAAGAGATCTTCCGAGAGCGCGGCGATATTCCCGAGGATCGAATGGCCCAACATACCGAGGTCGTAGGATCCCCGCGCGACACCTTCAGCAAGGGTTGCTGCCAGTTTCTTGGGTGAAAGCAGCAAGGCGGGAGCGGCTTTGGCGCCTCGAACTAAATCGCCGAACGCTTGAGATGCGGCAGATGCGGCCACCGCCGCCCATTTAGATGGCGCAATCACCGGTTCCCCGGCCTTGAGGGTTCGGTAAAGTTCGAATTCCGCAAGAGTCGGCGCGTAAAAAGGATCAGAGAATCGTCCTTCCAGATCAGCCAGACCCGCCGAGACCGGCGTTCCATCCAAACGCTCGACGCCGGCCATTTCGTCTCGATCAAGGAATTCGCTGCCGCTTGCCGAGGCAGCGGCGGGTTCATCAAGAAATTCAATCGGCATTTATTTGAGGCGCGCCCGCCGATAACTCGCGGTTTGAGGATCGTACATGAGGAAGACGTCGCCGGTTTTCAACCCGGCGGCGCGCGCGAGCGCTTCCGAGTCATACAACGGCACCGCAGCATCGCCCAGCTTTTGCACGCGGGGCGGGCCGGGAGCTTCAAAACCGGTCACATCTCGACCGGCTTTGCGCAATTGTTCCATAGTTTCCCTCTTACCCTCGCTGATTCGCTTGCGCAATTGCTCGATCTTGACCTTGCGGGCCGCGGCAGAATCTGTTGCATGAGGCAACAATTGCTTGTAACGCTTGATGTCTTCATCCGTGAGCACTCCCACTTCGCGGAACACGCCTCGGGCTAAATTCGGGGTCGCGGCCGTGACCGCGTTTTCCAAAGCGACAATCCCCTCATTCATCCCCGTCACACTTCCCGCCGCAGACCGCAAGCGACCGGACAACGGCCCGCCGTAATCTTGGCCGAGTGTCGCGTAAAGTTGCTCCAGAGTGTTCAAATCATTTTCCGCCTGATTCAAGGCCGCGATGCGGTCCACCTCGCTTTGGCTTAAATCTTTGAGCCCGCCCCTTTCTCCGGTTTGAACTGGGGATCCGGATGCACTCAGGGCCATTCCCGGAATCGGTTTTCCAGTCAATGGATCGACAGCGGTATACAGTTGCGGTCTCGGCTCGGTCTTGTCATCGCGATAAATCGGTTGCCCACCTGTGCCGATCAGTTTACCGCCGCCGGCCAGAGTGAACACTTCGCCCAGAGGTAATTTCTCCTCTTTGGGCGAAAATGCCTCAATGAGTTGTTCGAATGGCACTTTCTGCGAAATCCCCGCGTCCGCGGCGATCTTAACGATCATTTCCCTCGTGGCCGGACGGCGGATCAATTCCGGCGTGTTCAGGTAGCCGGCCAGGAATTCATTGAACTTTTTGCTGCCAGCGCGCTCCGACGCGTCCGCCTCGATGCTCGCTGCCAGTTGTTTCTTCTTCAGCGAATGGATCTCGCGCTGCATCCCGAGCAGCGCGGCTTGGTCGAGCGCTTCGATTTCTTTCCACGTATCAGCCGTGAGCTGGCCGACCAGGCCGCGCTTGGTACCGAGGCTGCCTTTGCTGAATTTCTCGAGGACCGCGGCATCCACCGG
>Ga0194131_10006203_pt1 | contig 16773 bp, 17 predicted proteins | sample TA2KigO120mmetaG_FD_148631 | JGI IMG/M metagenome (GOLD analysis project Ga0194131, IMG submission 148631) | Freshwater microbial communities from Lake Tanganyika, Tanzania - TA2015053 Kigoma Offshore 120m | ecosystem: Environmental > Aquatic > Freshwater > Lake | place: Tanzania: Lake... | reverse complement strand
ATCTCCTTTGATGGTTTACTAGCAAAACCACATTGTTCTTTTTACAAACCTCTATGATTTTTCTGGCATCATCTAGATTTGTCGAAATCGGTTTTTCGCAGAATATGCCCTTTACACCAGATTCTGCTGCTTTGCTGACAATTTCATAATGTTGTTGTGGCAAAGTACAAACGGAAACCAAGTCTGGTTTTATTGTTGTTAGCATTTCATCAGTATCTGTGAATAGCTGAGTTATTGCATATTTTTTGCCATATTTTTGTAGTTTGTCCTTATCCACATCGCAAAGAGCAACAAGTTTTGCCTTTGGATTATTACTATATGCGCCAGCATGAGTGTTGATCATTTTTCTTAGTGGATCATCATCAAAACCACATCCGGCTCTTCCACACCCAATGACTGCCGCACTAAAAGTCATAATCATCAGACAACTTTTTCAATAAAATATCTTTCTCAACATTTTACTGACTTCTTGCCGTCATCAGTAAAAACTAGTGGAACATTATCTAGCATTACAAAAATCTCACTAATCTTGTATTAAATAATATATAGATTAACCAGAAAGAAACCACATGTCCAAATTTTCCACGATTAAAGAAATTTTTGAAATATTTGTTAATAAAAGAAAATTCCACATGTTTCCAATTGTTATACTGTTATTGGCAATGATTGGTCTTACTGTACTTGCAAAGAGCGGACTTGTTACATTAATTTATCCGATTTAAATGGAATTCTCATCTCCTAGATTCAAGGCATTAGCGGTAACATTTGGATTATCGCTTTGGTTTTTTATAATCACATCCGCAGCTGGGGTTTTCTCTTTAGAATTATTTGCACTGTTTGTGTCTGCTGTAATAACAATAACACAAATTTTTGCAATAAAACTTTCAAAAGCATTGGATGTATTTGCAATGATTAACACAAAAGTATTCCTTGGAATTTTGTTTGTCTCTGTCATATCGCTTTATGGAATATTCTTCAAAATGTTGAAAATTGATTTACTCAGATTAAAAAAACAGAACACATACTGGCTTGATATGGAACAATTAAAACAAAGCAGGATCTTCAAACAATATTAAATTGTATATTCTTGGCATATCTTGTTATTATCATGACTCTGCAGCTGCAGTTCTTGAAAAAATCAAGAATTAGAATATTTATTTAAGGTTAGACGGCTGCTCATGTAATGGTTAAGGTTCTTGCCATCACTGTAGAACGATGTTCCGGTAGCGCTATTCTAGTCGATGACAAAATCGCGTTTTCTTCTAGTGAAGAAAGATACTCTAGAAAAAAATCTGATGCATCATATCCAATAAACTCAATGAATGATGGACTGCAAACCTGTAATCTAGATGCAAAAGATTTGGATCAGGTCGTAATCTGTGGCAACCAATTGAGCCTTATCCCATCACTACTCAGAGTTTACAGCAGCTTTTCAGTCAAAGATCAGATAAAGACCATGGAAGAATATTGGTACCCAAAACTAGTAAAAAAAGAACAAAAAAACTTTGTAGAGCTATTTCAATCAAAGATCGACTCAAACCAATATCCATTTAATACCGAATGGGGAAAGCAATTTGATTACTCTAAACTTGAAAACCCTGTAAGCCTTGATAATGCAGAAAAAGTATCAGTATTTCTGAAAAAAACAATTTCCTCACATCTGGGAATTGATGAGTCAAAGATATCACATATGGAACATGATTTGTGTCATGCATCATATGCCTTCTACGGTAGTCCACTACGTGATGATAATACTCTTGTCCTAACAGCTGATGCATGGGGGGATGATCTTAGCGCAACAATTTCCATCTATGATAAATCTACTAAGAGAATTAATCGTGTAAGAGAATATCATCATAAAGATTTTCAGCTTGCTAGATTGTATAGATACACAACACTAGTACTACGAATGCTATCAAACGAGCATGAATACAAAGTGATGGGGCTAGCTCCATACTATAACGGTCCTGCTATTCGAGATGTAGAAAAAGTCTATGAAGAAATGCAATATCTGGACGGTTTGGACTTTAAATTTAACAAAAATATTCCAGACATGTATGACCATTTGCAACGCAATTTACGATTCTACAGATTCGATCATATTGCTGCAGGCCTGCAGTCATTTACAGAAAAAATACTGGTCAATTGGATAACAAACATTATCAAAGAATACGGAACAAAAAGCGTCGTATTTTCTGGCGGCGTATCAATGAATGTAAAAGCAAACATGAAAATCTCACAAATCCCTCAAATTGAAAAATTCTTTGTTTGTGGTGCAGGAACTGATGAGACATTGCCAATGGGCGCCTGTTACCATTTTGCAGAATTAAATGGGGTGACTCCAAAACCACTACAAACCCTCTATCTGGGATCCGAAGCCAAATATTCACAAGATGATCTGAATCTGTTTGAAAAACACAAAATCACCAAACTCAACAACACTGATCAAATCGTTGAAAAGCTACTTGAAAACAAAATTGTGGCTACATGCATTGGAAGAATGGAAATGGGCCAACGTGCTCTGGGAAACAGAAGCATACTTGCAGATCCGCGACAGCACTCAAACATTGAAAAGATAAACAAAATGATCAAAAACCGTGACTTTTGGATGCCATTTGCACCAATAGTTCTTTATGAATATCAGCATGAAATACTTGAAAACCCCAAAAAAATTGAATCACCATTCATGACTGTTGCATTTGATACCAAAAAGGGAAAAGAAAAGATTCCAGCTGCAGTACATCAAGCTGATGGTACTGCACGACCGCAAATACTCAAAAAAGAAGAAAACCCAATAATCTGGGAAGTCATAAAAAAATTCTATGATAAAACTGGAATTCCAGTTCTCTTGAACACCTCATTTAATTTACATGGGGAACCAATAGTGCGTACAATAGCGGATGCTGCGCGCGTGTTTGATAATTCTGGACTTGATGTGGTTTGGCTCGATAACCATATTGTAGAAAAACGAAACTAGTGCCCTACAAATCCCTGCTCGTTATTGGTTCATAGACATCAAAGTTTCTCTTTGCTGTTTTGCCTATTACAATTCCATATTCTGATGCTGGAACGCCTAATGTTGGTCTTAAGACATCAAGGTTTGATCTACTAAATTTCTCTCCCTTTGAAATCTTTCTGATCGTCCATATGCCCCTACGTTGAATAATTCGAGTCTCTTTTTCGCTTTTTTCAACTTTCTTGACACCTTTACCGAGTGCACTTTCTAACAATCTTATGTCTTTGACCATCATTCGAAATCCAACAGGATCTAAAGAGTGTTGGTGATCAGGACCTCTCATCTTTGTATCATTGGTAAAGTGTTTTTCTATAGTACAAGATCCTAACACTATGCTTCCTAGCACGATCAAGCTTCCTGGAGAATGATCCGAATAACCTACGTTGAGCTTGAACTTCTCTCTAAATGTCTCCATAACTCTCAAATTTGCATCCTCTATTGGTGATGGATATTGCGTTATTGCTTGCATGAGTACGATTCTTTTGTTGCCTGTGGATCTGATTGTATCTACGGCATCTTTTACTTCATTCATTGTACTGGCTCCTGTTGCCAAAAATATTGGCTTCATTGTTTTCCCAACGTATTGAAGAAATTCTAGATTAGTTATCTCGCCAGAGCCAATCTTGATTGCTGGAACTTTGAGCTTAACTAGCAGGTCAACAGCATCGTGATAATACGGCGTTGACATGAAATCAATCCCGATGCTTTTTGCATATCTGTTCAACTCTTCATGCCATGATAGAGGCAACTGCGCTTCATCATACACTTCCCAAACAGATTTTTTCCACTTTGCTTGAAATGCAATTTTTTTCTCAAAACCTCGTCTTGAGATTATTTTTTCAGGAATAAATGATTGAAATTTTGCAGCATTGGCACCAGACTCTTTGGCCAATTTTATGAGTTTTTTTGCATTGGATATTTTGCCATTAAAGTTTGAGCCTATCTCGGCCATAACATAACAATTAGAATTTGCACCAATCTCTCTATTGCCAATTTTTATTGGTTTGATCATCTTTACGAATTGCTCGTGGGAATATATCAGGTTTTATTGTCATTCTTTACAGAAAAAATCATAATGAATTCCTGATCTTTAACAATGATTCTTTTAACGGCATTATTTCGCATTTTATGATCTTTTTTGCTTTTGTATTGATCAAAGAGGTATTTTTTGGTCTTTTTGCTGTAAAACCTATGTCATCAATTGATCCCCTTTTGATCATGTCCTCATCAAAACCAAATGTCTTTGCCACCTGACAACAAAACTCATATTTTGTAATCGGTTCGTCCGATGACAAATTAAAAATTCCAACATGATCTGATGCTGCTAATTCTGATATCATATGTGACAGATTTGAGATCTCCAAGGGAGTAAAAATAATGTCATCAAAACCTATTATCTGCTCTCTATTTCTTAACTTTGATAAAATACTGTCAAAAAGAAACTTATTTTGTGGATGGTGTCCGTAAAAATTTGTCCTGATTATAATGTGATTTGGACAATTCTTTCTTACATTTTCTTCTCCAATTAACTTTGATTTTGCATAGGTGTTTATTGGATTGGGTTTGTCGTCTTCTGTATATTTACCACACATACCATCAAAAATTCCGTCAGTCGATATGTGTACTAGTCTTGCACCGTTCTTATTTGCAGCAACCGCAAGATTTCTTGGGCCTTCTCCATTGACAGAATAAGCTAAATGAGGATTTTTTTCAAGAAAATCCATGTTGGTATTTCCTGCGCAATTAATCACTATGTTAGGTTTAATTTCATTAAAGCACTCATTAACATTTTTTTCATTGGTGATGTCTAACATGCGTGAATTTTCTTTAATCCATGTTAAATTTGTCTGTGTAACAACATGATCATTGAATTCTTGAGCTATGTTTGATCCAAGAAAACCAGAACCTATAACGAGAACTCTGGACAAATATGTTCATAATAATTTTTACAACAAGCAATAAAAATGTGCTTAAGTATAAAATCAATTGTTAAATGAAAAAAATACTATACTATATCACCGATCATGGACTAGGACACACAACCAGATCAGTGGCCATCATAAGAGAGTTGATCAAGAAAGGAATTGAAGTAACAATAAGAAATTCTAATGTGAATTATTTGACCAGTTCATTGCCGGATGTTAAAATAATTTCTGGAACAACTGATGTGGGTCCAGTAATTGAGAAAAATGGCATATCTATAGATGAAAAGAAAACACTAGAACATGTTGGAAAATGGATAGACTCGATTAGTAGTGTGTCTACACATGAATATGACTTAATGTTGAAACTTAGACCTGATCTAGTTGTTAGTGATATTTCCGCAATGCCTTTTCTTGCATCCCACAAAGCAGGAATATCTTCTGTAGCAATCTCCAATTTTTCTTGGATAGATGTTCTGGAGGGATTCCCTAAACAACAAATTGAATTATTGGAGGATGCATATGGGCTGGTTGATCTAGCAATCCAATTGCCGCTTGGGCCTCAGATGAAGCCATTTAGAAACAAAAAGCAAGTTGGATTAGTTTGTAAGAAACCGACTGATTCTAGAAAGTCTCTAAGAAACAAACTAGGCCTAACAGATTCTGATATTGGCATCTTTGTCAATCTCAACAACCATTTTGAATTCAAACCAAGAATTGGAAATAATGTGAAAATTATCTCAACTGGAGCTAAAATCCACTCCACATCTGTATCCTACATAGATCCGTGGATAGAAGGTCAGGATCTAGTCTCGGCGGCTGATCTAGTTCTGTCTAAATGTGGTTATGGGATGACTTCAGAATGTCTTACAAACGGAATACCGTTTTTGTTTGTATCAGACAATAATCACCTAGAGCAAAAAGCAATCCTGGCTGATCTGGAAAAAAGAGGGCTTCATAATCGCATTCTGGAAGACAATCTAGACGATCTAGTGCTGAACAGGGAGTTCATCTCTAATGTCAGAACTAAGGTAGAAGCAAATGATACCGAAATCACTGTTAATCTTTTGCAAGAAGTGATGCGCTAGCAAATCTTCCAAATCGCACAACTTTGGTTGATTTGAAGATTACTGATCTGTATTGATTATTATTTATTAAATGCAAAAGAAGATACCTTCTATTGAACGATAAAATCATTCTATGGCAAGACGGTGATCTCACCACATTCGCAGCGGTAAAATATCTACAAGAAATTCAACCATGCGAAATTTCTGCAATCATAGATATCACTGATAGAACAAAAAAGTTTTTTCAGGAACAAAAATTAGTCAAATTCAACAAAACATGGTACTATCATGATCATGTGTTGCCAAAAAGCTCCATAGATATTGATTATTTGTCTAACTTTGAAAAAAAATACAACACTAATTTGTGGCTTCTTGCAATTAATGAGAGACTATTCTACCGGTTTAATCTATATTATAAATTTACAAAAAATGAAATACTTTCTATTCTTGAACAGGAATGTAAGCTATTTGAATCAATATTGGATGAGATAAAACCTGAATTTCTAATAATGAAAACAACTGATCTTCATCACAATCAACTATTCTATGAAATGTGCAAATCACGAGAAATCAAAATAATGATGCTTGAACAGTCTAGGTTTGGCTACAAATGCCTGATAACCCAGGAAAGGGATAAAATTGATTATGTGGAAAGACTTCCACATATAGAACCCACAAAAAAAACCTTTGAAGATCTACAAAACTTCCTAAAAGGAAATAATCTATCTGCTCAGTTAGATACATACAAAACAAAATACATTACATCAAAAATGGAAAGAATTAAAGCAGCATTTAATTTTCTATTAACTTCAAAAAATACTAACATCAAAAGTCATTATACTTATTTTGGTAGAACCAAATTCAAAATTCTTACTATCCAATTGTATTATATGATCGTAGAAAAATACCGAGAAGTTTTCATTAATAAAAATCTGAAAAAAGAAATTAATCCCAAAGACAATTTTGTTTACTTTCCATTACATCAAGAGCCGGAAAGAGTATTACTGATTGCATCTCCCTTTTATACAAATCAGATTGAAACAGTGCGTCACATTGCCAAATCTTTACCTCTTGGTTACAAATTGGTCGTAAAGGAGCACCCAACTCAGACTATACGTGGCTGGCGTGAGATCTCATATTACAAGGAAATCATGGAAATTCCAAACGTAATTCTCTTACATCCGTCTGTTTCGTCTGAAGAGATAATGAAAAAATGTTCTCTTGTGATAACGGTGGGGGGTACATCTGGATTTGAAGCCGCGTTTTATCAAAAACCTTCAATAATTTTCGCTGACATGGGTTATGGGATACTCTCATCAATAGAAAAAATAACCTCAATAACAGAGTTGCCTCAAACAATACATACATCTCTGCAAAAAACTGTGGACCCAATTGAACTTGGCAAATACGTTGAGACTGTGGAAAGAAATTCCTTCGAGTTTGATTATACAGGTTTTCAAATTGATTACATCAACCATTTTTACTATGGGGGCCATCTTGCAGACGTTGAGATATCAGAAGAAAAAATGAAATCATTCCTAGATGAACACAAGGAGATACTTGAACGATTGGCCGAACAGTATGTCAAAAAAATCAAGCAGCATAAAGATTATCAGTCAAAATCCAAAGAGAAAACACAATGAAATCAATTTGCTTTATTCCGGCAAGAGGTGGCTCAAAAGGAATTCCGAAAAAAAATATCAGAATCTTAGGCGACAAACCCCTAATAGCGCACACAATAGAATCTGCTCTTGATTCAAAGCTATTTGAAAGCGTGGTGGTATCAACAGACGATGACGAAATAGCCAAGATCTCAAAACAATATGGAGCAGAAATCCCATTCATGCGCCCAAAAGAGCTTTCATCCGATGATTCAACTTTTGATGATGCCTTGCTTCATTGCGTGAAAGAGCTCTTCTCACAGGGACATAAGTTTGACATAATTGCAGCACGCGATTGCACAGTGCCGTTTATTGATAAAAACGACATGAAAGGTGCAATTGATCTGCTGATTGGCTCTGATTGTGATTCCGTGTTTACTGTATGTCATGCTCATCCTAGCCCTTATTTTGGCATGTTTGAGCCAAATGCAAAAGGATTCTTAGAGCCATCAAAACTCAGTCCAAAACCAATCAAGAGAAGACAAGATGCGCCAATAGTATACGAATTAAATGGCTTGTATGTGCATTCAGTAAAAAGATTATTGGAAACTGGTAAGATGTTTACTGTAAAAATACTCCCGTATGAGATATCAAAAGAGCATGGTTTCATGATTGATTACGAAATACAATTTAAAATAGCAGAAATCATGTATGATCTAAGAAAGCAATCGAAAATCAGCTTTTAGTTTTAAAATTTTCTTCTACAACTTCGCAAATTGCATGTATTGCTGTCCTGTGACCTTCTTGTATTCTGGCAGTTGATTTTGAGGGAATCACAAGTAATACATCAACATGTTTTTTCATATTGATTCCGCCAGCACCTGTTAGTCCTATGATACTAGCTCCTTTTTTCTTGGCTACTGCAATTGCCTCCAAAACGTTTTTTGATTTTCCACTAGTAGATATTGCGATCACTACATCTTCTTTTTTTACCAATGCTTCACATTGTCTTGCAAAAACATAGTCAAAACTATAGTCATTTCCTAATGCGGTAAGTATTGATGTATCTGTGGTTAACGCAATTGCTGCCAAGCTTTTTCTTTCAAGCTGAAACCTACCAATTAATTCTGCAGCCAAATGTTGTGCGTCTGCAGCGCTTCCACCATTTCCAAAAACAATTACTTTTCCACCTTTTCTATAGCACTTTATGATCAAGCCAATGGACTTTTCTATTTCTGTAGCAATCTGTTTTGTATCTGCTATGACTGCAACACTGTCATCAAAGATTTTGTTAATTTTATTGTATGACATATGTTAGATTGCTTATGTTACAACTCTTAACTTTTTCATCACCGGAACTTCTGATGGCCATACTTTTTTTACTCCGTCTCCGAGGATCTTATCTAAGGTTCTAATGTCCCTGACTAGTCTCATAATGCCAGTTGGCTCTAAAGACGCTGCTTGATCCGAGCCGTACATAGATCTATCTAGTGTAATGTGTCTTTCAATAGACGTAGCTCCAAGCATAGCAGCTGCAACACATACTATGTATCCTACTGCCTCGTGCCCGCTATATCCTACATTACATCCGAATTCTTTTCTTAGGGTCTCAATACATCGTAGATTTGCTTCCTCAAGATTCATTGGATAGGAGCTATTGCTGTGTTGTAGTTCAAATGGGCAATTGTGTTTTTTGAAGACCTGTAAAGCTTCTCTAATCTCGTCAATGGTACTCATGCCTGTTGAAATGAATGTATGCTTTTTTTCTTCCGCAATAACTTCGAGTAGCTTGCGATTTGTAACCATTGCCGATGCAACCTTGTTGTACTTCAAATTGTATTTTCTGAGAAATATCTGACTGTCAATATCCCACGCTGATGCATACCATTCTATTCCCTTTTGTTTGCAGTATGAATCTATTACGTCGTATTGTTTCTCGTTAAATTCCAATCCAAGTTTCTGATCCCGCGTTGTGGTTCCCCAAGGGCTTTCTCTTGGAGAGTCTAGCGTCTCTTTGGAGTAAACTTCGTCAATTGTTCTTTTTTGAAATTTTACTGCATTACATCCCGCGGCTTTTGCGATATCGATTAACTGTTTTGCAATCTCTATGTCGCCGTTGTGATTAATTCCAATTTCTGCAGTGATGAATACCAACAAGAAACGTGTTTGATACTAGAATAAATTCTTTAATTATGATTTGTCTGATAGTATCAAGTCTACTAGCTCTCTGAATGCCCCATGCCCACTGTTTGTTTTGCATTTGTAATGGGCAATTTTCTTTGCTTCCGCGATTGCATCTTTTGGGACAGCTGCAAGCCCGACTCTTTTCAACAATCCGAGGTCATTGATATCGTCTCCAATGTATGATATCTCAGCAGGCTTGACATTGAAGCTCTGACATATCTCATCAAGAATTGACTCTTTTTCAATAACACCCTCGTATAATTTTGCAATTTTCATTCTTTTAACCCACTGTCTTGCCATCTCAGTTTTTTCCTTTGTAATTATAAGAGTTGGGATGTTGTTTTTTCTAAGTAATGTGACGCCCATTCCATCCCTTACAAAAAATCGCTTCATAACGTCGCCTCTGCTAGTGTAATACATTCCGCCGTCGGTCAAAACTCCGTCAATATCTGTAATGACGAGCTTGATCTTTGCACATCTACGAGATAAATCTGAACCCATGAAGTAATTTTTCAGTTATCATTAATATTGTTATTTTTTGATCTAAAGACGATGGGCACAAGCAATGTAAAGATAGGAATAATGAGTGGAAGGCTCTCTCCACAAATTGACAATCAAATTCAAGCATTTCCTTCCAATTCTTGGAAAGACGAATTCAAATTAGCCAAATCATGTGGGTTCGACACAATAGAATGGATATTTGATCTAAATCCAAACCCAATATTACAAAATGATGGATTAGATGAGATGAATCGTCTTTCAAACAAATATGGCATTGCAATAACCACAGTTTGTGCGGATTATTTTATGCAAAAATTGCTTTTCAACACATCAGAATCTGCGCTACAACAAAATCTTGCAATGCTTCGGCAGTTAATTCAACAGTGCTCAAAACTTGGAATCATAATACTGGAAATTCCTTTCGTTGATTCGTCTTCACTTAGGACGCAAAACCATGTGGATGAAATAATTAAAAATTTGCAAGAGATAGTCAACTTTGCCGCTTCACAAAATGTAAGAATTACATTGGAAACGGATCTGGCTCCAGCTAACTTTGCAAATCTTTTGAAAAAGTTTGACTCTCATATAGGTGCAAATTATGATACTGGAAACAGTACTGCACTTGGCTATGATCCAAAAGAAGAACTCCGATTGTTAAAGCCGTGGCTTGCAAACATCCACATAAAAGACAGATTATATCATGGTAATACAGTTCCACTTGGAACTGGAGACACTGATTTTGATTCCGTCTTTTCCACTTTGGCAAAAATTAATTACAATGGCCAATTGATAATTCAGGGGGCCAGAGAAGATCAAAAAATGCTCAAACCGCAAAATACATGTACAAAATATCTGGAGTTTGTACAAAGTTACGTAACCAAGTATAATTTAGCCAATCATAAAGTGATCAAACAATGAGAATAGTGATAACTGGTTCTGAAGGACTGCTTGGCAAAGAACTATCCAAGTATTTATCGAAAAATAACAAAATTCTAAGACTTGATCTTGCTTTGGGCCATGACCTTGCTGATGAAACATTTGTCAAAAAATGGTTCAAACAAAATAAAGCCGACGCACTAATCAACTGCTTTGCGTTAAATGATCATGTTGAAAAAAACCAGAAAAGAGGAACTCTTTTTGACATAACGTTAGAATCATTTTCTAAATTCATGGATGTTAATCTGGTTGCATTATTTTCAGTATGCAGAGAATATGCGCGAAATAACAAAAAAGGCTCAATTGTGAATTTTTCAGCTTCAACAGGACTTGTATCTGCCAGACCTGACCTGTACGATGGTGGACACAAACACATAGGATACAGCGTATCAAAAGCAGGAGTGATTAATCTAACCAAATTCATGTCTACTCATCTTGCTCCGCAAATACGAGTGAATTGCGTGGCCCCTGGAGGTGTAGAATTTGATCAGGACAAGGAATTCATAAAAAAATATGCCGACCTTACTCCGCTCAAAAGAATGATGAAAAAAACAGAATTGAATGGATTAATTGAATATCTTGTTGGACCACAATCCTCGTATGTTACCGGTGCAACATTTGTAGTTGATGGCGGGTGGACTACCTGGTAACTTGTGGAAATGCTAATTATTAACAACTAAATCGATCATTTGATGCAGAAACTGCGATTCGGTGTGCTTGGGTGCTCAAGAATAGCCGAAAGCTCTGTGATCCCGGCAATATTGGAATCAAATAATTCTGAATTAAAAGCAATAGGCAGTCGTTCAAAACAAAAGGCAGAAAACTTTGCCAAAAAATTCTCATGCCAAAATTTTGGCTCGTACCAAGATGTAATTGATTCTGATGTAGATGTTATCTATGTGTCATTGCCAGTTGGGCTGCATGAAGAGTGGTCAATCAAGGCAGCAAAAGCTGGAAAGCACGTCCTATGTGAGAAATCATCTACAACATCATTCAAGTCGGCACAAAACATGGTTGATGAATGCAAGAAAAACAATGTGAGAATAATGGAAGGGTTCATGTTTCGGTTTCATCCGCAACACCGAAAAGTATTGGAACTAGTAAATGGTGGTGCTCTTGGAAAAATATTTTCATTTCATGGTTGTTATGGATTACCACCAATCCAATATGATGACATAAGACATAACAAGGAACTGGGTGGTGGCGTTCTCAATGATGCGGCATGTTATCCTATTTGTGCAAGCAGAATCGTTTTCCAGTCAGAACCAATTAGTGTAAACTGTTATCTTGATATTGACGAAAAGTCTCATGTGGATACCAAAGTCCATGCTTTTATGAAATACGATGAGAATCGCGTAGCTAGCTTGCTAGTTGGCTATGATTTACTGTATCAATCTACATATTCTGTTTGGGGGAATACAGGCATATTGAAGCTAAACCGATCTTATAATATTCCATCAAACATGAATGCAACAATGACTCTGAATGCCAGCAAATCTGAAGATATCACAATTACTGCACAAAATCATTATCTTTTGATGATTGACTCTTTCTGCAGGGAAGTAAATGGTAGTACTCATTCTAGTTTTAATTTTGAGGATGATTTGCTAAAGCAGGCCAAAGTTATGGATGCTGCAAGATTATCGCACAAGGAAAACTGTCCCATTACAATTTCTGAAATAAGCTATTAAACACTCTCTGGTTATGATTGATAGAATGTACCGATTCAAAATAGAAACAAAAGTGGATTCGCAATGGAATGATAATCTAGTAAAAAATACCGCGGGAAATTTTTTTCAAAGTTCTGATTACTTGAATTCAGATTCTAAAAATTTCTTTCCTGTCTTTATTCATGTCTTTGATGAATCAGAAAACTTGGTTGGCCAGCTAGGACTGACAATAATAAAATCAACAGTGCTCTATTCGGGATCTTTACTTCACTCTTTGCTGCAATCTTTTTCCAAATTGACAACCAGAGGAATTTGGCTGTATGGTCCTATCATACACTCGAATAATCAAAACGAAAGACTGGCCATACTTGAGCAAATAATTGCAGCAATCAATGTTGTTTGTCAAAAATTTGATCTGGTGTTCATGGAGGGATATACATCACCATATGATGATCTTGTAAATGAAGAATATGTAAAATTATTTACAAAAAACTATGCTGTATCAGAGCATGTAACGTTCATGTCTGATCTAACCCTGTCATCTGAACAACTTTGGCAAAATGTATCAAAAAAAGCACGCGGAGATGTAAATAGGGCAAAGCGCAGAAACATCATAGTAAAAGAATTACACACGCTTAATGATCTAAAAGAATTTCTTTTGTTACACAAAACATGGGCAAAAACAAAGGGGTTGGAAATAGATGATCCCTTCCAAGACTTGGAAAAACTCTGGCACAATCATGAATCTGGAGTTGAAAAGTTCTTTTTGGCGTATCAAGATGATAAACTGATTTCTGGACTGAGAATCTCTTGTTTTAACGGCATAGCCTATACACATTTTGTAGTCAGCGCTTATTCAGAATCTACAAGTCTTGGGGGTACATTGCTTACATGGTCTGCAATAGAATGGAGTAAAAATGCCGGGATGCGACTATATGATTTCTCTGGCGGACCTAAATCAAATCTTCAAAACAAAAACACATTGTTGTTTTACAAAAAAAAGTGGGGCGGCAATGAATATGTGCATTACAATGTGATAAAAGTAGAAAAAAAACTATACTATGCAATATATAGGACATTGTTTTCTCTTGTTCGATTCTACCACAATTTCAAAAGCAGAAAAGCCCTCAACGAAATGAACAATGAATCAAAAGATGAAACAAATTAAATAATAATGGAACACAAAATGAATCTAACCATATCTCTTTATGTGCTGATTTCTTTTATCATCGCGTTTTCCTTTTTTTCATACATAATGTTTTCATCAAATTTTACAATTCAAACAGAAGAACCATTACCAACTAACATTGAGAGTTATCTATCAACACAGCAAAGTTTTTTTTCAAAAATAGATTCTAGTGAAAAAAATGTCTTCATCTTGGGTTCAAGCTATATCATGGCACTTGATACCACACATATTCATAATAATCTGCTATATGACGGCAAAGACTATCAAATCTACAATTTGTCGATTTTTGGTGATGGCCTGCAAAAACGTGCACAAACACTTGATATGATAATTGCTGCAAAGCCTGAAGTAGTTGCCTATGGGATAGCAGAAGATGATTTCTCAGATCCGGTATTGGCTGGTGTTATATCTGCAAAGCCGACAAGCATTTTGCCAGACATACAAGAGCTTTTTGATGATGGGTTTGATGTAGCAGAAAAACAACTAAACTTAGATTTCCCAGACTCTCCAAAGACCGTAACTTGGATCAACCTTCGTCAGATATTAGGAACTAAGAGTAGTGCAGAAAAATACAACCCATATCCAAATACGCCGTTTATGAAGATCACTGAGGCAAACACTGTGACAATAAGCGATCTTGAGCTGAAAAACCTAATGAATTATCTTGGTGCATTTGGCCAAATCAAATCTCCACAGGACAATGATTACCTAAAATCACTCAAACAAACACTATCAAAACTACGAGAAAACAACATCAAAGTTGTGTTATTTGTGGTCCCTCATCATGATTATCTTCTCTCAAAAGCATCACCAGAGTACAAAGAAAAATTCAGTCTCATTTTAGATGATATTGAAGCCACTGGCTATTCTGTCCATAGAAGAAATCATACTTATTCTGATCTACCAATCTGGCATGATCTAACACATGTAGCAGTTAACAAAAACTCTGTAATCTTTAGTGATGATGTATCAAAAATGATCAAGGAAGTGTTAGAGTAGATGCTATTTAACACGCTAGACTTTGTCATCTTTTTCATATTTGTCCTAACTGTTTTGGCAATTGTAAGACAACGAAAATTCCAACATCTCTTTTTGCTTGGCTGCAGCTACTTTTTCTTTTATTACTCTAGTAATTACTATATTGTATTATTACTATTTACAACATTATGGGATTTTTATCTTGGCCGTCTCATCTGGAAAGCAACTGACATTCAAAAGAAAAAAGTACTTCTTGTTGCCAGCATAGCTGGAAATCTATCTCTACTCGGGTTTTTTAAATATGCAGACTTTGCTATAGCTCAATTCAACCTGTTTGGGAGTAACCTTGATCTATCAGATCATATTCCTCAATTGAATTTGATTTTACCTATTGGAATATCGTTTTACACATTCCATTCCATTGGCTACATAATTGACATCTATAGGGCAAAAATCACTCCGGCCTCATCCCTAAGAGAATATGCTATTTTCATCACATTTTTCCCCCAACTGGTAGCCGGTCCAATACTGCGAGCATCCAACTTTCTTCCACAATTGAGAGAAAAAATCCAGCAAGTAGACGTAAAGTTGCGCCAAATTGTAATCGATAATGCAAATCTAAAGATTGGAATTACAATGATGGCACTTGGTTTTTTCAAAAAAATGTTCATTGCTGATAACTTGTCTCCAATGGTAAATGAGATCTTTTCATTTCCGTTTGGACTGGAATCATTCACAATAATTCTCGGAGCAATTGGGTTTGGAATCCAGATCTATTGCGACTTTTCTGGTTATTCCGATATTGCAATTGGAGCCGCCTTGATACTTGGATTCAAGCTACCGATCAACTTTAACAAGCCATATTTTGCAAGATCTCCGTCTGATTTCTGGAAACGCTGGCACATTTCACTTTCGTCTTGGCTCAGAGACTATCTGTATATTCCGCTTGGAGGTAACCGCAAGTCAAAATCAAGAACCTATCTGAATCTGATGATCACAATGTTCCTCGGAGGCCTGTGGCACGGGGCATCTTGGAATTTTGTTTTATGGGGAATATTACACGGAACATATCTTGCGTGTCATAATGCCATACTGAATAGGTTCCCGTCTCTTCAGAATAATCCGTTCTTTAAGAAAAAAATCATTGCATTCTTTTCAATTTTTGCGACTCAATACTTGATATTTCTCACTTGGATACCGTTCCGAGTGAAGGAAACAGACGTGATGCTGTATTCAATGCAAAAATACGTCTTTTTGGACATGCAAATCCAAAACACTCTTCATTTCATTGATCTGCACAAGCTACCGATAGGTGTAATGGCGTTGTTTGTCATTTTGCATGTAATATCTTACAAGCATGGTAATATGCTTCAAAAATTATCCGAGCTAAAGCCAGCCTACTGGATTGGATTCCTGGCTGGCATAATGACTCTGATTTTGTTATTCTTTGATGGAAATCCGCAAGACTTTGTCTATTTCCAATTCTGAGCCTAAATCCAAACCAATTAAATAACATTGGAACACAAACTAAGTCTGACCATATTTCTTTATGAGCTGAATCCTTTTATCATGACATTTTCCTTTTTTTGCATACATAATGTTTTCATCAAATTATACATTTCTAATAGAAGAACCATTATCAATTAATATTGAGAATTATCTCTCGACACAGCAAATTTTTTTCTTTAAAATAGATCCTAATGAAATAA
>Ga0194131_10006185_pt1 | contig 16808 bp, 16 predicted proteins | sample TA2KigO120mmetaG_FD_148631 | JGI IMG/M metagenome (GOLD analysis project Ga0194131, IMG submission 148631) | Freshwater microbial communities from Lake Tanganyika, Tanzania - TA2015053 Kigoma Offshore 120m | ecosystem: Environmental > Aquatic > Freshwater > Lake | place: Tanzania: Lake... | reverse complement strand
GCTCTTGAAGATGTGCCGGTGCTGTCGAGTCTGTTCTCCGGCCCACCCTACGGCATCGGCTTGCTGACCGCGGGTCTCATCCTCGCGATCATGGTGCTGCCCTTCGTGACCTCGATCTCGCGCGATGTGTTCGAGGCGGTGCCGGCGGTGCTGAAGGAGGCGGCCTATGGCGTCGGCTGCACGACCTGGGAGGTGTTCCGCCATGTCGTGCTGCCCTACACGCGGGTGGGCGTGATCGGCGGGTTCATGCTGGGGCTGGGCCGCGCGCTCGGCGAGACCATGGCGGTCACCTTCGTGATCGGCAACGCCCACCACGTATCGGCTTCGCTGCTGGCGCCGGGCACGACCATCTCGGCCTCGATCGCCAACGAGTTCACCGAGGCGGTCGGTGATCTCTATACGTCGTCGCTGGTGGCGCTGGGTTTGATCCTGTTCTTCATTACCTTTGTGGTGCTGGCGATTGCGCGCTACCTGTTGATCCGCATCGAGCGGAAGGCCGGTTGACCATGGCAAAGACGACTGATGCCGCCCACCGCAATCCGCTCTATGCCGGCCGGCGACGGCGCAATCGCATCGCCAAGGCGTTGGCGATGCTCGCCACCGCGTTCGGTTTGGGCTGGCTGGTGCTGATCCTGGGTGTCCTCCTCTACAAGGGTATCGGCGGCCTGACGCTGTCGGTATTCACCGAGATGACCCCGCCGCCCGGCGCGGCGGGCGGCCTGCTCAACGCCATCGTCGGCAGCCTGATGATGACGGTGCTGGCGATCCTGATCGGCACGCCGATCGGCATCCTGGCCGGCACTTATCTCGCCGAGTATGGTCGCTATGCCAGGCTGTCGAGTGTGGTGCGCTTCATCAACGACATCCTGCTGAGTGCGCCCTCGATCGTGATCGGCCTGTTCGTCTATGCGATCATGGTGGCGCCGATGGGCCATTTCTCGGGCTGGGCCGGCGCCGTGGCGCTGGCGGTGATCGTGATCCCCGTGGTGGTGCGCACCACCGAGGACATGCTGACCCTGGTGCCCGACACGCTGCGCGAAGCGGCGGCCTCGATCGGCTTGCCGCGGGCCTTGATGATCATCCGCATCGCCTACCGCGCCGCCCGCGCCGGCATCGTCACCGGCATCCTGCTCGCCGTCGCCCGCATCAGCGGCGAGACCGCGCCGCTCCTGTTCACTGCGCTCAACAACCAGTTCTTCAGCGCCGACATGAATGCGCCGATGCCCAGCCTGCCGGTGGTCATCTTCCAGTTCGCGCTATCCCCCTATGCCGAGTGGCAGAAGCTCGCCTGGACCGGTGCGCTCCTGATCACCGTCGCCGTGCTGGCGCTCAGCATCATCGCCCGATCCCTCACAGCCGCGAGGAAGTCGTCATGAACGTCGCTTCGACCAACGGCCGCGGCCTTGCCATGACCACCGCCGTCACTCCCTCCGCCAAGGCGGCGGCGCCCGACCTTGTCGAAAGAGTGTCGGTCCAGCACCTCGAGTTCTTCTACGGCGACAGCCGCGCGCTGAAAGACGTGAGCTTGGCGCTCTATGCCAACAAGGTGACGGCGATCATCGGCCCGTCGGGCTGCGGCAAGTCGACGTTGCTGCGGGTGCTGAACCGCATGTACGACCTCTATCCCGGCCAGCGCGCCACCGGCGAAGTGCTGTTCGACGGTGACAACCTGCTGCGGGCGGACCTCGACATCAACTTGCTGCGCGCCCGCATCGGCATGGTGTTCCAGAAGCCGACGCCGTTTCCCATGTCGATCTACGAGAACATCGCCTTCGGCGTCCGGCTCTACGAGACCCTGCCGCGCGCCGAGCTCGACCAGCGGGTCGAGCAGGCGCTACGCCGCGCCGCCTTGTGGGACGAGGTCAAGGACAAGCTCGGCGCCAACGGCCAAAGCCTGTCGGGCGGCCAGCAGCAGCGGCTCTGCATCGCGCGGACAGTCGCGGTGAAGCCCGAGGTCATCCTGTTCGACGAGCCGTGCTCGGCGCTCGATCCGATCTCGACCGCCAAGATCGAGGAGCTGATCGACGAGCTGAAGAACGACTACACGATCGTCATCGTCACCCACAATATGCAACAGGCGGCGCGCGTCTCGGACTTCACCGCCTTCATGTATCTCGGCGAGCTGATCGAGTTCGGCGCCACCGAGACCATGTTCACGACCCCCAGGGACAGCCGGACCCAGGCCTACATTACCGGCCGCTTCGGCTGACGACGGAGAGCGAAATGGCGGAACATACGCTGAGGCGTTTCGACGAGGAGCTGGAGCGGCTGAGCGCCACCATCAGCGAGATGGGCGGGCTTGCCGAGAACCAGCTCGCGCAGTGCCTGATCGCCCTGCGTTCAGGCGATTCGGAGATCGCCGAGCAAGTGATCGCCGCCGACCCGCGTGTCGATGCGCTGGACAACGCGGTGCAGGAGCAGACGGTCCGGCTGCTGGCGTTGCGCCAGCCGATGGCGATCGATCTCAGGATGATCCTGTCGTCGATCAAGATCGCGGCGGCGCTGGAGCGCATTGCCGACTATGCCAAGAACACCGCCAAGCGGACCATCGTGCTGGCTGGCGTGACCTCCCCGCCGGCGGCCGTGACCGGTATCGAGCGTCTGGGCCGCCTGGTGCGCACTGCGCTCAAGGACGTGCTCGACGCCTTTGCGCACGGCGACGTCGCCAAGGCGCACGATGTCTGGCAGCGCGACGAGGAGATCGACCAGGTCTATACCGGCCTGTTCCGCGAGCTGCTGACCTACATGATGGAGGACCCGCGCACCATCACGGCCTGCACGCATCTTCTGTTCATGGCCAAGAACATCGAGCGGGCCGGCGATCATGTCACCAACATCGCCGAGCTGGTGAGCTTTCGCACCACCGGCCACGGCTTCGACGAGGTGAGGCCCAAGGGCAGCGCCGCGCTCTACGCGGCGGGCAAGGCCTCGTGAGCATGGCGGCGCTGAAGCCGCATGTGCTGATCGTCGAGGACGAGACCGCGCTGGTCGAGTTGCTGCGCTACAACCTCGAGCAGGCGGGCTTTCGCATCTCGGCGGCCCATGACGGCGAGCAGGCAATGGTCGCCGTGCAGGACGAGCCGCCCGACCTTATGCTGCTCGATTGGATGCTGCCGCTGCTGTCGGGCATTGAAGTCTGTCGCCGGCTGCGCCGCCAGACCGCGACCGCCAACCTGCCGATCATCATGCTGACGGCGCGCGGCGAGGAGGGTGACCGTGTGCGCGGCCTCGACGCCGGTGCTGACGACTATGTCGCCAAGCCCTTCTCGCCGACCGAGCTGGTGGCGCGCATTCGCGCCGTGTTGCGCCGCATCCGCCCGGCGCTGGCTGAGGAGGCGCTCGCCTACGCCGACATCGTCATGGACCTCGTGGCGCATCGCGTGACGCGCGCCGGCAAGCCGATCCATCTCGGACCGACCGAGTTCCGCCTGCTGCGCCACTTCATGGAGCATCCCGGCCGCGTCTTCTCGCGCGAGCAGTTGCTCGACGCAGTGTGGGGCAAGGACGTCTATGTCGAGGCTCGGACCGTCGACGTCCATGTCCGCCGTCTGCGCATCGCACTGAACGGTGACGAGCAGGCCGATGTGATCCGCACCGTGCGCGCCGCCGGTTACGCGCTCGACGCCACCCCGGGCTGAGGTTTTCCACAGTCCCAGTAACGGTTTTGTAGCCTCGGCCGCTTAGACAATGGGTGCCCGTTCCTGGCCGGCTACCCCACGCCCCGCCCTGGACCGGGCCGGGTCCCCCGGCGCGGACCACAAGCCAGCGCCGATCTAAAACCCCTCCTTCTTCGCGGAAGGAGGGGTTTCTTTTTCGAAATGCCGCCGCACGACCATCGCCAGCACCAGCGCCGGCAAGCCGAGCAGGGCGGTGTAGGCGAAGAAGATCGCGTAGCCGCCGAACTTTGGCGCGGCGGCGAACCAGTCGAGCAGCGCTGCGAAGGCCGCAACGTCACGTGCTGAGCCTTGCAGCCAGTCGACGATCAAGCCGGAATATCCGGCGATCAGCTTGCCCGGCAGCAACATGAGCGAGCTGAACAGCGCGTACTGCGTCGCGGTGTAGGCGGTGTTGGTGAGGCTCGACAGGAAGGCGATGAAGACCGAGCCCGAGACGCCGGTCACCAGATTGTCGATGCTGATCGCCACCGCCAGCATCGCCGTGTCGGGCCGGCCCACGACGGCGAGCCAGGAGAAGGTGAGGTTGCTGGCGGCAAGCAGGAAAGCCGTGACCGCCAGCAACCGCGCGGCACCCACACGAAATACCAGGACTCCGCCCAGCGTGGTGCCGAGGATCGACATGACGAAGCCGTAGATCTTGGTGACGTTGGCGATGTCGGTCAGGCTGAATCCCATGTCGATGTAGAAGGGATTGGCCATCACGCCCATGGCGATGTCGCTCAGGCGGAACAGTCCGATGAAGGCCAGCAGCACCAGACCATGCCAGCGGTAGCGCACGAAGAAGTCGACGAACGGGCAGACGATCGCGCCGTAGACGAAGATCAGCGGCTCGCGCAACGTGGGGCTGAGGCCGGCATAGCGTTCGGCGAACTCGGCGACCTTGCCTTCGCGCTCGACAGTGCCGGCGGCCACCCGCCTCTCCGGTTCGGCGGTAACCAGTGTGGTCGTGATGCCGATCAGCGCGAGCGCCGCCATCACGCGATAGGCGAGTGGCCAGGAGCCGAACTCGGCGATGTAGAGCGCGCCCGCTCCGGCGGCCAGCACGGCAATGCGATAGCCGAGCTGGTAGGAGGCGGCCGTCGGCCCGAGCAACGATTCGTCGGTCGCCTCGATGCGGAAGGCATCGACGGCGATGTCCTGGGTCGCGGAACTGAATGCCACGACCAGGCCGAAGACGACGAGCCACCACAGGTCGGTTCGCGGGTCGCAGGTCGACATGGCGAGCAGGCCGAGCCCGATTCCGACCTGGGCCAGCAGCATCCACGACCGCCGGCGCCCCAGCCACCGCGTCAGCAGGGGAAGTGGTACACGGTCGACAACCGGCGACCACACGAACTTGATGGAGTAGGTGATGCCGATCCAGCTGACGAATCCGATCGCCGTCCGGCTGACGCCGAACTCGCGCAGCCAGGCCGACAGGGTCGAGAAGACCAGAAGAAACGGCAGGCCGGCGGAGAAGCCCAGGAATAGCAGGGTGATCACGCGCGGATGCGCGTAGACGGCCACCGCCTCGCGCCAGCTCCGCGGGTTGGCGGTTGCGGTCAAATCAGCCCGCGCAGGGGCTGCTCGGGTCGCGCCCCGACATGGGAAATGACCTCGGCGGCGGCGAGCCCGCCCAGCCGCGCGCATTCGGCGAGCGACTTGCCGTGGGTGTAGCCGAACAGGAAGCCCGAGGCATAGAGGTCGCCTGCGCCGGTCGTGTCGACGACGCGGGTGACGGGAGCGGCCGGCACGGCGAAGGTCTCGCTGCCCTTGATCACGACCGAGCCCTTCTCGCTCCGTGTCAGGACGGCGATCTTGGCTTCCTTGCGGGTTGCCTCCATCGCTTCTTCGAAGGTCTCGACCTGGTAGAGCGATTTGATTTCGGCCTCGTTGCCGAAAACGATGTCGACCTTGTTGCGCACCAGGTCGCGGAATTCCTCGCGATAGCGATGCACGCAGAACGAATCGGAGAGCGTGATCGAGACTTGGCGACCAGCCGCATGCGCGGCGTCGAAGGCCTTCAGCACCGCCTTCTTGGCCTCGGGCGCGTCCCATAGATAGCCTTCGACGTACGTCACCTTGGCGGTAGCCACCACGCTGGTGTCGATGTCGGCCGGGCCGAGGCCCGTGCAGGCGCCGAGATAGGTGTTCATGGTGCGCTGCGCGTCGGGCGTCACCATGATCAGGCAGCGTGCTGTCGCGGGGCCGGTGCTAGCGCTCTTGGTCTGGAACGACACGCCGAGCGAGCGCAGGTCGTGGCCGAACACCTCGCCGAGCTGGTCATCGCGCACCTTGCCGAAATAGGCACCCTTGCCGCCGAACGAAGCGACGCCGGCCATGGTGTTGCCGCACGAGCCGCCGGAGATCTCCACGCCCGGCCCCATGGCGGCGTACAGCGCATCGGCACGCGCCTCGTCGATCAGCATCATGCTGCCCTTCACCAGGCCATGCGCGCCGAGAAAGGCGTCGTCGGCCCGGGTGATGACGTCGACGATGGCGTTGCCGATTCCCAGCACGTCGAAGGCAGCGGATGTCATGAATTCTCCCAATCAGTCCTACACGGTGACGAGACGCATGCCCGGCTTGGTCTCTTCCAGCAAGGTCACGATGCCCGCCACCGTGAACGGCACGTCGCGGCGCAGGCCGGCACGGTCGATGTCGAGCGAGCGCAGGCCCATTTCGCACACGATGAAGCGCGCGCCAAGCTCGATGCAGGCCTGCAGCAGCGTCTCGAAGTCGCCGACGCCGCGCTCGCGATTCTCGGCGTCGCGCCGCCAGTCGGCGAGCGGCGGTGGCGGGCCTTCCAGCGCACGGATGCCCGCCATGGTGAAGAACAGCACGGCGGGCTTGTTGACAGCGAGGGCGGCGGCGGCGAGCGCCAGCGCATAGTGCACGCTCTCGTAGTCGCCGGCGCGCACGATCAGCGACAGCCCCCCTTCGTCGCTTTTCATTGCGCCCCGCAGGTCGGGCAGTCAGCCCGCTTGGCGATCGCCACCTCGTCGAACGTGCCGGCGAGCGCGTCGTACATCACGAGCCGGCCCGACAGCGAGCGGCCAATGCCCAATATCTCCTTCACGACCTCGGTCGCCTGCAGGGCGCCCAGGGTGCCGGCGAGCGCCCCCAGCACGCCGGCTTGGGCGCAGCTCGGCACCGCGTCTTCCGACGGCGCTTGCGGGAAGATGCAGCGCAGGCAGGGATGGCCATCGCCCTGCCAGGCCTTGTAGGTCGAAATCTGGCCGTCGAAGCGAAGGATCGCCGCCGACACCAGGGTCTTCTTCAGTCGATAGCAGATGTCGTTCAGGAGGTAGCGTGTGGCGAAGTTGTCGCTGCCGTCGGCCACGATGTCGTAGTCCGCGACGATGCGCCCGGCGTTGGCCGCGTCGAGCCGCTCGTCGTGCGCCACGACCGCGACCTCGGGGTTGATGTCGGCCAGCGCCCGGCGGGCGCTTGCCACTTTCGCGGTGCCGATGTCGACGGTGCGATGGATGACCTGGCGCTGCAGGTTGGAGAGATCGACGCGATCGTGGTCGATGACGCCCAGCGTTCCGATCCCGGCGGCGGCGAGGTATTGCAATAGCGGGGCGCCCAGCCCACCGGCGCCGACCACCAGGACACGGGCGGCGATCAGCCGCGCCTGGCCAATGCCGCCGATCTCGGCCAGCACGATGTGGCGCGCGTAACGGCGGATCTGCATTTCCGTCATGTCGGGCAGGGCTGCCATGCCGCGCTTATAGCACGGCGCGAATCGGCTATAGACGATGCGAATGAATCAAGGCCTGCCCGCGCCACCCCGGTTTACGCCCCTGTTGATGGTCCTGCTGGCGCTGCTGTCGGCCTTCACGCCGCTCAGCATCGACATGTATCTGCCGGCGCTGCCCACCATCACCGCCGACCTTCGGGCGACGGCGGGCGACCTGCAGCTCACGCTGTCGGCTTTCATGCTGGCCTTTGGCTTCGGCCAGATCTTCTATGGACCCGCCGGCGATCGCTTCGGCCGCCGGCCGGTGATTCTGGCCGGCATCGCGACTTACGTCGTGGCCTCGATCGGCTGCGCCTTCGCCGCGGCGGCCGACCAGCTCGTGCTGCTGCGCTTCCTGCAGGGCCTGGCGGCCTGTGGTTCCGTCGTGCTCGCCCGCACCATGGTCCGCGATCTTGCCGAAGGCGATCAGGCGGCCCGCGCCATGTCGTTGATCATGGCCTGCACCTCGATGGCGCCGATGGTGGCGCCGTTGATCGGCAGCCAGGTGCTGGCCTTCTGGGGCTGGCGGGCGATCTTCTGGGTGTTGGCCGGCATCGGCGTGGTCGGGCTTGTCTTCTCGTTCCTGCGCCTACCCGAGAGCCTGCGGCCCGACTATCGCCAGCCGTTGGCTGTCGTGCCGGTGCTGCGCCGCTTCCGCGAGCTTCTTGGTCACCGCGCCTTCATGGGCTATGCGCTGACCAGCACCTTCCAGTTCGCGGCTTTGATGTCCTATCTGTCGGGCGTGCCGTTCGTCTTCATCGAAGTGTATGGCGTGAGCCCGACCACCTTTGGCATCATTTTCGCCGGCGTCATCGTCATGCTGACGACCAGCAACCTCCTGAATGCCCGCTTCGCCCCGGTGTTGGGTTCGGCGACGATCCTGCGCCACGCTGCGATCGTGCCGGCGGTAGCGGGCACCGGCATGCTGGTGCTTGGCCTGATCGAAGTCCGGACCGGCGCGATCGGACTTTGGCCGTTCCTGATCTTCCTGGTGCCGCACCTCGCGATGATGGCGCTGGTCGTGCCCAACGCGACGGTCTTGGCGCTGCAGAGCTACCCGCACATGGCGGGCACCGCTTCGTCGTTCATGGGTGTGATGCAGTATGGCGTCGGCGCCTTGTTCGGTGTGTTCGTGGGCCAGGCGTTCAACGGCACCATCCTGCCGATGGCGATCGCGCTGGCTACTTCGGGCGTGCTCTGTCTCGTATCGCACCGCTTGATGGCGCCCCGGAGCTAGCGGCGAAGGTCGAGCACCAAGAGCGTGCCGGCCTCGTTGCCGACCGCGAGCCGGAAGCCGTCAGGCGACCAGGCGAGGCAGGTGATGGCCGAGCCGTCGGCCATCTTCAGGACCACCGAGCGCTTGGTCTTGATGTCGCCCAGCTGCAGCTCGCCTGAATCGTAGCCGCCGGCCACGAACTCGGCGGCCGGGTGGGCGGCCACCACCGTCATCAGGCCGGCGCCTTCGTCGCCGAACTGCAAAGGCGGCTTGCCTTCCGGCCCTTTGCCCGAGAACGGCCAGGCGGTGAATACCGGCTGCGCCGAGGTGTAGAGAAAACGCGCGTCGGCGGTCCAGGACAGCGACTTCACCTTGGCGGGATAGCCTTGCATGCGCATGTCGGTGGCCTGCGCCATGCGCCAGACATGGATGTCGTTCTCCTGCGTACCGGTGGCGATGAACTTGCCGTCGGTGCTCCATTTCAGGGCGACGTGGCTGCCGCGCCAGGCGAAGCGGCGCGGCGGCAGCACGACCTGGCCGATGCTCCACACCGTGACGCCGCCATAGTGGGCGCAGGCGATGCGGCTGCCGTCCTTGCTGAAGTCGAGGGCGGCCACCGTGCTCTGGTGTGGCCCGAACTCGCGCACCTCTCCGGCCTTGACCACGTAGGCGTTCTTGCCGGCCGAGGCGGCGATGGCGCCGGTCGCGCGATGGCCGGCGATATGCTCGAACCACTTGCCCTTCTGGCAGGCAAGCTCGCTCGTCCGTCCGTCGGCGGCGATCCGCAGCAGGCGCCCGTCGTCGCCGCCGCTCACGAAGCCGTCGCCGGCCGGGTCGTCGACCAGCGCCAGCACCACGCCGCCATGCAGCGGCTCGCCCGCCGCCGTTTCGCCGGCGGAGATGTCGGCCGGCAGCAGGCGTACGCGGCCGTCGCCCAGGGCGAAGCCCCCAAGCGAGCCGTCCTTGTTGAAGGCGCAGGCCACGGCCGGCGCGTCGCCGGCAACGGAACGGCCCGGCGGCAGGGTCTGGCGCCAGGCCGGATTCGCAAGATCGAGCTTCACGTCTATTTCAGGCAGTCGTTGAAGCCGCGTTGCAGGTTCTCGCCATCGAGGTTGCGGCCGATGAACCCCAACTTGCTGCTGCGCGTCTCGCCGTCCTTCCACGGCGTGCCCCAGTCGGAGTCCATCATCATGTGGACGCCCTGATAGACGTAGCGCCGCGGCGCGCCGTCGATGGCGAGGATGCCCTTGCTGCGGAAGATGTCGGGGCCGCGCAACTGCAGGAGCGCGCCCATCCATTTCTGGAACTTGTCGGGATCGACCGGCCGGTCGGCGGTGAGCGACAGGCTCTTCACCTCCTCCTCGTGGTCGTGATCGTGGCCGTGATGCAGGAACTCCGGCTCGAACTCGAGGATGCGCTTCAAGTCGAACGCGCCCTTGTCGAGGATGGCGTTGAGCTCGATCTGGCTCTTCTGCGTGCGGAAGATGTGGGCGTAGCGGTTGATCGAGTTGATCTTGGCCTCGACCTTCTTGAGCTCGTCCTCGCTCACGAGGTCGGTCTTGTTGAGCAGGATCACGTCGGCGAAGGCGATCTGCTGCTCGGCCTCGCTGCCCTGATCGAGCTGTCCCAGGAAATGCTTGGCATCGACCACCGTGATGATGGCGTCGAGCCGCGTCTTTGCCTTGACCTCGTCGTCGGTGAAGAAGGTCTGCGCCACCGGGCCGGGATCGGCCAGCCCGGTGGTCTCGACCAGGATGCCGTCGAACTTGTCCTTGCGCTTCATCAGGCCTTCGATGATGCGGATCAGATCGCCGCGCACCGTGCAGCAGATGCAGCCGTTGTTCATCTCGAACACTTCCTCGTCGGCATTGACCACGAGATCGTTGTCGACGCCGAGCTCGCCGAACTCGTTGACGATGACGGCGTACTTCTTGCCGTGCTGCTCGCTCAGGATGCGATTGAGCAGCGTCGTCTTGCCGGCCCCGAGATAGCCGGTCAGCACGGTCACGGGCACTTGCGCTTGGGCCATGGAAATCCTCGAAATCTGGCCTCTGAGATAGGGCCGCAGACTGCGTTCGTCTAGGGTCGCTCGCCCCTGATCAGCTTGGGCAGGTCGCCGACCAGGCCCATGGCGTGGCGGACGAAGAAGCGGCGCAGCGGCGGCACGCGGTTGACCGCGGCCAGGCCGAGGTCGCGCGCCAGCCGGATCGGCTTGATGTCGTTGGAGAACAGCCGATTCAGGAGGTCGGTGGCGGCGACCATGGCGAGATTGTCGGCGCGCCGCCATTGCGCATAGCGCTCGAGCGTGTCGGAGGCGCCGATATCGAGGCCGAGCCGCTTGCCATCGATCAGCACCTCGACCAGGGCCGCGATGTCGCGGACCCCGAGATTGTAGCCTTGGCCGGCGATGGGATGGATGCCGTGCGCGGCATCGCCGACCAGGACCAGGCGCGTCTCGACGTAGCGATCGGCATGGACCAGGCCGAGCGGATACCACCAGCGCGGTCCGACCGGTGCGACGCGGCCGAGATGGTCGCCGAAGCGGCGCGCGAACTCGGCCTGGAAACGCGGCGCGTCGAGCGCCAGCAGGCGGGGCGCGAGATCGGCCCGCTCGGTCCAGACGATCGACGAGCGGTGCTCGCCCGCCTCGCCGTCGCGCATCGGCAGGATGGCGAACGGTCCGCCCGGCAGGAATTTCTCCTGGGCGACGCCGTGATGCGGCCGCTCGTGGCACGCCACCAGCACGATGGCGATCTGCTCGTAGGACCAGGCGCGCGCGCCGATGCCGGCTTCCTCGCGCATGGCGCCGAACCGGCCCTCGGCCGAGGCGACCAGGCGCGCGCCGATGCGCCGGCCGCTCTTCAGTGCCAACTCGGCGCGATGGTCGTCACGTCTGGTCTCCAATACCTCGTCGGGCGCCACGAGCTCCACCTGCCGGCAGTCGGCCAGCCGGCGCAGCAGGGCGGCGCGCAGGAATCGGTTCTCGACGATCCAACCCATCGGCGCCGCCGTCTCGCCCGCCGCGACCGCTTCACGATGGTCGAAATGCAGGAACAGGGGGCTCGGCTTGCCGTCGTGGCCGGCGTCGGAAATGCGGATGTCGAGGATCGGCTCGGCCTTGGCCTCCAGCTCCGCCCACACGCCAAGGGCGGCAAACAGGCGCTGGCTGGTGTAGGCGATCGCCGTCGTGCGGCCATCGAACCCGGCGTTGGTCAAAGCGCCGAGTGCCTGCCGATCGATCAGCGCCGTGTCGAGCCCTGCCTGTGCGGCAGCCAGCGCCAGCAGGCTGCCGTTCAGGCCGGCGCCCACCACCGCCAGATCGAACCGATCACCGTCCATGGCGCAATAGATGGCAGCCGCCCGACGCCCTCGCAAGCCGCCCAGAGTTGCGACCGCTTTGTGTTGGCACGGCCTTTGCATCCGTCGGGCCTGGCAGGCGGGCCGGTCGGCTCGTCGGAGGATATCGGAATGAAAATGGTCGTGGCGATCTTCAAGCCGTTCAAGCTCGACGAGGTGCGCGACGGACTGACGGCGCTCGGCATTCAGGGCCTGACCGTGAGTGAGGTCAAAGGCTTCGGCCGCCAGAAGGGCCAGACCGAAATCTATCGCGGTGCCGAGTATGCGGTGAGCTTCCTGCCCAAGGTCAAGATCGAGGTGGCGATCGACGATGGTCTGGTCGAACGCACGGTCGACGCCATCCGCAAGGCGGCCAGCACCGGCAAGATCGGTGACGGCAAGATCTTCGTCATGCCGGTCGAGCAGGCGATCCGCATCCGTACCGGCGAGGCCGGGGTCGAGGCGCTGTAAGGCGACGGGCCGGCGATCGCATCGATGCACCGAGACAGCACCATGACAGTCCCGTTCACTCTCCCGATTCGTCGCGTATTTGACGTCGTTCACGGCCGACGCCAGTCTGTCGCCGCGAGCCTAAAAGGCAGGAGGAGAGCGCATGAAACTGGTGTCAGCCATCATCAAGCCGTTCAAGCTGGACGAGGTCCGCGACGCCCTGACCGGCGTCGGCGTCTCGGGATTGACGGTGAGCGAGGTCAAGGGCTTTGGCCGGCAGAAAGGCCAGACCGAGATCTACCGTGGCGCCGAATATCTTGTGAGCTTCCTGCCCAAGGTGAAGATCGAGATCGTGGTCGACGACAGCCAAGTCGAGCGCGCCATCGAGGCGATCCAGAAGGCGGCCCATACCGGCAAGATCGGCGACGGCAAGATCTTCGTAACGCCGGTCGAGCAAGCCCTGCGCATCCGCACCGGCGAGACCGGTTCCAACGCACTCTAGGCAGGTCGACGAACGCGCCGACCAGGACAGAACGTCAGGGGGAGAGTCAATGACTAGGACGATTTTGCGCTTGGGCGCCGCCTCGCTGGTCGCGTCGATGGTCGCCGCACCGGCCTTTGCCGCCGACAAGCCCGCCATCGACACCGGCGACACCGCCTGGCTTCTGGTCGCGACTTGCCTGGTGCTGATGATGAACATCCCGGGCCTGGCGCTGTTCTACTGCGGCATGGTGCGCAAGAAGAACGTGTTGGCCACCGCGGTCCAGGCCTTTGCCGTGGCGGCGCTGGTGACGGTGCTGTGGTTCGCGGTCGGCTATTCGCTTGCCTTCACCGACGGCGGCGGGCTGAATGGCTTCATCGGTTCGCTGTCACGCGCCTTCGGCGCGGGCCTGCTGGGCAGCGTGCACGATCTCGGCAAGACCGTGCCGGAGAACGTCTTCCTGATGTATCAGGCGACCTTCGCCATCATCACGCCGGCGATCATCGCCGGCGCCTTCGCCGAGCGCATGAAGTTCTCCGCCATGATGTGGTTCATGGCGCTCTGGCTGCTGTTCGTCTACGTGCCGGTGGCGCATTGGGTGTGGGGTGGCGGCTTCCTCGGCAGCGCCGGCGTGCTCGACTTTGCCGGTGGCCTGGTGGTGCATCTCAATGCCGGCATCGCTGGCCTCGTCTGCTGCCTGGTGATCGGCAAGCGCCACGGCTACGGCACCGAATACATGGCGCCGCACAATCTCGTGCTGACCCTGATCGGCACCTCGCTGCTGTGGGTCGGCTGGTTCGGCTTCAACGCCGGCTCGGCCCTGGCCTCGGGTGAGCTGGCGGGCTCCGCCATGCTCAACACCCACATTTCCGCCGCCGTCGCGGCACTCGCCTGGATGGCGGTCGAATGGGCCAGCCGTGGCAAGCCCTCGGTGCTGGGCGTGCTGTCCGGCGCCGTCGCCGGCCTCGGCACCATCACGCCGGCGGCGGGGTACATCGAGCCATGGGCGGCCATGCTGATCGGGCTGGCCGCCGGCCTGGTCTGCTACTGGGCGTCGGTCACGCTCAAGACCAAGCTCGGCTACGACGATTCGCTGGATGTGTTCGGCGTCCACGGCGTCGGCGGCATCCTGGGCTCGATCCTGCTCGGCGTGTTCGCCACCAAGGTCGTGAACGACGTCAACAAGGGCCAGGCGATCGGCTTGATGGACGGCAATGGCGGCCAGATCCTGACCCAGATCTATGGCGTGGTGGTTGTCGCCGTGTTCTGCGGCGTCGCGACCTGGATCATCCTCAAGATCGTTGACGCCATGGTCGGCCTCAGGGTCAGCCGCGACGAGGAGGTCGAGGGCCTGGATACCGCCCTGCACGGCGAGCGCATCCAATAGGTGGCGGTAGAGGGACGGCGGCAGCCTAGGGATAGGTGCCGCCGTCGCCGCTGCCGGGCATCGGCCAGGGTGCCTTGCCCGGCAACGGTCCGGCCCCAGCCTCTTCTTCATCTGAAGAAGAGGCTCTATTCCCTTGTTGTTATTGATTAATTTGTTTCATAGAATGAGTAGGTAGTCGGTCTGGCGGGTCCCCTCTCGCCAGACCTGTTGTGCTGCTTGGCCTTGGCGGCCCATTGGATGGTGTCGATGTTCAATCCGCGCCTGACGGAGACGCTGACCGATTTTCCGTTCGCGCGGCTTGCCACCTTGATCGCGCCGATCACGCCGCCAGCTCATCTGTCGATGATCAACATGTCGGTTGGCGAGCCGCAGGGTGCGATGCCGGCCTTCGCCCGCCAGATCGTCAACGACGAGATCGACGGCTGGAACCGCTACCCGCCTAACCAGGGCATTCCCGACCTCAACCTCGCGATCGTCGAATGGCTCAGCCGGCGCTACCGGCTGCCGGCCGGCCTGCTCGATCCCGCCCGGCATGTCATTCCGACGGCGGGCAGCAAGGAGGGCGTCTACATCATCTCGACGGTGGCGACGCCGCAGCAGAAGGCGGGCGGCAAGCCGGTCGTGGCGCTGCCCAATCCGTTCTACCAGGCTTATCTCGGCGGTGCGGTGCTGTCCGGCGCCGAGCCGCTGTTGGTCGCCGCCAACGCCGACAGCGGTTTTCTGCCCGACTTCCTCGCGGTCGACGAGGCGACCTGGCGGCGGATGTCGGTCGTTTATCTCTGCTCGCCGGCCAATCCGCAGGGCGCCATTGCCGGCATCGACTACCTGCAGAAGCTTCTGGCCAAGTGCCGCCAGCACGACGTCGTGCTGGCGGTCGACGAGTGCTACGCCGAGATCTACACCGGCCAGGCACCGCCGGGCGCGCTCGAGGCGGCACTGGCGATGGACACGACCGGCGGAAAGGATCCGTTCCACAACCTCGTGGTCTTCCATTCGCTGTCCAAGCGCTCGAACGCCGCCGGCCTTCGCTCGGGCTTCATGGCGGGCGATCCGGCGCTGGTCGCCATGGTGCTGCGCTGGCGGACCTACGGCGGTCCGCAGATCCCGTTCGCCGTCCAGAAGGCGTCGGCCGCCTTGTGGCGCGAGGAGACCCATCCGCTGGCGACGCGCGACTGGTACCGTCGGAATTTTCGCGTTGCCGAGCAGATCCTGCACAATCGCTTCGGCTACTACACGCCGGGCGGCGGCTTCTTCCTCTGGCTCGATGTCGGCGACGGTGAGGAGGCGACGCGCAAGCTGTGGGGCGAGGCGCATGTCAAAGTGCTGCCGGGCTCGTATGTCTGCCGCGAGACCGATGGCGTCAACACTGCCCAGCGCTACATCCGCGTCGCCCTGGTGCATGACGAAGCGACCACGCGCGAGGCGCTGACGCGCCTTGCCCAGGTGCTTTAGGACGCAGGCCATGGCCATGATCGGCGCCGCCTCGCCAACGCCGCACAAGACGGCGATCCTGCCGGAAGGCGGGCGCGACTTCCTGCGCCGACGCATGATGGAGATCGTCGGCGCGGCGGTTGCGGCGGCGGGCGTCGTGCTGCTGCTGGCGCTGTTCACCTATAGCCCGGCCGATCCATCGCTCAACCACGCCACCGGGCGGGCGCCGCACAACATCGTCGGCCTGCCCGGCGCCTATGTCTCCGATGTGCTGCTGCAGACGTTCGGGCTGGCCATCGTCCTGGTGCCGGTCGCGCTGATCACCTGGGGCGTGCGCATGGTACGCACCCACCATCTCGGCTTCTTCGGGCTCAGGCTGTCGCTGCTGTTGCTGGCGCTCCTGATGATGAGTGTCGCCTGTGTCGGCCTGGGCGACGTCGGCGGTGCGGCCACTCATGCCGGACCGGGCGGCCTGGTCGGCCTCGCTCTGGTCGGCCGCTTTCGCGAGCTGGTGTTGACTCATTCGAGCGGCGGCAGCCTCGCGCTGATCGAGCCGATCTGTGCGGCGCTTGCCTTCATCGCCATGGCGCCGGCGCTGGGCATGAACCGCACCGACCTGCCGCTGATCTTCCGCATCTTGCGCGCGCCCTTCCTGGGTGGCGCCTGGCTGGTGCGCGCCGCGATCGGCCTGTGGCGCGGCAAGCCGCAGCCGATCGACGAGGAACCCGACCTGCCGGCCCCGGCGATCGGCTATGCCGAGATCCCGGGTGAGATCGACGCCAGCCAGTACGATCCGGCGCGCTTCGAGCAGATCCCCGAGGAAGGCGCGCCGCTGCCGGCCCGCGACTCGCTGCTGGTCGATGCGCCTTACGCGCCGATCGAGCGGCCGGCCGCCGACATCCCCGAACTGCCGGCCGGCCATCCGTCGGCGATGCCGGCCGAGCCGATTCCGGCGCTGCCGGACTCGGTCGAGGAGCGAACGCTGTTCGACCGCTTCGCCGGGCTGCGTATCGAGCCGATCTTGGGCCGCCTGCGTGCTACGGCCCCGCCCGCCGCCGAAGCGCCAGCCGCCGCCATGCCGGTCGCCGAGATCGGCGCGCCCGCTGCGG